>Ga0308163_10000310_pt1 | contig 109338 bp, 101 predicted proteins | sample PhyTR1_FD_201037 | JGI IMG/M metagenome (GOLD analysis project Ga0308163, IMG submission 201037) | Phyllosphere microbial communities from UC Gill Tract Community Farm, Albany, California, United States - DLSLT.R1 | ecosystem: Host-associated > Plants > Phyllosphere > Unclassified | place... | reverse complement strand
TAGCAAGTTGGCACCACTCCTTCCCATCTCGAACAGGACAGTGAAACGACTTTGCGCCGATGATAGTGCGGGTTCCCGTGTGAAAGTAGGTCATTGTCAGGCTCTTACAGCAAGCAAACCCCCAGCGTCGAATAGACCTGGGGGTTTTGTTTTTTCTGGAAAATAAAACACCTTTTGAGTAGGCCACTACTTCTGCTCGATGGGGATACTGTTCATTTATCGGTAGATTTCGCCATGCAACTGCAAGACATTCTTTATTCGCAAGGGTTTGGAACCCGTCGTGTATGTGCCGGCCTGGTGCAGCAAGGCTGGGTGGAGCTCTATTCCCGGGATGACGCTTCGGCCGCGCCCGAAAAGTGCACGGATTCGACCGCCGACTTGGATCCCGAAGGTCTGCGCTTTCGCGTTCAGGGCGTGGACTGGGAATACCACGCCAAGGGCTATATCGTGCTGAACAAGCCGACGGGCACCGAGTGCTCGCAAAAACCTTCGACCTATCCCAGCATCTATACGCTGCTGCCGCCGCCGCTGCGCCAGCGGCCGTGCAAGAGCGCGATCCAGGGCCTGCAGGCCGTGGGCCGCCTGGACCAGGATACGACGGGCATGCTGCTGCTCAGCGATGACGGGCAGTTCATCCACCGCATGAGTTCACCCAAGAAGCATGTGCCCAAGGTCTACCGCGTGACGGCCAAGCATCCGGTGACGCAGGAGATGGTCGACCAGTTGCTGGCGGGCGTGGTGCTCGATGACGATCCCAAGCCGGTCAAGGCCGCGGCCTGTGTGCTGGTCGACAGCCATGTGCTGGATCTGACGCTGACCGAAGGCAAATACCACCAGGTCAAGCGCATGCTGGCGGCTGTGGGCAACCGGGTGGAAGGCCTGCACCGCGCACGCATGGGCAGCCTGGATCTGCCCGAGGATCTGGCGCCAGGTCAATGGCGCTGGCTGACGGCTGAGGATATGGAGAAGCTCAAGGGCTGAGCTTGTCCTTGTCGGTCTTTCGACAAGCTCTCAGGCATTGCAGCAAAGAGCGGCAGATAGCTGCTCTTTGGATACCGGCCCTTCGACAGGCTCAGGGCGAACGGTGATGGCGCTCAGCGCGATGATGTCCTGATGGGCTGGGGCAGGAACTGTATGCCCGTGCGCTTAACCAGTTCCTCGTAGCTGATGGGCTTGGAGACGCGCTCGGCGTCGTCATTGGCTTGCCAGTGGGCCCAGGCTCTGTGGGTCGTGGCGTCGTAGACCAGTTTGTAGAGGTGGCTGGGAACGCGCACCTGGCCGTCGCCTATCGTGCCGCTGTCGGCTTTGAACACCGGGCCCGTGAATACGTAGACGTCGCCCTGGGCGCGCTGCGCGTAGCTGCGCGTGTCTTTCTCTATGCGTGCCCAGGGGCCGCCATTTTGCTTGCTGGACTGGGGCACCATGTTGGCCAGGGAGAAGCTTTGCGCCATGGCCTGGGCCGTGGGCATGTCGCCCGCGGGCGCCATGTGGCCACGCGAGTAGCCAGAGCGCTTGTAGTCGCCCAGTTCGGCACGTTCGCTGCGCGGCAGGCGCGCATCGGCAAAGAACTTGTTGGTGCGCTTCTCGTCGGCGTCATCGACCGCTGCCCGATTCAGGCGCTGAACGACATAGACCGGCGTCTTGCTTTCTCCGTTGTGCAGTACGGCAAACGCGTCATAGCACAGCGCGCGCAGCTTGCCGACACCGTCTACGGCGGCGGGGGCCGGCACATAGCCGTCGACGAAAAATGCCGGACAGTCGGCAAAGGCTTTTGCCGGCAGCGCGGTGGTGGAAGGGGAAGGCTTGGCGGAAACTGCCGCCGCCGCCACGAACAGGGCGGCAACTGCGGCGCGCTGTGTCAAGCGCGCCATGGACTGACCAAAATTCACTGCATTCATCGGCCCGCGGGCCGTCACTCAAGGGAAGCAAGAAAGCCGCGCAACGGGTGGTCGCGCGGACGTGGACGCGATCCATCCACTGCTGGCCGCGAAGCTCCAAGGATGCCTCAGAAAAGTGAGCAAAAAGGCGAGACGAAGGGGGCGGCGGCGGCAATTTACGCGATGTTTACGCGGCGCGGGCTTCGCCCTATGACCCCGCCATGGTGGCGCACCCGGAGCAGTCGTAGAATGCGGGCCTTCCGGGCGCAGCTTGCCCTTTGCCGGGGCGGGGACTGGCCCGCCGCTTTGATGAAAGAGACGGAGTACCGGGTGGTGACGGTGCGGGCCTGGACCCGCTGGCGCCACTGCCTGCTGCTCTGACTGCCGATGAATTCCACTCCTCCTATCGTGTCGTCACCGGGCCAGCCCTGGGCCATGCAATGCACTGCGTTCGACACGCCGCAAGCCGATACGCTGCGCGTGCAGTCCGATGTGCTGGTGATGGTGTCTGCCCAGGGCCGCATCGATGCGGTGATTGCACGCGGTGATCCGCGTTGGGACATCGAGCGCGCACGCCATGCGGCCGCGGGCCGGCTGCGGGAACTGCCTGCAGGCAGCTATCTGCTGCCGGGCTTGATCGATGTGCATGTGCATGCCCCGCAATGGCCGCAGATGGGCAAGGCGCTCGATGTGCCGCTCGAAGACTGGCTGCAGCAGAATACTTTCCCGCTGGAGGCGCGCTACGGCGACGCGGCGTTTGCCGAGAGCGTCTACGCGCCGCTGGTGCGCCAGCTGCTGGCCAATGGCACGACCACGGCCATGTACTTCGGCACGCTGCATGAAAACGGCAATCGCGTGCTCGCCGAACAGTGCCTGCGCCAGGGCCAGCGCGGCCTGGTGGGACGCGTGGCCATGGACGAGCCCAGCCAGTGCCCGCCCTTTTACCGTGACGCCAGCGCGCAGGTGGCGATTGCCGAAACCGAAGCCTTTATCGACACCTTGGCCCGCCTGCCGGGCAATGCCGAAGGCCTGGTGTTGCCGGTGATCACGCCGCGCTTCATTCCCAGCTGCAGCGATGCATTGCTGGCCGGCCTGGGCGCGCTGGCACAGCGCACCGGCGTGCATGTGCAGACCCATTGCTCGGAAAGCGACTGGGCGCACCAGCATGTGCTGGAGCGCTGCGGCATGACCGATGCGCATGCACTGCACCGCTTCGGCCTGCTGACGCGGCGCACGGTGGTGGCGCATGCCAATTTTCTGACGCCGGCCGATATCGCGCTGATGGCCGAGGTGGGCGCATCGGTGGCGCACTGCCCGCTGTCCAATTTCTACTTTGCCAACAGCGTGTTCCCGGCGCGATCCGGGCATGCGCAGCGCATGGGAATGGGCCTGGGCAGCGATATTTCCGGCGGCTACAGCCCGTCGATGTTCGATGCCTGCCGGCATGCGATCACCGCCTCCTATGCGCTCGATGAAGGCGTGGACCCGGATCTGCCGTCCGCGCAGCGCGGGCGGCACAATGCGCGCATCGACCATGTGTTCGCGTTGTGGCTGGCGACGGCCGCGGGCGGGCAGGCGCTGGATCTGCCGATAGGCCGCATCGAGGCGGGCCAGCATTTCGACGCGATTGTCGTGGATTGCCATGCCGCCGATTCCAACGTGTGCATCTGGCCGGATACCGACAGCCCGGACGATGTGCTGCAGAAAATCATCTACAACGCGACGCGCGCCAACGTGGCCCAGACCTGGGTGCAAGGTGCATTGGTCCATCGCCGCGGCGCGGCTTGAACTTCTTTCACCCACCTTGCTGACTGCAGCACCCCATGACCGAACCTACTGCTTATGAAGGGCGTCTGATCGCCCAGCCCGACGACCGCGTCACCGTGACCAAGGCCTTGCTGCTGGGACTGCAGCATGTGATGGCCATGGATGTATATGTCGTGCCATTCATCATCGCTTCGGCGCTGGCGCTGTCGCAGGCCGATTCGGCTTCGCTGATCCAGTCGACGTTTCTCGCGGCCGGCATCGCCACCATCATCCAGACCGCCTGGTGCATGCGCATGCCGGTGGCGCAGGGACCTTCCTATATTCCGCTGGGCGCTATCATTGCCGTGGCGCTGGCCGGTGGTGCCGGGCTGAGCGGCATGGGTGCGGTGTATGGCGCGCTGATTCCAGGCGCGCTGCTGGTGATTGCGCTGGGCGCGCTGGGCTGGTTCCACCGCTTGATCCGCTGGCTGGTGCCGCCCATCGTCGGCGGCTCCATCATTCTCGTGGTGGGGCTGTCGCTGCTGCCGATCGCGCTCACGGCGAATGTATTTGCGGTGCATGGCAATTCGACCATCAACCTGAACATTGGGCTGGCTGCGCTTTCGGCGGCGCTGCTGGTGGTGGCGATGATGATAGGCCTGCGCTTCAACAACCGCGCGGGCACCTGGGTGCGGCTGCTGTCGGTGGTGATCGCGCTGGTGGGCGGCACGATTGCGGCGTCGTTTGTCGGGCAGTTCTCATTCGACGCAGTGGCCGCAGCGCCGTGGCTCATGCTGCCGAAGATGGCGTTTGTCGACTACCAGCTGCAGTTCTCGTTGCCGGCCATCCTGACCTTTGTGCTGATCTACATGGTGGTGATGGCCGAAACCACAGGCACCTGGTTTGCGGTGTCGGCGGTGATCAACCAGCCCATCACCGACAAGCAGCTGGACCGCGGTGCGATGGGCGAAGGCATTGGCTGCGGCGTGGCGGCATTGATTGGCGGCACGCCGGTCACGGGTTACTCGACGAATGCCGGGGTGATCTCCATCACCGGCGTGGCCAGCCGCATGGTGTTCGTGGCGATTGGCGTGGTGCTGGCGGTGCTGGGCTTTGTCGGCAAGTTCTCGGCGCTGATCGCGGCCATTCCGGCGCCAGTGATCGGCGGCGTGTTTGCCGTGGTCTGCATCACGATCTCGATGGCCGGCATTCGCATCCTGCGGCATGTGCACCTCGATGAGCGCGCGATGCTGGTGGTGGGCATTCCGCTGATCTGCGCCTTCTTTGCCACGCTTGCGCCCAAGGAATGGCTGCAGTCGCTGCCCGACATGCTTCAGTATCTGCTGGGCTCGGCGGTGACGGTGGGCGCGATGGCGGCGATGGTGATGAATCTGGTGTTGCCGCGCGTGGGGGCGGAGCGGGAAAGCCCGCAGGCTTGAGCCTGCCGGGCTGCTTCACTCTCAATCGATGGACGCGCTCCAGCGGTCGTTCCATTGGGGGCCGCGGGTGCGGTCGATGTCGCGGCGGTCGCGTTTGGTGGGGCGGCCTTCGGTGAGCGTGGCCGCGGGCTCGGGGGCCAGGCGACGTTGCTCGGCGAGGCGCTCGCGCTCGGCGATGCTGTCGGCGGTTTCGGCATACAACCCCTGTGCCACGGGCGCCGGACCGCGCCCTGGCATCAGCCCGCGCACGACCACGGTGCGCACAACAGGCCCCTGGCGCAACGCCACGGTGTCTCCGGGGCGCAGGTCGCGCGCAGCCTTGGCGTTCTGGCCGTTCACCGTGACCCGGCCCTTGCCGATTTCCTCTACGGCCAGGCTGCGCGTCTTGTAGAAACGCGCGCACCAAAGCCATTTATCCAGACGCATGGTTTGCAGTTCGCTCATGGGTGAAATTGTGCCTGGGGCGCAGCCGGGGAATCTGTTTCCATGTGTTTTGCAGTGCGGCTGTTGCAGCCCAGCGTCACTTGCGCGTCCAGCCCGCTGGGATGGTCGCCGCGGGCGCTGCGGTTGGCGAGGCGCAGTTGACCGCCGAGCGCCTGCACGATGTCATGGCAGATCGCCAGGCCCAGGCCCGAGCCGGCCTGAAGGTCGCCGGCGGAAAACGGCTGGAACAGGCGCTGGGCCAATTCATCGCTGATGCCGGGACCGCTGTCGCTGATGCACAGCACGGCCAGGCTGCCAGGGCCGTGCGGTTCGGGCAGCTGCGTCAATTGCACGCGCAGCGAGCCCGCATGGGGCGAGTGGCGCACGGCGTTGTGCAGCAGATTGCGCGTGAGTTCGCGCAGCATCCAGCCATGGGCTTGGACGTTGATCTGCTGCGCGGCGAGCAGTTCGAAGTCGAGGTCCTTTTCAGCGATCAGCGGCGACAGGTCCAGCGCGATCTCGCACACGATCTCGTCCCAGGCGCGCGGCTCGCCGGGTTCGGCCTGCTGGCGCAACTGCTCGACCTTGGCCAGGGCCAGCATCTGATTGGCCAACTGCGTGGCGCGCTCCACGGTGGCGCCGATCTCGGAGAACGCCTGGGCCGCGGGCACATCGCCGCGCTGGGCCGATTGCACCTGGATCTTGAGCACGGCCAGCGGCGTGCGCAGTTGATGCGAGGCATCGCGCACAAAGCGCTTCTGGTGCGCCAGCAGCAGGCGCAGGCGCTGCATGACCTGGTTGGTGGCCTGCACCAGCGGCTGCAACTCGCGCGCCGCCGTAGGCGCATGCAGCGGGCTCAGATCTCCCTGCGTGCGCGTCTGCAGCGCGGCGCTGAGTGCCCGCACGGGTTGCGTGGCGCGCTGCACCACCAGCACCACGATCAGGGCGATCACCGCCACCAGCGAGGCCTGACTGGCAAGCGTGCGCCAGAGAATGGGCCAGGCCTGGGCTTCGCGCAGCTCCAGCGTTTCTGCCACCTGGATCACGGCCATGCCCCGGCCTTCGGCACTGGACACGGGCTGCAGCAGCACGGCCATGCGCACGGGCACGCCGCGGAACTGGGCGTCGTAGAAATCCACCAGCGCTGCATAGGGTGGGCGTTGCGGAATCTGGCCGCGCCACATCGGCAGCTCGGCAAAGCCCGACACCATTTCGCCGCCCATGGTCGAGACGCGGTAGAACATGCGGCTCTGGTTGTCGGCCTCGAAGATTTCCAGCGCCGAGTAGGGCACCAGCGCACGCAGTTCCGCGTTGTCGTCGTAGCCATAGACACCCAGCTGTTCGCTGATGCTCTTGGCAGAGGCCAGCAGCGTGCGGTCGTAGGCGGTGTTGAGTGCCCTGAGCGTCTGCTGGTGCAGGCTCCAGGTGTTGAAGCCGATCAGCAGCAGCACCGGCAGCAGGATGCCGACCAGCAGTTGCCGGCGCAGCGACCAGGCCTGGCGCGGGAGCACGGCAGTGCTGGCCATGGCGTTCAGTCGTCGGCCTTGAGCAGATAGCCCAGGCCGCGCAGCGTCATCAGCGTGACGCCCATGCCGGCGAGCTTCTTGCGCAGACGGTAGACCACGACTTCGACGGCTTCATACTGCACGTCGGTCTCGCCGGGAAACACCAGCGCGAACAGCCGTTCCTTGGCCACCGCATGGCCGGGCCGCACGATCAGCGCCTGGATCAGCGCGCGCTCGCGCGGTGTCAGCTCCAGTGGCTCACCCCAGGCGTAGAGCGCGCCGCTTTGCTTTTCGAAGCGCAAGGCGCCGAGTACGCATTCTTCCTGGGCGGGCGGGCTGGCCAGGCCAGTGCTGCGGCGCAGCAGCGCGCGCAGTCGGGCCTCGAGTTCATCGAGATCGAAGGGCTTGGTCAGATAGTCGTCGGCACCGGCGTTCAGACCCAGCACGCGATCACCGACGCTGTCGCGCGCTGTCAGGATCAGCACCGGCGTGCGCAGGCCTTGCTGGCGCCCGGCCGCGAGCACCTGCAGGCCGTCGAGGCCGGGCAGGCTCAGGTCCAGCACCACGGCATCGGGCAGTCCGCTCTGCCACTCGTGCAGTGCCGTGGGGCCATCGGCGGCGGTGCGCACCTGCATGCCGCGGCGCGCAAGCGTGCGCTGCAGCGTGGCACGCATGGCGGGATCATCTTCTACAAGCAGCAGGCGCATGGGGCCGGAGGTTAGCACCTGGCGCCGGCGGCTGCGGTTTCGGCACGCCGGCTGCAGCGCGGTTTAGGGGATTACACCTAGGCTGGCGTACAGCCTTTTGACAGGTGCCTGTCGCATGATGGCGCGGCTTGACTTCAACAATACCCAAGGAGACACAATGCGCCGCGACACCTTTCTTCACTCCATGGCAGCCCTGGCACTCATGGGTGCTCTGCCCCTGAGCGCGCAGGCCGCTCAAGCCATTAAGATGATGCTGCCGGCCAATCCTGGCGGCGGCTGGGACAGCACGGGCCGCGCGCTGGGCAAGGCCTTGCAGGACGCGGGCGTGGCTTCGTCGGTCACCTATGACAACAAGGGCGGCGCTGCCGGCGCCATCGGCCTGGCGCAGTTTGTCAATGGCAGCAAGGGCGATCCGAACGCCATGATGGTGATGGGCGCCGTGATGCTGGGCGGCATCATCACCGGCAAGCCGCCGGTCAACCTGACCCAGGCCACGCCACTGGCGCGCCTGACCAGCGAATACAACGTGTTCGTGCTGCCGGCCAACTCGCCTTACAAGACCATGGCCGATGTCGTGGCGCAGCTGAAGAAGGACCCGGGCAGCATCAAGTGGGGCGGCGGTTCGCGCGGATCCACGGAGCACATTGCGGCCGCAATGATTGCACGCGCCGTGGGCGTGGACCCGTCGAAGATCAACTACGTTGCCTTCCGTGGCGGCGGCGAGGCCATCTCGGCCATTCTGGGCGGCAATGTCACCGTGGGCGGCAGCGGCTTCAGCGAATTTGCCGAATACATTGCCACCGGCAAGATGAAGCCGATTGCCGTGACTTCGGGCAAGCGCCTGGCAGGCTCCAGCGTGCCCACGCTCAAGGAGCAGGGCATCGATGTGGAAATCGGCAACTGGCGCGGTGTCTACGGCGCCCCCGGCATCAGCCGTGAGCAGCGCGATGCGCTGATCGCCGCGCTCGACAAGGCCGTCAAGAGCGCGTCGTGGGCCGAGTCGATGAAGAAGAACGACTGGACCGCGGCCTGGCTTGCAGGCGATGCGTTTGCCAGCTTCGTCGACAACGAGTTCGCCAGTCTGCGCGCCACCATGGTCAAGTCCGGCATGGTCTGAGGCCTTCAGCCTGAAGTCGGGGCATGCCCGGGCCAGGCCAGTGCCGGCGGTGCACCGCCGGTTGTTTCATCGCGCTGCGGCGCGAAGCCCCGGGGCTGAGCCCGCGGGCTTCGCGCGCGGTGCGCGTTAGGTGCAGGTACGCAGATGACCGATCCCAGCCCCCTCGATTCTTCCGATATTTCTCTTTCTTCCGAAGCCAGTGCGGTTCCCGGCGTGCGCCTGCAGACCGCGGTCGGCGCCGGCGTGCTGCTGGTCGCGGCCGGACTGGCATTTGGCGCGCTGAGCATTCCCGGTGATGCCGGCTATGGCGGCGTGGGCCCGAACTTCCTGCCCTGGGTCTGCGCGCTGGTGCTGGCGCTGTGCGGCGGCCTGCTGGTGTGGGAGGCGCGCAGCGGTGGTTACCGCGCGATGGCCGAGCCCTCGGGCGGCGTCCAGGCCGACTGGAGCGCGGCGGTCTGGGTCTCTGCCGGCCTGCTGCTGAATGCGGCGCTGATCACCACGCTGGGCTTCATTCTGAGCTGCACGCTGTGCTATGTGCTGGCGGTGCAGGGGCTGCGCCGCGCGGCGGGCCAGGCGCAGGCGCGTGCACCACGCACCTGGGCCGTGGATTTGTTCACCGGCCTGTGCATCTCGGCACCGGTCTTCTGGATCTTCACGCAATTCCTGGCAATCAATCTGCCGGGTCTGACCGGGACGGGGTGGCTGTAATGGAAATTCTTGATGCCTTGATGGCGGGCTTTGCCACGGCGATCACGCCGGGCAATCTGCTCTGGGCCCTGGTGGGCTGTGCATTGGGCACGGCCGTGGGCGTGCTTCCGGGAATAGGCCCGGCCGTGGCGGTGGCCATGCTGCTGCCTATCACCGCCAAGGTCGAAGTGACGGCCTCGATGATCTTCTTTGCCGGCATTTATTACGGCGCGATGTATGGTGGCTCGACCACGTCCATCCTGCTGAACACGCCGGGGGAGACGGCCAGCATGGTCACGGCCATGGAAGGCAACAAGATGGCCAAGAGCGGGCGCGCGGGGGCAGCGCTGGCCACGGCGGCCATCGGCTCCTTCATCGCCGGCACGATTGCCACGGTGGTGGTGACGCTGTTCGCGCCGACGGTGGCCGAGTTTGCCGTCAAGCTGGGCCCGCCCGAGTACTTCATGCTGATGGTGCTGGCCTTCACCACGGTGAGCGCGGTGCTGGGCCAAAGCCGGGTGCGCGGCATGACGGCGCTGTTCATCGGCCTGGCCGCGGGCTGCATAGGCATGGACCAGATTTCGGGCGCTGCACGCTACACCGGCGGCAAGATGGAGCTGCTTGACGGCATCGACATCGTGCTGGTCGCCGTGGGTCTGTTTGCGGTGGCCGAAGTGCTGTACGCGGCGCTGTATGAAGGCCGCACCAAGGACACACAGAACCACATGGGCCGGGTGCACATGACCCGCCTGGACTGGAAGCGTTCGATTCCCGCCTGGCTGCGCGGCACGGCGATCGGCACGCCGTTCGGCTGCATTCCCGCGGGCGGCACCGAGATCCCTACCTTCCTGAGCTATGCGGCCGAGAAGAAGCTGGCCAAGGGCAGCAACAAGGACGAGTTCGGCCGCCAGGGCGCGATCGAAGGCGTGGCCGGCCCCGAGGCGGCCAACAATGCCACCGTGACGGCGGCGCTGATTCCGCTGCTGACGCTGGGCATTCCCACCTCGAACACCACGGCCGTGCTGCTGGGCGCGTTCCAGAACTACGGCATCAACCCCGGCCCGCAGCTGTTCACCACCTCGGCCACGCTGGTCTGGGCGCTGATTGCCTCGCTGTACATCGGCAATCTGATGCTGCTGGTGCTGAATCTGCCGATGGTCGGCCTGTGGGTCAAGCTGTTGAAGATTCCCAAGCCCCAGCTGTATGCGGGCATTCTGATCTTCGCCACCGTCGGTGCCTACGGCATGCGCCAAAGCGCGTTCGATCTGTTCCTGCTCTACGGCATTGGCTTGCTGGGCGTGTTGATGCGGCGCTTCGACTTCCCCACGGCCCCCGTGGTGGTGGGCATGATCCTGGGCCCGTTGGCCGAAGCGCAGATGCGCAATGCGGTGTCGATCGGCGAAGGCAGCTGGCTGATCTTCCTGCAGCGGCCGATGTCGCTGACGCTGATCATCATTGTGCTGGCCGTGCTGATCGTGCCGCGCCTGCTGCAGCGCCGCGCCAGGACCTGACCGTTTCTTTCTGTGTTTGCCTTTCAGCCCGCGAGTCTCTCGCGGGCTTTTTTTTGGTCCATCGAAGAATTGCGAGCCGATGTTTGCCAGCATGGCGCTGTCCGCGCTAGTTGCTGCATCCCTCGTCACAGGGTACCGTGGTGCCTCCATGCCGCGTTGGCTGTTCTTGGACGGGCGTGAAATCCGGTCTAATCCAGTCCAGCGCTGAAGCGCGTAATCCGCCACCTTGCCATGCAACTCCTCAATGAAAACCAGCCATTCAGATGTTGAACCAGACGGGCGGACCTTGCCCGGCCCGGTCGGCCGGCCGTTTCTTGCGGCCGGCGTGTTTCTCGCACTGCTGACCGTGGTGTTGATCGCCACCAACGTGTGGAGCGCGTCGCGCGCGTATGACGCTGCCTGGTCGCAGGCCAGCTCGACATCGAAGAATCTGGGCCACTCGGTTGCCAACCAGCTGGACAGCGTTTTCAGCGAAGTCGATCGGGTACTCCACACGCTGAGCTTCATCATCGAACGCAACGAGATGACACTCTCGGCCCTGGAGGCGCTGCAGCCCATCATGGTGACGCATCTCAGCCGCGCGGAGTATCTCCATGGTCTGTTTGTCTACGGCGCCAATGGGGAGTGGCTGGTGCACACCCAGCCCACGCAGTCGCACCAGGCCAACAATTCCGACCGGGATTACTTCGTCTTTCATCGCGAGAACCGCAGCAGCCGGGTGCTGATCAGCAAGCCCATTCAAAGCCGTTCGACGGGGGAGTGGATCGTTCCGGTCTCCAAGCGCATCGACGACGCCGATGGGCGCTTTGCCGGCGTGTTGCTGGCCACGGTGCGCATAGACCACATCCTCAAGCTGCTCAATGGATTCGACATCGGCGAGAAGGGGGCCATGTCCTTGAGCCTCGCCGATGGCACGATTGTGTTGCGACGCCCGTATGCCGTTGAGGATTTGGGCCGGGTCCTGCCCAACAATCCCTTGAGCGCGGCGGCCAGCAGTGCACGTGCGGGAATGGTCAGGCTGGCTTCGCCCATCGATGGGGTCAAGCGCCTGGTGGTGTTCGAGCATCTTTCCAACAACCCGCTGTTTGTCGCCGTCGCGCTGTCCGAGAAGGAGATTTTGTCCCAGTGGCGCGATGCCGCGCAGATTCAGCTCGTCAGCGTGCTGCTCATGATCTCGGTCATCGGCCTTTCCACGCGGTATGTCATCCGCAGCCTGAAACTGCGTCGGGCATCCGACCGTGCGCTGCGCACCGCCCATCAGCAGATCGTGCAGACCAATGCCCAGCTGGCGCATCTGGCGGACCACGACGGCCTGACCGGCATCCTCAATCGCCGGGCGTTTGACCGTCGCTTCGAAGAAATCCTCGGGCACAGCCGGCGCTACGGCCGAACGGTGTCGGTGGTGCTTTTCGATGTCGATCATTTCAAGGCATACAACGACCACTACGGCCATCCCGCAGGAGACGAGTGCCTGCGCCTGGTCGCTGCATCGCTGTCAAAGGCCATGCGCCGTCCCGGCGATGTGCTGGCACGCTACGGGGGCGAGGAGTTCATCGCCATACTGCCGGAGACATCTGCCGAAGGAGCAAGAGACGTCGCGAATGCGGCCCGAGAGGAAGTCGAGCGGCTGGCGCTGCGTCATGTCGCGGGCGTGGACGGCATCGTCACGGTCTCCGGTGGAATCGCCTCGGTCACTTTTGGGATGACCGACATGACGCCAGGCGCATTCACCGAAGCCGCTGACCAGGCGCTGTATCGCGCCAAGAAGCAAGGGCGCAACCGGGTGGTCGTTGCAGACGGCGGCTGAGCGTCGGAAAGCATAGAGCAAACGGTTTTGCAGCGGACCCGGCGTGAGTGGGGTGGACGCGTGCTCCGCCAACAAAGGCAGGTTGCTGACTTGCGACGGCACAGGAATGGGCGGCTTTGCGCTTTTGCCCGAACCGCATAAGCAAGCGCGAAAAGCTTAGTTGTCCTGGTGCGGATGGCCGTCGCAAGATGCCTGCCTGTTTGTTTTTCGGCAAGTTTCCGGCATGCGCTTCTCGATGAATTCCCACCTTGCTCCGGTCACGGTCGCGCCCATGGCTTCGCGGCGTGCCTGGCTGCGTACGGCAGCGGCCCTCGCGGCGCTGGCCGCCAGCACCACGGCGGGCGCCGCCATAGTCAATGACCGCAACGTGCGCCTGGTGCTGCCTCTGGCGCCCGGTGGCGCGATGGATGTGCTGGGCCGGGGCCTGGCGAATGCCCTGGGCCCGCGGCTGGGCGCCAGCTTCGTGGTCGAGAACCGCGCGGGCGCGGGGGGCAACCTGGCGCACGAACTGGTGGCGGGCGAGAAGCCGGATGGCCATACGCTGCTGCTGACCAGCAATGCGCTGGTGGCCAACGTGACGCTGTTCGAGGGCAAGGTGCGCTACGACCCGGTGCGCAGCTTCGTGCCCGTGAGCATCATCGCCAGCTCACCCACCGTCATCGTGGTGCGCAGCGATGCGACGGCACGCGACATGGCGGCGCTGGCCGCGCAGGCGCGCAGCGCTGGCGGCATCAGCGTGGGAACGCCAGGCTTTGGCAACGGCAATCACCTGTCACTGGTGAAGCTGCACCGCGCCCAAGGGGGCGACTGGCGCCACATTCCCTACAAGGGCGCCGGGCCGGCGCTGGTGGGCTTGCTGGGGGGCGAGACGGACGCCGCCATCGTGGCGCTGCCGGCGGCGCAGCCCCATATCCAGGCAGGGCGCCTGCGCGCACTGGCCGTGGTGCAGGAGCGGCGCAGCAGCCTCGCCCCCCAAGTCCCCACGCTGGCGGAAGCGGGCATCACCATCGATCTTGAAAACGGCTGGTTCGGCCTGCTGGCACCAGCAGGAACTCCGCAGGCTGTGGTCGACCGCGTGCACCAGGCCGTCACGAGCGTGCTGGCCGATCCCGAGTTCCGTACGCAGCTCGCGCGCCAGGGCTTCGAGCCCGTGGGCAGCTCGTCGCAGGCGTTTGCGCGGCAACTGGACCGCGATGTCGCCACCTTTCCGCCGCTGCTCAAGAGCCTCGGTGCCCGAGTGGAGTGATGCACATGCCCATTCTTCACCTCGGAACACGGCTGCACTACGAAACCTACGGCCCGGACGACGACGCCGCGCCGCGACTGCCGGTGCTGCTGCTGGCGCCGGGTGGCCTGCGTTCGCGCATCGGCCTGTGGCGCCGCACGCATGATGGCCGCGCGCGCAACTGGCCCGATCCCACCGTGGAGCTGGCACGCGCGCGCCGTGTCATCGCCATGGACCAGCGCAACGCCGGCCAGTCCTTTGCGCCCGTGGGGCCGCAAGACGGCTGGGACAGCTTTGCCGCCGATCAGCTGGGCCTGCTGGATGCGCTGGGCATTGAACGCTTTCACGTGCTGGGCGCGTGCATAGGCTCATCGTTTGCATTGCGCCTGGCCGAACTGGCGCCACAGCGCGTGGCCTCGGCCGTGCTGCAGCAGCCCATAGGCTGGTCGCCGCGCAATGCGCCCTTGCGGCGCGACAACTTCCAGGTCTGGCTGGATGGTGCCGCGGACCGGCTGGCCGGCGTGCCGCCCACGCACCTGCAGGCGCTGGAGCAGAACCTGTTCGGGGGCGAGGATTTCGTGTTCAGCGTCTCGCGCGACTTCGTGCGCAGCACGCGCACTCCGCTGCTGGTGCTGGCGGGCAATGACGTGCATCACCCGGCGGAGATCTCACTAGAGCTGGCGACGCTGAACCCACGTGCGCAGCGCATCGAAGCGTGGCGCGGCGAAGCCCATCGCAGCGCCTATCTGCAGGGTGTGCTTGGGTTTCTGGAGAACGCGGAGCGCTCGGCGCCAGTTCCCGGCTGATCATCCATCCAAGGCAGCATGCCGGTGTGGGCTGACGCGCCCACTTGGGGGCGTCGACCTGGTCAGCGCCACTGGAGTCCGCTGGCGCAGCAGCGGGCTTGGCGGTGGCGCAACGTCACCGCACTTTCGCGCCCCATGATGGTCGAGGCCCTGATCTGCGGGAGTTCCGCCGCAGATGCGGCGTGTCAACGAGGATGGCGAATGACTGCCGCGCGAGCCGCGTCGAACACCCTCTCTTCATGCCCGGCGCGATCCGTCATTCCCGTCCGGCGACCAGGCCCACAGCAGATGCCTGACAATCCGCGTCCTGCGACAATGCGCCTCGCGCGCGGCCGCGTCCCGTTGCAACGCGACGGCCCCGACCGCCGACGCCGGGCAGCTCGTGCGCTCATGCGCCGAGCTGCGATCCGCGCGGCGCTCGCGCCGAGCCCCCGCGCCGATACTTTCTTCATCCATGGTTCTCGATCCCTTCACCCTGCTCGTCATCACCTCGGCCATGGCTGCCGCCTCGGCGCTGTACCTGGCAGCCGAATGGAGCAGCGTGCGCGAACGCTCGCTGCTTCTCTGGAGCGCGGGATTTGCCCTGGTCGCCGTGGGCAGCGTGCTGGCCCTGCTGCGTTCCAGCGGCTATGTGCTGTTCGGCATCTGGTTTCCCAACGGCATGCTGATCTCCGCCCACTGGTTTTTTCTGGCAGGTGTCGCCGGATTCACGCGCGTGCGGCTGCCGCACGCCTGGTGGCTGGTGGCCGTCGTCTGGGTGGCGATGCTGTTTCTGCCCAGCGGCCCCTGGTGGTCCAAGGCGATGCTGGGCGTGCAGTCGCTGCTGGTCGCCGTCATCACCTTGCGCGCCGGCCTGCTGTTGCGCCCGCATGGCGGCGCGCTGAGCCTGGGGGCGGCGCAGCTGCGCTTCGTGCTGCTGGCGCACGGCCTTTTCTACCTCGCCAAGGCTGTCTCGACCGTGGCGCTGGACGCCGTCGTCAACCTGCCCAGTTTCCGCGGCGTGGTGATACAGATCTCGTTGGTGGAAGGCGTGATGGCGATCATGCTGCTGGCGATGTCCATGACCGGCACCGAGCGCCATCGCCGCGAGGAACGCATCGCGCAGATCGCGGCCCGCGACCCGCTGACCTCCCTGGACAACCGCCGCGCGCTCTATCTGCGCGCGCCGGAGCTGTTGGCGCAGGTATCGCCGACCAATCCTGGGGCGCTGCTGCTGATCGACATAGACAACTTCAAGCAGGTCAACGATCTGCACGGTCATGATGCCGGCGACCGCTTGTTGATGACCCTGAGCGACCTCATGCGCGGCACGCTCCCCCACGGCGCGCTGGCGGCGCGTCTGGGCGGGGACGAGTTCGTGATTCTGCTGCGCGGGGTCGCCGCCGACGCCGCGCAGGCGCTGGGCCAGGACTTGCGCGCGGCGTTCGCGCAGCAAGCGCGCGCCATGTACGCGACGCAGGAGCCGGTGTCCTTGAGCATTGGCGCAACCTTGGTCGACCAGCCCGACACGGAGCTGTCGCACTGGCTCAAGCGGGCCGACGAAGCCCTTTACGCATCCAAGCGCAAGGGACGCGATCGGATGGAGTTGGTGCCGTTGACGCCCGAGCGCCAGCACTGACAAGCCCTTTGCTGCGTGACTTCTGGCAGCTGCGGGTTTCCTCTGCTGACGGATGGAATGGGTTGAATATAGTTATGAAATATATCTATGTTCGCAGGGGTGGCTGCACCATTCCTGTCACCATGAAAGCCATGCATGCAACACCAGGACCTGGTCGCCATCGACTTCCACACCCATGCCGAAGTCAGCTGCCGCAACCCGTTCGACAACTATGGCGAGGAATTCGATCGCGCGGCCGACAAGTACTTTGGTAGCTCCTCGCGGCCGACGATTGCCGAGACCGTGGCCTATTACCGCGAGCGCAAGCTGGGGCTGGTGATGTTCACCGTCGATGCCGAGTCGCAGATGGGGCGCCGGCGCATTCCCAACGAGGAGATCGCCGAAGCCGCGCGCGCCAACAGCGACATGATGGTGGCGTTCGCCAGCGTCGATCCGCACAAGGGCAAGATGGGCGCGCGCGAAGCCGAGCGGCTGATCATGGAGGAGGGCGTCAAGGGCTTCAAGTTCCACCCCACGGTGCAGGGCTACGATCCCTATGACCGCATGGCCTGGCCGATCTATGAGGTGATCAACGCGCACAAGCTGCCCGCGATCTTTCACACCGGCCACAGCGGTATAGGCAGTGGCATGCGCTGCGGCGGCGGGCTGCGGCTGGCGTACAGCAACCCGATGCTGCTCGACAACGTGGCCGTGGATTTCGGCGACATGCAGATCGTCATGGCCCACCCCAGCTTTCCCTGGCAGGACGAGGCGCTGTCGGTGGCGATGCACAAGCCCAATGTCTGGATCGATCTGTCGGGCTGGAGCCCCAAGTACTTTCCCAAGCAGCTGGTGCAGTATGCGAACACGCTGCTCAAAGACCGCGTGCTGTTTGGCAGTGACTTCCCCCTGATCACGCCCGAGCGCTGGATGAAGGATTTCGAGGTGGCGGGATTCAAGCCCGAAGTGATGCCGGGCATTCTGAAGGGCAACGCCGTACGTCTGCTCGGCTTCGACAAAGCCTGATCGGGCCCGGAGCGTTACCATCGCGCTCATGCCTGACAACCTTTCGCCCGTGACCCATGGGCTGCCGCTGGACGCCGACAGCATACTGGCGCTCGCGGCGCGCTCGATGTTCCATTTGTTCTCGAGCATGAGCCAGGGCATGTTCCTGGCCGATCGCTCGGGGCGCGTGGTCTGGGTCAACGAGGGCTACCGGCGCTTTCTGCCGGCGCTGGGCGTGGCGTCCGTCGATGACTTCCTCGGGCATATGGTCGAGGAAGTGATTCCCAACACCCAGATGCGGCGCGTGCTGGAGACCGGCGAGCCGGTGCTGATCGATCTGTTGACGAATCAGGCCGGCACGTTTGTCGTCAGCCGGCTGCCGCTGCATGACGATGCGGGCCTGGTGATTGGCGCCATCGGCATCGTGCTGTTCGATCATCCCGAAACCACGCTACAGCCCCTGATCAGCAAGTTCGCGCGGCTGCAGCGCGACCTCGATGATGCACGCCGCGAACTTGCCGCGCAGCGCGGCCGGGCTCAGGCCACCACCGGGCTGCGCCAGGCCAAGCATACGTTCGCCAGCTTTGTCGGCACCAGCCGCGCGGCCACCGAAGTCAAGCGCCAGGCACGGCGCGCCGCGCAGTCGGCCAGCCCGGTGTTGCTGCTGGGCGAGACCGGCACCGGCAAGGAGCTGCTGGCGCATGCGATCCACGCTGCCTCGCCGCGCGCCGCGGGGCCGTTTGTCGGTCTCAATATCGCAGCCATTCCCGATACGCTGCTCGAAGCGGAATTCTTTGGTGTCGCGCCCGGCGCCTATACGGGTGCGGACCGGCGTGGGCGCGATGGCAAGTTCAAGCTGGCCGATGGCGGCACGCTGTTTCTCGACGAGATCGGCGACATGCCGGCCAGCCTGCAGGCCAAGCTGCTGCGTGCGCTGCAGGAGGGCGAGATAGAGCCGCTGGGCTCGAACCGTCTGGTGCCATTCAATGTGCGCGTGGTGGCGGCGACTTCGCGCGATCTGCCGGCCATGGTGCGCACTGGCCAGTTTCGCGAAGACCTGTTCTATCGCCTGCATGTGCTGCCCATCCATGTGCCCCCGCTGCGCGAGCGCCGCAGCGACATTCCGGCGCTGGTCGAGGTACTGAGCGAAGACATGGGGCTGCGCAACGACATGCCGCCGCCAGAGTGGCATGCCGATGCGCTGGCGCTGCTCGCGGCCCAGCCCTGGCGCGGCAATATCCGCGAGCTGCGCAATGTGCTGGAGCAGGCCGCGATGCGTGGCGATGGCGCTGTCGTCGATGCGCATTTGCTGGGCGAGGTGCTGCGTGCCGCGGGTGTCGAGCCACAGCCGGCGCTGGCCGATTTTTCCGCCGCTGGCGCACCCACGCCGGGCTATGCATTACCGGATGATGGCCAGCGCCTGCTGCGCCCCTTGCATGTACAGGTGGCTGAACTCGAGCAACAGGCCATTGCCGCGTCGCTCGCGGCAAATGGTGGCAACAAGCTGGCGACGGCGCGCCAATTGCAGATTTCGCGCGCTACTTTGTATGCGCGCATAGAGCAACCGGCTTGAAAGCCGGGTGCCGCACTTTGGTGCAAACCCTGTGCAAAAAACAGCCATATGTCTGAATTTCAGTCGATGCCCTATGTCTGAAATTTGTACATCCCGCATGGCGCCGCGTTGGATCTTTTCGGCTTTCCCTGGGAAAACAATGGCTTGAAGCCTTGCGCCAGGCTGGCACAAAGCCTGCTGTGTGCTTGTCACTATTCAAAAGGAGACAAGCACCATGCAACGACGTTCCCTGGTTCATTCCGCCGTTCTCTGTCTGCTGGCGCTGGGCGGCGCCCAGGCTGCGCTGGCGCAGTCGGGCGAGATCCGCATTGCCCATGTCTACAGCAAGACCGGCCCGCTTGAAGCCTATGGCAAGCAGACCCAGGCGGGCCTGCTGATGGGCCTGGAATACGCCACCGGCGGCAGCATGACCGTGGCCGGCAAGAAGCTGGTGCTGATTGAAAAGGATGACCAGGGCAAGCCCGATCTGGGCAAGAGCCAGCTGGCGACGGCGTACTCCGACGACAAGGCCGACATCGCGGTCGGCCCCAGCGCTTCGGGCGTGGCGCTGGCGATGCTGCCCGTGGCGGAGGAATACAAGAAGATCCTGCTGGTCGAGCCCGCGGTGGCCGACTCCATCACCGGCGACAAGTGGAACAAGTACATCTTCCGCACCGGCCGCAATTCAAGCCAGGACGCGATCAGCAATGCCGTGGCGATCGATCGCGCGGGCGTGACGATTGCCACGCTGGCCCAGGACAACGCGTTTGGTCGCGACGGCGTCAAGGCGTTCAAGGACGCGGTGAAGAAAGGCAAGCTGGTGCATGAGGAGTATCTGCCCGCGGCCACCACCGACTTCACGGCCGGCGCGCAGCGGCTGATCGACAAGCTCAAGGATCAGCCCGGCAAGAAGATCATCTGGATCGTCTGGGCCGGCGCGGGCAATCCGTTCAAGATCGCCGATCTGGATCTCAAGCGCTATGGCATAGAGATCGCTTCGGGCGGCAATATCCTGCCGGCGATGGCCGCGTACAAGAACCTGCCGGGCATGGAAGGCGCGAGCTACTACTACTTCGGCATTCCCAAGAATCCCGTGAATGAGGCGATGGTGGCGATGCACTACAAGCAGTTCAAGACGCCGCCGGATTTCTTCACCGCAGGCGGCTTCTCGGCCGCCATGGCGCTGGTGACGGCGCTGAAGAAGACCAATGGCGACGTCAAGTCCAACACGCTGATCAAGGCCATGGAAGGCATGTCGTTCGACACGCCCAAGGGCACGATGACCTTCCGCAAGGAAGACCACCAGGCGATGCAAAGCATGTACCACTTCCGCGTGAAGAACGACCCGGCGTTTGCCTGGGGCGTGCCGGAGCTGGTGCGGGAGATCAAGCCTGAGGAAATGAACATTCCGATTCGCAACGGACGTTGAGGGGTGAGGGCGAGTTCATGGATTCGCCCTGAAACGCGCTTCCATCCTTCGGCAAACTCAGGATCAGGGCGAAGAGCAGTGGTGATTTAGCAGCACTGCCCTAAACGCGCTCTATCCGTACCCACCGCCGCCAACGCCTGCCCGCAGGCGTTGCGGCCCGTCACATCCCTTTTATGCTTGAAACCCAGAACCTGACGATTCGTTTTGGCGGCCATGTGGCCGTCAACGATGTGAGCTGCCGCTTCGAGGCGGGCACGCTCACGGCCATCGTCGGCCCCAATGGCGCGGGCAAGACGACATTCTTCAATCTGATCTCGGGCCAGCTCAAGGCCACGGCCGGACGCGTGCTGCTGAGCGGGCGCGAGCTCACCGGCCTGGCGCCTTCGGCGCGCACGCATGCGGGGCTGGGGCGCGCGTTTCAGCTCACCAATCTGTTTCCGCATCTGAGCGTGCTGGAGAACGTGCGGCTGGCGGTGCAGGCGCGGCTGCCGGGCAGGCACCGCGGCGGCCTGAATCTGTGGAGCATCTGGAGCGACCATGGGCTGCTCACGGCGCGTGCGCAGCAGGTGCTGGAGCAGGTGGCGCTGTGGCCGCGGCGCGCCGAGCCCGTGGCCAGTCTGCCGCATGGCGACCAGCGCAAGCTCGAAGTCGCGCTGCTGATGGCGCTCGAACCCGCGGTCTACATGTTTGACGAACCCACGGCCGGCATGGGCCATGACGAGGCGCCGGTGATTCTCGACCTGATCCGTGAACTCAAGGCCGACAAGAGCAAGATCATTCTGCTGGTGGAACACAAGATGGATGTGGTGCGCGAACTCGCCGACCGCATCATCGTGCTGACCAACGGCACGCTGGTGGCCGATGGCCTGCCGGCCGAAGTCATGGCATCGCCCGTGGTGCAGCAGGCGTATCTGGGCATAGCGCCGCAAGCGGAGGCCGCATGAGTTCCACCCCTGCCATGCTGTCCCTGCGCGGCGTGCACACGCATATCGGCGCGTATCACATCCTGCACGGCGTCGATCTCGACGTGCCGCGCGGCGAACTCACCATGCTGCTCGGGCGCAATGGCGCGGGCAAGACCACGACGCTGCGCACCATCATGGGCCTGTGGCAGGCGTCGCAGGGCCAGGTGCTGCTGGACGGCCAGGACATCACGCGCCTGGCCACGCCGGCCATCGCCCAGCGCAGCATTGCCTATGTGCCCGAGAACATGGGCATCTTTGCGGATCTGAGCGTCAAGGAAAACCTGCTGCTGGCCGCGCGCCAGGCCAGCCACGCGGCGCAGATGGACGAAGCGCGGCTGCAGTGGATCTTCGGCCTGTTCCCGGCCGTGGAGAAGTTCTGGAACCACCCCGCGGGCAAGCTGTCGGGCGGGCAAAAGCAGATGGTCGCGGTGGCGCGCGCCATTGTCGAGCCGCGCGATCTGCTGATCATCGACGAGCCCAGCAAGGGCCTGGCGCCGGCCATCATCCAGAACATGATCGCGGCCTTCGAGCAGCTCAAGGCCGCGGGCGTGACGATTCTGCTGGTCGAGCAGAACCTGGCGTTTGCCACGCGCCTGGGCGACAGCGTGGCCGTGATGGACAACGGCCGCGTGGTGCACGCAGGCCGCATGGCCGATCTCGCGGACGATACCGCCTTGCAGCAGTCGCTGCTGGGCCTGGCGCTGTGAGGCGCGGCAAGGAGCACCCATGAATCTCAAGGAACTGGACTGGAAACCGCTGGCGCTGGTGCCGGCCCTGGCGCTGATCACGCTGCCGCTGGTTGGCTCGCCCAGCACCTGGCTCACGCTGACCGTGGCCGGGCTGGCGATGGGCATGATCATCTTCATCATCGCCTCGGGCCTGACGCTGGTGTTCGGCCTGATGGACGTGCTGAATTTCGGCCATGGCGTGTTCATCGCGCTGGGTGCGTTTGTCGCCGCGAGTGTGCTCGGCGCTATGGGCGATTACACGGGCTCGGCCGATCTGTGGCGTAACCTGCTGGCCGTGCTGCCGGCCATGCTGATCGCGATGCTGGTGGCCGCAGCCGTGGGCCTGGCGTTCGAGCGCTTCATCGTGCGGCCGGTCTATGGCCAGCATCTCAAACAGATCCTGATCACCATGGGCGGCATGATCATCGGCGAGGAGCTGATCAAGGTCATCTGGGGCCCGCAGCAGATTCCACTGCCGCTGCCCGAAGGCATGCGCGGCGCCTGGCTGCTGGGCGATGCCGCGGTGGAGAAGTACCGTTTGGTGGCGGTGCTGGTCGGCCTGGCGGTATTTGCAGCGCTGGCCTACACGCTGGCGCGCACCAAGGTCGGTCTGCTGATCCGCGCGGGCGTGCAGGACCGCGAGATGGTCGAGGCACTGGGCTACCGCATTCGGCGGCTGTTTGTCGGCGTGTTTGTCGTCGGCTCGGCGCTCGCGGGCCTGGGCGGCGTGATGTGGGGCCTGTACCAGCAGAACGTGATTCCGCAGATGGGCGCGCAGGTGAATGTGCTGATCTTCATCGTGATCATCATCGGCGGCCTGGGCTCCACGGGCGGGGCGCTGATAGGCGCGCTGCTGGTCGGGCTGATGGCCAACTACACCGGCTTTCTGGTGCCCAAGGTGGCGCTGTTCTCGAACATCGCGCTGATGGTCGCCATCCTGCTGTGGCGGCCCCAGGGCGTGTACCCGGTCGCCAACCGTTGAACCAGGAGTCACAAGCATGTTGAACCGATTGCTTTCCGGCGATATGCCGCGCAGCAGGCCGCTGGCGGTGATTCTGCTCGCCATTCTGGTGGGCCTGGCCGTGGCGCCGTTTCTGTTTCCCGGCGTCAAGGCGCTGAACGTCGCCGCCAAGGTGCTGATCTTCGTGGTGCTGGTCGCCAGCTTCGATCTGCTGCTGGGCTATACCGGCATCGTGAGCTTTGCCCACACCATGTTCTTTGGCATAGGCGCCTACGGCGTGGCGATTGCCGCGGGCCGGCTCGGGCCCACCTGGAGCGCGCTGGCGCTGGGCATAGGCTGTGCGCTGCTTTTGAGTTTGCTGCTGTCGCTGGCCGTGGGGTTGTTTTCGCTGCGCGTGCGCGCGATCTTCTTCGCGATGATCACGCTGGCCGTGGCCGCGGCGTTCCAGACGCTGGCTTCGCAATTGTCGGAGTGGACCGGCGGCGAGGACGGCCTCACGTTCAAGCTGCCCGAGTGGCTGTCGCCGAGCTTCGAGCCGTTCGACACCGAGGTCCTGGGCCGGCTCATCGACGGCAAGCTGATCACCTACTACCTGCTGTTTGTCGTCGCGCTGGTGCTGATCCTGGCGCTGCTGCGCATCGTCAACTCGCCGTTCGGGCGTGTGCTGCAGGCGATTCGCGAGAACGAGTTCCGCGCCGAGGCGCTGGGTTACCGCGTCGTGGTGTATCGCACCTTGTCGAGCGTGCTGTCGGCGCTGTTCGCCTGCCTTGCGGGCGCGATGCTTGCGCTCTGGCTGCGCTACAACGGGCCCGAGACTTCGCTGTCGTTCGAGATCATGATGGACTGTCTGCTGATCGTGGTCATCGGCGGCATGGGAACGATCTACGGCAGCGCGATCGGCGCGGTGCTGTTCCTGATTGCGCAGAGCTATCTGCAGGATCTGCTGCGCCTGGGCAGCGAAGCCGCTGCGGGCCTGCCCTGGCTGGCGGCGCTGCTGAGCCCGGACCGCTGGCTGCTGTGGCTGGGCGTGCTGTTCGTGCTGTCGGTGTATTACTTTCCCACCGGCATCGTGGGGCGCCTGCGCGCCGCGGCCGAGCGCAGGAGGGCCGTATGAGCAACGCCGCAAACCGCCTGGAATGCCGCATTCCCTGCGCCTCGGAGCAGGCCGGCTGGGCCGCCCAGCTGGCCCATGTGCCCGCGCCGGCTTCGCGCTATGTGCAATGCGCGGGCTATGAGATCCATTACATGGATTGGGCCGCCGTAGGTTCCGATGACCGGCCCACTGTCATTGCCTGGCATGGGCTGGCGCGAACTGGTCGCGACATGGACCCACTGGCGCGCTATCTCGCGGCCCAGGGTTACCGCGTGATCTGCCCCGATACGCTGGGCCGGGGCCTGAGCGAATGGAGCCGCGCGCCGGGCGAGGAGTACCAGCTGCGCTTCTATGCGCGGCTGGCGCGCGAGCTGGCCGATGCGCTGGGGCTGGCGCAGATCCACTGGGTTGGCACGTCCATGGGTGGGGCGATAGGCACGGTCTGCGCCTCGGGCCTGTTCGAGCCCGCGTTCAGCGCCCGCATTCGCAGCCTGGTGCTCAATGACAATGCGCCCGAACTCGCCGCGCCGGCGCTAGAACGCATCAAGGGTTATGCGGGCCAGCCGCCGGTGTTTGCCACCATGGCCGAACTCGAGGCATTTTTCCGCAGCGCCTATGCGCCCTACGGCTGGCTGCCCGATGCGCAGTGGCGCGCGCTCACGGAAAGCAGCGTGCGGCGCCTGCCCGATGGCCGCGTGACGCCGCACTACGACCCGCGCATGATCGAGCAGTTCACGCGGCATGCCAACGATTACCTGATCTGGGAACACTACGACGCCATCGAAGTACCGGTGCTGCTGCTGCGCGGCGAGGCCTCTGATCTGGTGCTGGCGGCCACGGCGCAGCAGATGCTGGAGCGCGGACCGGGCGCGCGCGGCCTGTTGCAATGGCTCGAGGTCGCAGGTTGCGGCCATGCGCCGGCGCTCAATGTGCTCAAGCAGTGGCAGGCGGTGAAGGGGGTGTTGCGCGCGGCGGAGCAGCGGGCGTGAAAAAGCCCCGCCAGCGGGGCTTTGGTCGGCTCGGTCAGTCCGGTATGGAGCAATGGCCGCCCTGGGAGGCCTGGCCCGATCCCGCCGCGATCAGCGGCGCCTCGTAACGCAGATCGACGGGCGCCGAGTGGGTGTAGTCCCAGGCCAGGAAAGCAACCAGCACGGCCCAGAAGGCAATGCGCAAAGTGGTTTGTTGCGTCATGGTGCGCAGTCCTTTCAGAAGCCGAAGCGCCGGCGTATGCGCAGGCCGAAGATGGTGCCGACAAAGGCCAGCGGCACCCAGATCCAGCCATGGATGCTGCCGGTGCTGATGCCCGACAGCATCGCACCGACATTGCAGCCGAATGCCAGGCGCGAGCTATAGCCCAGCACCAGGCCGGCGACCAGCGCCACAACCCATTGCGTGCCAGTCAGGGCCTTGGCCGATGCCGGCTTGTGGGCCGCGACCCACAGCGCGCCGGCCAGGATGCCGATGTTGGTGATGCTGGTCACGTCCAGCAGCACGGTTTCCTGCAGGCGCGCGGCGTTGCCGGGCTGGCTCCAGAACCAGTTCTGCGCGAGATCGACGGCGCCCGTGGCATGCGCCACCTTGGCGGCCCAGAGGCCAAAGCCGTAGACCACGCCCCAGGGCTGGCCGGCAATCACCAGATTGGCCGTGGCGAGAATCGCCAGCAGCACCGCGCCCACCACCCATTTGCGCTGCCACAGCGGCTGCGTGGCGCGCTGCAGCTTGGCATTGGCCTGGCCCACATACCAGCGCACGCCCACGGCAACGGCTGCCAGCGCGATCAGCGTCGCGGCCAGCGCCGCAGGCCAGCCCCAGCTGCTGACCAGGCCCACGGGCTGCACGCGGCCCAGTTCCAGCCACCAGCCCAGGTGCAGCGAGCCGACAAAGCTGCCGATGGCAAACATCGGCAGGATGGCGGCGTTCATGGGAATGCCCATGCCGGCCTTGTAGAGCGTGCCGCTGCCGCAGCCGTCGGCAATCTGCATGCACAGGCCGAAGACAAACGCGCCGATCAGCAGGCTCACGCTGGGCGGGCCCAGTGCGGCCGTGAGTTCCGGGAAGCTGCCCAGCAGCGGCATCGCCAGGGCCGCGGCCAGGGCCAGCAGCAGCAACTGGCCGAAGACGCCGCTGGCGTCCTTTTCCTCGATCAGCAGGCGCCAGCCGGTGGTGAAGCCAAAGCGCTGACCGGCGAGCACCGCGCCCAGGCCTATGCCCACGGCAAACAGCGCGGCCTGGCGCACGGACACGGTCCACAGCAGCCAGGCAAAGAAAACGGCCATCAAGGCCGCAAGGGGTAGACGTTTCATGGAATTCACTTGAATTTGCGCTGCCACCATTGGCGCGCGTCATAGGCCAGGGATTCGGCGCGGCTGGGCTGGTTCTCCAGCGCCGGTGCCCCGGGCTGCTGGGTCCAGTCGACCATCGAGCCCGCATAGAGCTTGACGTTGGGCAGGCCGGCCATTTCGCTCAGGCCGAACCAATCGGTCGCGGCCCAGTGGCCGGTGTTGCAGAACGCGACCGTGTCCTGGCCCGACTTGCGCTGGACCTTGGCGGCAATCTGTTTTGCCGTGGCGGTGTCGACAAACGTCGACGTACCTGGCACGAACCACTGGTTGAAGTCGAGTTGCTGGGCGCCTGGCAGCGTGCCGGAGAGCTTGGCCGCGGGCGCGCGCGTCTTGCCTTGATAGAAGGCGTCGGGGCGCGAATCGACCAGCGCCGCATTGCTCAGATCCAGGTTCTTGCGGATGTCTTCGCGCGTTGCCATCAGGCTGGCGTCGATCTGCGGCTGCCAGCGGCTGGGCGCCACTTTCACGGCCGCGCCGTCCTGCGGCAGCTGGGCGTCGGCCCAGGCCTTCATGCCGCCATTGACGATGGACAGCTCCTTGAGACCCAGCGTCTTGAGCGTCCAGTAGACACGCGCCGAGGCGCCGAAATCGGTGGCGTCCGCACCGCTGGACACCACCACCGCGTGGGTTGCGGGAGTCAGGCCCAGCGACTGCACCAACTGCGTCAGCTTGGAGACATCAGGCAGTTCGCCGGGATTGGTGGCCGGGCCGCGCCATTTGCCATAAGGCGCGTTCACGGCGCCGGGAATGTGCTGCGCGGCATACGACTGCGGGTCGCGGATGTCGATCACGCGCAGCTGGGGCGCGGCGGTCTGGGTGGCACTCAACTCGGCTGGCGTCAGCAGCGGCTGGGCTGCCGCAACCCACTGGGCGGCGGTCAGCGCCGCGGCAAAGGCAAGCATTTTCTTCATGGTCACTCCGAAGGGATTCGATCCCGAATCCCTTGATTGTCCATTTTTATGGACTCCAGACCAACGATGTTTATGCTCTTAGTACATAAGCGCAGGTCATGAGCCGCAAGTTCAGGCCCGGCTGCGCGCCGCGGCCACCGCGGCCAGCAGCATGCCGGACAGGACCAGGCCCAGGCCAGCGGCAAACAGCGCAGACATTTGATTGCCCAGCAGCAGCATCGAGGCCACGATGCCCACCAGCGGCACGCCCAGCGTGAAGTTGGACATCGCAAAGGTGCTGATGCGCCGGCCATGCTCGGCGGCAATCACAAAGCAGGCCGAGGTGGCGACCGGCCCGATGAACAGCAGCAGTTCCAGCAGCCGCTGATCGAACACGATGCTGGCCGGCGAGCCTTCCAGCGCAAAGGCGAACCCGGCGAGCGGCACGCTGGCCAGCAGCATCTGCCAGGGGGCCAGCGCCAGCGGCGAGGCGGTCCAGCGATGGCGCTTGATGTGCAGGATCACCACCGACCAGCAGATGGCGCCGATCAGCAAAAAGGCCGCGCCCATGACGGTGCCCGGCGCGGACCAGTCCATCTCCCAGGGCGAACACACGAGACCGACGCCGGCCAGACCCACGGCCAGCGCCAGCAGCTGCCAGCGCGTGGGTGCGTTGCGGTACATCATCCAGCCGGCGACGACGCTCCACAGCGGCGTGGTATAGGCCAGCAGCACGGCACGGCTGGTGTCCACATGCGTCATGGCGATCATGCCCAGCCCGGTGAAAGTCATCATCTGCAGCAGTCCCATGCTGGCGACGATGGGCCAGTCGGCGCGCGGCGGAAACGCCAGCTGGCCGCGCATCGCCAGCCAGGCAAACAGACACAGCGCGGCACTGCCAAAGCGCATGGCGGCCAGCCACAGCGGCGGCACCGCGTCCAGCGCCAGTTTCGTCGCGGGCCAGCTCAGGCCCCACAGCACCACCATGACGCTGAGCCATAGCAGGGTGCGTCTTTGCGCGAGATTCGGGGAGGCCGAGCGATAGGTCGCGGCGAGAGGTGAGGAGCTGGACATCGGGTAATTACCTAGTGGGCGCATAGTTTTGCCCATTAATGCGGAAATTACTTTGTCTGATTACCCGTTATTGGCGTAAAACTAGGTACAAAATACCGGTATATATGCAAATGCCGGAGAGAAATACCTTGAGCGACATTTCCCTGGACGAAGCCAGTCTGCGCATCCTCGACGCGCTGCAGAAAAACGCCGAGCTGAGCAATGCGGAGCTGGCCGAACGCGTGGGCCTGTCGGCCTCGCCCTGCTGGCGCCGGGTCACGGAGTTGAAGCAAAGCGGCGTGCTGCGCGCTTCAGTGGCGCTGGTCGATCCGCTCAAGCTGGGGCTGGCGGTCAACGTGTTCGTGCATGTGTCGCTCAAGCAGCAGGACAAGGAGTCGCTTGAAGTCTTCACCCGCGCCATTGCCCAGCGGCCCGAAGTGATGGAGTGCTATCTGATGAGCGGCGAGGCCGACTTCATGCTGCGCGTGGTGATCGAGGATCTGATCAAGTACCAGAACCTGCTGCTGGAATGTCTGACGCAGATCCCCAGCGTGGCCAGCATCCGCTCGAGCTTTGCGCTGAGCCAGGTGAAGTACACCACCGCGCTGCCCACCGGCCATCTGCGCCGGCGCTGACGCCGCCCGATCGCACTAACGCGGCCCTGTGGCCTGCTGCACGGCCTGGCTGATCTCGGACTGCAGCTGCGCGGCGCGCAGCATGCTCAGCCCCGAACTGCTGGCATTGATGGTCGTCTGATTCAGGATGTTCTGTCCATTGAGGCTGTTCTGCACAATGGTGCCGGGCCCGAGGCCGGTCACGCTGCTGACCAGCGCGGAACCCCCGGCCGCGGCCTGGATGCTGCGTGTACTTCCCGCCTGGAACACATTGCCCGGGCCGTTCTGCACCAGGCTCAGTGACTGCAGCTGCTGGCCCAGCTGCGCGGCCTGCGTGCTGCTCAGCTGCTGCGCCGGGTCCAGGTGCAGGCGGGTTTCGGTGACCAGCGCGCCATTGATGTACAGCGCACGCGTGATGCCCAGCGTCACCATCAGGCCCTCGCCCACGGCAAACCCGCCGCGCATGCGCGCCAGCGTGGTGTCTTCGACCGCAAGCCACAGCTGATCCTGCGCCGCGGCGCCGGCCTGCGCGTGCGCCGACAACTGCGTGCCCAGGCCAAGCAGGGCGCAGGCGCATAGGGTCAGAGCGTGGCGCATCAAAAGCCTCCCGGACCGTGTTTGGGCAAGGTGATCGCGCTCAGGCTGTCATGTCCCAGGCTGCTGTGCAGGGGCGCGCGCGGCGCCGCACGCCAGTCGGCCAGGCGATTGAACTGCGCCTGCTCCATGCGGTTGTGGATCACGAACAGCAGGCGGTTGCTCCACAGCGCCTCGAACTCGCGCCGCGGCATGGCGCGCGTGCCCTGGGCCGGGTCACCGATCAGCACCCGGTCGGCCTGCACGCCCTTGATGACGACGAAGTGCTGGTAGCCCTTCTCGTTGATCAGCGCCAGCGCCGGGATGCGCGCGTCGTTGAGCTTGTCCAGCGGCTGCTCGAAGCCGTCGGCCGTGAAGCCCAGGCGCGCCAGATAGCGCTTCATGTCGAGATAGGAAAAGCCTTCGCGCCGGATCTTCGCCTGGTCGCCTTCCAGATACATGGATTCAAACACCTGCTGCTCGCTCACCGGCGTGCGGTAGTGGTGCGTCAGCAGCGTGGCAATGGCCGCCGAGCCGCAGCTGAAATCGTATTGCTGCAGCAGGGTGCCGGTCAGCCGCGCCTGGCGCATGCTGACCACCGGCACGGCCACGCCGCCCATGGCGATGGCCGGGAACAGCGCGGGCGGCGGGGCAGGGCCCTGCAGGGCGGAATCGGCCAGTGCCCAGGGCGTGGCGCAGAGCGCATAAAGCGCCCCGGCCCATGCCGCGGGCCGCAAGCTAAGACGGAGACAACGAAGCAGCGACATGGCATGGCCCTTGTAGCGTGTGCGGCGCCCGGCTGCGGCTGCAGCCCGGCGCGGCATCAGTTCATCTGCAGGTTGACGATGGTGGCGTTCTGGATCAGCACGTTGGCGCCCGAGTTCTGGATGACGACGGGCAGTCCGCTCATGTTCGCAAACGAGCCCGCGTCAATGGTGTTGTTGCCGGTCTGCACCTGAAAGGCCGAATTGCCGCTGGTCACACCATTCAAATCCATGTCGTTGCGCACGGCCGCGCCGCCGCGCAGCTCGGCCAGCGTGGCCAGCGCCACCGGCCGATCAAAGCCCCCCGGCGACGGCGCTGCCAAGGACAGGGTGGCGGCGTCCTGGGCCTGGGCCAGCGGCGCCATCAGGCCGCACGCCGCTGCCAGCGCCGCCCGCAGTAGATGCATTTTCATGAAGTTCCTCCAGACGGGGACAGGGCATGCGCGGGCGCAGGTGGCGCGCAGATTTCCGGGCAGTACCCCCAGCTGCGGCCACCTGTCACTTGCGCTCTACGTTCAGCGGCCGACGGCGAGGTTCGCCTGCACATTCACGCTTTGCTGCACCAGCGACGAGATGCCGCTGTTCTGGCTGGCGATCATGATGCCCGCGGCCGACTGGCCGACGCTGGTCATGGCGTTGGCCATGCTGAAGGTGCCGGCGCTGACGCTGTTGGAGCCGCCCGCGCCGCCGACACCGCCCTGGCCCGAGCCGCCCGTGCCGCCCGCGGCGGTGTTGGTGCCGCCACTGCCGGCGCCGCCGGTGCCGCCACTGCCATTGCCGCCCGCGCCGGCTGCGCCGGCGGTGCTCGAGCCATTGCTGGCCGCGCCGCTGCCGGCATCACCCACGGTGGCCGCGCCACCCGTGCCGGCCGTGCCCGAGCCGGCCGTGCGCGTGCCGCCACCGCCGGTGCTGGTGGCGCCGCCGCCGTTGGCATTGGCCGTGGCGCTGCTCAGGCCGCCATCGGCCGCGCCATCGCCCGCGCCCGCCGTGCTGGCACCGCTGTCGCTGCCTGTGGCCGCACCGCCGCGGCCCGCGCCGCCATTGCCCGCGGTGGCCACGCCGTTGTAGGCGCCGCCGCTGCGCGAGCCGGCATTGGTGGCGCTGCCGCCTTCACCGCCCGCCGCGCCATTGCCGCCGCTGCCCGCACCGCCCCGGCCCGTGCCGTTGGCGTCACCGCCATAGCCCGTGCCCGCCGCGCCACCCGCGCCCGCGCCGCCCGCGGCCGAGCCGGTGTTGGTGGCCCAGTTGCCGACATTGCTCACGGCATTGCCCGAAACCGAGCCGCTCAGCGCGCTGCTGGCCACGGCCGTGGTCACATTGAAGGCATTCGTGAACGTGGCGGCCGAGCCGTTGTTCAACGCCGCGGAGCGCGCCGCGCTGGCTTGCGCCGCACCGGACTCGCGGTTCGTGCTGGAGTCGCTGTTATCGGTAGTGCGCGTGTTGGTGCTGGAGTTGGTACTGGAGTTGTTGCTGTCCGAAGTCCGGGTGTTGGTGCTGGAATTGCTGTTGTCCGTGGTGCGGGTGTAGGTGCTCGAATCGCTGTTGTCCGTGGTACGGGTGTTGGTGCTCGAGTTGCTGTTGTCGGTGGTCCGCGTGCGGGTGCTGGAGTCGCTGTTGTCCGTATTGAAGGTCTGGGTGTCCGTGCTGTAGTTGCTGCCCAGCCCGGCGTCCTGCGTGTTGTCCGCCGCCCATGCCATGCCACTGATGCCGAATGCCATTGCGAGGGCCGAAGCCACAAGAGTCCTTGTCATAAAACCTCCAAGTCGTTGGTGAAAGTCTGCGAACGGGTAGTGATATGCGTAGGCCGCAAATCACTGGGCGCATAGCAGCATCCATGCCAGCGATTTGGGTAGCCGGGCGGCTGCTCAGCAGCGCGTGGCGGGCGCTTGTTTGTGTCAAGGTGTAGACAGGGTAGAAGGGCCTCAAGCGGGGCTTCTTCAGCGCGGAAACTGTCGCTGTACTGTGACGTCAGGGCCTTGCCGCGGTCTGCTCGGCGCCCGCGTGAACCTGTGGGTTTCAAGGAGAGAAGACGACTGCGCATGGCATCAGCGCCTTCCTTCTGCGTTGTCACAGATCTGCGATGGTGGCGATACGAATCGGGCCTGGATTCGCGTTGGCAGGACCACCTCCATGCCCGGGCAGCCAAGGCGCACGCGTCACGCCAAGGCGCGGATTGCGGCCGACATGGCGCTGTACCACTTGGCAACGCCATGGCGGCAGAGGTCGTAACAGCCCTGATAAATCCCATGGGTTTGTTACGTTCACTTGCGTAGTTCCATTTGCTGCTTGGCTGGCTGCCCCCCTACGCTGACCTCCGTCCCAGGCGCCTTTGCGGCAGCGCCTGCTTGCCATTTTTTCCAGCGTCCGACGGCTTTGATGGAAGGTCCATGCCATGCAGAATCCGAGTCTTTCCCGACCCCTGCTGATGAGCGGCGGCCTGGCGCTGATGCTGGGCGCTGCCGCCGTGCAGGCCCAGCAGGCGCCCGCGCGGCCGAATACGCAGCAGCGCATCGACAATCTGCAGCGCCAGCTCGACGAGCACCGCCAGGAGATCGAGCGCCTGCGCAGCCAGGTGTCGCGGCAAGAAAGCAGCCAGCAGGCCCTGCAGGAGCGTATGCAGCAGACGCAGGACGCGGCCCGGACCACCGCCACGGCGATTGCTGCGCAGCCGGCGACGGCAACGGCCGGCGCGGTGGCGCACGCCGCGCCCGTCGAGGCCCAGGGCCCGCGCCTAGTGCAGGTCGGCGTGGCGCCGGCCGCGGCCGAGGCGCCGCCCGTGGTGCCGATGTTCGATCAGCCCGGCATTCTCACGCCGCCGGGGCGCTATGTGCTCGAGCCATCGCTGCAGTACGGCTACTCGTCGAGCAACCGCGTGGCGCTGGTGGGCTACACCATCATTCCGGCGCTGCTGATCGGGCTGGTGGACGTGCGTGAAGTCAAACGCAATACGCTCACCGCCGCGCTGACCGGGCGCTGGGGCCTGAGCAACCGGCTTGAAGCCGAATTGCGCGTGCCCTATGTCTACCGCAGCGATGCCTCGATCAGCCGCGAGATCTTCACCGGCTCGGCCTCGGAGCAGTCGTTCAGCAGCCGCGGCCATGCGCTGGGCGACGTCGAAATGGCGCTGCGCTACCAGCTCAATCAGCCCAGTGCCGATCGCCCCTATCTGATCGGCTCGCTGCGCTTCAAGAGCCGCACCGGCAAGGACCCGTTCGATGTCGTGACCGACTGCGTGACACGCTGCATAGGCAACACCACGGGCACCGGCCTGCCGCTGGATCTGCCCACGGGCTCGGGCTTCTATTCGCTGCAGCCCGGGCTCACCTGGCTGATGGCGTCGGACCCGGCGGTGTTCTTTGGCGGCATCAGCTACACCCACAATTTCGGCCGCAGCGATGTCTCGCGCCGGGTGCTCGACGGGCAGCGCGAATACATAGGCTCGATCAAGCCGGGCAATATCTGGGGGCTCAATTTCGGCATGGGCATGGCGCTCAACGACCGCTCCTCGTTCAGCATGGGCATAGACCTGAGCTCGATTGGCCGCACCAAGCAGAACGGCACGCCCGTGGCCAGCTCCGTGCGCACCCAGCTGGCAACCCTGCTGATGGGCTACTCCTACCGGCTGAGCCAGCGCACCACGCTCAACGTGTCGGTGGGAGCGGGCCTGACGCGCGATACGCCCGACCTGACCCTGACGGTGCGCCTGCCGATGTCGTTTTGAACCGGGCATGGGCATGACGCAGGCGCATATTCTTTGCCTGAACCTGGCCGGCGCCGGCATGGACGACGTTGCGCGGCACCTGCAGCTGCAGGGCTGGCAGGTGACCTTGGCCACGGACCCCGCGGCCCTGGCCGCGCTGCTGGGGCGGCGCGAGCCTATCGTGGGACTGCTGGGCGTGGGGGGCGCGGCGCCGCAGACGCTGGAGCTGATGGAACGCTGTCTGCAGTCCTGGCCCGGCATGGAATGGGTGGCGCTGTGCGACGAAGTGGCGCTCGAGGGCATGGCGTTCCGGCGCATGGTGCTCGAGAGCTTCTTCGACTACCAGGTCATGCCGCTTAACTGGCCCGCCATGCAGCATGTGCTGGACCATGTGCAGCGGCGCGCGCGGCTGCGGCAATGCCACAGCCAGCCGGCGGTTGCCGGCAATGCGCTGGGCATGGTGGGCCGCAGCGAGGGCATGCAGCAGCTGCGCCAGGCCATTGCCAAGGTGGCGCTGACCCAGGCCTCGGTGCTGATCGGCGGCGAGAGCGGCACCGGCAAGGAGCTCGCGGCGCGCGCCATCCATGACTGCTCGGCGCGGCGCGCGCGGCCTTTCGTGGCCATCAACTGCGCGGCGGTCGCACCGTCGCTGATCCAGTCCGAGCTGTTTGGCCATGAGCGCGGCGCCTTCACCGGCGCTGGCGCGCAAAAGCGCGGGCTGCTGGAAACCGCCCAGGGCGGCACGCTGTTTCTCGACGAGATCGGCGATCTGCCGCTCGATCTGCAGGCGCATCTGCTCAGATTCCTGCAGAACCGCACGCTGACCCGGCTGGGCGGGCTGGTCGATATCGAAGTCGATGTGCGCGTGGTTGCCGCCTCGCATGTGGACCTGGCCGTCGCCGTGGCCCAGGGACGCTTTCGCGAAGACCTGTTCTACCGGCTCAATGTGCTGGCGCTGCAGGTGCCGCCGCTGCGCGAACGCATCGACGATGTGCCGCAGCTGGCCCAGCATTTCTTCGCGCATTGCGCCGCCGACCGGCCCGCGCGGCTGCAGGGCTTCAGCCGCCAGGCGCTGGCCGCGATGCTGGGCTACTCCTGGCCTGGCAATGTGCGCGAGCTCTACAACCGCGTGCTGCGCGCGGTGGTGATGAGCGACGCGCGCTGGATCAGCGTCGCCGACCTGGGCCTGCCGCGGACACAGCTCGTGGCCGGGGCGCAGCTGGATCTGGCGCGCACCCAGGCCGAGCGCGAAGCCATACACCAGACGCTGAGCCGCGTGGGCAACAACATCACGCACGCAGCGCGCGATCTGGGCATCTCGCGCATGACGCTGTACCGGCTGATGGACAAGCATGGCCTCGCGCCGCCCGCGCGCGAAGCGCAGGATGCGCACTGGCGGCGCGAAAACCTGCGCTGACTACTGCGCCGCGCCCAGTGCCTTGGCGCGGTCCGCGGTCTGCCGCAGCGCCGCCTCGGCCGGCCGGCCCACGGGCCAGCCCGCCAGATGCTGCTGGGCAATGCCACTCAGCGCGGTGATCCAGGGCCCGCTGTCGTTGACGCAGGGGATATAGGCAAACGCCTTGCCGCCCGCATGCAGGAAGGCTTCGCGCGCCTCCTGATTGATTTCCTCCAGCGTCTCCAGGCAGTCGCTGGTGAAACCCGGGCAGACCACATCGACGCTGTGCACGCCGCGCTGGGCCATGGCAATCAGCGTCGGCTCGGTATAGGGTTCGAGCCACTTGGCCTTGCCGAAGCGCGACTGGAAGGTGATGCTGTACTGCGCCGGCGTGAGGCCCAGGCGCTCGGCCAGCAGCCGGCCGGTCTTCTGGCTTTCGCAGTGGTAGGGGTCGCCCAGCTGCAGCGTGCGTGCGGGCACGCCGTGAAAGCTCATCAGCAGATGCGCGCTGCGCCCGGCCTCGCGCCAGTGCGCCTCTATGCGCTGCGCCAGCGCGTCGATATACGCCGGGTCGTCGTGGTAGCGGTTGACGAAGCGCAGTTCGGGAACATGGCGCTGTGTGCGCGCCCAGTCGTAGACCGCGTCAAACACGCTGGCCGTGGTGGTGCCCGAATACTGCGGGTAGAGCGGCAGTATCAGAATGCGCGTCGCGCCCTCGGCCTTGAGCGCATCGAGTTGGCTGGCAAGCGACGGGTTGCCATAGCGCATCGCATGCCGCACCAGCAGGTTGTGCCCGGCCTCGCCCAGCCAGCCGCGCAGCAGCAGGGCCTGGCGCGCCGTCCAGTGGGCCAGCGGCGAGCCGTCCTGCGGATGCCACACGGTTGCGTATTTCGCGGCCGATTTCGCCGGGCGCGTGCGCAGGATGATGCCGTGCAGGATGGGCCACCAGGCGAGTTTCGGGATCTCGACCACGCGGTCGTCGGCCAGGAACTGCGCCAGATAGCGGCGCACGGCCGAAGGCGTGGGTGCATCGGGCGTGCCGAGATTGCACAGCAGCACGGCGGTGCGCTGGGCCTGGCCGTGGGAGAAGGGGGGTTCTGGCGCAAAGCGTGAAGGCATGCTGCGATTGTGCCAAGGCCGGCGCGTGCGCGCAGCCACAGATGCTCGATGGCTGGGGTATTCTTGACCGCATATGCAAGCTTCCACTGATTTCAGCGCCTTTGCCGGCGTCCGTGCCATCTCCATCGACCTTGATGACACCCTGTGGCCGATCTGGCCGACGATTGAACGTGCCGAGCGCGTGCTGCTTGAATGGCTGCACACCCATGCGCCGGCCACTGCGCAGCTGCTGCAGACCGCCGAGGCGGTGCGCGCCGTGCGCAACGAGATAGGCACGCTGCGGCCCGAGCTCGCGCATGACCTCAATGGCCTGCGGCGCGAATCCATACGCCTGGCGCTGACGCGCGCCGGCGACGCCCCCACGCTGGCCGAGGCCGCGTTCGAGACCTTCTTTGCCGAACGCCAGCGCGTGGAACTGTATGAAGACGCGCTGCCCGCGCTCGAGTTCCTGGCCGCGCGCTGGCCCATCGTGGCGCTGAGCAACGGCACGGCCGATGTGCATGTCGTCGGCCTCGGGCGCTTTTTCCACGCCAGCGTCAGCGCGCACCGCGTCGGCTTTGCCAAGCCCGATGCGCGCATCTTCGCGCTCGCGGCCGATGCCGCGGGCGTGCCCGCGGACAGCGTGCTGCACATCGGCGACGACGCCATGCTCGACGTCAAGGGCGCAATGGATGCGGGTATGCACGCAGTCTGGCTCAACCGGGCCGGCGTAGACTGGCCCCACGAGGGGGCCACCCCCCACGCGACGGTGGCCAGTCTCGCGCAGTTGTGCCAGGGTCTGGCCAAAGGCTGATCCCGCAGCTGTCAGATGTTAGCGAGCCGAGACCCATGCCCAGCACCTTGCCATCTCGCCTGCGTTCTCCCGCCGCACTCCCGCCAGTGCGCAGCGTGGGCCTGCTGCAGCCGCTGACCTGGCTGGCGCTGGCCTGGCGTGACCTGTGCCGTGCCCCGGCCCTGGGTTTCGCGCATGGTCTGGTGTTGGCGCTGCTGGGCGCTGCCATCCTGGCCCTGGGGCACAATCGCTTCTGGCTGATGGCCGGGGCGCTGTCGGGTTTTCTGGTGATCGGCCCGGTGGTGGCCACCAGCCTGTATGCGATCAGCCGCGCGCTGGAGCGTGGCGAGCCGGTGGGCCCGGGCCTGGTGCGTCAGACCTGGACGCGCTGGCAAAGCGGCCATGCGGGTGGGCAGCGGCACGCGGGCTATTGGTGCCTGGTGCGCTTCGGCCTGCTGCTGTCGCTGGCGGCCACCGGCTGGGTCGTGGTGTCGGCATCGCTGATCACCGTGCTGTCGCCGGTGCAGGTACAGACTCCCATGGATTTTCTGCACCATGTCGTGCTTGCAGGCGATGGGCGCTTGTTTGCCTTGTGGCTGGCGCTGGGCAGTTTTCTGGCCGCGCCGATTTTTGCGTCCAGCGTTGTCGCCATGCCGCTGCTGCTCGAGCGCCGCGTGGGCGTATGGCAGGCGGTGCTGACCAGCTGGACGGTGGTGCTTGCCAACCCGGCGCCGATGGCGCTGTGGGCGGCCTTGATTGTGTTGTTTACCCTGCTGGGCCTGGGATCGCTGTTGATCGGCCTGGTGGCCGTGGTCCCGATGCTGGGACATGCGAGCTGGCATGCCTACCGTGATCTGGTCGATGCGTCCGGCCTTGCGCCGCGCGAACCGTTGGAGCCGGGCAGGGCGTTGTAGGAAATATCGTTGTGATTTTTGGGTACACGGAAGAGCAGCTGGCGCACTTCTTTCTCACCTACGGGGTGGGAGCTTTCATTCTCTTCATGGTGTTCATCATCCTCCAGCTGGCGCGCCAATCCAAGGCCGGCAAGTTCGGCACGTTTGTGATCTTTCTCGGGCTGGGCATCGGTTTCGTCGGCTTTCTGGCGAAGGTGGTGATCCAGTGGTGGCTGGAAAGATAGCGCGCCGGCCGGCCCTTCACACCCTCTCGGAATCCCCATGCGCTTTTTCCAGAAGATCTTCGGCACACGGCAAAAGCCGCACAGTGGCGCCGCATCCGACGTCGCGTTGCCCGTTGACACCATAGAGCTGATGATCGTCGATTGGGACGTCACGGACGATGCCTCGCATGACACCCGTTTTGGCGGCCTGCCCGCGGTGGGCGATGATTTTGTCTGGCCCACCTGCCGGTCTTGCAGCGGGCCCATGCAATTCCAGGGGCAGATCCGCGCGCCCGGGGCGCCGCATCTGCACCTGCTTTTCATGTGCACCAACCACCCTGGCGAGTGCGATCAGTTCGAGGCCGATGGCGGCGGCAATGCGGTGCTCACCATGCCCGCCGCGGGCCTGTATCTCGCGACTGCGCCCGCCGACGGCGAAACCCAGCGCGAGACGCGTCATGGCGCCCGCCTGCAGCGGGTGGCGGCGCAGAACTACTCGGATGCGTTTGCGGCCTATGCCGGCCGCCGGCGCGAAGTGCTGGGGCAGATCGGCGGCGCAGCGGATTGGATTCAAAGCGAGGCCACACCGCTTTGCAGTGCCTGTCAGGCCCCGATGGCGTTTGTCGCCCAGCTGGAGTCCGGCCCCGACTACCGCACCGAGATGAACTTCGCGGGCGGCTGCGCCTATCTGTTTGAATGCCGCTGCGCCGGGGTCTCGGGCAAGTTTCTCTGGCAGTGCTGAGGGCAAGGTGTCACAGCACTCAGGCACAAGATATCCGTCAATGCAGTCTTTATTGAAATGGATGGAAATGCTGCCCTAAGGGGCCCTCGGCGAATCGAGCCACACTGTCAGCTTCCGTTTGAATAGGTGACCTGCGCGCTGTATTAATTGTGTTTTTTTGAGTAATTGGTTGCAAAATATATCTACTTAAATATCACAATAACAGGAGACCCATGGCATATACGTCCCACGTTCTGCCATTCCGTCGCAGGAAATTGCCAGATGGCTTTGTCGTCGCGACGTCGGATAGCGGTGACCATGCCTTTTTTTCGCCTTCCGAGTTCGCCCAATACGAGCAAACTCCAGAATCTCTTCCTTTGCGCAGACAGGCCGAGCTGCGTGCGCGTTTCCTTCTCGGTGAAAAAGAGATGTCTTCAGGCGCTCGGCGGCTGCTGGCCTCGCGCATCGCAGCCAAGCGTGAAACCGTAGAGGATGGTCCATCGCTGCACATTCTTGTTCCTACGCTCCAGTGCGCCCACTCTTGCCGTTACTGCCAGGTCAGTCGGGCCTTGGAGGATCAGGGGCACACGATGTCGTTAGTTGATCTGGATGCAGCGTGTGACACGATTTTTGAAAGTTCCGCCCGAGCACTGACGGTGGAGTTTCAGGGTGGAGATCCGTTGCTGCGGTTTGATCTTGTCGAGCGTGCCATTCTTCGTATTCAGATGCGTAACGCGCAAGAAGGCCGTCGCATCCGGTTTGTTGTTGCTACGACGCTCCATCAGCTGAATGCTTCCATGTGTGCGTTCTTTAAAGCTCATGGTGTCTATCTTTCCACCAGTATCGATGGACCGCAGTCGTTGCATGATCGAAACAGACCTGTCCCAGGGCGCAACGCCTATGAACGTACGCTCGCCGGTATCGAGATGGCGCGCACTCTCATTGGGCCGGAGTCGGTTGCTGCCTTGATGACCACCACCAAGGCTTCGCTGGGTCATGCTGAGGCTATAGTGGACGAGTATGTGAGGCTCGGCTTTCGGGAGATATTCATCCGGCCGTTGAGCAGCTACGGATTCGCGAAGCGCAATCAGTCATTGCTTGGGTATTCGCTGGCAGAATTTTTGGGCTTTTACCGCAAGGCACTTGATCGCGTTCTGTATTGGAATGCGAAGGGAGTGGAAATTCGCGAGGTATACGCTTCTATTTTGCTCAACAAGGCTCTGTCGACGTTTGATGCCGGCTACGTAGATCTGCAAAGTCCTACCGGCGCTGGTTCTGCAGTTGTCGTCTACAACTACGATGGCTTCGTCTATCCAAGCGATGAAGCGCGCATGCTGGCGGAGACGGGGGATACCGTGTTTCGTATGGGCCGAATCGGCACGCCACTGAATGCTCTGCTGTCCACACCCGTAAGAAAACTCCTTATGGATTCGAGTGACGTCGAGCGGTTCGAGGCGTGTCTCCAATGTCCATATAAATTGTTTTGCGCACCCAATCCTGTGGATGCCCAGGCGCAGTTCAACACGGTTTTTGCGGCTGTCGAAAGCACTGAGCATTGCCAGCGGCATACGGGGCTGTTTGACGATATTTTCACAATATTGCGGGCAGCCGACGAGGATTTGAGGGATCTGCTCTACCGCTGGGCTCAGCCCGTGAAGGCTTGATTCATGCGCAAGTTGCAAGTGAAAATTCAGCCAGGCTGTGAGGCTAAGGTCTACAGGGCCGTATCGTTTGATCGGTTTCCTGCCGAATGGCTGCCCCACCTTCGCTTCCTTGTCTTGACTGAGACAGTTGAGGAGCGCGTGGCCATTGAAGAAATGACCAATGCCGGTGTTAGCAACGTGTTTTGGGTAGAAAGCGAATCACTGCTAAGCGGTGACATCGTGGTGCCAGATCCGTGGCGGGAAGAAATTTCCGTCCTACTGCGTGAGTCCGACACACACCATACCCTGCTGATGACCAATCGCTGCAACAGCTATTGTTTGATGTGTTCTCAGCCGCCTACCAAAGCAGACGACAGTTGGCTTGTGGACGAAGCCCTGGAAGCGATTTCGCATTTGCGCTGCTCTCCTCCTGTCATCGGACTCAGCGGTGGCGAGCCACTACTTCTGGGCAGCGGTTTGCGGCGAATTCTCGATGCACTTCGAGAACATCATCCAACCACCACCGTGGAAGTGCTGACCAATGGACGGCTGTTTGCTGATGCGGGGGTCGTTACCAAGGTTTTGCCGGGATTGCGCGCGCGCGTGCGGTGGTTAGTGCCTCTGTACGGGCATGCGGACTTTGTTCATGATTTCGTGGTGCAGACCTGCGGAGCATTTGACGAGACATTGGCCGGACTGCTGGCATTACGGGAATACCATCAGGAAGTCCAATTGCGCACGGTTCTTGTTGAGCCCGTGTTGCAGATACTTCCGGAGCTGACCGACTTCATCGGCCGCAATTTGCCATTTGTGAGCGAGGTGGCGCTGATGGGGTGTGAACCGATTGGTTTTGCTTTAGCCAATCGACAGCTGTGCGAGGTCAATTTGCGCGATTGGGCGTCGACGCTGGATCAAGCGGCGCGGAGTTTGCAAAGACACGATGTGCCTTATCTCTTCATGAATGCTCCTTTGTGCTCTCTGCCTCAGCAGCTGTGGCCGCAGGCCCACCGCAGCATTTCGGATTGGAAAAACGTGTATGCCGAAGAGTGCCGGAATTGCGCTGTGAAAGCTGATTGCTCCGGTCTTTTCGCCTGGCATGAAAAAGGATGGAGTCCGGCGCCCCTCAAAGCGCTGCAGGTTATGGAGATGATGGAATGAGCAAGTTCATACGCAATATTTCTTTGTTCGTCGCAGGCCTACCGCTTCTGACCACCAAGAGCCTGGCAGCCGTACCCGCTGCTCCACAGCAGATCGAACCAATTGATTTGTCCGAAGCGGTGCCTTTGCGGCCGCTGAATAGGGAGATGGATAACCTGTTTGCGGGGCATCGTTCCCATTCAAGTCATCGCTCGCATTCCAGCCATAGCTCGCATTACTCAGGATCTGGGGGCAGTAGTTCAAGCTACCGGGCGCCGGCGTATGTTGCCCCCAGTCCTACGCCAGCCCCAGCTGCGCCTTTGTACTCGGCTCCTTCGGCAGGCTCATCGACGCTATCCGCCGCACCTTCAAGTGGAGCAACGAAAGGGCAGGGTGCATTGAACGCTACCGGTGCTGGTCAGCATTCAAAAGACGATCTGACAAGGGCGGAAAAGCTCAAATTGCAGATCATGCGAGTGCAAATAAAGCTTCGCAGCCTGGGGCTGTATGACGGGGTTGTAAATGGCACTATGAATGATCAAACGGGGCAGGCGTTGCGTTATTTCCAGAACCTCAAAGGCTTGCAGGAAACCGGAACAATGACAACTCCGACGCTCAACGCCATGGGCATTCCCGCGGTAAGCTAGCGTCATCTCGCAGTTGGCGACGGCTTTCTCTGGACGCTTCTTCCATCCACCCATGTACTCCTCCGAGCGCCTCAAGGGCATAGACGTATTTGCCTGCGTGGTCGATGCCGGCAGCTTCACCGCCGCAGGCGAGCGGCTGAATCTGACCAATTCGGCCGTGGGCAAGGCGGTGGGGCGGCTGGAGGCGCGTCTGGGCGTGCGGCTGTTCGAGCGCACCACGCGGCGGCTTTCGCTGACCGATGCGGGCCAGGCGTTTTACCGCACTTGCCAGCAGGTGCTGGGCCAGCTGGAAGAGGCCGAGCATGTGCTCAGGGCCGAGGGCAGCGTGCCGGCGGGCAAGCTGCGCATCGAGCTGCCCGCCACCTATGGCCAGCTGCGCGTCATGCCCCTGCTGTTTGATTTTCTCAAGACCTATCCCGGCGTGCAGCCGCAGATTTCGTTCACCGACCGCTTTGTCGATCTGGTCGAGGACGGCATCGATGTGGCGGTGCGCATTGGCGGCAGCGACGCTTGGCCCGCGCCCATAGGACACCGTTTTCTGGGCCGGGAGCGGCGGGTCTTTTGCTGCGCGCCCGGCTATCTGGAGCGCGTGGGCCCGTTGGCCGATGAGCTGGCGGCACTGGACCATGTCGACGGCGTGATGTATCGCCGCGCCGATGGCTCGCCCGGGCCGTGGCTGATACAGCGCGGCAATGCGCCGGTCGAGCAGCGCCAGCCCAACGCCCGCCTGGAGGTGGGCAATGCGCAGGCCTGGGTCGACGCCGTCGTTCAGGGATGGGGCGTGGCGCAGATTTCCACCTGGCTGGTCGGGGAGCGGATTGCCAGCGGCGAGCTGGTCCAGGTGTTGCCCTCCTTTGCCGCGGACGGCCTGCCGCTGTATCTGCTGTGGCAGCGCAGCCGCCAGCTGCTGCCCAAGGTTGATGCGCTGCTGAATCATCTGGGGCAGGACTTGCGCGTTTGATTGTGGAATTTATGGATGCAGATTGCGGAAAAGTCATCCAACATAAGAAACCTGGGCGCCAATAAGCTTGCGGGTTTGCTGCTTCGCGCCCCGCCACATGCCCTCATCTTCTACCGCTGACTCAGCCCAGCCAGCCTCCGGCCAGGCGTCCACCGTCATTCTGGCGATTGCCGCCTTTGTGATCGTCACCACCGAATTCCTGATGGTCGGCCTGCTGCCGGCGCTGGCCCGGGATCTATCGATTTCGGTCTCCACCGCGGGCCAGCTGGTGACGCTGTTTGCCGTCGTGGTAATGCTGTTTGGCCCGCCGTTGACGGCGCGCCTGGCCCATGTGGAGCGCAAGCGCATGTTCCTCGGCGTGCTGGTGCTGTTCGCCGCGTCCAATGCGGTCGCTGCCATGGCGCCGAATATCTGGGTGCTGGCGCTGGCGCGCATCGTTCCCGCGCTGGCCTTGCCGGTGTTCTGGGGTACGGCGAGTGAAACCGCCGCGCAGCTGGCCGGCCCGGGGCGCGCGGGCCGCGCCGTGGCGACGGTGTATCTGGGCATCTCGGCGGCCATGCTGTTTGGCATTCCGCTGGGCACGCTGGCCGGTGATGCCATGGGCTGGCGCGGCGCTTTCTGGGCGCTGGCCATTCTGTCGGTGCTGATTGCGGTCTTGCTGCATTGCTTCATGCCGGCGCTTGCCGGCAGCCAGCGCGTGGGCCTGGCACAGCAGGCGCGCATTCTGCGCGACCCGGTGTTCGTTGCCAATGTGCTGTTGTCGGTGGCGGTGTTCACGGCGATGTTCACCGGCTATACCTATCTTGCCGAACTGCTGGAAAAGCTGGCCCTGGTGCCCGCGGCGCATGTCGGCTGGTGGCTGATGGGCTTTGGCGCCGTGGGCCTGGCGGGCAACTGGCTGGGCGGGCGCTGGGTCGATCGCCAGCCGCTGGCGGCCACATCGGCGTTCAGCGCGCTGCTGGCGCTGGGTATGCTGGCCACAGTGGCGCTGGCGCGCCAGCCCGTGGGCCTGGTGCTGGCTCTCGCGCTCTGGGGCATTGCCAACACCGCGCTGTATCCGATCTGCCAGATCCGCGTGATGAAGTCGGCACCCCAGGCCCAGGCGCTGGCGGGAACCATCAATGTCTCGGCGGCAAATGGCGGCATTGCGCTGGGCGCGATGCTCGGTGGTGCGAGTGTCGCTGGCTGGGGCGTGGCCAGCGTGGGCCTGGTGGGCGCGCTGGTGGCGGCGGTGGCCGCGCTGGCGGCGCTGTGGATGGGGCGGTCAGCGGCGCGGCGGCGCGTCCAGCCGGGCATCGACCTTGTGCCGTAAATCCTCGAAGATCTTCTGGACCACGGTTTCCAGCGTCTGCACGACGGGCTGTGAATCGCCCTTGCGGCGCAGCACCGAGAGCACGCCATAAGGCTTTTGCTTCAGCCGCCGAAACGCCACGCCCTTGACACCCAGTTGCACAGTGGAGGCCGGCACCAGCGCAATGCCCAGGCCGGCGCTCACCAGATCCAGCACGCCGCGCACATTGCTGGCCTCGTAGCGTATGCGCGGGCTGAAGCCGGCCTGGCTGCACAGATGAATCGACTGGTCGAAATAGGCCGGGCCGTGGCTTCGCGAGAAGCCGACAAAGGCCTGCTCGCTGTAATGGCGCAAATCGACAGCGCCTGCGGCTGGCGTGTCGAGCGCGGCGGGCAAGGCCAGGCAGAAAGGGTCGGACATCTGCAGACTGGCCTGTACGCGCGGATGCTTGGAGCCGCTGCGCGCAATGCCCACATCGATGCGGCCGTCGGCAATGGCACTGATCTGCTCCTCGCTGATCATTTCACGCAGTTCAAGCTCTAGGCCCGGGTAGGTCTGGCGCAGCTTGCGTATGAGCACCGGCAGCACCGTGTTGCTCGACGAGGGCACAAAGGCCATGCTCAGCGACACGGGCCGATCTGCGCGTGACTGCCGGGCCACGTTGCCGATGCGGCCCGCGCGCTCCAGCAGATAGCGCGCTTCAGGCAGCAGCGCCTGGCCCGCGAGCGTGAGGCGCACACCCTTGGCGTGGCGGATGAACAGCGCCACGCCCAGTTCCTCTTCGAACTGGCGGATCTGCAGCGACAGCGGCGGCTGCGCGATGAACAGCTTCTCGGCCGCGCGGCTGAGGCTGCCGCTTTCGGCGACGGCAACGAAATAGCGCAGATGTCTCAATTCCATGGCGGCGCTCCAGCTCTACTTTTGAAGTATGGATGTCATACACAATCGATTCTTGAAGTATCCATTGCCCTGGGCAAGAATTGCGCAAAACATGAGATCGGAGACAAAAATGAAGCGAGTTGGCGTTTTACTGTGGGCCTGTGCCCTGGCGACCGGGGCCATGGCCGAGACCTGGCCGGAGAAGCCCGTGCGCGTGGTGGTGCCGGCGCCCGCCGGAAGCTCCCTGGATGTGATTGCGCGCACGCTGGGTCAGCGCCTGTCGGTGCGCTGGAAGCAGCCGGTGGTGGTCGAGAACAAGCCCGGCGCAGGCGGCATGATAGGCATGGATGCCGTGGCCAAGGCCAGGCCCGATGGCTATACGCTGGGCGTGGGCTTCAACGGCCCGATTGCGTTCGGCCCGTTCATGTACAAGAAGATGGCCTATGACCCGGTGCGCGATCTGCTGCCCGTCGTCCTGACCACGTCGCAGCCGAATGTGCTGGCCGTGCCCGTCAACAATCCCGCCAACAACATCACCGAGTTCGTCGCCTGGGCGCGCAAGCAGGGCGACAAGTTCAGCTACGCGTCGGTCGGTGCGGGCAGCTCCTCGCACCTGACCATGGAGCTGCTGAAAAACACCGCCGGCATCGAGGGCGTGCATGTGCCCTATGCCGGCTCGCCGCCCGCGGTCAATGCGCTGGTCTCGGGCGAAGTGCAGGCGCTGTTCACGGTGCAGCCGGCGCTGCTGCCGCTGGTGCAGGCCGGGCGCATCAAGCTGATCGGCGCCACCAGCGCGCAGCGCGCCGACGGCATGAAGAGCCTGCCCACGGTGGCCGAGTCCGGCTACCCGGGCTTTGAATCGCTGACCTGGAACGGCATTTTTGCGCCCGTGGGCACCTCGCCCGAACTGGCGGCGCGCATCAATGCCGATTTCAACGGGGCGCTGGCCGACCCTGCGGTCGTGGAGATGTTTGCGCGCCAGGGCCTGCATGCGGGTGGCGGGACACCGGCCGAATTCCGCAGCCTGATCGAGCGCGAGACCCGCAAATGGGGCGCGATCATCAAAAAAGTCGGCATAACGATTGACTAAAGCACCCCCTGAGCCGCTGCGCGGCGGGGCCGCCCCGGCTTCCCCCTCTCATCCTTCGGTGGAGGGGGACGGCACCCTCGCTGCGGGGCGGCCCTTGCTCGGTGCCCCACCGTAAGAAAGCCTCTTGGCCAAGTGTGGTGCGAGAGCTATGGAGAAATGACCATGCAAGCCCTGAGAAAAACCCGGGCCGCCGCCGGCCTTGAATTGGTCGAGGTCGCCATGCCCAGGGTCGATTCTGCGGATGAGGTGCTGGTGCGCGTGCTGGCCACGGGCATCTGCGGCAGCGATCTGCATGTTGATGACTGGACACCGAGCTATGCCTTCATCACCGCCAGCCTGCCCGTGACGCTGGGCCATGAGTTTGTCGGCGTGGTGGCTTCGGGCGCGGACCAGGGCCGGCGCGTGGTGGTGCGGCCGTCGGTCACCTGCGGGCAGTGCGCGGCCTGCGTCGACGGCCATGCCGATGGCTGCGACCGGCGCACCGGCCTGGGCATGACGCGCGATGGCGCTTTTGCGCCCTGGGTGCGCGTGCCGGCGCGCAACTGCGTGCCCGTTCCCGAAGGCCTGAGCGACGAACTCGCCGCACTGGCCGAGCCGGTGTCTATCTCCATGCAGGCCTTGCGCGTCGCGGCTGATGTCCATGGCAAGCGCGTGCTGGTGATGGGGCCGGGCACCATAGGGCAGGGCATTGCGGTGCTTGCGCGCCAGGCCGGTGCGGCCCAGGTCGTAATCAGTGGCTTCAACGATGGCCCGCGCCTCGATGTGTTGCGCCGCATGGGTTTCGACGCCTTGGTCGATGTGGCGCAACAGCCGCTGGCCGCTGCCTGCGCGCCGCATGCCGCCGATGCGCCTTTCGATGTGGTGTTCGAGGCCACCGGCGTGCCCGAGACCATCAACGAGGCCTTGCCGCTGCTGGCGCGCAATGGCGTCGTGGTCGTGACCGGCATCCATTCCCGCCCGCTGGCGCTGGACCTCACGACGCTGGTGCGCCGCCAGCACCAGCTGCGTGGCTCATTCCGCCCGCCCGAATCGGACTGGCCCCGGGCGCTGGCGCTGCTCGACGAACTCGGCGCCGTCATGGCGCCCATGGTCAGCCATGTGCTGCCACTGGCCCGCGCCGCAGAGGCCTTTGCGCTGGCCCATGGCAAGCAGGCCAGCAAGGTGTTGCTGCGGCCCGCGCAGGATGCCGGGCATGTGTGAGGCGGGCGCCTGGCTGGCGCTGTGGAATGGCTTCGATGCCGCGCGCGATGCCGAGTACAACGACTGGCATGCCATCGAACATGTGCCCGAACGCCTCACGGTGCCCGGCATGCTGCGCGCCAGCCGCTATCGCGCCGTGGACGATCCGGCATTGCCGTACTTCACGCTGTACGAAATGGCTTCCATCGAGGTGCTGGCGTCGCCCGAGTATCTGGCGCTGCTGGATCAACCCACGGAATGGACGCGGCGCATGCGTCCTTCGTTTGGCGAGCTGCTGCGCATTCCCTGCCATGTCGTCGAATCCGGTGCCGGGGTACGGGGAACGGCGTTGATGAGCCTGGAGATACGCGGCGGTGCTGCGGCGCTGCTGCGGCCAGACTTGCGGCAACTGCGCGCGGCGCCGGGTGTGGTGGCGGTGCATGCCGGCCGCGAGGACACGGCGGTCGCGCCCTTGCCCTGGCATGGCGGTGCGCCGGCGCCCAGCGCGGCATCGGCCACGCTGCTGCTGCTGATCGAGGCCCGATCCCTGGCCGATCTCGATGCCCTTGCCAACGCCTTGCCGGCCGGCATTGCCGCGCTTGAACCGGTAGTGCGCAAACACCGCCTGCTGACCTTGCACCACGCCCCGCGCTAAGCGCCGGGAACCACTTCGCCTTGATCCCGAGGGCGCTGCCGCAGGCGCCTGGCTTTGCCATGCGCGTTCGCGCGCGACGGCCGCTGTTTTCCCCCGGGCGCACTGGGGCAGGGCGGCCTGGGCTTTGGGCGCCAGGCGTTTGTGGGCTTGAGCAATGCAAGATTTGGCCGGCTGACCATGGGCCGCCATTCTCGGTGCTGCACACCACGCTGTCGGCCAATACCGAAGGCGGGCTGATCTGGGGCCATGCGCTGAACTACTTCCGCGACGGCACGGTGCTGCGCCTGGACAACTCGCTGCGCTACGAGTCGCCGGATTTCGCGGGCTTGAGCTTCTAGCTGATGAAGGCCTTTGGCGAGCAGCCGGGCTCGAGCGGCAATGTCGTCAATCCTTCATTCGACTACAGCCATGGGCCGTGGAAGGTGGGCGCAAGCTTCATGCAGCGCCACAAGACGGCGGCCAATACCGAGCGCTATGCCACCATGGGCGGCAGCTACGATTTCGGGCCGCTCAGCACCTCGCTGGCCTACTACACGCTGCGCGACGATCTGCCCCATACGACCTCACTCGCGCGCAACGCCTACGAGATCTCCGCCGCGGTACCGCTGGGCACGAATGTGCTGTGGCTGGCCTATGGCTAAGCCGAAGGCAAGGCACGCGCTGAGACCGGCGGCCGTTCACTGAGCCTGCGCCATGACTATGTGCTGAGCAAGCGCACCCGGCTTTATACGGGCTACAGCGTGATCCTGAACGACCGCAACGCCAGCTTCACCGTCAACAGCGCCAGCAATGCGGGCCCGGCCGTGGCCGCCGGCAAGCGCGTGGCGCAGGCGATTGCGGGCGTGTCGCACAGCTTCTGAGACGTCCGCTAAGGCGCGCTTTCCGCCGAATGGCAGAGCGTGAAGACGCGCGCGCAAGACGCGGCTTCGGCGCCCTGGGCCTGGAGCGCCGCGGGCGCCAGAACGGTTTCCCGGCACTCCTCGAGCGCGCGCTGCTCGTACCCGCAGACCAGATAGATCCAGTCGGCGGTCTGGTCACCGCCGCGGATCTTCTGCTCGGTGGTGGGCGCGATATCGGGCGTCTGCGTCTGCAGCAGATGGGCGCCGGTGGTGCCCGGGCGCAGCGCCAGCTCCCGCGCCTGGGCGCGCAGATAGTCGCGCAGCGACTGCGCGCCGCCGCTGGCCGGGGAGCAGCGCACGGTCAGCATGAACCGGCCGAGCGCGCTGCCCGCGCTCTCCAGCACCTGGCATTGGCTGCGCACCATGTTTCTGTGCTGCGGCATGAGCCGCGACGACCAGGGCGTGGGCTGGTTCAGCCGGCCCAGGTAACCGGGCGACACCAGCGTCTCGTAGCGCTCGAGTTCATACATGACGAAGAAACCCTCGCCGCCGCCGGCATCCGCCCAGCGCGAGCCGCGCAGGAAGCCGGGAATGTGCATGCGCTCCGGAAAATGCTCGTGCGAATGCCAGTCTTCGAATTCGGCGCGCCAGTCCGGCGCCATGTCCCACCACATTGCAATGGCGGCCTTGCCCAGTAGAGCCATGATGGTCCCTCCGTTCTCAGGCCATCATTTCGCGGCGCGCAGGCGCGCGAGCTCGGCGTTCACCTGCTGCATCACGGGCTCGCCCACTTCCTTGCTGAACTTGCCGATCACCGGCTGCACCTTCTGGCGCAGGCGCGCGACTTCGGCCGGGCTGACTTCGTTGACCTGCATGCTCTTCTTCAGGCCCTCGATGGCTTCGGATTCCTTAAGCTGCGAGATCCGGCGCTCCTCCGCCTTGGCCTCGTTCGCCGCCTCGGTGATGATCTTGCGCTCCGTGGCCGACATGCTGTCCCAGGTTTTCTTGCTCATCAGCAGCGGCATGCCGGTGTAGATATGCCGGGTCAGCGACATGTACTTCTGCACTTCGGCGAATTTCGCCGACTCGATCACGCCCACCGGGTTGTCCTGCCCGTCTATGGCCCGCGACTCGAGCGCGCCATAGACTTCGCCAAATGTCATGGGCACGGGGTTGGCACCCAGCGTGTTGAACATGTCGATGTAGATGGGCGCGGCAATCACGCGCAGCTTGAGGCCTTGCAGATCCTCGGCCCGGGTGATGGGCCGCTTGCTGTTGGTCATGTTGCGAAAGCCCAGGTCCCAGATGCCCAGGCCCACCAGGCCGAAGCGCGACAGGCCGTCGAGCAGCTGCGTACCGACCGGGCCATCGGACACCGCATACGCTTCCTGGGCGTTGTTGAACAGGAAGGGAAAGTCAAACACCATGAACTGCTTGTCCACGCCGGCCAGCAGGCCGGTGGCCATCGAGGTGAAGTCCAGCGTACCGCCGCGCACCGCCGAAAGATTCTGCGGATCCCCGCCCAGCACCGCATTGGCATAGATCGACACCTTGATCTTGCCGCCGCTTTTCTGGCCGACCAGATCGGCGAATTTCTGCGCGCCTTGCCCCAGCGGGTGGTCCTTGGCCAGGCTGAACGCGAACTTGAGGTTGCGTTCCTTCACCTCCTGGGCAAGCACTGCCGGGGCCTGCGCCAGCAGCAGGGCAGTGGCGGCACCGAGAAGGGTACGGCGAATCAGGGACGGGGTGGTCTTCATGTCTCTACCTTTGCTTTGTGATGGGGAAAAGGCTGCCAGGGGTGAATTCGAGGCCATCATATCCATAAAGTTGAATGACGTTCAAATTTTCAACATCGTTCAAATGTTGAACGGTTATGATGGGCGCAAATTCATTGGCAAGGAGAACTGACATGAGCGGCGCAATGGAGAAATCGCTGGCCATCCTCGAGTACCTCGTTGGCTATCCGGATGGCGTGGCCCTGGTCCAGATCGCCACCGATCTCAACCAGCTGCGCAGCGGCTGCCACCGCACCCTGCACGAGCTGATCGGCTATGGCTATGTGCGTCAGATGCCGCAAAAGGGCGACTACGCGCTGACCACCAAGCTGTCGTCCATGGGCCTGAGCTTTCTGAGCAAATCCGGTGTCATCGACATTGCCCAGCCGGTGATACAGCGGCTGGCGCAGGCCACGGGCGAGCTGGCGCGCCTGGCCATCGTCGACGGCGAGCGCCTGACGCTGGTGGCCAAGGCCCAGGGCGCGAAGTCGGGCCTGCTCTATGACCCGGACATGGGCATAGACCTGCAGCTGTCCTGCAGCGCCGCAGGCCATGCCTGGCTCATGACGCTGCCCGAAGACCAGGCCATCGCGCTGGTCAGCCGCCAGGGGCTGGGCAGTCCGAAGCAGTTCGGGCCCACGGCGCCGACGTCGCTCAAGGCGCTGATGAAGCTGCTCGATGGCCACCGCAAGCGCGGCTTCTGCATCATCCAGGACATGTATGCGGCCGGCATGAGCTCCATGGCCGCGCCGGTGCGCCGCGCGGGCCAGGCCACCACGGGGGTGGTGGTGGTCGCCGGCCCGTCAATGCGGCTGACACAAAAGGCCATGACCGGCTTTGGCCCGGCCTTGCTCGATGCCGCGGCTGAGTTGGCCGTGGCCGGCGATGCCTCGCCGCTGCTCAAGTCGGCCAATGTCGGCACCTGGGGAAATCAGCTCGAGAGCCGCGCCTGAACGGGGCGGATGGGCCTTAGCCGTGCGCTGCCAGCGCGCGCGCCGCCGCCATGCCGCTTCTCACGGCGCCTTCCAGCGTCGCGGGATAGGGCCCGGCCACATAGTCGCCGCAGGCCAGCAGCCCGGGCGCAAGTGCCTGGCCCGGGCGCTGCAGTCCGGGTGTGCAGGCAAAGGTCGCGCGCTTGTCGATCACCGTGGTCAGCGCCTGCATGCCATGCCAGCCCAGTTCGCGCGCGGCCTGGGCCAGCACCTGGGCTTGCGTGTCGGCGCGCGTGGCTTCGCTGGCGCTGACCACGAAAGCCATCAGCCCGGCGGGCCCGCCCAGATGACCGCGGTCAAACACAAACTGTGCGGGTGCGCCCGGGCCGGGTCGCAGCGCCAGCAGCGGCAGTCTGGCTTCGAGGCGATGTGCGGCTTGCACCGTGTGCGCATAGACCGTGGCAATGGCGGTGTGTGCCAGCCCGCCGGCGCTCTCAGACCAGGCGCGCAGACCATCGGTCTGCGCAGCCAGGCGCGCGGCTTCGCTGCTGGACGTGGCCAGCAGCGCGGCGTCAAAGCGTTCGCCGTCGACAAGCCATTCATTGCCATCGGCCTGGAGTTGCGCAATGCGGGTGCCAAGCCGCAGGGCATGGCCGCGCGCCTGCAGCCAGGCGGCGGCGCTGGTGGGAAACAGCTGGCCCAGATCGCACCGGGGCAGCAGGAAGTTGGAGCCGCCGCGGCCGCTGAACAATGCATCGCGCAGCACGCGCAGAAACACCGCGCCGCTCGATTGCGCGGGCGGCGTATTGAGCGCCGAGACGCACAGCGGCTCTATGAATTCGGCCATCAGTTTGGCCGGCAGCGCGGCGCACAGATCGGCGACGCTGGCCTGGTCGCCACAGCGAAAGCCCTGCAGCCGCCAGCGCGTGGCCCAGGCCAGCAGGGCCAGCCGATCGCGCCTGCGCCAGCCGCGCGCGCCGAGAATGCCGGCCAGCGCATCGAAGGGCGGGGCCCAGTCGGGAAATGCCAGGCCCGAGCCATCGGCGTAACGCAGCGCCATCGGCAGGCGCAGCAGTGCGGTGCTTGCATCGACACCGACGTGGCGCATCAGGGCCAGGCTGTCGGTGTAGGCGCCGATCAGGATATGCTGGCCGTTGTCGAGCGTGAGCGGGCCTGCGGGCGTATCGAGTGTGAGTGCCCGCGCACGTCCGCCCCATTGGCGCGCGGCCTCGTAGACCGTGACTGCGCGGCCCGCATCGGCCAGCGTCACCGCCGCGGCCATGCCGGCCCAGCCGCCGCCGATGACGGCGACGCGCGCGCTCACATCCGCCCCAGGGCCTGCATCTTCCAGGCCAGCCACAGCTTGCGCAGCGGCGTGAGCTTGATGCGCTGGTGCAGCACCTGGAAATTCTCGTGTTCGATCTCGCGCAGCAGCGTGCGGTAGATGCTGGCCATCATCAGGCCGGGCTTTTGCGCGCGGCGGTCGGCTTCGGGCAGCATCGCCAGCGCTTCGTCGTAAAGCCGGTGCGCACGCTCGGCCTGAAAGCGCATCAGCGCGGTGAAGCGGTCCGAATACTGGCGCTTGAGAATCTCGTGCGCCTTGACATCGAACTGCTGCAGCTCGCTCACCGGCAGATAGATGCGCGCGCGCAGCGCGTCTTCGCCCACATCGCGAATGATGTTGGTGAGCTGCAAGGCCTGGCCGAGCTTGTGCGCATAGGCGGTGGTGGCTTCGTCGGTCTGGCCGAAGATGCGCGCCGCGACTTCGCCGACCACGCCCGCCACCAGATGGCAGTAGCGCTGCAGGCCGGGGTAGTCGAGGTAGCGCGTCTGGTCCAGATCCATCTGGCAGCCATCGATGATCGCCAGCAGCTGGGCCTGCGTGATGCCGTATTCGGCGCTATAGGGCATCAGCGCCTGCATCACCGGATGCGTGGGCTGGCCCGCATAGGACTTGGCGACTTCGCCGCGCCACCAGGCCAGCTTGGTCGCGGCGACGCCGGGGTCGCTGACCTCATCCACGACATCGTCGATCTCGCGGCAGAACGCATAGAACGCGGTGATGGCCGCGCGCCGTTGCTGGGGCAGGAAAAGAAAAGCGTAATAAAAGCTGCTGCCTGAGGCGGCAGCCTTGTCTTGGACGTACTGGGCCGGATTCATATTGGCGCTGATTCTCCCATGATCGCGGTCGGGGCTTTGGCTGCTGGCCCTTGGCCAGGCTCAGGGCGAACGGCTGGGGGCTGGGTCGAACGGTGAACGGCCCGCGCTCAGGACCCGTCGTGCTGACCGTCGGCTGCGGCTTGTGCCGCCGCACGCAGCTTGTCCTTCTTGCTTGGACGCTTGCCTTTGATCCCGCCATTGCCATCGGCCGCGCCGGCCACGGGCGTGGGCACTTCCTCCAGCGGCTCGAAACCTTCGACGATTTCGCGCGGCAGCGCCAGGTGCTGGCGCTTTTCAATCAGCTGCCAATGGGCTTCGCTGGCCGGCGTGACAAAACTCACTGCCAGGCCGCTTTCGCCCGCGCGGCCGGTGCGGCCGATGCGGTGCACATAGTCGACGGCCGAACGCGGCAGGTCGTAGTTCACCACCACCGGCAGCTGGGCGATGTCGATGCCGCGCGCCGCGAGATCGGTGGTCACGACCACCTGCCAGCGCTCGGCCTTGAATTCTTCCAGAACCTGCTGGCGCGCGCCCTGGCTCAGTTCGCCATGGAAAGGCGTGGCGTACACGCCGTTCTTGTAAAGCTTCTCGGCCACGATATTGGCCGTGTGCTTGGTGGCGACAAACACCAGCACGCGCGTCCAGGCCGGGTCCTTGAGCATCTGGCGCAGCAATTGCGTGCGGCGGCTGGTGTCGACCGACACGGCGCGCTGCTCGATGATGGCCTGGCTTTCGCTGGCGTCGGTGGCGATGTCCACGCGCAGCGGATCGCGCAGCAGGCTTTGCGCCAGCGCCTCGACTTCCTGCGGGAAGGTGGCGGAGAAAAACAGCGTCTGGCGCTGCTTGGGCAGCAGGGCCAGCGTGCGCTGCAGCTCATCGGCAAAGCCCAGGTCAAGCAGCCGGTCGGCTTCGTCGAGCACCAGCAGCTGCACCTGCGACAGGCGCAGCGCGCGCTGGTCCACCAGATCCAGCAGCCGGCCGGGCGTGGCCACGACGATGTCGGCACCGCCGCGCAGCGCCATCATCTGCGGGTTGATCGACACGCCGCCAAACACCACGGCGATCTTGGGCGGCTGGGACAGCTGCTGGCCCAGGCTGCGCAGCACTTCACCGACCTGGGCGGCCAGTTCCCGTGTGGGCACGACAACCAAGGTGTGCACGCTGCGTGCACCGCCGGTCTGCTGGCCCAGCATCAGGTTCTGGTGCTGCAGCAGCGCGGGCAGCGCGAACGCCGCGGTCTTGCCCGAGCCGGTGCGCGCCGAAGCCCAGACATCGCGGCCTTGGACGATGGCGGGAATGGCCTGCGCCTGGATAGGCGTGGGTTGATCAAACCCCAGTTCAGTGGCGGCGCGGGCAAGGGCCGGGGAAAGGCCAAGGGAAGAAAAAGGCATGTATGGGCAAAGAAAGTGACGGGCACAAAAGCCGGGCGTGCGCACGCGCAGGCCAGCGCCGTGGATAGGGCGATTGTGCGCCAGTGGGGGCCAAACGCCCGGCGCCAGGGCCTTTGTGGGACGCGGCTACATCCGCAGGCAGCGGCCCAGCATGCGCAGCCAGTCGGCCTTGCCCAGCTTGGGGCGGGTGTGCAGGCTGGCGCCCTGCAGTGCGTCGACCTTGTCGAGAATGCGCAGCCCGCCTTGCACCACCAGGCGCAGTTCCCAGCCCGCGCGCCCGGGCAGACGGTGCACCAGCGGCAGGCCTTGCCGCATGCATTCGCGCGCCCAGCGGGCGTTGTCGGCAATCAGTTGCTGCGTGGCCGGCGTGGCGACGAGCGTGGCCAGTTCGGCGCGCGTGACGCCATGGCGCGCGCAGTCGGCGTCGCTGAGATAGTGGCGGCCGCGTGGAATGTCCACGCTCAGGTCCTGCCAGAAGTTGATCAGCTGCAGCGCGCTGCAGACCGCATCGCTTTGCGCCAGCGCCTGGGCGTCGTGCACGCCATAGAGATGCAGCAGCAGCCGGCCCACGGGATTGGCCGAGCGGCGGCAATAGTCGAGCAGCTCGGCGCGGTCGGCATAGCTTGCGCCGGCCGCGGTCTTGTGGATGTCCTGAGAAAACGCGCTGAGCAGGTCGGCGAGCAGCGGCACCGGCAGCGCGTGCTGTTGCATGGCGAACTGCAGCGGCCCGAACACCGTGGCCCAGCGCGTGCCGGGGGCGTTGCCCGCGGCCACGCTCAGCAGTTCGCCGCGGTAGGCATCGAGCTCGGCCAGGCGTTCGGCCGCGGTGGCATCGCCTTCATCGGCAATGTCATCGGCGGTGCGCGCAAAACCATAGATCGCCGCAATCGGCTGGCGCAGGTGCGGCGGGCACAGCAGCGAGGCCACGGGAAAATTTTCGTAGTGCGTCACCGGGGCGGCCAGCACGGGGGCAGCAACGGCAGGGACGGGCGGGGAGGACTGTACGGCAGGTTTCACGCCGTCATTGTCGCTTGACAAGCGCGCAGGGCCTTCGATAATTACTAACCATTGAGTCAGTAGCGACCTTCCCCACAGAAAAAAGAAGGCCAGCAGACCTTCGCCGTTCGTATTGTGTTGTCGGCCGCCGCCCCTAGGGCGATGCCTTCTGTGAAGGCATCGCTGCCGTTTTTTGAAGCACCGCATGCCATCCTCATCTCCTTTGCGGCCCCATGGGCCCTTTTTCTGCGCGTTTTCTTCTGTGGTGCTGGCCTGTGCGCTGGCCGCCTGTTCACGGCCGGCGCCCGCGCCCGAGCCGGTGCGAGCGGTCAAGCTGCTGGAAGTCGGCGTCGGCGTGTTCGATGCGCAGACCGAATACGCGGGCGACGTGCGGGCGCGCGTCGAGTCGCGGCTGGGCTTTCGCGTGCCGGGCAAGCTGATCTCGCGCCAGGTCGAGCTGGGCCAGCAAGTCAAGGCTGGCCAGCTGCTGGCGCAGCTCGACGCCCAGGACTACCGTCTGGCCGCCGATGCCGGGCGCGCCCAGGTGGCCGCGGCCACCACGCAGCGCGATCTCGCGGCCGCCGACGTGCAGCGCTATCGCACGCTCAAGGCGCAGAACTTCATCAGCAGCGCCGAGCTGGACCGCCGCGAAGCGTCGTTGAAGTCGGCCCAGGCCAGCCTCGACCAGGCGCGCGCCCAATCCGCGAGCCAGTCGCTGCAGACCGATTACACGCGCCTCGTGGCCGATGTCGCGGGCGTGGTCACGGGCATCGACGCCGAGCCCGGCCAGGTGGTGGCCGCGGGCGCGCCGGTGGTGCGCATTGCCCAGGACGGTGAGCGCGACGTGGTGTTCTCGGTGCCCGAAGACAAGGTGGCGCGCGTGCGCCCCGGCCAGACGGTGGCGGTGCGCACCTGGGCCGACGACCAGAAATACAGCGGTCGCGTGCGCGAAGTCGCGGCCAGCGCCGATGCGGCGACGCGCACCTATCTCGTCAAGGTGGCGCTGGAGCGCGCGCCGGGCCAGACGCTGCCGGCGCTGGGCGCCACCGTGCATGCGCGGCCCGAGGGCGTGGGCGCGACCGGCCAGCCGGTGATCAAGCTGCCGACCACGGCGCTGCACGCGTCCCATGGCGGCTCGGCCGTCTGGGTGTTCGATCCTGCCACCAGCACCGTGCGCTCGCAGCCGGTGGTAATAGGCAGCGCCGACGGCAACGCGGTGGTGATCACCCAGGGCCTGACGCCCGGCATGCGCGTGGTCGCCACCGGCGGCCATGTGCTGGCGCCGGGCCAGAAAGTGACGGTATACCAGGGCCCGGGCGATACGCCGGCGGCCACGCCTGCGACTGCCGCTGCCGCCCCCGCCACCCGCTGAGTCCGCCATGCATCCCATACAGCCCAAACCCGGGTTCAATCTGTCGCGCTGGGCGCTGGAGCACATCGCGCTCACGCGTTACCTGCTGGTGTCCATCGTGCTGCTGGGCTTTGCCGCCTACTTCCAGCTCGGACAGGACGAAGACCCGCCGTTCACCTTCCGCGCCATGGTGGTGCGCACCTACTGGCCCGGCGCCACCGCGCAGCAGGTCGCCGAGCAGGTCACCGACAAGCTCGAGCGCAGTCTGCAGGAGGTGCCCTATGCCGACAAGATCCGCAGCTATTCCAAGCCCGGCGAGTCGCAGATCATCTTCCAGCTCAAGGACAACTCCAAGCCTGGCGATGTCTCCCAGCTCTGGTACACGGTGCGCAAGAAGATCGGCGACATGCGCTACACGCTGCCGCAGGGCGTGCAGGGGCCGTTCTTCAATGACGACTTCGGCGATGTCTATGGCGTGATCTACGCGCTGCAGGGCCAGGGCTTCAGCTATGCCGAGCTCAAGGACGTGGCCGACGATGTACGCCAGCAGCTGCTGCGCGTGCCGGATGTAGCCAAGGTGGAAATGTTTGGCGTGCAGGACGAGAAGCTGTTCATCGAGCTGTCGCAGTTGCGCCTGTCGCAGCTGGGCCTGGACATGAACCAGGTGCTGGCCCAGCTCGATCAGCAGAATGCGCTGCAGAGCGCGGGCGTGGTCCAGGCCGGTGACGAACAGGTGCAGGTGCGCGTGGCCGGCGCCTTCAACGCGGTCGAAGACCTGCGCGCCATGCCGATACGCGGCGCCTCGGGCGCGCAGCTGCGCCTGGGCGACATCGCCGAGATACGCCGCGGTTATGTCGATCCACCAAGCGTCAAGGTGCGCCACCAGGGCCAGGATTCGATTGCGCTGGGCGTGGCCATGACCAAGGGCGGCGACATCATCCGCCTGGGCGAGGCCTTGCATGCGGCCAGTGTGCGCCTGGCGAGCGAACTGCCCGCGGGCATGCAGCTGGTCAATGTGCAGGACCAGCCCAAGGCCGTGTCCAGCTCGGTCAACGAGTTCATCAAGGTGCTGATCGAAGCCGTGGCCGTGGTGCTGGCCGTGAGCTTCATCAGCCTGGGCCTGCACAAGCGCCAAGGCGAACAGCGCTGGTGGCGGCGCTGGTACATCGACCCGCGCCCGGGCCTGGTCGTCGGCATCACCATTCCGCTGGTGCTGGCCGCGACCTTCCTGGCCATGTGGTACTGGAACATCGGCCTGCACAAGATTTCGCTGGGCTCGCTGATCATCGCGCTGGGCCTGCTGGTCGACGACGCCATCATTGCCGTCGAGATGATGGTGCGCAAGATGGAGGAGGGCTACGACAAGCTGCGCGCGGCCACCTTCGCCTACGAGATCACGGCCATGCCCATGCTCACCGGCACGCTGATCACCGCCGCGGGCTTCCTGCCCATCGGCCTGGCCAAGTCGATGACCGGCGAATACACCTTCGCGATCTTCGCGGTGACGGTGGTGGCGCTGCTGCTGAGCTGGCTGGCCTCGGTGTTCTTCGTGCCGTATCTGGGCCTGCTGCTGCTCAAGCCGCCGCCGCATGCGCGCAGCGCGCCGCCCGGCGAAGCCGCTGACGACGAGGCCGGCGCCGCCGCGCCGCACACCGCCACGCACGAGGTGTTCGACAGCGCGTTCTACAACGCCTTCCGGCGTGCGGTCGACTGGTGCATAGAGCACCGCTGGATCACGATTGGCGCGACCTTGCTGGTGCTGGCGCTGGGCCTGTTCGGCATGACGCGCGTGCAGCAGCAGTTCTTCCCCGACTCGACCCGTCCCGAGATCATGGTCGACCTCTGGTTCCCCGAAGGCACGGCGTTTGCCGCCAACGCGCAGACCACGCAGGCCGTGGAAAAGCGCCTGCTCGGCGAGGCCGGTGTCGAGACCGTGACCACTTGGTTCGGTTCGGGTGTGCCGCGTTTCTATCTGCCGCTGGACCAGGTCTTCCCGCAGACCAACGTCTCGCAGTTCATTGTCGTGGCCGAGAACCTGCAGGAGCGCGACCGTCTGCGCCGGCAACTGCCCGAAATGCTGGCCCAGGAGTTTCCGCAGGCGCGCGGCCGGGTGACGCTGCTGTCGTCCGGGCCGCCCGTGCCGTATCCGGTGCAGTTCCGCGTGGTCGGCCCCGAGCCCGCGGCGCTGCGCGCGCGCGCCGACGAAGTCAAGCAGCTGCTGCGCACCAACACCGACATGCGCGGCGTCAACGACAACTGGAATGAATCGGTCAAGGCGCTGCGCCTCGAAGTCGACCAGGACAAGGCGCGCGCCCTGGGTGTGAGCAGCCAGTCGATTGCCCAGGCCGCCAATATCCTGCTCAGCGGCGCCACGGTCGGCCAGTACCGCGAGGGCGACCGGCTGATCGACATCGTGCTGCGCCCCCCGCTGGACGAGCGCGATGCCATCACCGACATCGGCAACGCCTATCTGCCCACGGCATCGGGCCAGTCGATTCCGCTGACGCAGATCGCCAAGCCGGTCATGGTCTGGGAGCCGGGCGTGCTCTGGCGCGAAGGCCGCAGCTATGCGATCACCGTGCAGGGCGATGTGCGCGAAGGCCTGCAGGGCGCCACGGTCACCGAAGCGCTGCTGCCATCGCTGCGCGAAGTGGAAAAGCGCTGGCATGCCGAAGGCGCCAACGCCTATCGCATCGAAGTCGCGGGAGCGGTCGAGGAAAGCTCCAAGGGGGCATCCTCGATTGCCGCCGGTCTGCCGGTCATGCTGTTCATCACCTTTACGCTGCTGATGCTGCAACTGCACAGCTTCAGCCGCGCGCTGCTGGTGTTCCTGACCGGCCCCATGGGCATTGCCGGCGTGGCCGCGGCGCTGCTGCTGCTCAACCGGCCGTTTGGTTTCGTCGCGCTGCTGGGCGTGATTGCCCTGATGGGCATGATCCAGCGCAACTCGGTGATCCTGATCGACCAGATCGAAGTCGACCGCGCGCGCGGCATGCCGACCTGGAACGCCATCATCGAGGCCACGGTGGGCCGGCTGCGGCCCATCGTGCTCACCGCCGCGGCCGCCGTGCTGGCCATGATCCCTCTGTCGCGCAGCGTTTTCTGGGGCCCGATGGCGGTGGCCATCATGGGAGGCTTGCTGGTGGCCACGGTGCTGACGCTGCTGGCGCTGCCGGCCATGTACGCGGCCGTGTTCCGCGTGCGCCGGCCCGAGCCTGAGGCATAAAAACTTGCAACGGAATGCCGAAAGTGTATTTTCACGCAGGTAAAATAGACGGTTGACCTAGGGTTGTGGTCTTTGACCGCAACCCGCAAACTGCGCGGGTGGCGAAATTGGTAGACGCACCAGGTTTAGGTCCTGACGCCAGCAATGGTGTGGGGGTTCGAGTCCCCCCTCGCGCACCAGGATAAAGAAGTGCAGGCTCTCACCGAGTCGCGCATTGCTCGCAAAAAAGGCCGTTTCCTTTCGGGAGACGGCCTTTTTTCTTGGGCGCGGCGGTGCACGCTCGGGTGTCAGCCGCGCCTGCGGTTCGCTGCATGCACGGCGCATTTGAAGACGTCGTGCAATTGCTGCAAGGCGTTGTTCTTGCGTTCGGGCGACTCCGCAGCCGTGCAGTCCTCGGGCACCCATACCTTGTAGCCGAGCATGCGCGCATCGGTGGCCGTGAGCATTACGCACATATCGGCCGCCATACCAACGATGGTGATCTTTTCGGTCTTCATCTTGTCCAGCAGATGCTGCAGCGGCGTGGAATGAAAGGCGGAATGCTGGGGTTTCAGAATGACCAGATCATCAGGTGCGGGCGACAGCAGCCGCGCCATCTCGCCACGCTCGCCCTTGAGGTCGCGGCAGGCGGAAAGGATGTCACGGAAATCGCTGTGCCAGGTGCCGTAGTTGTCGTTGGCATAGATGCAGCTCATGCCGCGCCTGGCGCAGCGGCTCTTGAGCCGGGCAATGGCCCGCGCCGCCTGCACAGCGCCGGGCAGGATGTCCTGCGCCCTGGGAAAATCCAGCGGATTGATGACATCCACCAGCAGCAGCACCTCGGGGCTGTGCGGCAGAGGCGTCTGCTTGAGCGGGAACCGGCGCGCCACGGCCGCGTCAAAGTCTGCCGTTGCGCGGCTGCGGCTCGCTGCGGGAGGGGCCCATGGACGCGTCCAAGGGCTTGACTTCCTTGGGCGTAGGCGGCGGCGTGCGCATGTCGCGGCTCTGGATCCACAGCGCGTGGCACCAGTCCTGACTGTAGTAGCGCTGTGGGGCTTGATTGTTGTTATGCATGGCGGTCTCGCTGGAGTAAAGGGCGTTCGGCATCCGATGCCGATCATTGGGCCAAAGGCTGCGCCGGTCTGTCGGTGCTTTCTGGTCGGCGCGTAGTCCAATCCCGGTACAACATCTGCGCCAATGCAACGCTGTCGGCCATCGGCGCGCGGACCGGGCGGTGTTGTGGCTTAACATCGCCGCTACGGCCTCATGTCGAGGCAGCATCAGGAGAATTTATGGGCAAGGAACAACGCAACGAGAAGATGTCCAAGAAGCCGAAAAAGGACACTTCGGCGCCAAAGAGTGGTGGCATCCCTTCCGATCGACCCATGCCACCAGTCACCACGGTGGCGCCACGCGGCAAGGAAAAGAACAAGTAACCACTGGCGGCATGCCGCCTGCAGGATCTCGATCCTGAATGCTTCACGCCCCCCACGCGCGCGGGGGCGTCGACCTTCTTTCCAGTCTCCTGCCCAAGGGTTGGAGTGCCAGCCATGCCTGGCATGCACGCGCTCGGTAGACGATTTCTTGTTTCTGGCTGGATATAACTGATTCCCGTTGGGCAATTACCCGTATTTATTAGTCTGCGTGCTTTGAATGATTCGGGTAATCCTGTAAATCCTGGTATTTTCCCTGTCGGAAGTTTTCTGCGTCAAATTTAATTTGATCTTCCATTTCGTGGAGCTATTGTCTGGCAAGAAAGTAGGTGGTTTACCACGTTATCCAGAAGGTCCGGTTTATAGAATTTAACCGTGCAGACCAATCTGTGCACTCAACTTTCAAGGAGATAGAAATGGCTGTCAATAACCCACACGGACATAATCAGTACACCGACCGCAAGAAGATGGAGAATGCTGATCCCAGCAAGCGCAGCACCGCCAGCACGACACGCGGCGGCAGCGATCAGCACGCCGAAGCAGGGCGCCAGAGCCACAAGAACGATGACAAGTCGTCATCGTCCCAGTCGGGTCGTCAAGGCCAGAAAAACGATGGCTGAGCCAGGCGAAAATTCAACCATTTCATTATCTGAAGGTTGAATTTTTTTATGAATTAATGGCGTTTTGCGATGGGTCCATTGATCCTGTCAATATGCGCAAGCCGCCATTAATTCTGTTTCATAACCTATTTTTCATCTCGATGATGATGGATTATCATCGTCGGGCTCGGCTTTCTGGATATCATGCAGGTCCGATATGCATGGCCATCGTGCATGGACTGCGTTCGGATGCAGGCGAGAAAATAAGGGGGAAATGAGGGGAGGGAAGAGTAAGGGGCGCTCATGCCTCAGGGAGAAAGCGGGGAAGCGAAAATCTCTAGGGCCGTGTCCAGGGTCGTGATCTGTCCCAAGGGGTTTTCTTTGGATGTCTGGGCAATGGTGGTTGCCCAGACATTTTTTATGGGCCTGTACGGCGGCGGCTGTGCGCGGAAACGAAAAAAGGACTTGGCAAAGCCAAGTCCTTTTCGAATCAATGGTCGGCGAGAAAGGATTCGAACCTTCGACCCCTTGCACCCCATGCAAGTGCGCTACCAGGCTGCGCTACACGCCGACGAGAACGCTATTGTATGCCAAAGAAACCGGGGCTTTGGGCAAATCGGCACTATTTTCTGAAGGCGGGGCCTCAGCGGCCACGCAGGCCGGTCGCGGGCGGCGCGGCAGCGCTTGCCAGGTCCTGGTTCGGCACGGTTGCCCCAGCCCGTACGGGGCCTCGCGTTCTGGGACGGTGAGCGTCTCGCTATAATTGCAGATTCGATTTTTAGTGCGCGAAGCGCTTTCATCCTGCATGGACTGGACGCCCGCTGCCTAAGCTATTGATTTTCTTGGTGTGCGGGTGTCCCCGCGCACCATCCATGTGAGACTTTGCGGAACACGGTGCAGGCTGCACTGCAGCCGGCACGGTCCACATATCCCTGATTAGGAAGAACCATGGCCGTTACTGTTGAAACCCTCGAAAAACTCGAGCGCAAGATCACGCTGAGCTTGCCTTTGTCCGCAATCCAGTCCGAAGTCGACACGCGCCTCAAGCGCGTTGCGCGCACGGTCAAGATGGACGGCTTCCGTCCCGGCAAGGTGCCGATGAACGTCGTGGCCCAGCGTTATGGCTACTCGCTGCAGTACGAAGTGCTGAACGACAAGGTCGGCGAAGCTTTCGCCCAGGCCGTGAGCGAAGCCAAGCTGCGCGTCGCTGGTCAGCCCCGGATCACGGAAAAGGAAGGCGCGCCTGAAGGCGAAGCGCAATTCGACGCCGTGTTCGAAGTGCTGCCCGAAGTCAAGATCGAAGACCTGTCGACGGCTGAAGTCGACAAGCTGACGGCCGACGTCGACGACGCCGCCATCGACAAGACCATCGACATCCTGCGCAAGCAGCGTCGCACGTTCGCCCAGCGCGCACAAGACGAAGCCGCTGCCGATGGCGACCGCGTGACCGTGGACTTCGAAGGCAAGATCGACGGCGAAACCTTTGCCGGCGGCAAGGCTGAAGACTTCCAGTTCCTGGTCGGCGAAGGCCAGATGCTCAAGGAATTCGAAGATGCCGTGCGCGGCATGAAGACCGGCGAAAGCAAGACTTTCCCCCTGGCCTTCCCTGAGGACTACCACGGCAAGGACGTCGCCGGCAAGACCGCCGACTTCCTCGTGACCCTGAAGAAGATCGAAGCCGCCAACCTGCCCGAAGTCAACGAAGCCCTGGCCAAGTCGCTGGGTATCGCCGACGGCACCGTGGACGGTCTGCGCGCCGACATCAAGAAGAACCTCGAGCGCGAAGTCAAGTTCCGCCTGCAGGCTCGCAACAAGCAAGCCGTGATGGATGCACTGGTTGCCAAGGCCGAACTCGACCTGCCCAACGCCAGCGTGCAAGCCGAAGTGGCCCGCCTGCTCGAAGGCGCCCGCGCCGAGCTCAAGCAGCGCGGCATCAAGGACGCCGACAAGGCCGAAATCCCTGAAGACGTGTTCCGTCCCCAGGCCGAGCGCCGCGTGCGTCTGGGCCTGGTGGTTGCCGAGCTGGTGCGTGCCAACGAACTGCACGCCACGCCCGAGCAGCTCAAGGCCCACGTGGAAGAGCTGGCCGCCAGCTACGAGAAGCCCGAAGAAGTCGTGCGCTGGTACTTTGGCGATCGCCAACGTCTGTCCGAAGTCGAGGCCGTGGTCGTTGAAAACAACGTCACCGAATTCGTTCTGGGCAAGGCCAAGGTCAGCGACAAGTCGGTCTCGTTCGACGAACTGATGGGTCAAGCGTAAGCCTGGGGCTCCGTTTCCCGTGAAAGCCATTTGCTTTACGGGAAAACCCTAGCTTGGGGCTTGTGCTTTTAAGCACAGGCCCCATTTCTTTTCTGGGTACAGTACCCCCATTAATGGAGAAAACATGAGCGCACTGGAAACTCAAGGCCTTGGCATGGTTCCGATGGTGATCGAGCAATCGGGTCGCGGCGAACGGTCTTACGACATCTACTCACGCTTGCTCAAGGAGCGCGTGATCTTCCTGGTTGGCCCGGTCAATGACCAGTCTGCCAACCTGGTTGTCGCCCAGTTGCTGTTTCTGGAGAGCGAAAACCCCGAAAAGGACATTTCGTTCTACATCAACTCTCCTGGCGGCTCGGTGAGCGCCGGCATGGCGATCTTCGACACCATGAATTTCATCAAGCCCGACGTCTCGACGCTGTGCACCGGCATGGCGGCCAGCATGGGTGCATTCCTGCTGTCGGCAGGGGCAAAGGGCAAGCGTTATGCTTTGCCGAACTCCAAGGTGATGATTCACCAGCCCCTGGGCGGCATGCAGGGCCAGGCCACGGAAATCGAGATCCACGCACGTGAGATCCTCAAGACCCGTGAGCAGCTCAACCGCGTTCTCGCGGAGCAGACCGGCCAGCCGCTGGAAAAGATCCAGCGCGATACCGAGCGTGACTACTTCCTTTCGGCGGACGAAGCCAAGGATTACGGCCTGATCGACCAAGTGATCAACAAGCGCAGCTGAGCTCAGCCAGCCGCACCTGTCACTCTCTGGCCGGCGGCGTTTTCCCTGAAGGGAGACGCCGCTTTTTATTTCGGTATCATCGTTTTCCACACTTTTGTAACAAGGCACCGCCCCCATGGCCGAGAAAAAAGGCACTTCCAGCGAAAAAAACCTCTACTGCACTTTCTGCGGCAAAAGCCAGCATGAAGTGAAGAAGCTGATCGCCGGTCCGTCGGTCTTTATCTGCGACGAGTGTATTGATCTGTGCAACGAAATCATCCGCGACGAGAAGCCCGCCGATGAGAAGGCCGATGCACGCGGAGATCTGCCCACACCGGCCGAGATCAAGGCGAATCTGGACAACTACGTGATTGGCCAGGAGGTTGCCAAGCGCACGCTGTCGGTGGCGGTCTACAACCACTACAAGCGCCTGCGCCACAAGGAAAAGGCCGGCAAGGACGATGTCGAACTCGCCAAGAGCAACATCCTGCTGATCGGCCCCACGGGTTCGGGCAAGACGCTGCTGGCGCAGACGCTGGCGCGCATGCTCGATGTGCCGTTCGTGATGGCCGATGCCACCACCCTGACCGAAGCCGGTTATGTGGGGGAAGACGTCGAGAACATCGTGCAGAAGCTGCTGCAAAGCTGCAACTACGAAGTTGAACGCGCGCAGCGCGGCATTGTCTACATCGACGAAATCGACAAGATCTCGCGCAAGTCGGACAACCCCAGCATCACGCGTGATGTCTCCGGTGAAGGCGTGCAGCAGGCGCTGCTCAAGCTGATCGAAGGCACGATGGCCAGCATTCCGCCCCAGGGTGGTCGCAAGCATCCGAACCAGGACTTCCTGCAGGTCGACACGACCAACATCCTGTTCATCTGCGGCGGCGCGTTCGCGGGCCTGGAAAAGGTCATCGAGAACCGCACCGAGGCTTCGGGCATAGGCTTTGGCGCCGTGGTCAAGAGCAAGAAGCAGCGCTCGGTTTCGGACATGTTCCAGGAAATCGAGCCCGAAGACCTGATCAAGTTCGGCATCATCCCCGAACTGGTGGGGCGCATGCCCGTGGTCACGGCGCTGGCCGAGCTCAGTGAAGATGCGTTGGTGCAGATCCTGACCGAGCCCAAGAATGCGCTGGTCAAGCAGTACAGCAAGCTGCTGGCGATGGAGGGCGTGGAGCTCGAGATCCGCCCGGCAGCCTTGCGTGCCATTGCGCGCAAGGCACTGATCCGCAAGACCGGTGCGCGCGGCCTGCGCTCGCTGCTTGAGCTGTCGCTGATCGACACGATGTTCGAGTTGCCCAATACCGACAACGTAGAGAAGGTGGTGCTCGATGAGTCCACCATTGAAGACGGCAAGCCGCCGCTGCTCGTGTACCGCGAAGCCGCCAAGAAAGCCTGATCCACGCCATGCATGGCGTTGGCGGCACCCCGGCCGGCCCTGAACGGGCCGCCGGGTCCGCCGGCCCCGTGGGCCATGCCACATAGGTTGGCAGGGTCATCGGGTTGAAATACGCCGCGAGCGGACCATATTCCGCACAGTTACCAAGGAATTCCATGTCAGGACCCAAGCCCTTGCCTTCCTCCTCTCTCGATCTGCCGCTGCTGCCGTTGCGCGATGTGGTGGTGTTCCCGCACATGGTCATCCCCCTGTTCGTCGGCCGTGCCAAAAGCATCAAGGCGCTGGAGCTGGCGATGGAAGGCGACCGCCGCATCATGCTGGTGGCGCAGAAAACCGCCTCCAAGGACGAGCCCGCCGTGTCGGACATGTTCGAGGTCGGCTGCATCTGCACCATCCTGCAGATGCTCAAGCTGCCCGACGGCACCGTCAAGGTGCTGGTCGAAGGCCAGCAGCGCGCGCGTGTCGACGCCATCGTCGACCACGAGACCCATTTCCTGTCGACCGTTCTGCCGGTGGAAGTCGACGCCGAAGCGCACAAGCCCAGCGAAATCGAGGCCTTGCGCCGCGCCGTGACACAGCAGTTCGACCAGTACGTCAAGCTCAACAAGAAGATCCCGGCAGAAATCCTGACCTCGATCTCGAGCATCGACGACGCTGGCCGCCTGGCCGACACCATTGCCGCGCATCTGCCGCTCAAGCTCGAAGCCAAGCAGGCCGTGCTCGACCTGGCCGACATCAAGGCCCGTCTGGAAAACCTGTTCGAGCAGCTCGACCGTGAAGTCGACATCCTGAATGTCGACAAGAAGATCCGTGGCCGCGTCAAGCGCCAGATGGAAAAGAGCCAGCGCGACTTCTATCTGAACGAGCAGGTCAAGGCCATCCAGAAGGAGCTGGGCGAAGGCGAGGAGGGCGCCGACCTCGAGGAGATCGAAAAGAAGATCCGCCTGGCGAAGATGCCCGCCGACGCGCGCAAGAAGGCCGAAGCCGAGCTCAAGAAGCTCAAGCTGATGTCGCCCATGTCGGCCGAAGCCACCGTGGTGCGCAACTACATCGATGTGCTCACGGGCCTGCCCTGGAGCAAGAAGACCAAGATCAAGCATGACCTGGTGAACGCCGAAGAGGTGCTCAACGAGGACCATTACGGTCTGGACAAGGTCAAGGACCGGATCATGGAATATCTCGCCGTGCAGCAGCGCGTCGACAAGGTCAAGGCGCCCATCCTGTGCCTGGTCGGCCCACCGGGCGTGGGCAAGACCTCGCTGGGCCAGTCGATCGCCAAGGCCACGGGCCGCAAGTACGTGCGCATGGCGCTGGGCGGCATGCGCGACGAAGCCGAGATCCGTGGTCACCGCCGCACCTACATCGGCGCCATGCCGGGCAAGGTGCTGCAGAGCCTGGAAAAGGTCGGCACGCGCAATCCGCTGTTCCTGCTCGATGAAATCGACAAGCTGGGCATGGACTTCCGCGGTGATCCTTCGAGCGCCTTGCTCGAAGTGCTCGACCCCGAACAGAACCATGCGTTTGGCGACCACTATGTGGAACTCGACTTCGATCTGAGCGACGTGATGTTTGTCGCCACCTCGAACTCGATGAACATTCCGCCGGCGCTGCTGGACCGTATGGAAGTCATTCGCCTGTCGGGCTACACCGAGGACGAGAAGGTCAACATCGCGATGCGCTATCTGCTGCCCAAGCAGCTGACCAACAACGGCCTCAAGGACGGCGAGCTGGAAGTGCAGGAGTCTGCGATTCGCGATGTGGTGCGCTACTACACGCGTGAAGCCGGCGTGCGTTCGCTCGAGCGCGAGCTGTCGAAGATCTGCCGCAAGGTGGTCAAGGCGGTGCAACTGGCCAAGATGACCGCACCCGTGGTGGTGTCCGCGGACAATCTCTCGGAATTCCTGGGCGTGCAAAAGCATACCTATGGCCGCGCCGAACAGCAGAACCAGGTCGGTCAGGTCGTGGGCCTGGCCTGGACCGAAGTCGGCGGCGACCTGCTGACCATCGAGGCCGCGACCATGCCCGGCAAGGGCGTGATCACGCGCACCGGCTCGCTGGGCGATGTGATGAAGGAATCGGTCGAAGCCGCGCGCACCGTGATCCGCAGCCGCGCCCGCGTGCTGGGTATCAAGGACGAAGCCTTCGAGAAGCGCGACATCCACGTGCACGTGCCCGATGGCGCGACGCCCAAGGACGGCCCTAGCGCGGGCGCGGCGATGGCCACGGCCTTCGTGTCGGCGCTCACCGGCATCCCGGTGCGCGCCGATGTGGCGATGACCGGTGAGATCACCCTGCGCGGTGAAGTCACGGGCATTGGCGGCCTCAAGGAAAAGCTGCTGGCAGCGCTGCGCGGTGGCATCAAGACCGTGCTGATTCCCGAGGAAAACGTCAAGGACCTGCAGGACATTCCCGACAACGTCAAGAGCGGCCTGGAAATCGTGCCGGTGCGCTGGGTCGATCAGGTGCTCAAGCACGCGCTCGAGCGCATGCCCGAGCCGCTGACCGACGAGGAAGTGGCGGCCATGGTGGCCAATGCCAAGGCAGCGGGCACCGCGGCCACGGTACAGCACTGAATTGTGAAAAAGTTCAGCGCTCGGCGATAGTGGGCAAAAAAGTACGCTACAATTCATTCCATCGCAGCAACGAAACATTATAGAATGTGAGGCTGCAAAGGAAATGCGGGAATAGCTCAGTTGGTAGAGCGATACCTTGCCAAGGTATAGGTCGACGGTTCGAACCCGTTTTCCCGCTCCAGGTTTTTTGCCGGTGGCTTGTAGCTGCCGGTGCAGGCCTCGAGAAATGTGACGTTTTTTGAGGTTTTGCGGGAATAGCTCAGTTGGTAGAGCGATACCTTGCCAAGGTATAGGTCGACGGTTCGAACCCGTTTTCCCGCTCCAGTTTTTCGGTCGGTTGCTTCGGTGACCGGCGAGATCCGGGAGAGATGAAAGTTTCTTCCGGATATGCGGGAATAGCTCAGTTGGTAGAGCGATACCTTGCCAAGGTATAGGTCGACGGTTCGAACCCGTTTTCCCGCTCCAGATTAGAATGGGAAGCTCACGCTTCCCATTTTTCTAAGTGAAAGTTTTGGCGCGATAGCAAAGCGGTTATGCCCCGGATTGCAAATCCGGTTAGACCAGTTCGACTCTGGTTCGCGCCTCCAGATTTCATGAAAAAATCCAGAACCCTCTAGGTTCTGGCTTTTTTTTGCCTGAATTTGGTTCAGGTTGGCACCTCAATCCGCGTTTGCCTTCTTTGCCTCGGCATTGCGTTTGCGTGTTGCCGCCGCTTTCTTGGCCGAGGCCGAGCGCTGCTCTGGAGTGCGCTTTGCCGCGGCCGCGCCGCCGACCTTGCCGCCCTTGCGCGATGCCGAGCGGTCCACGGGCTGGCCGCGGCCCGCGCCCGACTTCTTGCCGCCGCCGGTTTCCTTGTTCACCGTGGCCCAGGCGCGCTTTTCAGCTTCTTCGTGGCTTACGCCGCGCTCCTCGTAGCCGTCCTTGATGTGCTCGGCCTGGCGAATCTGCTTGTCGGTGTAGGCCGACTTGTCTCCTCTGGGCATGGCGTTCTCCTGGGTTGGCGGGCAAGGCCCTCAGATGTTCGGTGCCTGGGCCGGGTTTTGCGGTGCCTCCAACGGCGGAATATCGGTGGGCGGATCAATGGGCTCGGGCGACGGCTCTTCTTCCTTGCGCGGGTCTTTGTGTTGCATCAGCATGGGTGGATCTCCTTTGTTCGGTTGTACCCAGCGCCTGCCTGCGCCAGGGTAGGACAGCAGGCAAAGTCCATCGCGCCAGGCTTGCGCTGGTGAAAAAGCGCAGGCTTTGTGCCAGCGCAAATCGCGCGGCTGGCGCAGATGTATTCATGCCACAGATCAATCTCACCAACCGACTTGTAAATACAATTACGAACAATTCGTATTATCAATAAGAAGGGGAGAAGCCCGTCCTATGACAGCCAGCTTTTGCCGCCAGCCGCGGCTCAATTCCATTGTTCTGGCACTGCTCGCGGCCAGTGCCGGTTCTGCCGTGATGGCCCAGTCCGAAGTGCCAGCGGGGGCGTTGGCGCAGGCCCAGATGCCCGCGCTGGCGCAGATCGAGGTGCGCGACAAATATGAGCGCGAGGACCTGCCCGTGCTGGCGCCGGGGCGCAAGGCGGCCAAGGGTGCGCGTCTTGGCATTCTGGGTGCGACTTCGATTGTCGACGCGCCAGTGCATGTCAATGCCTACACGCGCGAGCTGGCCGAGGACTGGTCGGCGCTGTCGCTGCAGGACGTGCTGGAAAACGATGCGGCCGTGGTGTTCACTACCAACAAGGGCCATCTGCTGCAGAACTTCAATCTGCGCGGGCTCGATGTGACCGCCATGGACATCGCTACCAATGGCCTGTACGGGATCGCGCCCGCGAACTCGGTGCCCATCGAGATGTTCGAGCGCGTGGAAGTGATGCGCGGCCCGAATGTGCTGCTGTCGGGCATGCCGCCGCTGGCCAGCGTGGCCGGCTCGGTCAACATGGTCACCAAGCGCGCCCTGGCCGAGCCGATTGCCGATCTGACGGCGACTTTCGTGTCGGACTCCTATCTGCAGGCGCATGCCGATGTAGGCAAGCGTTTCGGCCCGGAAAAACGCCTGGGCCTGCGCTTCAATGGTGTTTACGGATCGGGCGACATGGGCGCTCAGGATGAACGCCAGAAACGCCGCGTCGGCGCGCTGGGTCTCGACTATCTGGGCGACCGCGCGCGCTTCTCGCTGGATCTCTACAGCAGCGTCAACAAGATCAGCAATGGCAGTCCGGGCATGTTCAACTTCCTGGGCACGGGGGCGATTCGCGGCGTGGGCAGTCTGCTGGCATCCCCCAAGGGCGATGTGAACATGTTCCGCGGCACCCACGGCGAGTACGACAACAGCGGCATGCTGGCACGGGCCGAAGTGGACTTCACGCAAAACTGGCAGGGCTACTTTGCCGTGGGCGCGTCGCAGGCCGAGGGCAATGGCCTGCTGTTCGGCACGCGCGCCATCGTCACCGGCGCCGACGGCAGCACGCGCGGCGCGATCTACAACGTGCATACAGAATCGGAGCGCCGCACCGCCGAGGCCGGGGTCATAGGCAAGTTCGACACCGGCAGCGTCCAGCACCGGCTGCAGCTGTCATTCAACATCCTCAAGCACAAGGAAGGCACGAACAACACGGCCTGTGCCTACTGCTATACGACCAATATGTACAACCCGGTGACGCCGGTGTTCCCGGCCGCGCCCCAGTGGCGTGGGCATACGGTGGAGAACGAGTTTCGCTCGATCGCCCTGGCCGATGTAATGGGCTTTGCCAACGACAAGCTGCTGCTGACGCTGGGCCTGCGCCACCAGACGGTGAAGACGCCGCTGGTCAATGGCGTGGTTTCGAACTACAGCGAGAGCCGGCTGTCGCCCATGGCCGGGCTGGTCGTGCGCCCCTGGGGTGACAACGTCTCGCTGTTTGCCAACTACACCGAAGGCCTGGAGCCCGGCCGCATTGTCGGTACCGGCTTTGCCAACGCCGGCGATTCTCTGGACCCGACGCAGACCAAGCAGGGCGAGATCGGCGTGAAGCTGCAGGCGGGCGAGACCACGCACACTTTGAGCGCCTTCCGCATCCAGAAGCCGTCCATCATCACCAACGCCAGCAACTACCAGGTGCTCGACGGCGAGCAGCGCCTGCGCGGCCTCGAGTGGAGCGCCTTTGGCAAGCTGACGCCTACGCTGTCGCTGCTGGGCGGCGTCGAGTACATCAAGGCGCGCCAGGTCAACACCGGCCGCGAGACCTATGGCGTGCCCGAGCTGCGGGCGCGCGTGGGCATGGATTGGGACACACCCGTGCAGGGCCTGTCCGTCGGCGGCCGCGTGCTGCATACGGGCTCGCAATGGATAGACTCCGGCAACCGCCTGCGCGCGCCTTCCTGGAGCCGCCTGGATCTCGTGACGCGTTATCAGACCAAGTTTGGTGCGACGCCCGTGCGCTTCAATGCCAGCGTGGAAAACGTGACCGACAAGAACTACTGGATAGGCACTTTCGGCGACGGCTTCGTGATGCCTGGCGCACCGCGGACTTGGCGCGTGTCGGCCACCGTGTCGTTCTGAGGTTCGGATCCTGGTGTCGGGACCGGGCGGCACGCCGCGCTGTGCTCTAAGAAGGGGTGACAAAAGCATGACGAAAACGGGCATGCCTGACGGGAAGCCTTGAATTTCTTGCTATAATTCTCGCTTGTTCTGCAAACGGCAACGTATGCAGAATATGCGGGAATAGCTCAGTTGGTAGAGCGATACCTTGCCAAGGTATAGGTCGACGGTTCGAACCCGTTTTCCCGCTCCAGATAATGAAAAGGGAAGCTGCACAGCTTCCCTTTTTTCATGGGCACGACGCCGGCTGCCAGACAGGCAGTGGTGTGAAATGAGTGCGATAGAATATCCGTCTTTCTGCATGGCGCAACGCCAGTCGTGCAGGGCGCCCCGATGGTGAAATTGGTAGACACTGCGGACTTAAAATCCGCCGCTTTCCGTTAAGGGGCGTGCCGGTTCGACCCCGGCTCGGGGCACCAGTTCAAAGCCGTTCCTGCAATTGCAGGAGCGGCTTTTTCGTTGGCGCCTCTCAGGCGATGTGCACCGCCACCACGTCCTTTTGCACCGTGGCCGTCACGCTCTTGGCGATCACCTTGGTCGGCGCGGCTTTGCCCACCAGCTTGTTGACCTGGCGGAACTCGCAGCGCAGTGCCGCGGGGGTCACGGTGACCACGGCATAGCCCTGGGCATCGGTGTTGGCGTGCTTGAGCCAGGGGTTGCTGTCCAGGCCGGCGAGTTGCTGGGCCAGGGGCAGCAGCTGGCCGGTGAAGGTGGCATCGGCCTGCAAGCCCGTGAGCACGGCGGTGGTGCTGGCATCGAGCTGCGCTTCAGGCAGGCCGGCCCGGGCGAGGGCGCCACGCAGCTGCACGCGCAGGCTGTCGGCCAGGCTCGCGGCCGTGGGGGCGGCGGCGCCCATGGTGTAGTCGAGCAGATTGACCGACAGCTCCACGCGGCCCGCACCTGGCACGGGCAGGCTCAACGGGTAGTACACCAGCGTGGCCAGGCTTTGCGACAGGCTGCCGACCGCGCCCTTGAGGTAGTTGAAGAACGAGTCGGAGCTCACGCCGGCCGTGACCAGATCGACCATCACCGGTTTGCCGCCGCCTGCGGCGCTGTAGTCGTCGCGCACTTCGCCGGCAAAGAAGGAGTGGATGTCGCCCGTGATTGCCACCACGTTCTGGATGCTGTGGCGCTGGAGGTGTTGCATCAAGGCCTTGCGCTCGGCGTTGTAGCCATCCCACTGGTCGGCGTTGAGCAGGAAGCGTGTGAAGAACGGTGCGAGCGCCGCGGCCATGCCCGAAGCGACGACAAAGCTGGACTCCTGTTTTCTGGCGACCACATCGGCCTGGATATAGCCGAAGGCGATGGTCTGGGCAGCCGCCGCGACCTGGGTCGCCAGGCCCGCGCCAGCCGCGGCCAGCGCTGCATTGAAAGCCGCGGTCGCAATCCCGGCCTGGGTGCTGCTCAGGCCGGCGGCCACGCCCGCAGTAGCCTGGTCCGTGCCCGAAGCCGCGGCGCCGGCAATGGCGCCGGCCCCGGCGGCGGCCACGGGCTGGCTGGCGCCCGCCGTCATGGCCGCCACGATGGCGCCCGCTGCGGGCGCGCTGCCGCTGGTGGCGCTCAGCGCCGTCTGGATGTTGCCGGCCAGCGGGCCCACGGACTGTAGCGCGATCAGCGTGCCAATGGCCTGCGTACCATCGACGCCCATGCGTATCAGCGACACCTCGTTGCCCCACAGCTTCCAGGTGGCCGAGGAATTGCGCATCGTGTCCTGCCACCAGGCGCGTTGGGCGCTGCCCAGGATGGACACAGTGGTCAGCGGGTGGGCGCCGGCCGCCTGGGCCGCGGCCATCTTCTGCGCTTCGGTGCCATGGAGCAGCGTCTCGGGCACCATGTAGCGGCTGCCTATGCTGCCCAGCGCCTGGCCGGTCGCCGGGTGGGGCGCGGCTTCTGGAACGATGTGGTCGCTGCGGTAGAGGCGCTCATCCGTCATCACCAGATGCGCCAGGGTGCCGAATTGCAGGTCGCGATAGATGCGCACGTTCTCGATGCCGGCCGCGGCATCGGTCGTGAAGTAGATGTCGGCGGGCATGAATTCATACCAGGCCTGGTTGGCGCTGCGCCGGCGCTGGGGCTGGTGGAGGTTGTCGCCCACGCCGTTGACGAACGTGCCGTTGTCGTAGGTGGCGGTATCGGTCCAGCAGTCGTCGCTGAACTCGTGGTCGTCCCAGATGGCGACCATGGCAAAGCGCTCGTGCACGGCCTGCAGGCGCGCGTCGGTACGGTATTGCTTGTACAGGTAGCGGTAGTCGGCCAGCGTGGTGGCAAACTTCGCGCCGCTGGTGCCGTCCTTGAAGCTGCCGTCGGGCAGTTGCAGCGCCGTGTGGCGCGCTTCCACGGCGCCCGTCTGGAAGGTCTCGCCCACGGTCTCGTAGATGTAGTCGCCCAGGTGGACGATGAAGTCCAGATCCTGCTGGACCACATCGGTGAAGGCACCCCAGTGGTTGATGCTCCAGTCCTGGCAGGTCAGCATGGCAAAGCGCAGCTGGGCGACATCGGCGCTGCGTGCCGGCGCGGTCTTGAAGCGGCCCACGTTGGAGCGCACATCGCCGGCGACAAACTGGTAGTAATACACCGTGGCCGGGGACAGTCCGCTGACGCGGTGGCGCACGGTATGGTCGAAGCCGGCCTGCACCGGCAGGCGGGTGTCCAGCACTGCCGTGCCGCTCAAGACAGCGTTGCTGCCCAGCGCGCCACTGTTGTTGGCGTCGGTGATCAGCAAGCGGATGGAGAAGTCGCCCGCATTCGCGCTGGTGACATCGTGTGCGCCCAATGGAACGACGCGCGTCCAGAGCATGATGGCATCGGGCTGGGGGTCGCCCGAAGCAATGCTTTGCGGGAATTTCCAGCCACTGCCGGTGGCACCGTTGCCGCTGTTGCCGGCGTTGCCATTGCCGCCGTCACCGACCTGGTCGTCGCCATCGCTGCCCCCGCATGCCGTGAGGCCCATGCCGGCGACGGACGCCGTCACAAAGCCGCCCATCCTCAAAAACTGTCTTCTGTCCATTGCTCGAGCTCCAGGGGCAAGGCCCGGGCTGTGCCTGGGTCCGCGGTTGAGGGATGCAAAGCAATCTAGCAGCCGGACTTTGCAGTTTGATGGCACAGGCGCCGGGCTGAGACAATCACGCCTTTCGGCGCCGAGGCCTGGATGCAGGGGCAGGGGCCGCGCCACGGCAACAACGGTTGCAGGAGCATCGGATGAACGCACAACGCATGCAGATCGAATCTTTCCATGACACGGTCACGGGCACGGTGACCCATGTCGTGGCCGACGGGCACACCGGCCAGGCGGCGGTGATCGACCCGGTACTCGACTTCGAGCCGCAGTCGGGCAGCCTGACCAGTGGGTCCGCCGACCGGGTGATCGAGTACGTGCGCGCGCGCGGCTGGCAGCTGCAATGGGTGCTGGAGACGCATGCCCATGCCGACCATCTGTCGGCGGCCCAGCATGTGCGCCATGCACTTGGCGGCAAGGTGGCAATTGGCGCACGCATTCGCGAGGTGCAGCAGATGTTTCGCGGCATCTTCCGTTTCGAACGTGAGTTCCTGCCCGACGGCAGCCAGTTCGACCATCTGTTCGAGGATGGCGAACGCTTTTGCATTGGCGCGCTGGAAGTGACGGCGCTGTGGGTGCCGGGCCATACGCCGGCCGACATGGCTTACCAGGTCGAAGATGCGGTATTTGCGGGCGACACGCTGTTCATGCCCGATGTGGGCACGGCGCGCGCCGATTTCCCCGGCGGCGATGCAGCCACGCTGTACCAGTCGATTCAGCGCCTGCTGGCGCTGCCGCCGCACACGCGCCTGCATGTGTGCCACGACTATCCGCCGCCGGAACGCGCCGCGGCCTGGGTCAGCACGGTGCAGGAGCAGCGCCGCAGCAATATCCATGTGCGCGACGGCATCACGCAGGCGCAGTTCGTGCAGATGCGCACCGCGCGCGATGCGACGCTGGCCATGCCCACCTTGATCCTGCCGGCCGTGCAGGTCAACGTGCGCGCCGGCCGTCTGCCGCCCGCCGAGGACGATGGCCGGGCCTATATCCAGGTGCCGATCAATGCGTTCCTGCACCAGGGCGCGGTGCCGGCCGGACTCTGATCACGGGGCGGCGCGGGCGGGCGCTGGCGCGGCAATGCGCTGCAGGTGCTGGCCCAGCGAGCCCGCCGAGACTTCGCCGGTGCGAACCTCGGCCAGTTGGCCCCGGCCGTCGTAGAACAGGGTCGTGGGCAGGCTGCTGCGTCCCAGCATCCCGCCCAGGCGGCTCTGGGTGTCAAGCAGCACGGCGCCGGGCGGCAGGCCATGCTGCGCCGCAAAGCGCTGCACGACTTCGGGCGCCTCGCCCTGGTTGATCCACAGAAAGCGGATCTGCGCATGCTCGCGCTGGGCCTGCAGCAGCACCGGCATCTCGCGCCGGCAGGGCGGGCACCAGCTGGCCCAGAGATTGATGACCACCGGCGTGCCGGTCAGATCCGGCAACTGCAAGCTGCTGGCATCGAGCGCCACGCCGCTGAAAGCCGGCAGTGTCTCGGGTGGGCCGGCGACGGCGCGCGCCACCGCATGGGCGCCCAGCCACAGTGCGCAGAAAAGACCCAGGCCCCACAGCAGCGGTCGGGCCGCAGCATGGCGGCGCCAGGCCAGCGTCAGCGCGTAGAGCGCGGCGGCCACCAGGCCGCACCAGGAGCACCAGCCGCCATCGCGGATATCGAGCATGGCAAGCCCGTTGGCGGCGCTGGCGGTGTAGCCATCCCAGTGGGCGGCAACGAAGCCGGCGCGCGCCCCGGCCCAGCCGGCGAGCGGCAGCAGCCAGGCGTGCGGGCCCAGCGTCAGGGCCAGGCGCCGCGCCCGGCGTTCGGCCAGGTAGCTGCCTGCCTGCCAGGCGATGAACAGCAGCAGCCAGGAGACAGGCAGGACCAGAGGGCCGAGTTGCAGGATCTGGTCCATGGCCGGGCAGACGTATCAGCTGCGGATGTAAATCCAGCCCGCGGCCTGCAGCGCGGCAATTTCCAGCACCGCGGGGCCGGGCAGCACCTGCAGCGGGGCATGTGGCACGCGCGCCAGATGCAGCAGCGTGTTGGGGCACAGGGCCGTATGTGCATCGGCCTGGGCGTGGGGGATGTCGAGCGCGGCGGCCACGGCCTGGGCGTTGGCGATGATGCGGATGCGGCAGTGGGGATTGGCTTCCTGGGCGTTCATGAGGCTGTTGCGCGCGCGGGCCAGGGCTTCGAGGGTGGGAGCGTGCAACAGGATGGGAGGAAGATCGGTCATGGCCTGGTTTTCGGTCGGTAGAGGTTGAAAAGTTTCAGCGCAGCGCAGCGCAGCGGCGCGGCATGCCGGCATTGTGCGTGGGAATGGATTGCAGCGCAGGCAGATGCGCCGCGGCGATCAGGCCTTGCCGCGCGGCCGCCATGCCGCGGTCCTCGCCCGGCTGGCCAGCGCCACACCCATGATCGCGCCCAGGCTGTTGGCCAGCACGTCAAACGCTTCTGCACTGCGTGTCAGGGTGAAATACCACTGGCCCCATTCAATGGACAGGCCATAGCCCGCGCACACGAACACGATGGCGATACGGCGGTTCAGCGCATTGCTGCCCACGCCGAAGTAAAGCAGGCAGGCGAGCACGGCGTGCATGCCGCCATGCGCCAGCTTGTCGATATGCGGCACGCGCAACCAGCCAGGCGGGGCGCCGCTGGCTTCCTGCAGGCAGCCCCAGGCCATGGCCGCGGCCCAGCACAGGGCCGCGAGGCGCCAAAGCCAGGGCGCACGTGCTGGCGCCATGGAAGATTCGGCAGGCCTTGCCGCGGTGCTCATCAGAGGCTGCAAAACGGTCTTTCAGAAAGCACCAAGCGGCCCGTAGGCCGCTGGGTGGAGGGTGGTCTGGCATGGAGGGCCGGCAATGGCTCTCCACGCACCGGGTCAGATCTTGCGGCTGAAGGGGCCGTCGGAGCCAACCTGTACCAAGGTCTTCTTGCCCTTGCCCGGCGTGGCCGTGGCGCGGGCGGTGCGCTTGGCGGTGGTCCGGTCCTCGGTCATGTTGGCCACTTCGGCCGCGGTCGGGGTCTTCACTGCGGCCTTGGCTGCGGTCTTTGTCGCTGCCTTGGCCGCCGTCGTCGCTGCAGGCTTGGCAGCCGTCTTGGCAGCCGTCTTGGCCGGTGCCTTGGCAGCGACCTTGACGGGCGCCTGGGCTGGCGTCTTGGCCGCGACCTTCACCGCCGCCTTGGCGGGCGCTTTGGCGGGGGTCTTGGCAGCGGCCTTCACCGGCGCCTTGGCGCGCGCTGCTGCAGCCGGCTTGACTTCCGACTTGGGCACGTCGGCCACGCAGTCGGCGTAGTAGCGCACCACGCCGGCTTCGTCCTCTTCCTCGACCAGGCCGTGGATGTCGGTCTCGAAGCCCGGGCACTCCTTGGCGAAGTCGCGTGCAAACAGCAGATAGTCGACGATCTTCTTGTTGAAGACTTCACCGGGAATCAACAGCGGAATGCCGGGCGGGTAGGGCGTGACCAGGCCGACGGTGGTGCGGCCTTCGAGGTGGTCGATCTCGACCCGCTCGGTCAGGCGCTTGGCGATATGGGCGTAGGCGTCCGACGGCTTCATCGACGGCGTCAGGTCCGAGAGGTACATCTCGGTCGTGAGGCGGGCGATGTCGTGCTTGGCATACATCTGGTGCACATGCTGGCACAGGTCGCGCAGCCCCATGCGCTCGTACTGCCGGTGCTGCTGGCAGAACTCGGGCAGGATGCGGTACATGGGCTGGTTCTTCTCGTAGTCGTCCTTGAACTGCTGCAAGGCCGTGAGCATGGTGTTCCAGCGGCCCTTGGTGATGCCGATGGTGAACATGATGAAGAACGAGTACAGGCCGGTCTTCTCGACCACCACGCCATGTTCGGACAGGTACTTGGTGACGATGGACGCGGGGATGCCGGTCTTGTCGAAGGCGCCATCCAGGTTCAGGCCGGGCGTGACGATGGTCGACTTGATGGGGTCGAGCATGTTGAAGCCGTCGGCCAGGTCGCCGAAGCCATGCCATTTGGACGAGGCCTTCTTGCCCTTGGCCTTGGCGCGGAAGATCCAGTCTTCGGCCGTGCCCAGGTCTTCCTCGACGATGTCGTCGGGGCCCCACACCGTGAACCACCAGTCGTCCTTGCCGAATTCATCTTCGACCTTGCGCATGGCGCGGCGGAAGTCCAGCGCCTCGGTCAGGCTTTCCTCGACCAGTGCCGTGCCGGCAGGCGGCTCCATCATCGCCGCGGCCACGTCGCAGCTGGCAATGATGCTGTACTGCGGGCTGGTCGAGGTGTGCATCAGATACGCCTCGTTGAACAGATGGCGGTCGAGCTTCTGTGTCTGCGAATCCTGCACCAGCACATGCGAGGCCTGGCTGATGCCGGCCAGCAGCTTGTGGATGGACTGCGTGGCGTAGACCACCGAATGCTTGGGACGCGCGCGCTTCTTGCCCATGGCGTGGTAGCTGCCATAGAACGGGTGGAAGGCGGCGTGGGGCAGCCAGGCTTCGTCGAAATGCAGGTTCTCCACATAGCCGTCCACCATGCCCTTGATGGTCTCGGTGTTGTAGAGCACGCCGTCGTAGGTCGACTGCGTGAGCGTCAGCACGCGCGGCTTGACGGCCTTGGCGTCCACGCCCTTGAGCAGCGGGTTGGCGGCGATCTTGGCCTGGATGGTCTCGGGCGCGAATTCGTTTTGCGGAATCGGGCCGATGATGCCGAAGTGGTTGCGCGTGGGCTTGAGGAACACCGGAATGGCGCCCGTCATGATGATCGCGTGCAGCACCGACTTGTGGCAGTTGCGGTCGACCACCACCACGTCGCCCGAGGCCACGGTGTGGTGCCAGACGATCTTGTTCGAGGTCGACGTGCCGTTGGTCACGAAGAAGCAGTGGTCGGCATTGAAGATGCGCGCGGCATTGCGCTCGCTCTCGCCGATCGCGCCGTTGTGGTCGAGCAGCTGGCCCAGTTCCTCGACGGCATTGCAGACGTCGGCGCGCAGCATGTTCTCGCCGTAGAACTGGTGGTACATCTGACCCACGGGGCTCTTGAGGAAGGCCACGCCGCCCGAGTGACCGGGGCAGTGCCAGCTGTACGAGCCGTCTTCGGCGTAGTCGAGCAGCGCCTTGAAGAACGGTGGCTGCACGCTCTCCAGATAGTTCTTGGCTTCACGGATGATGTGCTTGGCGACAAATTCGGGGGTGTCCTCGAACATGTGGATGAAGCCATGCAGCTCGCGCAGGATGTCGTTGGGCAGGTGGCGGCTGGTCTTGGTCTCGCCGTGCACGTAGATCGGCACGTCGGAGTTCTTGCGGCGCACTTCCGCAATGAACTTGCGCAGGCTCAGCACGATCGGGTCCAGGCCCGAACCCAATGTGAATTCCTCGTCGTCGATCGACAGGATGAAGGCGCTGGCGCGGCTTTGCTGCTGGGCAAACTGGGCCAGGTCACCGTAGCTGGTCACACCCAGCACTTCGAAGCCCTCGGTCTCGATGGCTTGCGCCAACGCGCGAATGCCCAGACCCGAGGTGTTCTCAGAGCGATAGTCTTCATCTATGATGACGATGGGAAAGCGAAATTTCATGCGCAGCCTCCGTGATACCGGGCTAAAAAAACGAAACAGGCGCGAGTGTAAGGAATATCCTTATAGCGCCTGTGAAAGCAGGACCTTATCACCCCATAAATGTGGTGAACTGCAAACATTGGAACAGACTGAGAGGGATGTATGGCAAGTTTCACCGTTTGGTGGCTGATAGCCGGGGCTTTGGTGGTGGCCGAGCTGCTGACCGGCAGCTTCTACCTGCTGATGCTCGCGACTGGCGCTGTTGCCGGCGCGCTGGCCGCGCACGCGGGCGCGGGCGAGACCCTGCAGATCGTCACGGCGGCGCTGCTGGGCACGGCCGCCGTGGCGGCCTGCTATCTGCTGCGCCGGCGCAATGCGCGCCGCCAGCCGCCGGAAAGCGACCGCAGCATGAATCTGGACATCGGCGAATCGGTGCAGGTCGAGAGCTGGGCGGCCGACGGCACGGCCCAGGTACGCTACCGCGGTGCACAGTGGACGGTGGTGCTGCGGCCAGGCAATGCGCCAAGCACCGGAACGCACCGCGTGGCCGAGATCATCGGCAACCGGCTGCTGGTCGACAAGCTGTGAGAGCGGGGCCGGTTTGCGAGCCGGTCCGGGACATCTTTGATAAAACCTATTGCAACTTAGTCCCTCAGGGAAGGAAACACCATGGAAATTGCGATCGTCCTCTTGGTCATTGCCGCCATCTTCATTGCCCGCTCGATCAAGGTCGTGCCCCAGCAGAACGCCTGGGTCAAGGAGCGCCTGGGCAAGTACGCCGGCACGCTGACGCCGGGCCTGAATTTCCTGGTGCCCTTCGTGGACCGCGTGGCCTACAAGCACAGCCTCAAGGAAATTCCGCTCGACGTGCCCAGCCAGGTCTGCATCACGCGCGACAACACCCAGCTGCAGGTCGACGGCATCCTGTACTTCCAGGTCACCGACCCAATGCGCGCGAGCTACGGTTCGTCCAACTACATCATGGCCGTGACGCAGCTGGCCCAGACCTCGCTGCGCAGCGTGATCGGCAAGCTCGAACTCGACAAGACCTTCGAGGAGCGCGACATGATCAATGCGCAGATCGTCGCGGCCATCGACGAGGCCGCGTTGAACTGGGGCGTGAAGGTGCTGCGCTATGAAATCAAGGATCTGACGCCCCCCGCCGAAATCCTGCGCTCCATGCAGGCCCAGATCACCGCCGAGCGCGAGAAGCGCGCGCTGATCGCCGCATCGGAAGGTCGCCGCCAAGAGCAGATCAACATTGCCACTGGCGAACGCGAAGCCTTCATTGCCCGATCGGAAGGTGAAAAGCAGGCGGCCATCAACAATGCCCAGGGCGAAGCCGCAGCCATCACCACCGTGGCCGAAGCGACCGCCATGGCGCTTGAACGCGTCGCCGAAGCCATCCGCCAGCCCGGCGGTGAGCAGGCCGTGCAGCTCAAGGTCGCGCAGAGCGCGGTCGAAGCCTACGGCAAGGTCGCGGCCGACGCCCACACCACGCTGATCGTGCCCAGCAACATGACCGAAGTCTCCAGCCTGATCACCTCGGCCATGAAGATGGTGCAGGTCGGCGGCACCCGCAACTAATTTGGCTAAATTTGCAGAGTTGGCCTTCGGGCCGCAAAACTGCAGCTACAATTGCGGTCTTCGGAGAGGTGGATGAGTGGCTTAAGTCGCACGCCTGGAAAGCGTGTGTGGGTTTATCCCCACCGCGGGTTCGAATCCCGCCCTCTCCGCCAGAACAATTTCCCGCTGCCAATCGGGAAAGCAAAAAGCCACCTTCGGGTGGCTTTTTTGTTGGCAGGTTTTTTTGTGGGCTTAAAACATATGCCGCATGCCCACGCCAAACGCCTTCACATCCTGCCCCGCCACCGCCGGGGCCGAGTCCTGGCTGATGGGAAACAGCATGGTGGTCGAGCGGCTGCCGTTCTTGAGCACCGCGAAGTTGCCGTAGACCTGGGTGCGCTTGGAAAGGAAATGGGCGTAGCCCAGGGCCAGGCGCCTGGCGTCGGCGTCGCCGGGGCGGGACCAGCGGCCCACGGCGAGGCGGAATTCGCCCGCGCCCACGGGAAGGGCGGCGCTGGCGTTGATGGAGCTGGCGGCATCGAGGCCGGGGATCTGGTTGCGCTGGTAGTAGCCATGGATGCGCGCCACGCCGAAGTTGTAGGCCCCGCCTATGCCCAGCGTCTTGGCGCGCACCGCGGGTGCGGCCAGGCCCACGGCCGAGCCGGCGATCTGGGCGCTGTCGAAGGCCAGACCCAGGAAGGCCGGGCCGGCGGTGTAGTCGAGTGCCAGCGCATAGTTGCGACCCGTGGTCGCGCCTTCGGCGGCCTGGATGTAGGCGCGGCCGAACACGTTGCCTATTTTCGGGCTGATGTACTGCACGGCGTTGTCGAACTTGAAGGTGTTGCCGCGGTTGTTCGCGCCCTGCAGCAGCGTCTGCACGGCGCCGAGCTGGGCGCGGCCAAACGCATCGGACTTGCCCGAGATCCACACCGACGGGCCCCACATCGAGCCCAGTTGCAGCGTGCCCAGGCGGCGGTCCGACAGGCCCACATATGCTTCGCGGTTGAAGAAGGCGCTGCTGCTGGAGCCGCTCGACAGGTCAACCTGGCTTTCGAGCTTGAACGTCGCGCTCAGGCCGCCGCCCAGGTCCTCGCTGCCGCGCAGGCCGAAGTAGCTGGTGTCGGAGGACAGCGTCCATTGGTTGGCGCCGGGATTGGAGCGTGACTGGTGATAGATGCCGGCATCGGCGCGGCCGTAGATAGTCACGCTGGACTGCGCCAAGGCGCTGGTGGCACTGGCAAGCATGGCAGCCAGGGCCAGGCTTTGATGGATCTTTTGGCTCATCTCTTTGTCTCCTCGGTTGAACTCGGGCATGGCTGCGCCCAGCCGTCATTGCGGCCTTGTGATGGGGCGTAGCGGGCGGAGGGGGGCGGGCCTTCAGGCCCGGGTGCGGTTTCAGGCCGCGGTGCTGCGGCGCGTGGAAGCCGCGGGATCGCGCTTGACGCCGGGCGCCAGCGCGGTGCCCAGGCCCGGCTTGTCGGGGCGCAGCAGGTAGCCGTTTTCCAGCACCGGCAGCTCGGTCACCAGGTCCTTGTAGAAGGTGCTCAGAAACGCGCGCACCACTTCCTGGAAGATGGCGTTGGGCGAGGCCAGTCCCAGGTGCAGTGACGCCATCAGCACGACCGGGCCCGTGCAGTCATGCGGCGCGATCGGCTTCTGGTAGGCGTCGGCCAGGCTGGCGATCTTGCGCGCTTCGGTGATGCCCCCGCACCACGAAAGATCGAGCATGACGTAGTCCAGCGCATGCGCCGCGAGGTGGTCGCGAAACGCGCCCTGCGCGGCCAGCGTCTCGCTGCCGCAGACCGGAATCTGCGCCAGGCGCCGGTAGTCGGCCAGCGCGCCGGGGCTGTCCATCTTGATCGGGTCCTCGGCCCAGAACGGCCGGTACTGCTTGAGCTCGCGCGCGATAGCCAGCGCCGATGTCACGTTCCACATCGAATGGAACTCGCACATCACTTCGATCCTGTCGCCCACGGCCAGGCGGATCTTCTCGAACACTTCGAGCCCCTGGCGCATGGCCTTGGCGCTCACATATTGCCCGTCGGATTCGGTGGCCGCGCCATCGAAGGGCCAGATCTTCATCGCGCTGAAACCTTCTTCAATCAGGCTTTGCGCGAGTTCGCCCGGGCTTTCGATGAAGGCGATCTGGTCGTCGTAGCGGTGGCGCACCTTGGCATCGCCGGGCTGCACCAGCCGGCGCTGGATGCTCTTGCTGTTGTAGTCGACGCCGGCGCAGGTGTTGTAGGCGCGCATGCGCTCGTGGCAGGCGCCGCCCAGCAGCTGATAGATGGGCTGGCCCGTGGCCTGGCCCAGGATGTCCCACAGCGCGATGTCTATGGCCGAGGCGGCGCGCGTTTCGACGCCACTGCCGTTGAAGCCCAGATAGCCGCGCAGCAGGATCTTGTGCAGGCGCTCGATGTCCAGCGCGCTCTGGCCCAGGATCAGCGGCGCGGCCATCGAGTGGATATAGGTTTCCACGGCTTCGGCGCCGCGGAAGGTCTCGCCCAGGCCGATGATGCCGGCGTCGGTTTCAATCTCGACCCACAGCAGGTTGGGCTGGGTCTTGAGGCGTGTGGTTTCAATCGCTGTGATGCGCATTCAGTTACTCCGCAGAAATCTTTTGCGAGCGGATCAGGTCCGCCCATTTGTCGTGTTCGGCGCGGATGTGCTTGCCCAGCACGGCCGGCGCGCCGCCCAGGGGGTTGATGCCGGCGTCCTGCATGGTCTTGCGCACCGTGGGGTCCTGCAGGCCCTTGTTGAATGCGGCGTTGAGCTTCTGGATCACGGCCGCGGGCGTGCCGGCGGGCGCGCCAATCGCAAACCAGGGCTCGATGATGAAGCTCTTGTAGCCAATTTCCTCCATCGAGCGCAGCTCGGGCAGGTTGCTTGAGCGGCCCTTGCCGGTGACCGCCAGGCCCTTGACCTTGCCGGTCTTGACGAAGGGAGCAATCGACGGCTCATTGTCGAAGAACACATCGATCTGCCCGCCCAGCAGATCGGTGATGGCCGGGCCCGAACCCTTGTAGGGCACATGCAGCAGGTCGACGCCGGCCATCTTCTTGAACATTTCTCCCGCCAGATGGTTGGAAGCGCCGACGCCCGACGAGGCGTAGCTCAGTTGCCCGCGCTTGGCCTTGGCCACCAGGTCCTCGACGCTGTTGATCTCGGACTTGGGGCTGGCGGTGAGCACATTGATCGACGAGCCCAGCAGCACCACGGGCGCGATGTCCTTGAACAGGTCGAAGCCGGGGTTGGCGTAGAGGCTGGAGTTGACCGAGCAGTTGCCTATGCTGCACAGGAAGATGGTGTAGCCATCGGCGGGCGCCTTGACGGCGGCGGCCGTGCCGATGTTGCCGGTTGCACCCGGGCGGTTCTCGACCACGATGGACTGGCCCAGTTCCTTGGCGGCCGCGGTGGCCGTGAGGCGCGAGACCAGATCGCCCGAGCCGCCCGGCGGCACCGGCACGATCATGCGTATGGGCTTGGAAGGGAAGTCCTGGGCGTGCGCCAAGGGTTGCAGGACCAGGGTCGCGCCGAATGCGAGCGCAATGGCCGCAAGGCTCTTGTTCATGATTTTTGTCTCCAGCTCTTGGTTGATTTATGGGACGGTGCTGAGCGTCGGTGGCAATAATACAATCATCATATGATTGACGCAAGACAATCTGGCGCATGGCAGCGGTTATGCTTGCAGCCTATGGCTCCTCCCCGTTTGCGCAACTTTCACCACCAAATCCTTGACGCCGTGGGCGCGAGCATCGTGGCCGGGCGCTATGCCGAAGGCGCCAAGCTGCCGACCGAGCCGCAGCTCGCCGAAACCTATGGCGCGAGCCGGTTGATCATTCGCGAGGCGATGAAAAGCCTGGCCGCCAAGGGCCTGGTGTCGATACGCCCGCGCACCGGCACCCACGTGCTGCCGCGCGCCGAGTGGAATCTGTTCGATCCCGCGGTGCTGGGCTGGCAGGGCGAAGCGCCGCCCGACAAGAAGCTGATTGCCGATCTGATGGAGCTGCGCCAGACCATAGAGCCGCTGGCGGCGCGCCTGGCTGCGACGCGCGCCGCACCGCAACAGGTGGCGGAGATTCGCGCAGCCTTCGAGGCCATGGCCAAGGCCCAGACCCAGGCGTCATACATCGAGGCCGATCTGCGCTTTCATGGCGCCGTGGTGCGCTCCTGCGATAACCAGTTCATCCAGCAACTGGAGACGGCGCTGTCGGCCGTCTGGAAGACGAGTTTTCAGGCCTCGAGCGACGGCTGGGGGCCCGATGCCCAGGCGCTGGAACTGCACCGCTCGCTGCTGCAGTCGATTGAAGCGCAGGACCCGCAGGGCGCCGAAGCCGCGGTGCTGGCGCTGATCGACCGCGCGGTGGTGCGCATCCATCACGGCGAGCGGTCCTAGCGCTTGCGCGGGGCGCGCCGCGCCCTCAGCCAAAGATGGCAAGGCCTTCACGGGTACGGTTGATGACCGCGCCGAATCAGGCGCGATCGTGAGTTGGCGTGTCATCGGTTGAATCCTTCTGCCGCGGCATGCGCCGACGGGGCCGGGCCAGGTCGAGCGCACGGCGCGGCTGTACCTGTCCTGCGCGGGACTGTACCGCGCAACTGTACCTGTCGGCATGGATACAGTTTGTCTATATTGACCGGACACCAAGCAGGTCGCGCACCCAAGGCCAGTGCGCTTTGGCCAGCGACCTTACAAAAGCCGTCAAAGGAGACAAGCATGAACTGGTTCAAAGGATTTGCCAAAACGGCGATTGCCGCCGCCATCGTATCGGGCACGGCCTACGCGCAGGACATCAAGATCGGCTACAACGCCGACATGTCGGGCAGCGGCGTCGCCGAGCTGGGGATTTCGGGACGCTGGGGCTTCGAGGCCGCGATCGAGGACATCAACAAGGCCGGCGGCATCATGGGCCGCAAGGTCGTGGGCGTGATCCGCGACGACCTGGGCACGCCGCCCAAGTCCATCCAGAACATGACCGAGCTGATCGACAACGAGAAGGTCGCGGCCGTCGTCGGCCCGGCGAACTCGGGCAATGCGCTGGCCTGGCTGCACCTGCCCCAGCAAAAGAAGATTCCGGTCGTGGTGCCGATTGCCACCGGCTCCGAGATCACCACGCGCTATGCCAACGATGCGCAGAACTACCTGTTCCGCATCTCCATGGTCGACCGTGAGCAGTCGGCGCTGCTGGCGGCCTATGCGGTCAAGCATTCGGCTGGCAAGAAGATTGCCGTGCTGGCCGATTCGACGGGCTACGGCCAGGGCGGCACCAAGGATGCGACGGCGATTCTCGAGTTGCATGGCGTCAAGCCCGTGGCCGTGGAGAAGTTCGGCCCCAAGGACACGGACATCACCTCGCAGCTGTCGAAGATCAAGGCCGCGGGCGCCGATACCGTGATCGTCTACGGCCTGGCCGACGGCACGGCCCAGGTGCTGCGCAGCATGGAGAAGATCAACTACCTGCCGACCACGCTGGGCGCCTGGGGCAATCTGAGCTCGCTGTTCCCGAAGATGACCGGTGCCAAGCTGTCCGAGCACCTGATCATGGCCGCGTCGACCACCGAAGACACCAATGCCAAGACCAAGGCACTGGGCGAGCGCGTGCGCAAGAACTTCCCCACGCTGACCACCTTCCCCTGCGCGGCGCAAAGCTATGACTCGGTGATGCTGCTGGCCGCGGCGATGAAGCAGGCCAACAGCACCGACGGCCCCAAGGTGGCCGCGGCGCTCGAAAACCTGCAGGGCGTCGAAGGCGTGATCAAGACCTATAACAAGCCGTTCACCAAGACCATGCACGAAGGCCTGAACGTCAATGACTTCTACCTGGCGCGCTGGAAAGGCGACACCGTGGTGAAGTTCGAGGACTCCGTGACCAAGGGCTTCCAGCCCGCCGACTTCAAGAAGTAAGCGGTATCTGCTGGCGGGCCGCAGGCGCGGCCCGTCAGCGCTTTGCGTCGGTAGTCGGTATAGCGAGCGATCGGAGTTGCGCGTATGGCAGTCAGTATTCTTCAGGCCATGTTCAGTGGGCTGGCACTGGGCAGCATCTATGCCCTGGTGGCGCTGGGATTCAACATCACCCACAACACCACCAAAACCTTCAATTTCGGCCAGGGCGAATTTCTCGTCGCCGGGGCTTTCATCGCGGTCTCGGTGCTGCTGCTGCTGGCCGGACATGACTTCAAGGGCAGCCTGCAGCAGGCCGAGGTGACGCTGGCGCGCTATGGGCTGAGCCTGATCGCCACGGTGGTGATCATGGGCTTGCTGGGTGTCGTGGTGTATTACGCCGCGATCCGCCCGTTCATCGGCCAGGGTGGCCTGGCCTGGGTGATGAGCACCATAGGCTTCGGCATCATCATCCAGAACATCGCGCTCGCGATCTGGGGCCCATCGCCCATGGTCATGCCGTCGCCGCTGGGCAGCGAAGTGCTGCGCATCGGTGGCGCGGGCGTGCTGCCGCAGGAAATCCTGGTGCTGTGCGTGAGCATCGCGCTGATGCTGTGCCTCGATGTCGTGATGCGCAAGACGCGCCTGGGCAAGGCGGTGCGCGCCGTGGCCCAGAGCAGTTCGGCGGCGACGCTGATGGGCATCAACGTCACGGCCATCGTGGTGCTGGCCTTCGTGGTCAGCGCCAGCCTGGCCGGCATTGCCGGGCTGCTGATCGCGCCCATCACCACGGCCTCGGTGTTCATGGGCCTGACGCTGGCGCTCAAGGCGTTTTCATCGGCCATCGTCGGCGGCCTGAGCAATCCGCGCGGCTGCATGCTGGGCGGCTTTTTGCTGGGCCTGATCGAGGCCATGGTGGGCCTGTGGCATGCGGAGCTGCGCGAGATCAGCATCTTCCTGCTGATCATCTTTGTTCTGGTGCTCAAGCCCGAAGGCCTGCTGGGCCAGCGCGTGGTGGAGAAGGTCTGATGCGGCAGTACAAACATCTTTTTGGGGTCGTGGCATTTGCGGCCCTGGTCGGGCTGATTCCCGTCATCACCGACAACGGTTTCTATCTCAAGGTCCTGTTTCTGATCGGCGTGAACTACCTCGCCGCCGCGGGCCTCAACGTGCTGGTCGGCTATGCGGGCCAGAAGTCGCTGGGCCATGCGGGGCTGTTTGCGGTCGGTGCCTATACGGCGGCGCTGTTCACCGCCAAGCTCGGCTGGAACCCCTGGCTGGCGTTTGCCGCCGCGGGCGCGATGGCCGGGCTGTTTGGCGTGGTGATTGCCTTGCCCGCGCTGCGCGTGCGCGGCCCGGCGCTGGCCATGGTGACGATCGGCTTTGGCGTGGTGGTGGAGAAGGTGGTCTCCGAATGGCAGGATGTGTTTGCCGGCCAGCAGGGCATCTATGGCGTGTTGCCGCTGACGTTTGCGGGCCAGCCGCTCGATGCGCGGCAATGGGTCTGGCTGGTGCTGGCGCTGGGCGTCGCGGCGCATCTGATGCTGCGTTTCCTGCTGCGCGGCAAGTATGGCCGGGCGTTCATGGCCGTGAACACCGCCGAGGTGGCCGCGGAAAGCGTGGGCGTGAGCGTCTACAAGTACAAGGTGCTGGCGTTTGTCATCAGCGCCGTGACCTGCGGCTTCGCGGGCGCGCTGATCACCCAGCAGAACCAGTACATCAACTCCGATTTCATCACCTTCAACCTGTCGGTGTTCTTTCTGCTGATCGTGCTGTTCGGCGGGCGTTCGGTCTACGGGCCGCTGCTGGGCGCCGTGGTGCTGACGCTGCTCGATGCGTTCCTGGCGCGCTGGCCCGGGCTGCAGCATTTCACCTATGGCGCACTGCTGCTGTTTGCGCTGTATGCCATGCCCAATGGCCTGTCGGGCGCGTTTGCCGCGCTGTTCCGGCGCATTCGCTGGTATGAGCGCCGCGCCGTGGGTCCCGAGCGTGCGCCGATTGGCGCCTGGCAGTCGCAGGCGTCCGGCGAAGCCCTGGCCGGTGGCGAGGTGCTGCTGCGCACGCAAGGCCTGTACAAGGCCTATGGCGGCGTGGTGCCGACCAACAACCTGGACATCGAGATCCAGTCCGGCCATGTGCACTCGCTGATCGGCCCGAACGGCGCGGGCAAGACCACGCTGCTCAACATCCTGTCGGGCATCGTGCCGCCGAGCAAGGGCAGCATAGAGTTTCGCGGCAAGAGCATTGTCGGCCAGCCGGTCTACCGCATCTGCAACCTGGGCCTGGGCCGCACGTTCCAGAACCTCAAGCTGTTTGCCGACATGTCGGTGATAGACAACGTCAAGGTGGGTCTGCACCAGCATATCCGCACCGGCTTCTGGGCCTATCTGCTGGGCCTGCCCGCGGCGGCCCGGGACGAGGCGCGGGCCACCGAGCAGGCGCTGCAGATCCTGCAGTTCCTGGGCCTGCAGGAGCATGCGCGTGCGCTGGCCGGCAGCCTGCCTTACGGCCTGCAGCGCCGCGTCGAGCTGGCGCGCGCGCTGGCCACGCGGCCCACGCTGCTGCTGCTTGACGAGCCCGCCGCGGGCCTCAATCCGCAGGAGACGGCGCAGCTCGTGGAAGTGATTCGCAGCATTCGCGACCTGGGCATCACCATCTTGCTGATCGAGCATCACATGGATCTGGTGATGGCGATTTCCGACCATGTGATCGTGCTGGATTACGGCGAGAAGATTGCCGAGGGCGCGCCGCTGGCGGTGCAAGGCAATCCGCGCGTGATTGCCGCCTATCTGGGCACGGACGACGAAGAAGAAGACGCGGCCCCCGCGGCCCTGGGAGAAAGCCATGTCTGAGAAAGCCTTGCTCAAAGTCACTGACCTGCAGGTGCACTACGGCGCGGTGCAGGCCTTGCGCGGCATCAGCCTGGAAGTGCATGCGGGCGAAATCGTCACCATGATTGGCGGCAACGGCGCGGGCAAGAGCACGCTGATGAAAGCGCTGTCGGGCCTGGAGCCCGCGGCCGGCGGCAGCATCGTGTTCGACGGGCAGGACATCACGCGCCTGCCCGGCCACCAGCGCGTGGCGCTGGGCATCGCGCAGTCGCCCGAAGGCCGCCAGGTGTTTGCCGATCAGACCGTGCGCGACAACCTGATCCTGGGTGCCTACCACCGCAAGGTGGGCCGCCAGGTGATCGATGACGATATCGAGACCCAGTTCAACGCCTTTCCACGCCTGCGCGAGCGCCAGGACCAGATGGCCGGCACCATGTCCGGCGGCGAGCAGCAGATGCTGGCCATTGCTCGTGCGCTGATGGCCAGGCCCAAGCTGCTGCTGCTCGACGAGCCTTCGCTCGGGCTCGCGCCGCTGATCGTCAAGGAGATCTTTGCCATCATCCGCGGCCTGCAGCAAAAGGACGTCACCATCTTGCTGGTCGAGCAGATGGCCAACCAGGCGCTGGCCGTGGCCGATCGTGCCTACGTGCTGGAAAACGGCCGCATCACCATGCAGGGCACGGGCCGGGCGCTGCGCTCCGACCCGAAGATCCGCGCCGCCTATCTGGGCAGCCATTGAACGCAAGGACTGCATGTGATTGCCATTCATGACGCCAGCACCATTGGCGAAGTGTTCTTCCAGGCGGCCGAGAAATACGCCGCCAACAGTCTGCTGGCGGTGCCGGTGAACCCGGCGCGCAGCTACCACCCCGACGGCTACGAGATCGGCTATGCCGATGCCGCCACGCAGGTCCGAGCGCTGATGCACGACTACCAGCAGGCGGGCTACGGCCTGGGCCACCGCGTGGGCCTGCTGCTGGAGAGTCGGCCCGAGCACATGCTGCACAAGCTGGCGCTCAATGCCCTGGGCGTGTGCTGCGTGCCCGTCAATCCCGACTATCGGCCTGCCGAGTTTGCCTATCTGATCGACCACGCGCGGCTCGATCTGCTGCTGGTCTTGGCCAGCCATGCGGATGCGACCGAGGCGGCGCTGCGTGAAAGCCGGCATCGGCCCGCGGTCATGCGGTGCGAGCAATGGGCGCAAGGCCTGCCCGCGGCACCGCGCCCCGCCGAGGCCGGTCAGCCGGGCGCCGATACGCCGGCCAGCATTCTCTACACCTCAGGCACCACGGGCCGGCCCAAGGGCTGTGTGCTGTCGCACCACTACGAATTGGCCGCGGGCCAGGCCTACGCCACGCGCGGCGGCCTGGCCAGCATCCGCGAGGGCGCGGAGCGGCTCTACAACCCGCTGCCGCTGTTCCATGTGAACGCCTCCATCCTGTCGTTCTATTGCATGCTGCTGACCGGCGGCTGCCAGGTGCAGACCGACCGCTTCCAGCCCTCGCGCTGGTGGCAGGAGGTGCGCCAGACGCGCGCCACCATCGTTCACTATCTCGGGGTGGTGATCCAGTTGCTGCTGCTGCAGCCGCCATCCCCGGAAGACAAGACGCATGGCGTGCGCTTTGGCTTTGGCGCGGGCGTGGAGCCGCAGCTGCATGCGGCGTTCGAGCAGCGCTTTGGCTTTCCGCTGCTCGAACTCTGGGGCATGACCGAGATGGTGCGCATCCTGGTCGATTGCCATGCGCCGCGCCAGGTCGGCACACGGGCATTCGGGCGCGCGGTCGAAGGTGTGCAGGCGCGCGCCGTGGACGATCTGGACCAGGAGGTGGCCGATGGCACGCCGGGCGAGCTGGTGATACGCCACTCGGAGGAAACGCCGCGCAAGGCTTTCTTCAGCGAGTACCTGGACGACCCGGCGGCCACGGAAAGTGCCTGGCGCGGCGGCTGGTTTCATACCGGTGACATGGTGGTGCGCGATGCCAGCGGCATGTTCCATTTCGTCGACCGGCGCAAGAACATCATCCGGCGCTCGGGCGAGAACATCGCCGCGGCCGAAGTCGAAGCCATGCTGCTGACCCATCCGCTGGTCGAGCAGGCGGCGGTGATGGCCGTGGCCGATGAAGTGCGCGAGGAGGAGGTGCTGGCCTGCATCGTGCTCAAGGCCGGCGTGCCGCAGGGCACCGAACAGGCCGCGCTGGCCCAGCAGATCTTCCAGCACTGCCACCAGGCCATGGCGTATTACAAGGCGCCGGGCTGGATCTGGTTCACGCCGCAGATTCCGACCACGGGCACGCAGAAGATCCAGAAGCACGCGATCTTCGCGCGTGGCACGGATCCGCGCGCGGCGCCCGGAATGCTGGATCTGCGCGCGCTGAAGAAACGCCGCTGACGACCGGCCCACCCGCCGCGTGCCGCGGCGGGCACAGGAGCACCCGCCGCGGCAAGGCTTATGCGCTGGCTGCGAGCAAGGCCTTGGCGCGATCCACGCTGACTTGCTTTTCCTGCGCCATCTGCGCCGCGATGCGCTGGATGTCGCCGCCCGTCGCGCCCGCCAGCAGCGCGATGTTGCGTGCATGCAGCGCCATGTGGCCGCGCTGTATGCCTTCGGTCGACAGCGCGCGCAGCGCGCCCAGGTTCTGCGCCAGGCCCACGGCGGCGGCGATCTCGCCGAGCTCCTGCGCGCTTTGCACCTGCATCACGCGCAGCGCCCAGCGCGCCAGCGGATGGGTCTTGGTGGCGCCGCCGACCAGGCCCACGGGCATGGGCAGCTCGATGCTGCCGACCAGATGGCCGTCGCGGTTCTTTTCCCAGCGCGTAAGCGAGGTATAGCGGCCCGATTGCGCGGCGTAGGCATGGGCGCCGGCTTCGACCGCGCGCCAGTCGTTGCCGGTGGCGACGATCACCGGGTCGATGCCGTTCATGATGCCCTTGTTGTGCGTCGCCGCGCGGTAGGGGTCGATCTTGGCAAAGGTATAGGCATCGAGCACGCCTTCTATGACTTCCTCGCCGCTGTATTCGGCGGTCTTGAGCGTCTCGGGCGACAGCGTCACGCGCGCGCGCGCCAGGCGCAGATCGGCGAGGTTGGACAGGATGCGCAGGCGCACCGTGGCCGAGGTGATCTGCTCGATGTACGCGGACACCGTTTCCGCCATGGTGTTGACGGTGTTGGCGCCCATCGCATCGCGCACATCGACGATCAGGTGGGCAACGACCATGGGACCGCGCGGCGTGCTGTCAAACACATGCACTTCGATGTCCTTGCAGCCGCCGCCCAGGGCGATCAGCACGGTGTCCTTGGCGTTGGCGCGTTCGATGATCTCGGCCTTGTTCTCCAGCACGACCTGGCGCACGCCGTAGGGATCGGTCATGCCGACGATCTGGATCTGGGCGCGCATCAGCGGCGCCGTCGACGAGGTGAAGAAGCCGCCGCTGGCGCGCGCCAGCTTGGCCATGAAGGAGGCCGCGGCCACGACCGAAGGCTCCTCGACGGCCATGGGCACCAGCACGTCCCGGCCGTTGACGCGAAAGTTGCTTGCAACGCCCAGCGGCAGCTCGAACGTGCCCACCACGTTCTCTATCATGCCGTCGGCCACGTCCAGCGGCAGCGCGCCGGCCTGCGCCAGCAGCGCACGGTCCGGCGCATCGAGGCCGGCGGCTTCGACAACGCGGTTCAGGCGCTCCTGGGGAGTCAGGGCGCGCATATTGGGCAGGCGGGAGTCACGGGTCATGAAAATCCTTGGGGCACAGTTCGGGGTGGATCAGGGTATTCCCGGCGAAGCGGGGCTGCCTATTACTTTAGGCCTGCTGTACCCTTTGCAGCAGGTACAGTTATCGAGAACAGATCCATGCCAACAACGCTTTCAGGCTTCAAGATCCTCGCCGAATCGCTGGAGCGCGAAATTCGCCAGGGCGCATACAAGGTCGGCGAAAAGCTGCCCTCGCTGCGCGAGATCACGCGCGAGCGCGCCTACGGCAAGAACACGGTGATCGCGGCGTTCGAGCTGCTGGTGGCGCGCGGGCTGGTGGAGCCGCGCCGGGGCGCGGGCTTCTATGTCAAGGACATCGCCGCGCCCGCCGACATGGACACGCCCGAGCACGCGCTGGGCCGCGCCAAGGACCTGGTCTGGCTGATACGCGAGCAGCTCAAGGACAACCCCCAGGCGATTCGCGCCGCCGATGGCATGCCGCCGGCCGAATGGCTGGCGGGCGCGCGGCTCGATCGCGTGCACCACAAGGTCGCGCGCGGCGGCCTGGGCGCGCTGTTCAGCTATGGCAACCGCTATGGCTATCTGCCGCTGCGCCAGCAGCTGGTGCGCAAGCTCGGCGCCCTGGGCATAGAGACAGATCCGCGGCAGATCCTCATGACCCATGGCGCCAACCAGGCCATGGACCTGGTGCTGCGCTATCTGATTCCACCGGGTGCGACGGTGCTGGTCGACGATCCCGGCTACTACTTCCTGTTCGGCAAGCTCAAGGTGCATGGCGCGGAGATCGCCGGCATTGCGCGCCAGCCCGATGGCCCGGACCTGGAGGCGCTGGAACGGGTGCTGATACGCAAGCGTCCGCGGCTGTTCTTCGTGCAGTCCGTGGGGCACAACCCCACGGGCTCGGACATCAGCGCCGACAAGGCCAGGCGGCTGCTGGCGCTGGCCGAGAAATACAATCTGCTGCTGGTGGAAATGGACCCGCTGGCCGACCTCAAGCCACACGACCAGACCCGGCTGTCGGCGCTGGACCAATTGCAGCGCACGATCTATATCGGCTCTTTCTCCAAGTCGCTGTCCGCGGCACTGCGCGTGGGCTTCATTGCCTGCGGCGCGGACATGGCGTCGGAGCTCGCGGACCTGAAGTCCATCGTGCATGTGAGCAGCTCGGAGTATGCGGAGCGCACGGTCGACACCATCCTGCGCGAGCGCACCTATGCCAAGCACATCAGCGCCTTGAAGTCGCATGTGGCCCAGGCCACGCGGCAGTCGCGCCAGCTGCTGGCCGATGCGGGCGCGCATTTCTTCTGCGAGGCCCGCGAAAGCCTCTACATGTGGGTGCGCTTCGACGGCCTCGATGACTCGCTGGCGCTGTCCGAGTATCTGACCGCCGAGCAGATCACGGTCGCGCCGGGCCGCATCTTCAGCGTCGATCCCGGCATCACCAGCCCCTGGATGCGCCTGAACAGCGGCATCGTGGTGCATGAGAAATTCCAGGCCATGCTGCAGCGCCGACCGCTGTGGTGAGGTTGCCCGGCCACGTCGCGGCAAATTTGCTTACAACTTGCGGCGCCAAAAGGCCGATACTTTCCAGGCAACCCCCGCCGGCTCCGGCTGGCCGGGGTCCGCGTCTTTCTTGGCTTTCCCACTTCAAGGAGTACTCCATGCTGCGTATGGCTTCCATGGCCTCAATGGCTTTTCTGGCTTCGGTCGCGCTGACCGCCTGCAACACGGCGCCTGCTGCCAAGACCCCGGCGGCGTCCATGACCCAGGCCTCGCCCGCCACGACCATGAATGGCATGCTGGTGGGTCCCAACCAGATGACGCTCTACACGTTTGACCGCGATGCCGCCGGCAGCGGCAAGAGCGTGTGCAATGGCGGCTGCGCGACCAACTGGCCACCGCTGATGGCGCCCCCGGGCGCACAAGCCATCGGCGACTGGAGCGTGGTGACGCGTGACGATGGAGCGAAACAATGGGCTTACAAGGGCTGGCCGCTGTACTACTGGGCCAAGGACAGCCGGCCGGGTGATGCCTCGGGCGATGGCGTGGGCGGCGCCTGGCGCCTGGCCCGGCCCTGAACCTGCGGCGCGCAAGCGCTAGCGCATGGCGGCCGTTGCCTGTTTAATGCGAGCTTGGAACTTCCCAACCCCGTTTTTCCGGAGCCGCCATGACCACTCGCCTGACCGCCGCCGATTTCGACCAGGAACTGTTGATTCTCTTTGACGCCTACGTGCATGGCGACATGGACCGGCGCAGTTTTCTGGGTCAGGCGCAGCGCTACGCCAAGGCCGGCGTCACGGCCGCCGGCCTGCTCGCGGCCCTGAGCCCGAATTTCGCTGCCGGCCAGCAGGTGCCTGCAGACGACAGCCGCGTCAAGACGCAGCGCGTGACGCTGCCGTCGCCCTCCGGATACGGCAGCATCAATGCCTATCTCGCGCGCCCCGCCGCCGCAGGTGCGTCGCGCCTGCCGATGGTGCTGGTGGTGCATGAAAACCGCGGCCTCAATCCCCATATCGAAGACGTGACGCGCCGCCTGGCGCTTGAAGGCTTCATGGCGCTCGCGCCCGACGCGCTGACGCCGCTGGGTGGCTATCCCGGTGACGAAGACAAGGCGCGCGAGACCTTTGCCAAGCTCGACCAGAGCAAGACGCGCGCCGACTTCCTGGCCTCCGCCCAATGGCTGCGCCAGCGCGCCGATGGCGATGGCAAGCTGGGCGTGGTGGGCTTTTGCTACGGCGGCGGCATGTCGCACTGGCTGGCCACCCAGCTGCCCGAGCTGCGTGCCGCCGTGCCGTTCTACGGCAACAGCCCGGACCCGGCCCAGGCCGCGCAGGTCAAGGCGCCGCTGCTGGTGCATCTGGCCGCGGTCGACGAGCGCATCAACGCCGCCTGGCCGGCCTATGAAGCCGCGCTCAGGGCCGCAGGCGTGCCATTCGAGGTGCACCACTACGCGGGCACGCAGCACGGCTTTCACAACGACACCACGCCGCGCTACGACGCGGCCGCGGCCAAGCTGGCTTGGGACCGCACGGTGGCGTTTTTCAAGGCCAAGCTGGGCTAGGCGCCCCGCGGCCTGGCTGCGGCGACGACGGCATCAGGAATTCCCGGCCACCGGCGCATGCACCTGCGGCGACGAAGCTGCCAGCAAAGGCGCATCGGTGGCTGGCGTGGACTCAAGCGCCACCATGCCGGCAATGGACTGCGCGATGCCGCTCAGCGAAGGATTGGCCAGGCCGGCATCCTTCATGATGGCGTCGACAATGGGTTTGGCCACTTGGTACTGCAAGGCGGAGTTCACCACCTGTTCCGGCAGCGTGCCGCCTGGCGCCGGGCCACTGCCATGGCCGCCTGCGCCCGAACCCATGCCCGGCAGGCCGTTGACCTGGAACAGTCGAATGGAATCGATTTTCTCCATCGGCTTGGCCGCCTGCTCCAGGATCTGGGGCAGCGACTCGATCAGCTGCAGGCGCACGGCCAGATCGATCTGGGCCACGCCCAGGCGGTTCTTGGCTTCATTGATGGCGGCAATGCCTTCGGCTTCGGCCAGCGCCGCGTCCTTGCGGGCATGCGCCTCGACGGTGATGGCGGCGGCGCGATTCTCCGCCGCCTCACGCTCGGCCTGCGCCGCCACCTTGACGGCGATGGCCTGCTGCTCGGCGTCCTTTGCGGCATCGATCAGTTGAATCGCCTTGCCGCGTTCCGCCACCGCCATTTCGCGCGCCGTCTTCACCAGCTCCTCCGCGCGCACGGCATCCGCCAAAGCGGCGTTGGCGGTCGCATCGGCCTGCGATTGTTCCTCTGATTTCCGGGCGATGGCAATGGCTGCGTCCTGGTTGGCGAGCTCCACGGATTGCCGTTGCTCGGCTTGCTTGATGCGCGTTTCGCGCTCCGCGTCGATGTTCTTTTTCTGAATCGCCAGGTTCTTGTCGATTTCCGCGCTGTTGACCGTGCGGTCGGCCTCGATGCGCCGTTCCTTGACGTGGCGTTCGGCGTTGATCCTGACCTCTTCGGCTTCGCGTTGGCGTTCTGCCTCGGTCTTGGCGATTTCCGCAATCTGATCGGCCTTGGCATTGGCGATTGCCTGCAATTGCGTCAGCGTGGCAAATTCCTGATTCTTCGAGATGTCGAGCTTGACGCGTTCGGCCTCCAGATTCTTGGTGCGCACCTGCACTTCCGTGTCCTGCTCGATGTCGTTGCGCTGTTTGCGGCGTGCCTCGGTTTCCTGCGTCAAGCGCGTCAGGCCTTCGGCGTCAAACGCATTGTTGGGGTTGAAGAAACCCTTGGCGGTCTGATCCATGCTGGTGAGCGAGACGGATTCCAGCTCCAGCCCGTTTTTCTCCAGATCCTCGGCCACCGCGTTTTGCACGGCCTGCACGAACTCCCGGCGCTTGTCCTGCAATTCCTGCATGGTCATGGTGGCAGCGGTGGCGCGCAAGGCGTCGACAAACTTGTCCTCCACCAGCACCTTGAGCTGCTGCGGCTCCATGGTCTTGCGCCCCAGGGTCTGTGCGGCGGTGCTGACCGATTCGGCCATTTGCTTGACGCGCACGAAGAACGCGGCGGCCACGTCGACGCGCATGCGGTCGAGCGCGATCAGGCTTTGATCTTCCTTGCGCGAGACTTCCAGCTTGAGCGTGTTCATGTTGACCGGAATGATCTCGTGGAAAATCGGCAATACCAGCGCGCCGCCGTTGATGATGACTTTCTGGCCCCCCAGGCCGGTGCGCACGAAGGCGGTCTCCTTGCTTGCGCGTTTGTACAGGCGTGCAAAGATGATGCCAATGGTCAGCAAGGCAAACAGCGCAATGCCGGCGGGAACGCCGATATTGATCAGCATTTCGTTCATATATGTGTCGTTGAGCATTTTTTTCCTCTGATTGAAGGGCTCTGCGCCAGGGCCGGTGCTAAAGCAGTTCAGGGTGTGGGTTGCGGATGCCGTAAAAGCGTGCGCCGGCCTTGCGCACAAGCAATACCGAATCGCCTTCGGCAAAGGTTTCGGCCGCGATGTCGGGCTCGACGAGCACGTAGTGCCAGCTGCCGTTTTCGTCGCGAACCTTGGTCTGAGCGGCCATGCCGCTGCGTGCAATGCCTTGTGTGACCAGGCCGATGCGGCCTACCAGGGACTGCTCGCTGACCGCCGTGGTTTCGCTGTCGGGCAGTAGCCGCGCGAGCAGGCCGCCCAAGGCACGCACGCTGAAGAGGCCGGCGAGCGCTGCTGGCAGGCAAGCCAGCCACCACGGCAGCAAGCTGCCCCACAGCGTGTCGGCCGCTGCCTGCACGACATAGCCCGAGACGGAAAAGGCGCTTAAAAAGAGGATCAGCAGAACCAGGATCGGAACCCTGCCGAGGTGCAGCCAGCCCAGGGCCCCCTCCAGCCCTTCTGGCATATCGGCCAGCAGGCTATCGAGCGCGTGCGCGGGGCTATGCGCGAACAGCAGGCCCGCGCCTTCGATCACGGTCAGCCCGACCATGGTGGCCAGGGCGGCACCAAATGGCCAGGTTTCGGCACTCAGAAGAACAATCATGGCCAGTTACCGCCCGGCTTTGAGCGCGGCCAGGCGTTCGCTGATCTTGTGTTCCAGCACCAGGCCGTTGAGTTCACGCAGCTTTGCCGATTGATCCACCGTCGCTTGCCGCGCCAGCGCGTCCAGGCCGGTTTGACGTCTGTAGGTTCTGTCGAATGCGGCCTCAATGGACCGCGCGTTGGCATCGATCGCATGGTTGCCTTGCGCCGTAGCAGCGCCTGCCGACTTGCGCTGGGCGACTTCCAGATCGGCAATGGCGGTTGCCATTTCGCGGCGTTTGCTCATCAGGCCGTCCATGTAGCCGGAGAGCGCTTTTTCTTCCTGCGCGAGCTGACCCAGGCTGGATTCGAGTATGGGCAGCTGGGCCTCGACATCGATCTGCCGGGCGATGGCGGTCTTGGCCAGGTCGTCGCGTGCCTGGTCCAAGGCCGCGGACAGGGCCGCCCCCAGGCTTTCGTGCTCCTGGTTCAAGCGCTGGTGCTGCTGCTGCGTGAGATGCCGATTGGCGGCGATGCGCCCGAGTTCGCCGCGCACTTCGTTGACGACGGAGTCGAGCTCGCGCGCCAATTGTTCGAGCATGGCGATGGGCGCGGCATCTTCGATCCGCTCAAGCAGCGCATGGGCGCTGCCAGTGATCACTCGGGCCACGCGGGACTGGAGGGTATCGGTCATGGTGCTGTTCCTTGGGTTGGCGCAAATCAACGGGCGCAGCGCAAGTGCTGGGCCGCTGTTCTTCGGCACTGCTTGTATGTCACTCGCGGTTGCGTTGCGTGCCATCGCTTGACATATTTAAGTTATTTTCCATTAATTATTCTATATTGATAGTTTTTGTATATCAATAGGGTGCTCAAACACCTGGGTGCGCCTCAGGGCGCGGCGAGAAGGACAGCGGTTGGCCGCAGGTGGACTTGCAGGCCGCGGCGGACCTGAAGCGCTAGCGCGACGCGGGCGCGGTGGTCACGGGCGCAGCCGCCTCGGACGCAAACAGGCTTTGCGTATCGAGCAGTTCAAACGCAATCTCCGGGCGCTGCTCGAAACTGCGTTTGATGGCCGCGGGAATCGCCTGGCGCGTCTTGCGGCACAGGCCCGGGCGCTCGACGACGAGGATGGTGATGCCGCGCAGCGTGCGCACTTCGCGGCCGCTGGTCTGGATCTGCAGCTCCAGCCCCAGCTGCCTTTGCATGAGCTGCTGCATATGGCGCAGATCGGCGAGGCTGATCAGGTTTTCCAGCCGCTGCACCAGGCGCTTTTCCTCGTCGCGCGTGAGGCGCATGATGCGCAGATCGGCCCCGGGCTGCAGCAGCAATGCCTCGCGCCCGCAGTTGCAGGCAGCGGGTGGGCATTCTGTGCGCAGCGGGAAGAGGGCCGGGGTGTTCATCGAGATATGCAGTCTGGGCGGCAACTCGATCCATCATAGCCAGAAGGCCGCATGGGCCGGGGCGCGCGGTTTTCCGGCTGTCGGCCTCAGGCGCGCGTCACCGGTTCAACCTGTCCCTGCAGCCAGTCCTGCAGCGACTGCTGGGCGCTGGCATAGAAAGCCTGCGCCGCCGGGCCCAGCCCCTGGTGCCGGTGGCGTACCCAATAGATGGTGCGCGATGGCGCCACACCTTCGAGCCGGCGGATGGCAATGTCCGGGTCCTGGAAATACGCCAGCGACAGCGCCGGCACCAGGCTCACGCCCAGGCCCGCACGCACCATGCCCATCACGGTGGCCAACTGCTCGACTTCCATGCAGGTTGCAAGCGTCGGTTGGCCATAGACCTGGGCCTGCCATTGTTCGACGCTGGCGCGCACGCTGGTATGCGCCGCGAGCTGCACAAACGGCAGATCGCGCAGCGCCTGGGCGGTGACCGTGGCTTCGTTCAACGCCAGTCGGTGCGTGCGCGGGCAGACCAGATAGAACGTTTCCTCGGCGACCGCCGCCGCATGCAGGTCCGGATGGCGCGTGTTGGCCGTGCACAGCGCCCAGTCGGCCAGGCCTTGCTGCACGCTTTCCAGGCAGGGCGTGTTCAACGCATCGCGCACCTGCACCTGAATGCCGGGATGGGTCTGCGCAAACGCCGCCAGCACCGCCGGCAGCCAGTGCGCGGCAAGCGAGGGCAGCAGTGCGACCGTCACGCGGCTGGCGCGCAATTGCGCCGCGCCCTGCAATGCGCTCACCGCCTGATCTATGCCTGCCAGCAGGCGCTGCGCATGGGGCAGGAAGTCCTGGCCGGCGCGGGTCAGCACCACATGCCGCGTGCTGCGCTCGAACAGCTGCGCGCCCAGGCCTTGCTCGAGACCCTGGATCAGCGCGCTGAACGCCGGCTGGGACAGGCAGCACTGCTGGGCCGCACGCGTGAAGCTCAGATGCTGTTGCAGGGCGTCAAACGCCTGCAGCTGGCGCGTGGTCAGATTCATTGGGTTTTTCGATAAAACGATCCAAAGCATCGAATTTACAGCATAAAAAGCTTTGTCTATATTGGCTCCATGGCGCACCCCATTCCTGACTTGACCTCCCCGCGCTGGCCTGGCGGGCCAGCTTCTGCCGCGACGCCGCTCCTCGTGGGCTGCGGCGCCGGCTTCTCCGGCGACCGCACCGACGCGGCGCGGCCGGTGGTCGACGCGTTGATGGCCGCGGGCCAGCCCGCGGTGCTGATTTTCGAGACCCTGGCCGAGCGCACGCTGGCACTGGCGCAGCTCGCGCGCGAACGCGATCCGCAGGCCGGCTACGAGCCGCTGCTGGCCGATCTGCTGCGCCCGGTGCTGGCCGATTGCCTCGCGCATGGCATCCGCATCGTCAGCAATTTCGGCGCCGCCAACCCTGAGGGCGCCGCGGCCTGCATTGCGGCGCTGGCCCGGGAGCTGGGCATTCGCGTGCCGCGCATGGCGCTGGTGCTCGGCGACGATCTGATGGGCGCCGCGCACGCCCAGGCGCTGCAGGCTGCATGTGGCGCCGACTGGCCCACGGCGCGTGTCGTGAGCGCCAATGCCTATATCGGCGCGCAGCAGATCGCGCAGGCGCTGCAGCAGGACGCGGAGATCGTGATTGCGGGCCGCGTGGCCGACCCGGCGCTGGTGCTGGGCCCGGCCGCGGCCTGGCATGGCTGGGCCTGGGACGACTGGGACCTGCTGGCGCGCGGCACCATGGCCGGCCATCTGCTGGAATGCGGCTCCCAGGTCTCGGGCGGTTACTTCGCCGACCCGGGCTACAAGGATGTGCCCGATCTGGCGCATGTCGGTTTCCCCATCGCGCGCATCGAAGCCGATGGCCGCTGCACGATCAGCAAGCCGGAAAACACCGGCGGCCTGATCAATGCGCAGACCGTGAAGGAGCAGCTGCTGTACGAGGTGCATGATCCCGCGGCCTATCTGACGCCAGATGTCGTGGCCGATATCAGCCAGGCCTCGGTCACCGAAGTCGGCCCCAACCAGGTGTGTCTCGACGGCGTGCGCGGCCATGCGCGGCCCAGCCATCTCAAGGTGAATGTCTGCAGCGAACGCGGCTGGCTGGCCGAAGCCGAGATTTCCTATGCGGGCGCGCATGCGCTGGCGCGCGCCCAGCTGGCGCGGCAGATCATCGCCACGCGCCTGGGCGCGCAGGGCAGGCTGCGCTGCGATTTCATTGGCGTGGCCAGCGTGCTGGGCGATGACGACAGCCAGTGGCTGGCGCAGCTGCCGAGCGACAGCAGCGCGCCGCGTGATGTACGCGTGCGCTGGGCCTGGGAGCAACCCACGGCGCGCGCGGCCGAAGTGCTGCTGCGCGAAGTCAACGCGCTCTATACCTGCGGGCCGGGCGGCGGGGGCGGCGTGCGCACCCAGCTGCGCTCGCGCCTGTCCACCGTCTCGTGCCTCATTGCACGCGACCTCGTTGCATGTGGCTGGCGCTGGTGGCGCGCGGCCGGGGAGTGCGCATGAATTCTTCTGCATCCATCGCGGTGCCGCTGTACCGCCTGGCCCATGGCCGCACCGGCGACAAAGGCAACCGCAGCAATATCAGCGTGATTGCCTATCACCCGGCGCTGTGGCCGGTGATCGAAGCGCAGGTCAGCGCCGAGCGCGTGGCCGCGCATTTCGCCGCGCGCCGGCCCAGCCATGTGGCGCGCTATGTGCTGGCGCGGCTGCAGGCGCTGAATTTCGTGCTCGACGAGGTGCTCGAGGGCGGCGTCAACAGCGCGCTCAATCTCGACACCCATGGCAAGGCACTCGCTTTTGATCTGCTGCAGATGGAAGTGGCCTTGCCCGCCGATCTGCTGATGCATTGCAAGGGGCCGCAAGAGCCCTGATTTCCCCCTCGTTCAGCCAAGCAATTACTACAACCCCGGAGACAAGACCATGAACAAGCCCGCCACCCCCCATCACTTTCGCCGCCGCACGCTGGGCGTGGGCATTGCCGCCGCGCTGGTGCTGGGCGCACCCGCCGCGTTTGCGCAAAACGCCGCCAAGTACCCATCAAAGACGCTGACGTTTGTCGTGCCATTTGCCGCCGGCAGCGCCACCGATCAGATCGCCCGCGCGCTGGGCCAGTACGTGACGCAGGAAACCGGCCAGGCCGTGGTCGTGGAAAACAAGGGCGGCGCCAGCGGCATGCTGGCCGCGCAGGGCGTGGCGCGCGCGCCCGCCGATGGCTACACGGTGCTGATCACCACCAACACCACGCATGCGGCCAACGAGCATCTGTACAAGAAGCTGCCCTATGACCCGGTCAAGGACTTCGCGCCCGTCACCGGCCTGGGCAAGGGCGGGCAGGTGCTGGTGGTGAACGCCGCCTCGCCGCACAAGTCGGTCAAGGACCTGGTGGCCTATGCCAAGGCCAATCCGGGCAAGCTCACTTTCGGCAGCGGCAGTTCATCGAGCCGCATGGCCGGTGAAATGCTCAAGCAGCTCGCGGGCGTGGACATCCTGCATGTGCCCTACAAGAGCAACCCGCTGGCCGTGACCGACCTGCTTGGCGGCCAGATCGATCTGATGATCACCGATGTCTCGACCGGCCTGCCACAGGTCCAGGCCGGCAAGCTCAAGGCGCTGGGCTTTTCCACGCAGGAGCGCAGCACCATGCTGCCCGATGTGCCGACCATCGAGCAGGCCGGCGTCAAGGGCTACAACATGGGCTACTGGTTTGCCGCCTATCTGCCCGCGAACACGCCGCCGCAGATCGTGAGCCAGCTCAGCACCCTGCTGGGCAAGGCCGTGGAAAGCAAGTCCGCCGCGAGCTTCTACACGCTGTCCGGCACCAGCCGCTGGCACGGCACGCCCGAGGAACTCGCGCGCTTCCAGGCCGAGGAAACCGCCAAGTGGGGCAAGGTGATCAAGGCCGCGGGAATCGAGCCCGAATAATCGAGGCTTTCTCCGACAGCGCAGGGGGCGTGCAGGGGAGGGCTTTACTGCACAATGCTTTGACAGAACTGCCGGGGCGCAAAGACCGCCGGGCAGCACAGTCTGATCGCATATTTGGTGCGAAGTCATCCACTTGAACCGATAAAAGGGCTTTGCAATGGACACGATGAACCCCCCCACCTTTTCCGCCCTGTTTGCGCAGCTCGGCCTGCCCGATGACGACCAGGGCATTGCGGATTTCATCCGCGAGCACGCGCCACTGGATTCGGCCATCCAGCTGCCCGACGCGCCGTTCTGGACCCCCGCCCAGGCCCGCCTGCTGCGCGAAGGACTGGGCGCCGACGCCGAATGGGCGCCGGTGATCGATCAGCTCAGCGCTTCGCTGCGCGCCGAGCCAGACGCCGAGTAAGGCTTTAACGGGTCCGTCACGTTCCGTGCGGGCCCTGCAATTGCCCGGGCGGGTCGACCTGCACCGTGGCATGTGCAATTGCATGCCTGTCGCGCAAGCGCTGCGCGACCAGGCCTGGCAAGGCGAGCGAATCGACACCTGGCGCTGGCGTCACATGCACGGTGGCCACGACACGGTCATCGGTCAGCGTCCAGGCATGGAAATGGCCCACTTCGGCAATTTCCGGCAGCGCCGCGATATCCGTCTGAACGCCTGCCACATCGAGCCCGCGCGGTACCGCCTGCAGCAGTATCAGCATGGAATCGGACACCAGGCTCCACGCCGAGCGCACCACCAGCACCGAGACCAGTACCGACAGGATGGGGTCGAGCACCGTCCAGCCGGTGTACAGAATGCCGATGGCCGCGGCAATCGCGCCGATCGAGCCGAGCAGATCACCGACCACATGCAGCAGCGCGCCGCGCAGATTGCCGTCGCCCTGGTTGCCGCGCATCAGCACCCTGGCGCCCACCACATTGACGATCAGCCCGATGACGGCCACGGCCAGCATGGGCCCGGCCAGCACTTCGGTGGGCGTGCGAAAACGCTGCACCGCTTCCCAGGCAATCCAGGCGACAAGCAGCAGCAGCGAGGCGCCGTTGGCCAGCGCGGCGAGCACACGCACGCGGTGAAAGCCATAGGTGCGCTGCTTGTCGGGCGCGCGCGCCGCGATGCGGTAGGCAATCAGCGCCAGCAGCAGCGCCGCGGCGTCGGACAGCATATGGCCGGCATCGGCAATCAAGGCCAGCGAGCCCGACAGCCAGCCGCCCACGACCTGCACGGCGGCGTAGGCCAGCGTCATGCCGAACACCCACTGGATACGGCGCGCATTGGAGGCCGTCACGGATGGCGCATGCGAATGCCCGCCGGGGCCATGGTCATGGCCGTGGGAATGCGCGTGGGAATGATCGTGGCCGTGTTCGTGGCCGGGCTGGTGATCGTGTTCGCTGGAAGGCATAGGGTCGGCAGGCGGAGCAGAAGTTGCAGCCAGCTTAATTCGGGACGTCGCCCGAGGCCAGCGCCCGGGCCATGCCCCTGCGCCCGTCAAGTCCATGAAAAAAGGCCATGGGCTGCACACCCATGGCCTTGATCGATGTCTGAAGGCTCAGACTTGATCTGCGCTAAGGCCTGCCGTCTGGCTGAAGCCGCCGTCGACATAGGTGATCTCGGCAGTCACGCCCGCGGCCAGGTCGGAGAACATGAAGGCCGCGACATTGCCCACGTCTTCAGGCGTCACGTTGCGGCGCAGCGGCGAGGCGTCGGCGACGCGGCTGAGCAGCTTGCCGAAGTCCTTGATGCCGCTCGCGGCCAGGGTCTTGATCGGGCCGGCGGAGATGCCGTTGGCGCGGATGCTGCGGCCGTCTTCGGTGCGGCCCACGGCTTCGGCGAGGTAGCGCACCGAGGCTTCGAGCGAGGCCTTGGCCAGGCCCATGGTGTTGTAGTTGGGGATGGACCGCAGCGCGCCCAGGTACGACAGCGTCAGCAGCGACGACTTGTCGTTGAGGTAGGGCAGGGCGGCCTTGGCCATGGCCGGGAAGCTGTAGGCGCTGATGTCGTGCGCGATGCGGAAGTTCTCGCGGCTCAG
>Ga0308163_10000309_pt1 | contig 109430 bp, 103 predicted proteins | sample PhyTR1_FD_201037 | JGI IMG/M metagenome (GOLD analysis project Ga0308163, IMG submission 201037) | Phyllosphere microbial communities from UC Gill Tract Community Farm, Albany, California, United States - DLSLT.R1 | ecosystem: Host-associated > Plants > Phyllosphere > Unclassified | place... | reverse complement strand
CCGGATCCGATGAGCCGCACGGCCCCGTCGTCGACGCGGGCGGAGCGCCCGAGGAAGGTCTGCAGATCGCCGAGGGCGAGGGCGTCCCGGAGGGCGAAGGAGGGCGTCATGGCCTGTCTAAGCTACTGGATGCACCCGGGCGACCCGCCCGGCAGCCCGACCGCCCGAGGTCGGCCCGTACGGCGGAGGACCCATGACCGACCACGCATCCGACACCCCCGACGACACCGCGGGCGGCCCGCTCGCCGGCCTCCTCACGGCGCTCGACCTCACGGACACCGGCGCCCGCACGAGCGAGGACATCTCCACGGGCCCGTCGCAGTGGATGCCGATGGGCCGCGTCTTCGGCGGCCAGGTGCTGGCGCAGTCGCTCGTCGCGGCGATGCGCACGACCGAGGCCGACCGCCGCGTGCACAGCATGCACGGCTACTTCCTCCGCCCCGGCGACGTGACGAAGCCCATCACGTTCTCCGTGGACCGCATCCACGACGGGCGCTCCTTCTCCACGCGCCGCACGCAGGCGTACCAGGACGGCCGCCCGATCCTGTCGATGATCGCGTCGTTCCAGGACGCCGACGAGGGCCTCGAGCACCAGGCGCCCATGCCGGAGGGCATCCCGGAGCCGGAGTCGCTGCCGAGCGCGCACGACGTGCTCTCGCGCATCGAGCACCCCGTCGCGAAGCACTGGGCGAACGACCGCCCGTTCGACATGCGCCACGTCGAGCAGCCCGTCTACTTCGGCGCGGCCGGCGAGCGCGTGGCCCACCAGGCCGTGTGGATCCGCGCCATCGGGCGCCTGCCCGACGACCCGGCCGTGCACCTCGCGTCCCTCGCCTACGCGAGCGACTACTCGATCCTCGAGTCGATCTACCGGCGGCACGGCCTCAGCTGGGCGACCCCCGGCATCAAGACCGCGAGCCTCGACCACGCCATGTGGTTCCACCGCTTCGGCCGCGCCGACGAGTGGATGCTCTACGTGCAGGAGTCCACGAGCGCCCAGGGCGGTCGCGGCCTGTCGCTCGGACGCATCTACTCGCGCGACGGCGTGCTGCTCGCGAGCGTCGCCCAGGAGGGCATGGTCCGGGTGCCGGCCGAGGCGCGGGGCTGAGCGCCGACCTGCGTGTCAGCCGCGCCGGCTGAACGCCACGGGCTCCTCGACGTACGTCGCCCAGGCGACGCGCTCGTCGTCGGTGATCCGGCGCGGGCGACCGGTGGCGGCGTCGACGAGCACGATGGTCGTCGACGCCCGCGCGTACAGCGCCGCCGGCTCGACGCCCGCGGGCGTGCGCAGCTCGTAGCACGCCTCGAGGCTGGACCCGCCGAGCCGTCCTAGCCACACCTGCACGTCGAGCGGCCGCCGTCCGTAGGAGATGGGCAGCAGGTACTCGACCTCCTGGCGCGCGATCATCGTCATGGTCGACGCCCCCGCGGACGCGTCGATGAGCGCCATGCCCGGGTCCACGCCGTCGCCATCGCCCTCGCTCCGCCAGAACGCGCGGACGCGCGCCTCCTCGAGCAGGCGGAGGACCTCCACGTTATTCACGTGGTCGTAGGCGTCGAGGTCGGCCCACCGGAGGTGGACCGGGACGTGGACCCGGGTCACTCGATCAGTCCCGCGTGAGCTTGCGGTACGCGGAGCGATGCGGCTTCGCGGCGTCCGCGCCCAGGCGCTCGATCTTGTTCTGCTCGTACGACTCGAAGTTCCCCTCGAACCAGTACCAGGCCGCCGGGTCCTCCTCCGTGCCCTCGTAGGAGAGGATGTGCGTCGCGATCCGGTCGAGGAACCACCGATCGTGGGTGATGACCACGGCGCAGCCGGGGAACTCGAGCAGGGCGTTCTCGAGGCTGCCGAGCGTCTCGACGTCCAGGTCGTTGGTGGGCTCGTCGAGCAGCAGCAGGTTGCCGCCCTGCTTGAGCGTGAGGGCGAGATTCAGGCGGTTGCGCTCGCCGCCGGAGAGGATGCCCGCCTTCTTCTGCTGGTCGGGCCCCTTGAACCCGAAGGTCGAGACGTAGGCGCGCGCCGGGACCTCCTGCTTGCCGACCTGGATGTAGTCCTGGCCGTCGGAGACCACCTCGAAGAGCGACTTCTCGGGGTCGATGCCGCCGCGGCTCTGGTCGACGTAGGAGATGTCGACCGTGTCGCCGACCTTGAGCTCGCCGGAGTCGAGGGGCTCGAAGCCGACGATGGTCTTGAACAGCGTGGTCTTGCCGACGCCGTTCGGGCCGATGACGCCGACGATGCCGTTGCGCGGCAGCGTGAACGAGAGGTCGTCGATGAGGACGCGCTCCCCGAACTGCTTGTGCAGCTTCTTCGCGTCGATGACCTGCGAGCCGAGACGCGGGCCGACGGGGATCTGGATCTCCTCGAAGTCCAGCTTCCTCGTGCGCTCGGCCTCGGTCACCATCTCCTCGTAGCGCGCGAGTCGCGCCTTGGACTTCGCCTGGCGCCCCTTCGCGTTGCTGCGCACCCAGTCGAGCTCCTCGGCGAGGCGCTTGGAGAGCTTCGCGTCCTTCTTGCCCTGGACGCTGAGGCGCTCCTGCTTCTTCTCGAGGTAGGTCGAGTAGTTGCCCTCGTAGGGGTAGAGGCGGCCGCGGTCGACCTCGGCGATCCACTCGGCCACGTGGTCGAGGAAGTACCGGTCGTGGGTCACGGCGAGGACGGCGCCCGGGTACTTGGAGAGGTGCTGCTCGAGCCACAGCACGCTCTCGGCGTCGAGGTGGTTGGTGGGCTCGTCGAGGAGCAGCAGGTCGGGCTTCTGGAGGAGGAGCTTGCACAGCGCGACGCGGCGCTTCTCGCCGCCCGAGAGGTTCGCGACCGAGGCGTCGCCCGGCGGCGTGCGGAGCGCGTCCATCGCCTGCTCGAGCTGCGAGTCGAGCTCCCAGCCGTCGGCGGCGTCGATCGCCTCCTGGAGCGTGCCCATCTCCGCGAGGAGCGTGTCGAAGTCGGCGTCGGGCTCGGCCATGGCGGCGGCGATCTCGTTGTAGCGGTCGACCTGCGCCTTCAGCGGACCGACGCCCTCCTGCACGTTCTCGAGGACGGTCTTCGACTCGTCGAGCTCCGGCTCCTGCATGAGGATGCCCACCGAGTAGCCGGGCGACAGCTTGGCCTCGCCGTTGCTGGGGGTGTCGAGGCCCGCCATGATCTTGAGGATCGTGGACTTGCCCGCGCCGTTCGGTCCGACGACGCCGATCTTGGCGCCCGGGATGAACGACATCGTGACGTCGTCGAGGATCAGCTTGTCGCCGACCGACTTCCGGGCGCGGACCATCGAGTAGATGTATTCAGCCATGCGGCGAGTCTATTCAGTGCCGCGGGTGGCCGGACGCCGCTCGCGTGCGGCGGGATCCGCGTCACCAGTCGATGGCGCGGGTCTGCCCCACGAGGCAGCGGCCGGAGGACAGAGCGGGCTCCACGTGCGCGCTGAAGCCGTCCTGCGCGCGCTGGCCGATGATGCAGCCGTCGCCGAGGCGCACGGACACGAGGATCGAGTCGACCGAGTTGCCGAGCGGCGTCGCGTCGGCCGTGACCTCCATGCGGTCCTTCGGGAAGCCGGCCGCGACGAGCGCGTCGACGAGCGGGCGGCCCATCGCGTTCGGATCCGCGGCGACGACGGCGCCTGCCGTGGCCTCGAAGGCGGCCAGGTTGTCCTCGGCCGTGCCGGAGGCGTCCACGGTCGGCGTGGTCGGGGCCGCGGATGCGGTGGGAGCGGAGGAGGCCGTCGGCGCCTGGGCGCCGCCCGTGGGCTGCGTGGGCGCGGGCGTCTGCGTGCAGCCGCTCAGCAGGAGGGCGGCGACGAGCGTGGGCACCGCCGCGGCGGCGCCGAGGCGGCGCATCACGCGGCCGGCTCCTCTTCACACGAGGCGGCCTCGGTGCCCGGGGAGGGCGCTTCGGGCGCGGGCGGGATGGCCAGGTCGTCGCCGTCGGCGCTCCCCCGGTCGTCGAGCGGGGAGGTGGCGGTCATGCTCGTGAGGATATCCCGCGCGATGGCCTCGAGCTGCGAGGTCTGCTCGGCGCTCAGGGGATCGAAGACCGTGCGGAGCACCTCCTCGGCGTGCCCGGGAGCGGCGGCCTCCAGCTTCCGGCGCCCCTCGTCGGTGAGCTCCGCGAGGAGGCTCCTGCCGTCGCGGGGCGAGGGGATGCGGCGCACCCAGCCGAGCTGCTCGAGGCGGGTCACGGCGTGCGAGGTGCGGCTCGCGGACGCCTGCAGCGCCCGGGCCAGGACGCTCATGGGGAGGGCGTTGCCCTCGGCCTCCGAGAGCCGCACGAGGATCATGTAGTACGCGTGCGGCATGCCCGCGTCGCGCACCAGCTGGCGTTCGATGCGCTCGGTCACGTGGTTCAGCGCGACGATGACGGTCCGCCAGGCGCGCTGCTCATCCGGCTCGAGCCACCGGGGGGATCCGCTCATGCCCCGATCCTAGGCCGCGATCCCCCGTGGCCCGGCGGATGCGACCCGCGTGCGACGGCGACCAGCGTCGCCTCCAGCTCCACGGCGTCGGCCTCCGGGCGGGGTCCCCGTCGCGCCCGCAGCTCCCCGAGCACGACGACCCGGTCCCCGGTGCCGAGCGAGCCGACCGCGTCCGCCGCTCCCCCGCCCGTGCAGGTCGCGAGCACGCCGCCCACGTCGACCGCGGCGCACTCCCAGCCGTCAACCGTGCGGATGCCGCGCGCGGGGCCGGTGACCACCCCGCGCAGCATCACCCGGCGACCGGCACCCTCGTGCCCACCGACGTCCGTCGTCCCGGCTCCCGTGCTGCCAGCCCTGCTCCGCATGTCGCCCCGATCCGGCGGCACCGCGCCGCGCTCGGATCCTGCCCGCCGCCGCGCCCGAGGGGAGCGGCCGCCGCCGAGCGGGAGGACCCGAATCGGATCACGCCCCTGGGGAGGGGCCGGCGCCCGCGCCGGTCAGTGCTCGGAGAAGTCGACGTCCCCGTCGTGTCCGGAACGGAGGGCGGACTTCGCGATCTCGAGCGTCGGGTAGGTGCCGGCGACGACCCCCCGGTGCAGCGCCCGCACCTCGTACCCGTCGTCGTGGGAGTGGATGGAGGCGATCGCCCCCGTGGCCCCGAAGGCCACCCAGGTCTTGCCCGCCGTCCGCGGGACGCCCGTCGTGCTCGTGCTCGTGCTCGTGGTCATCGACATCGTCGTCGCCTCTCCTCCCCGGGCTCCGTCGCCCGGACGTGCCGATGGTACGCCGACGCCCCGCGGCCGTACAGGCCGCGGGGCGTCGGGAGAGGTGGATCAGGCGGCGCGCACGTACTGCGCGAACGACTTCCGCACCTTGTTGACCTTGGGCACGGCGACCGCGTTGCAGTAGCCCTGTCCGGGGTTCTTCGCGAAGAAGTCCTGGTGGTAGTCCTCCGCGTCGTACCAGGTGCCGACCGGCTCGATGGTGGTGACGGCGGTGCCGTCCCACAGCTCGCCGGCGCGGGAGATCGCGTCGCGGAACAACCGCTCCTGCTCCGCGTCCGCCGGGAACATCGCCGACCGGTACTGGGTGCCGACGTCCGCGCCCTGGCGGTTGAGCTGGCGGGGGTCGTGCAGCGTGAAGAACACGTCGAGGATGACGTCGGCGGGGATGACCTCCTCGTCGAAGACCACCTTCACCGCCTCGGCGTGCCCGGTCGCGCCCGTGCACACGGCGTCGTAGGAGGGATGGGCGGTGTGTCCGCCGATGTAGCCGGAGATGACGTCCTGGACGCCGTCGAGCGTGCGGTAGACCGCATCGAGGCACCAGAAGCAGCCGCCGGCGAGGATGAATGTCTGCATGAGAGATGAACCTACTTCCCGTCGCCGCGCGCGAGGTCCGCGGGGGGCGACATGGGAGGGAACCGTCACCGGACGCCGCCCATTCCTCGCGGTCGCGATGTCGGTGGTCCCCCGTAGCTTCGGGGACATCGAGACACCGCCGGGCCGGCGGCACGCGGACGGAGGACACCATGCCCAGCATCACCTACACCCCCCTGGCGCGCTCGGCGGCCCAGGTGCGCGAGCTGCACGACGGGCTGTTGCGCGTCACGCGTCCGGACGGCGCCGTGCTCGGCTACGTCGAGCGGATGCACGAGCCGCAGGGCGAGCGCTTCCGCGCCAAGCGCCTCCGCCGCGACGCGCTGGGCTTCGTCCCCCTCGGCGACTTCTGGGCGCTGCAGGACGCGGTCGACTGCCTCCGCTTCTGACCCGGGGGCAGATCGTGGTCCGGTGCGGCGACGCGCCCGCACCGCCTCCCGGGTCGCCGCGGGAGCCCGGGGTACGGTCGCCGCATGCAGTGGTGGAATGATCTCCTCGATGCCCTCGCGTCCGAACGGGGCACGCAGCTCCTCGCGGGCGTCGTCGTCCCCTTCGTCGCCATCGTGGTCGCCGGCGTCCTCGCCGCACTGATCGCACGCGGTGCCACGCAGCGGATCCTCACGCGTCACGATCGCGAGGTGAAGGCCGCGGCCATCGCGATGCTCGTCGACGCCGCGCGCCAGGCCTCCGTGTGGGACGGCCTCACGGCGCAGGAGCGCGTGCTGGCCGACCGGGCCGCGGGCGAGGCCGACATCCGCATCCGCCTCCTCCCCGTGAAGGGCGCCGCCACGGCGGCCACCTGGGCGGCGCACGAGATCACCGAGTTCAAGCGCGGCAGCGGCAGCTTCGGGTTCCAGTTCGACACCCAGCTCGCCGGGTTCCGCGACCGCATCGTCGAGTGGCAGCACCACCCGGGCCGCGCCCGCAAGATCTTCCAGGGCGACATCAGCCGCTGGCAGTTCGAGGACGACACCCCGGCGCCCGACGCCGTGGCACCGCCCGCGCGCACGGAGGTCCGGCAGCCGGATCCCGCCGTCGTCGCGACCGTGCCGGAGCCGTGGCGACCGGCCTCCGACGACCAGCCACCCGTGGAGCGCCGCGTCGAGTCCCCCGACGAGCGCTACAGCCCGCCCGTGCCCTCCTCCGCGGCCGCGAACTCCCGTACCGCGGAGGGCGAGCGCCGCTGATCCCGCAGCCCGCATGACGACGCCCCGCACCTCATCGAGGTGCGGGGCGTCGTCATGCGGATGGGGAGGGGGTTCACTTCCACCAGTCGTCGAACATCGTCGCGGGGACGCGGCGCTTGTGCTCCGTGCTCGTGTAGCGGGCCTCGATCGCCTCCGCGACCTCCGGGTCGATGTCGCGCCCCTCCAGGAAGTCGTCGATGTCGGCGTACGTGAGTCCGAGGTTGGCCTCGTCCGTCTGGCCGGGGGTGTCGTCGAGGAGGTCCGCGGTGGGGGCCTTCAGGTAGAGGCGCTCGGGGGCGTCGAGGTGCTCGAGCAGCGCGCGGCCCTGGCGCTTCGTGAGCCCCGTGAGCGGCAGGACGTCGGCGCCGCCGTCGCCGTACTTCGTGAAGAAGCCCGTGACCGCCTCGGCCGCGTGGTCCGTGCCGATGACGAGGAGGCGGGCCTGCCCGGCCAGCGCGTACTGCGCGACCATGCGGGAGCGCGCCTTGACGTTCCCCTTCGTGAAGTCGAGCATCCGGTGGCCCGCCGCGTCGGCGTACTCCGCCTCGAACCCGTCCACGGCGCGCTTGATGTCGAAGACGACGCTCGACTTCGGCTGGATGAAGGAGAGCGCGAGCTGCGCGTCCTCCTCGTCCGCCTGCACCCCGTACGGCAGGCGCACCGCCACGAACTCGGCGAGGAGCCCCTCGGCGGCGAGCTCCTCGACCGCGAGCTGGGCGAGGCGACCGGCGAGGGAGGAGTCCTGTCCCCCGCTGATGCCGAGGACGAAGCCCTCCGCGCCGGTGGATCGGAGGTAGGCCTTGAGGAAGTCGACGCGCCTGCGGACCTCGTCGGCGGGATCGATGGTCGGGCGCACCTCGAGGGCGGCGATGATCTGTGACTGGATGTCGCGCATGCGACGAATCTACGGCCGATCCCGGTTCTCCGACAGTCGGTCCCCCCGGCGCGACTCGAACGCGCAACCGTCGGATTAGAAGGCCGATGCTCTATCCATTGAGCTACAGGGGGTCGTGACGAGGGTACTACGCGGGGCCCGGGGCGCCCCGGCCGGTCGGCTCCCGCCCGTCGCCCATCGCGCGCGCGACCGCCTGCAGGACCTGCGGCGCGGTGGGCACCCCCGCCGCCCGCATCACCTCGCGGTCGCCGGCGAGCACGAGGATCGTGGGCGTCGAGCGGATGCGCTCCGCCTCGGCGCGGTCCGGGTGGGCAGCCACGTCGAGCTCCTCCACCGCGAGCCACGGCAGCAGCCGCTGCACCTCGCCGAGCACGCGACGGGTCGCCTGGCACGGGACGCAGAAGAGGGACGAGAACATGACGATCCGCACGCCGGCGGGATCCCCCGGCCCCGCCACGCGGGACGCGGCGGCGTCGTCGGGGGTCAGGACACGAAGGCCGCGATGGCGGCCACGACGGAGACGAGGGCGAGCAGCAGCGAGACCGACACCAGCACGAGGTGCACCGTGTAGAAGGGCGTCCGGGACCCGTCCGCGGCCCGGGCGCGCGGGTCCTTCGCGACGCGCTTGAGGAACTGCGGCCAGACGACGGCGTTCCAGACGCCGTTGACGAGGAGGAGGACGGCGAGGAGGGTGATCACCATCCCATGGTAGGCGGGCCGGATCCCCGTCGCCCGGCCCGCCGATAGGATCTCGGGATGGGCAACAACGCGGACCGGCTGGTGTGGATCGACTGCGAGATGACGGGGCTCGACCTCGCGATCGACGAGCTGGTGGAGGTCGCGGTGGTCGTCACCGACTTCGACCTCGTGCCCGTCGACGACGGCTTCACGATCGTGATCAACCCCGACCCCGCGGCGCTCGCGAACATGGGCGAGTTCGTGACCGACATGCACCGCTCCTCGGGTCTCCTCGACGAGATCCCCGCGGGCGTCAGCCTCGCCGACGCCGAGTTCGCGGTGCTCGAGTACCTGCTCCAGCACGTGCCGAACGGCGGCAAGGCGCCCATCGCGGGCAACACCATCGGCACCGACCGCGCGTTCCTCGCGAAGTACATGCCGCGCGTGGACGCGCACCTGCACTACCGCAGCGTCGACGTCTCCTCCATCAAGGTCCTCGCCAAGGAGTGGTTCCCCCGGATCTACTTCAACTCCCCCGCGAAGAACGGCGGCCACCGCGCCCTCGCCGACATCCTCGAGTCCATCCGCGAGCTCGAGTACTACCGTCGCGCCGCCTTCGTGCCGGCGCCCGGACCCGCGACCGAGGACGTGCAGGCCATCTCCGCGGACGTGACGTCCGCGTGGGCTCCGCGGCTGTAGTATCCTCGTTGATGGCCGTCCGCGAGAGCGGGATCGGCCGCATGGTGGGCGTAGCTCAGTTGGCAGAGCGCTGGCTTGTGGAGCCGGAAGTCGCGGGTTCGAGCCCCGTCGTCCACCCCACCGGGAAGGGCCGGGATCCGAGAGGGTCCCGGCCCTTCCGTCGTCTCCCCCTTCTGTCGGCCCGCTCCTCTCGCGCCGGTATGGCGCGCCCGCTGCGTGGGGCCCCCGCCCGACCGCGTGTGCGAGGCTGGCCCCGTGCTGCACTGCGATCCCGACGAGTTCGAGCGACTGGTCGTCGACGAGCTCGACGCGCTGCCGGACGAGATGGTGGACGGCCTCGACAACGTCGTCTTCGTGGTCGAGGACCGGCCCGAGGACGGATCGCTCGACCTGCTGGGCCTCTACGACGGCGTCGCCATGACCGAGCGCGGCCAGTACGGCTTCGGCGAGATGCCGGACCGCATCATCGTGTACCGCGAGCCCCACCTGCACGAGGCCGACGACCTCGACGACCTCCGCGACCTGGTGCACGTCACGCTCGTGCACGAGATCGCGCACTTCCACGGCATCGACGACGACCGCCTGCACGAGCTCGGCTGGGCCTGACACGAGCCGCCGCCCGGCTCGCGGGACGGGCCGCCATGCCACGGAGCGGGGCCGGACGCACGACGGCCCCGGCAGCCGCATCGCGGACCGGGGCCGTCGTACCCGGCGCTCAGGCACCGGGTGGGGTCGTGATCAGAGCTCGAGGGACTCGTCGTCGCCCTCGCCGAGGACGTCGTCGCTGCCGTCGGCCACGTAGGAGTACGTGACGCGCTTCTCGCCCGCGACCTCGGTCACCTCGCCGGCGCGGTACTGGAAGAGGGACTCCTTGCCCTCGACGGCGGAGAGGGTGCTGATGGTCGCGTCGTGGGTGCCGTCGACGAGCACGCGCGTCTCGGTGGTGCCCTCGAGGGGGCCGTCGGCGAACACGGCGAGGTAGCGGACGTCGGTGGGTGCGGGATCGGTCATGGGCCCAGGCTACCCGGGCGCCGCGACGGCGTCCGTCCGGTGGACGACGTCGGCCAGGGCCCGCGGATCCTCGCGTGCCAGGTGCGCGCGCCACTGCGCGTCCCAGCGCTCCCACTCGACGGCGAAGGGCTCCCCGTCGCGGGCGATGGCGCGGGCCCGCCGCACGTCGTCCTCCGCCTCGACCCAGATTCGGTGCGTCGCCAGCGCCGCCGTGACCCGGGTCAGCGCGCCGCAGCCCTCGACGACGAGGGGCCGGTCAGGATCCAGTTCGTGCCACTCGGCGGGAGCGTCGGCCTCCCAGTCCCAGCGGCGCCAGCGCGGGTGACCGCCCGGGCGCATCTCCGGCAGCACGTGCCGCTCGAGGTGGCGCGAGGCCCGCTCGAGGCCGTCCCAGCCGGGGTACACGTCGTCGAGGCGGAGCAGCTGGGCACCGGGCGGGAGGCGGGCCGCGGGATCGCCGTCGCGGACGAGCGCGTCCGCGAGCGTCGACTTCCCGGATCCGCTCGGGCCGTCGACGAGGACCAGCGCGGGGCGCGGCACCCCCGCGTCAGGCCGCAACGAAGTCCCACGTCCCGGCCGCGACGGCGGCCCCGACGGCCATGGCCGCCACGAGCACGGCCACGACGACCACCAGGTGCTCGCGCCGGCCGACGACGCTGGGGCGCGCCCAGGTGCGGGCGCCCGGGCCGCCGAATCCGCGCGCCTCCATCGCGGTCGCGAGCTTGCTGCCGCGTCGGATCGAGAGCACCAGCAGCGCGAACGCCTGCCCCGCGAACCGGCGGACGCGTCCGCGGTCGGCGACGCCGCGGGCGCGCCGGGCGAGCTCGAGCGACCGCCAGTCGTCGAGCAGCAGGCCGACCAGGCGCACCCCCGCGAGGGCGCCCAGGACGAACCGCGACGGCAGCCGCCACACCTGGGCGAGGCCGTCGGCGAGGTCGGTCGGGTCCACGTCCGAGAAGAGGATGAGCGAGGCGATCCCGACCGCGAGCACTCGCAGGGTCGTCGCGACGGCCAGCAGCACGGATCCCTCGCTGACCACCACCAGGAGGAACTGCGCGTAGACGTCGCCGGACGTGCGCCCGTACAGCAGGATCGTCAGACCCGCCCCCGGGGCCGCGATCCAGATCGGGATGCCGCGGACGAGGAGCGACCGGACCCGGATGCCCGTGAACGGCAGGAGCAGCAGCTCCAGCGCGAGCGCGGCGCCCGCGGACACGACGTCGAGGCTCAGGACCAGCGCGACGGTCACGACGAGGGCAGCCGCGAGTCGCGCGACCGGGTTGACCGCGGCGAGGCCGGTCGCGCGGCGCGCGGGCACGGTCTCGCCGATGCCGGCGCTCATCGCACGGCCCGGATGCGCGCGGGAGCGGTGTCCGCCGGATCCAGCCGGAGCACGTCGTCCGCCAGCGCGGCCACGAGGTCCTCGTCGTGCGTGACCGCGAGCACGCCGACGCCCTCGCGGTCCACCAGGTCGGCGAGCAGCGCGACGAGCTCCGCCCAGGTGCGGGCGTCCTGCCCGAAGGTGGGCTCGTCGAGCACGAGGAGGCGTGGCGCCGTCGCGAGCGCGGTCGCCACGGACAGCCGGCGCTTCTCGCCGCCGGACAGGGTGAAGGGGTTGGCCTGCGCGAGGCCGTCGAGCCTCAGGCGCACGAGCAGCTCGTCCACGCGCCGCGCGGCCTCGGCCGGGTCGGCGCCGACCGCCCGGGTGCCGACCTCGAGCTCGGCGCGGACGGTGGCGGCGAGGAACTGGTGCTCGGGATCCTGGAAGACGGTGCCGATGCGGGACGCGAGCTCGCGGGAGCGCCAGGCGGACGGATCCGCGCCGAGACCGTCCGCGAGAGCGCCCTCCGCGACCACGCGACCGGCGACCGCGGGCAGGAGGCCGCCGAGCGTGAGCGCGAGCGTGCTCTTGCCGCCGCCGTTCGGTCCGGTGAGCGCCGTCACCCGTCCCGCGGAGAGGGAGAGCGAGACGTCGTCGGCCACGCGGATCCCGCGCCGCCGCCCCACCGCGAGGTCCTCCGCCCGGAGGAGGGCCGTGGGCGCCGTGGGCGACCGGACGGGGGCCGCGGGCTCGCGGCCGGGGACCCACACGCCGGCCGCGGCGAGGGACGCGCCCTGCTCGCGCAGCACGTCGTCCGGCGCGCCGTCGGCGAGGATCCCGCCGTCGGCGCCGAGCACGACGACGCGGTCGACCAGGTCCCGCCAGACGGCCACGCGGTGCTCGATCACCACGAGCGTCGTACCCGTGGCCTCGACCACCCGCTCGACCGCCCGACGCACCTCGCCGACGCCCTCGGGATCGAGGTTGGCGGTCGGCTCGTCGAGGAGCAGGAGGCCGGGACGCATGGCGAGGACGCCCGCGAGCGCGAGGCGCTGCTTCTGCCCGCCGGACAGCGCCGACGTCGACCGGTCGAGCGCGACGTCGAGGCCGACGGCGTCGAGGGCCTCACGGACGCGGATCCAGATCTCGTCCCGCGGGACGCCGAGGTTCTCGCAGCCGAACGCCACGTCGTCGCCGACGCGGGAGAGGATCACCTGCGCGTCCGGATCCTGGAGCACGAGCCCCGCGCGACCGCGCTCGCCGGCCGGGTCCCGCCCGTCGACGCGCAGCTCGCCCCGGCTCTCGCCCTCGTCGTCACCGCCGAGCACGCCCGCGAGCGCGTGCAGCAGCGTGGTCTTGCCCGCGCCGGACGCGCCGAGGAGGAGGACGCGCTCCCCCGGCTCGATCACGAGGTCGACGTCGCGGACGGCCCAGGCGTTCCGGCCGGCGTGGCGCCAGCCCCAGCCGACGGCCCGGACCGCCGCGCCGCCGCCCGACGACGGCACCGCGTCCGCGCGGGCGGCTCCGGTCGCGCCGGGTACCGCGGACCCGCGTCGGCCGGGCCGCCGCACGCTCAGACCCGGGCCGCGGTGTCGCGACCCGAGGCGAAGCGCGACAGCGCGCCCGTGCGGGCGAGCGCCCGGGCCACCAGCCACGACAGCAGGCCGGCGAAGACCGCGCCCGTCACGAGCGACGCGATCGTGTACACCGCGATGAACAGCGGCGAGGATCCCACGTAGTAGGTGACGAGATCCGTCACGGCCATGCCGAGGCCCGCGCCCATGCCCGCGAGCACGGCGACGTACGCGCGCCAGTTCGCGTAGAGGAAGACGAGGAGCACGAGCTCGGCCCCGAGGCCCTGCGTGAGGCCGGACAGCAGCGTGCCCACCCCCCACACGTTGCCGACGAGCATCGAGACGAAGGCCGCGAGCAGCTCGCCGTAGAGGGCGGCGCCGGGCTTGCGGATCACGATGCCCGTGAGGACGCCGGCGAACAGCCAGCCGCCGCCCGCGAGGGCCTGGAGCCCCGGTAGGAGGGGCTCGAAGAACGCGCCGACCGGCACGGACGCGGTGTTCCAGAGGACGAAGACGAGGCCGGAGGCGACGCCGAGGACGCTGGCCACGACGATGTCGATGACGCGCCAGCGGGCGCGGAGCCCCGAGCGGGGTGCGCGGGCGTCGGGGTCGACGCGCGCGGCGGATGCGGTGGACGAGGGTGATGCGGTCATCGGACGTGCCCTTCGGATGAGTGGAAGAGGGCACGGGTGCGAGATGGAAGCCTCCCTGCGCTGGCATGATCCAGATCAGGTACGACGGTCGAAGACTGGGTGTCTTCCTCTCAGCCCGGCTCACCGGACTCCCGTGTTCGAGCCGATCCTAGCGCGCGCTCGGCTGCGTCGGCGCGCTCCGCCCGGTCGGCTCGCCCGGGATGCGCGGACGCCCGCACGCACGGGAGCGCGGGTGCCCCTGGCACCCGCGCTCCGCGGTGGTCCTGCGCGCCCGGGGGCGCGGTGCGCTACTTGAGCGTCTTGATGAGCTTGACGAGGACCTTGCCCGAGATCCAGACGACGGGGGTCGCGACCGCGAGCAGCGCGATGACGTTGGGCTGGAACCGCACCTCGCCGTCGGTGGCGATGTAGGCGCCGATCGGCCAGGTGACGCCGCCGCCCCCGCCGCCGCCCGCGACGTTGCCGTCGGAGTCGGGGAGGTCGCTGCCCCCGCCGAATCCGTACCAGGCGAACGCCACGGGCACGATGGTCGAGCCGTCGATGTCGAGGGGGTCGCCGTAGACCGTCCCCACTCCGGCGTTCTTCACGTTCTCTGCGAGCTGTGCGACGAGGTTGGTCATGCGTCCCACCGTACCCCGCGAGCCCCTCCGGATGCCGGGCGATCCCCGTCCTCGCGGTAGCCTCGCCCCTGGTGCGTCGCTGCGTCGCATCCGGCCTCCCCGCCGCTGCGGCCCACGCGGACGCACCGCCTGCCCCGCCCCCGACGGAGCCGCGCACGCGTGCGCCGCCGGTGAGACGAGTCGACCCAACTGGAGGACCACTTGCACACCTGGCCCGGAAACCCCTACCCGCTCGGCGCGACCTTCGACGGGAGCGGCACGAACTTCGCGCTGTTCAGCGAGGTCGCCGAGAGGGTGCAGCTGTGCCTCATCGAGGAGGACGGCACCGAGACCCGCGTGGACGTGACCGAGGTCGACGCGCACGTGTGGCACTGCTACCTCCCGCACGTGCAGCCGGGCCAGCGCTACGGGTACCGCGTGACCGGGGCCTACGAGCCGGAGGCCGGGCACCGCTCGAACCTCGCCAAGCTGCTGCTGGATCCGTACGCCAAGGCCACCTGCGGCGAGTTCGACTGGGACCCGTCCCTGTTCGCCTACGACTTCGGCGACCCGTCCAGCCGCAACGACGAGGACTCGGGCCCGCACATGATGCTCGGCGTCGTCGTCAACCCGTTCTTCGACTGGGACGGCGACCGCCTCCCCCGCACCCCGTACAGCGAGACCGTGGTCTACGAGGCGCACGTCAAGGGCCTCACCCAGCTGCACCCGCGGATCCCCGAGGAGCTGCGCGGCACGTACGCCGGCATCGCGCACCCCGCCGTGATCGACCACCTCCAGAAGCTCGGCGTGACCGCCATCGAGCTCATGCCCGTGCACCAGTTCGTGCAGGACAACACGCTGCTGGAGAAGGGCCTCCGCAACTACTGGGGCTACAACACCATCGGCTTCTTCGCGCCGCACAACGCGTACTCGTCCACGGGCGAGCTCGGCCAGCAGGTGCAGGAGTTCAAGTCGATGGTGCGCGCGCTGCACTCCGCCGGCATCGAGGTCATCCTCGACGTGGTCTACAACCACACGGCCGAGGGCAACCACCTCGGGCCGACCCTCTCGTTCAAGGGCATCGACAACCAGGCCTACTACCGGCTCATGGAGGACGACCCGACCTACTACATGGACTACACGGGCACGGGCAACTCCCTCAACGTGCGCCACCCGCACGCGCTGCAGCTGATCATGGACTCGCTGCGCTACTGGGTCACCGAGATGCACGTGGACGGCTTCCGCTTCGACCTCGCCTCGGCCCTCGCCCGCGAGTTCTACGACGTCGACAAGCTCGCCACCTTCTTCGAGCTCGTGCAGCAGGATCCGGTGGTGTCGCAGGTCAAGCTCATCGCGGAGCCCTGGGACGTGGGCCCCGGCGGCTACCAGGTGGGCAACTTCCCGCCGCAGTGGACCGAGTGGAACGGCAAGTACCGCGACACCGTGCGCGACTTCTGGCGCGGCGAGGCCTCGTCGCTCGGCGAGTTCGCGGCGCGCATCACCGGCTCGGCCGACCTCTACGAGCACTCGGGGCGCCGGCCGGTCGCGTCGATCAACTTCATCACCGCGCACGACGGCTTCACGATCGCCGACCTCGTCTCCTACAACGAGAAGCACAACGAGGCCAACGGCGAGGGCAACGCCGACGGGGAGAGCCACAACCGCTCCTGGAACATGGGCGTGGAGGGGCCGACGGACGACCCGGCGATCCTCACGCTGCGCGGCCGCCAGCAGCGCAACATGCTTGCGACGATGATCCTGTCGCAGGGCGTGCCGATGATCCTGCACGGCGACGAGCTCGGCCGCACGCAGCAGGGCAACAACAACACGTACGCGCAGGACAACGAGATCAGCTGGGTGCACTGGGACCAGGCCGACCAGCCGCTCGCGGAGTTCACGGCCAGCGTCGTGCGCCTGCGCAAGGAGCACCCGACCTTCCGCCGCGGCCGCTTCTTCGACGGCCGGCCCGTGCGCCGCGGCGAGGGCGAGCCGCTGCCCGACATCGTGTGGCTCGACGCGGACGCGACGCCGATGGTGGACGACGACTGGGAGTCCGGCCTCCGGGCGATCGGCATGTTCCTCAACGGCAACGGGATCCGCGGGCGCGACCGCCGCGGCGAGGACATCTACGACACCCACTTCCTCCTCTACTTCAACGCGCACGACGAGCCGGTGTCGTTCACGCTCCCGTCAGACGAGTACGCGGACGCGTGGGAGACCGTGATCGACACCGCGGGCGTCGGAGCCGACTCGACGGCCCTCCGCGCGAGTAGCGTCGTGGACGTGGCGGCCAAGGCACTCGTGGTGCTGCGCGCCTACACGGAGCCCGAGGTGGAGCCCGACCACTCGGTCGCGGCGAGCCTCGCGGTCCTCACCCACGCGCAGGCCGACCGGCCCGCCGCAGACCCAAGGAGCGACATCAGTTGAGAACCCCCATCTCCACCTACCGGTTCCAGGTGCGGGAGTCGTTCGACCTCGCCGCCGTGGCGGCGCAGCTGCCGTACGTGAAGGACCTCGGCGCCGACTGGGTGTACCTCAGCCCGATCCTCGCGGCCGAGCCCGGATCCGGCCACGGCTACGACGTGGTCGACCACTCGCAGGTGGATCCCGCGCGCGGCGGGGCGGCGGGCCTGAAGGCCGTCGCCGACCGGGCCCACGAGCTGGGGCTCGGCGTGCTGGTGGACATCGTCCCGAACCACGTCGGCGTCGCGACGCCCGTGGAGAGCCTCTGGTGGTGGGACCTGCTGACGCACGGCACGGCGAGCCGCTACGCCGAGGCGTTCGACGTCGACTGGGACTTCGGGCGGGGCAAGGTGCGGATCCCCGTGCTCGGCGACGGCGAGTCCGAGCTCGACGAGCTGCAGCTGGTGCGCGGCGACGACGGCACGGTCGAGCTCCGCTACTACGACCAGCGCTTCCCCGTGGCGCCCGGCACGGCCGAGGACGACGCGGACGCCCGCACGGTGCACGAGCGCCAGTCCTACGAGCTGATCAACTGGCGCCGCGCCGACGCCGAGCTCAACTACCGCCGGTTCTTCGCGGTCAACACGCTCGCGGGCATCCGCGTCGAGCTGCCGCGCGTCTTCGAGGAGTCGCACGCGGAGATCTCCCGCTGGTTCCGCGAGGGCCTCGCGGACGGCCTCCGGGTCGACCACCCGGACGGCCTGCTCGACCCGAAGGGCTACCTCGACGACCTGGCGCGCATCACGGACGGCGCGTACGTGCTCGTGGAGAAGATCCTCGAGCCCGGCGAGACGCTGCCCACCGACTGGGCCACCGCCGGCACCACCGGGTACGACGCGCTCGCGGAGATCGACCGCGTGCTCGTCGACCCCGACGGCCAGGTGGAGCTCGACCACCTCGAGGCGTCGCTCCGCGGCCTGCCGCAGGGCGAGCTCACCAGCTGGGCCGACATGATCCGCGGCACCAAGCGCGGCATCGCCGACGGGATCCTCCGCAGCGAGGTGCTCCGCCTCGAGCGCCTCGTGGAGGACGCGCCGGCCGACGCCGCGGACGCACTCGCCGAGCTGCTCGCCACCTTCCCCGTCTATCGCAGCTACCTCCCGGGCGGGCTGGCGCACCTCGAGGAGGCCGCCGAGGCCGCGCGCGCGAGCCGCCCCGACCTCGTCGCCACGATCGACGCGCTGATGCCGCAGCTCTCCGACCCGTCCACGCTCGTCGCCCAGCGCTTCCAGCAGACGAGCGGGATGGTCATGGCGAAGGGCGTCGAGGACACCGCGTTCTACCGCTACTCGCGCCTCGTCTCCCTGAACGAGGTCGGCGCCGACCCGTCGATCTTCGCCATCGACGTCGACGACTTCCACTCGCGCCAGCAGGAGCGCCAGCGCATCGCGCCGCACGCGATGACCACGCTGTCGACCCACGACACGAAGCGCGGCGAGGACGTGCGCGCGCGCATCGACGTGCTGTCAGAGACGCCCGAGGCCTGGCGCGACGCCCTCGAGCGGCTCCGCGAGGTCGCGCCCACCGGCGACGGCCCGTTCGAGAACCTGCTCTGGCAGACGCTCGTCGGCACCTGGCCCGCGTCGCGGGAGCGCCTGCACGCGTACGCCGAGAAGGCGTCGCGCGAGGCGGGCGACTCCACCACGTGGACCGCGCCCGACGAGGCGTTCGAGGAGCGCATGCACGCGCTCGTCGACGCGGCCTTCGACGACCCGCGCGCCCGCACCATCGTCGCCGGGCTCTACGACCGGCTCTCCGGGCCCGGGTGGTCCAACGCGCTGGCCGCCAAGGCCATCCAGCTCACGGCGCCCGGCATGCCCGACGTCTACCAGGGCAGCGAGCTGTGGGAGACGAGCCTGGTGGATCCCGACAACCGCCGCGAGGTCGACTTCGGCATGCGCCGCGCCGCGCTCGACGCCGTGCTCACGGGCGCCGAGCCCGCGATCGACGAGACGGGGGCCGCCAAGCTCCTCCTCACCGCCCGCGCGCTCCGCCTCCGCCGCGACCACCGGGAGCTGTTCACGGGCTACGAGCCCGTGCACGCCACCGGCGACGCCGCGGCCCACGTGATCGCCTTCGACCGGGGCGGCGCGATCACCGTCGCCACCCGCCTGCCCGTGGGGCTCGAGTCCGGCGGCGGGTGGGGATCCACCACGATCACGCTGCCCGAGGGCGAGCTCGTCGACCACGTGAGCGGCCGCCGCCTCGACGGCGGACGCGTCTCCGTCGCGGCGCTCCTCGCCGACTACCCGGTCGCGATCCTCGCGCCCGCCTCCACCGCCGCCGACCTCACCCCCGGGAGCTGAGCATGACCGACGACCGCTTCGACATCTGGGCCCCGAAGGCCCGCACCCTCGCACTGTCCGTGGGCGACGAGCGCCTGCCGCTCTCCCCCGTGGGCGACGGCTGGTGGACCCTCGACGCCGAGCGCGCCGAGGCCCTGCCCTCCGGCGACCTCGACTACGGCTACCTCGTGGACGACGCGGACACCCCGCTGCCGGATCCCCGCTCGCGCCGCCAGCCCGAGGGCGTCCACGGCCGGTCCCGCACCTACGACCCGTCGTCGTTCGCGTGGACCGACCAGGCGTGGACGGGCCGCCGGCTCGCCGGCTCCGTGATCTACGAGATGCACATCGGCACCTTCACGCCCGAGGGGACGCTCGACTCCGCGATCGACCGGCTCGACCACCTCGTCGCCCTCGGCGTCGACCTGGTGGAGGTGCTGCCGGTCAACGGGTTCAACGGCACGCACAACTGGGGCTACGACGGCGTCCTCTGGTACGCGGTGCAGGAGACGTACGGCGGCCCGGAGGCGTACCAGCGCTTCGTCGACGCCTGCCACGCCCGCGGCCTCGGCGTCGTGCAGGACGTGGTCTACAACCACCTAGGCCCGTCGGGGAACTACCTGCCCGTCTACGGCCCGTACCTGCACGAGGCCTCGGCGAACACGTGGGGATCCAGCCTCAACCTTGACGGCGAGGACTCGGGTCCCGTGCGCGAGTACATCATCGACAACGCGCTCATGTGGCTCGGCGACTACCACGTCGACGCGCTGCGCCTCGACGCCGTGCACGCGCTCGTCGACCACACGGCGACGCACCTCCTCGAGGAGCTCGCCGTGCAGGTGGACGTGCTCTCGGCGCACGTCGGCCGTCCGCTCACGCTCATCGCGGAGTCCGACCTCAACGACCCGAAGCTGATCACCTCGCGCGAGGCGCACGGCTACGGGCTCGACGCGCAGTGGAGCGACGACTTCCACCACGCGGTCCACGTCGCGCTCACGGGCGAGACCACGGGCTACTACGAGGACTTCGCGTCGCTCGGGGCGCTCGCCAAGGTCATCACGCGCGGCTTCTTCCACGACGGCACGTGGTCGTCGTTCCGCGGCCGCGTGCACGGGCGGCCGATCGACCTCGAGCGGATGCCCGCCCACCGGCTCGTGGTCGCCAACCAGAACCACGACCAGATCGGCAACCGCGCGACGGGCGACCGCCTCTCCGCGAAGCTCGACGAGGGCGGGCTCGCGCTGGCCGCGGTGCTCACGCTCACGTCGCCGTTCACCCCGATGCTCTTCATGGGCGAGGAGTGGGGCGCCACCACCCCGTGGCAGTTCTTCACGTCGCACCCCGAGCACGACCTCGGCGAGGCGACCGCGAAGGGCCGCATCGCGGAGTTCGCGCGGATGGGCTGGGACGAGTCGGTCGTGCCGAACCCGCAGGACCTGTCGACGTTCCAGGACTCGAAGCTCGACTGGTCGGAGCTGTACGGCACCGAGGCGTCCGCGTCGCCGCACGCGCGGCTGTTCGCCCTCTACTCCGAGCTGATCCGCCTCCGCCGCGCCCACCCCGACCTCACCGACCCGCGGTTCGCCGAGGTCGAGGTCGAGGTGCACGAGGAGGCGCGCCTGCTCGTGATGGACCGCGGCGAGCTGTCCATCGTGGTCAACCTCTCCGACGAGGAGCGCCGCGTGCCCGTGGTCGGCGAGCGTCCCGCGCTGCTGCTCGCGACCGCGCCGGACGTCGAGCTCGGCACGGACGAGGTCCTGCTGCCCGCGCGCACGGCCGCGATCCTCGGCCCGGTGGCGTATGCCGCGGAGGCCCTGCTCGCCTGATCCACCGGGGCCCGGGCGCGCCGTGACGCGGGCCCGGGCCTCCCCCTGCCCCCGCCCGTCCCCGTGCTAGTTTCGACGGAGGCCGGGGCTGGGGGGCACGCCGACGTCGTTCCCGCGCGTCGGTCGCGGCGACATCCCTCGACGGAACGGAATCCCCCTTGCGCATCTCTGTGATCGGCTGCGGCTACCTCGGCACCGTCCACGCGGCCTGCATGAGCCGCCTCGGGCACGACGTCGTGGCCATCGACGTCGACGCGGCGAAGATCGCCTCGCTGCAGCAGGGCGTCGCCCCGTTCTTCGAGCCGGGCCTCCCGGAGCTCCTCACCGAGCAGCTCGCCACGGGCCGCCTGCGGTTCAGCACGGACACGGCCGAGGCCGCCGGAGCCCGCGTGCACTTCATCGCCGTGGGCACGCCCCAGAAGCGCGGCGAGAACGCGGCCGACCTCACCTACGTCGACGCCGCGGTCGACGCCCTCATCCCCCACCTGTCCGACGGCGACCTCATCGCAGGGAAGTCGACGGTGCCCGTCGGCACCGCGCGGCGCCTGGCCGAGAAGGTGCACGCCCGCGTGCCCGGGGCCACCCTCATGTGGAACCCCGAGTTCCTGCGCGAGGGCTTCGCGGTGGAGGACACCCTCACGCCCGACCGCTTCGTCTACGGGCTCCCGGCCGGCGAGGAGGGCGAGACCGCCCGCGCCGTGCTGGACGAGGTCTACGCCACCGCCATCGGCGCCGGCACCGCCCGCGTCACCACCGACTACGAGACCGCCGAGCTCGTCAAGGTCTCCGCCAACGCGTTCCTCGCGACCAAGATCTCCTTCATCAACGCCATGGCCGAGGTGTGCGAGGCAACCGGCGCCGACGTCACCCAGCTGGCGGACGCCATCGGCTACGACGACCGGATCGGGCGCCGCTTCCTCAACGCCGGCGTCGGCTTCGGCGGCGGCTGCCTGCCCAAGGACATCCGCGCCTTCATGGCCCGCGCCGGCGAGCTCGGGGCCGACCAGGCGCTGACGTTCCTCCGCGAGGTCGACTCCATCAACATGCGCCGCCGCGTGCGGGCGGTCGACGTGGCGCGCGAGGTGTGCGGCGGATCCCTCCTCGGCCGGAACGTCGCGGTGCTCGGCCTGGCGTTCAAGCCCGAGTCGGACGACGTGCGCGACTCCCCCGCGCTCAGCATCTCCGCGCAGCTGCAGCTGCAGGGCGCGCGCGTGCTCGCGACGGATCCGTACGCGAACGAGAACTCGCGCCGCCGCTTCCCCGAGCTCACCTACGTCGACACCTGGCAGGAGGCCGCGCGCGACGCCGACGTGGTCATGCTCCTCACCGAGTGGAAGCAGTACCGCGCCATCGACCCCGCGGAGCTCAAGGCCATCGTGTCCTCGCCCGTGATCGTCGACGGCCGCAACTGCCTCGACCCCGTCGCGTGGCGCGCGGCCGGCTGGCGCTACCGGGGCATGGGCCGCCCGTAGGGGCACGGCACCCGACGCGCGGCGCTCGCGCCGCCACCGGGTCGCCGAGGTGCGCCGGTCCGGATCAGCGACCGGTCGTCGCCGCGACGCCGAAGAGCGTGGCGCCCGCGGTGAGCGCGATGAACAGCACGAAGAGCACCGGGACGACGAAGAGCACGCCGTTGAGCACGATGCCCGCGATGGCGAAGCCGCGCCCGGCGGGCTCCTTGCGGATGCCGACGATCCCGAAGACCAGCCCGATGACCGGGCACAGGAACGTCCAGAAGAACACGAGGGACACGAGGCCGAGCACCATCGAGGTGATGCTGAGGCCCTTCGGCGGCGCCACCGCGAACACCTGCTGGCCGTAGGCCACCGACGCGGGCGCCGGCGGGACGGGGGCCGGTGCCAAGCCGTAGGGCGGGGCGGCGTGTCCGGCAGAAGTGGCGTACGGTGCGGGCGACGTGGCCGGGGCCGGCGGCCGCACGGGTGCGGCGCGCGGGACGGGCGCGGCCTCGGCGGCGGCGGGACGGTCGGGGGCGGCCGATCCGTCGGCGGCGGTCGATCCTCCGTCGTGGGCGGGAGAGGCGGGATCGGTCATGGGGTCCTCGTCAGTCGGGTGGGTGTCCCGGGAGGGTACCGCGCGCGGCGGCCTCGGAGCGCGGATCCGACACCGTCGCCCGCTCGACGCCGGGCCGCTTCAGCAGCGATGCCGGCCCGATGGCGCCGCGGCCGAAGCGCGCGGCGGCCTGGTCGACCGTGCGCTCCGCCTCCCGCCAGCCCTCGTCCGCGTCCCACAGCGCGACGGCGCGGTTGTCGGCGTCGTCCAGCTGCTCCGCGCGCACGCCCACGAGGCGGATCCGGTCGCCCGGACGCGCCACCTGCTCGTAGACCTCGCGGATCTCGTCGTAGATGCGCCGCGCGACGTCCGTGGGCTCCGACAGCGTGCGCGACCGCGTGATGGTGCGGAAGTCGGAGTAGCGCAGCTTGAGCGACACGGTGCGCGCGGTGAGCCCGGCGCGCCGCAGCCGCTCGGCGACGCGCGTGGCCTGGCCGAGGAGCTCGCGGCGCACGATGCCCGGATCCGTCACGTCGTCGTGGAACGTGTTCTCGTGCCCCATGCTCTTCTCCTCGCGGTGGGTGCTGACCCGCCGCGGGTCCCGCCCCCAGGAGAGGTCGTGCAGGCGCGCGCCCGCGGACTCGCCGAGCATCGACTGCAGCGCGGGCAGGGGCGTGTCCGCGATGTCGGCGACCGTCCGCAGACCGCGGCGCAGGAGCGACTCCTCGGTGGTCTTCCCGACGCCCCACAGCGCGCCGACGGGGAGGGCGTGGAGGAACGGGAGCGTCTCGGCGGCGGGGACGACGAGCAGGCCGTCCGGCTTGCAGCGCGTGCTCGCGAGCTTCGCGACGAACTTGGTGGACGCGGCGCCGACCGAGCACGTGAGGCCCGTCTCGGCGTGCACGCGCCGCCGGATCATCGCGCCGATCTCGGCCGGCGAGCCGAAGAGGTTCCGGGCCCCGGCCACGTCGAGGAACGCCTCGTCGATGGAGAGCGGCTCGACGAGCGGGGTGACGTCGCGGAAGATCCCCATGACGACCTTCGACCAGTGCGCGTACTTCTCCATGTGCCCGCCGATGACCGTGGCCTGCGGGCAGAGGCGGAGCGCCTGCGCCATGGGCATGGCGGAGCGGACCCCGAACCGGCGCGCCTCGTAGGTGGCGCTCGTGACCACCCCGCGCCCCGAGGACCCGCCGACGATGACGGGCGTGCCCCGCAGCTCCGGCCGTTCGAGCAGCTCGACGGCGGCGAAGAACGCGTCCATGTCGATGTGGAGGATGGTGGCCTCGGAGTCGTCCGCGCTCGCGTCGGACGTGCGCCTGGTCGATCCGTCCTGCCTGCTCATGTCGTCCCCACGCTAGCCCGGGCCACCGACAACGGCGCACGCGGGCGGTCCGCTCGCGTCCGCCGGGCGGCGGTCTGGACGGATCAGGCCGCCGGTTGCGCGCGGTCGTCGCCGCGCGCGGCTCCCGCGTCGGCGACGTCGTGGCGCGGCGCCGGCGCCTCGGCGAGCCGCGCGATCCGCTTGAGCGCCGCCTCGTGGCTCGTCGACTGCGCGCCCATGACGCGGCCCGCGACACCGAGCATCACCCGCGTCGACGCGAGCGCCGGCAGCGGGAACGGGCCGAACGAGGCGCGGTCGAGCTGGAGGAGCTCCCGGTACCGCGGCTGGAGCGAGGCGACCGCGCCCGCGAACAGCACCCGGTACGCCGGGAGCATGGAGGGCCGCAGCGGCGGCTCGCGCAGGAACTCGATGGTCTCGCGCGTGCGCTCGTCGGCGCGGAGCAGGCCCTGGTCGTGGAAGGCGTCGATCTGCGCGTGAAGCTCCGCGTGCGAGCGCGGCGGGGTCTCGACGCCCATCAGCTCGCCGGCCTTCGCCCACTCGGCCACGTACCGGTCCGGGCCGCCGGGGATCGGCGGGCCCCACTGCATGTGGGTGCTGAGGAACGCGTCGGTGAACACGATGTGCACCCAGGAGAGGAGGTCGGGGTCGTTGGCGCTGTAGGGGCGCTCGACGCCGCGGCCGTCGACGAACGTGCCCTGCACCTTGCGGTGGTAGCCGCGGACGCGGCGGCTGACGTCGACCGCCGTCGCGCGGTCGCCGAAGGACGTGGTGGCCACCCAGCGGACCGTGCCCGCGAGCCGGCCGAGGGGATCCTCGCGGTACCTGGACCAGTCGTGCACGCCGGCCATGGCGCCCGGGTGGAGGGTCTGCATGAGCAGCGCGCGGATCCCCGCGACGAGCGACGGCATCCCGCCGTGCACGGCCCAGACGGCGGAGTCCGGACCGAACCAGCCGGCGTCGTCGCCGTGCTCCAGATCCTGGATCCACTGGGGTCGCCCCTCGGAGTCCGCGGAGAACGTCTCCAGGAGGTGGGACTTCCAGCGGTCCGCGTATCTGCTCACACCATCGAACCTATCCTCCCCTCCGCGGGGTGGGGAGGGCCTCGCGGGGCGGATCCCGAACGGGGGCATGACCGGCACCTGAGCGCATCCCCCGTGCGGGGGCCACGCCCTCGCGCGGCCGGATCAGGCGTCCAGGAGCGCGACGAGCGCCTGGACCGTGCGGGCGTTGCGGGCGGTAACGGAGGCGCCCAGTCCGCGCCAGAACAGGGCAGGGACGCGCGAGCGGGAGACGCCGTCGGGGTGCCAGGAGTACACGGCGCGCTCGGCGACGACCACGAGGTCGGGGGCGATCTCGTCGGCGGGCGGGGCCGCGGGCGCCGGGCGGACCGGCCGGTCGAGGAAGGAGACGACGAGCCGGGAGGGGTCATCGGCGACGCCGGCGAACGGGACGGCGCGGGCGATGGCGCGGAAGTCGTCCGCGCCGACCACGTGCACGTCGGCCGTCACGCCCGTCGCGAGCCGCACGGCGTCCTCGATGGCGACCGCGGCGCCCTGGCCGGTCGGCCGCTCGTGGTCGACGACGGCGTTGCCGCTGCGGAGGTGCGTCCGGACGTGCGCGTAGCCGAGGCCCTCGAGCGCCTGGGTCAGCGCGGCCATGGGGACCTGCTTGGCCCGTCCGACGTTGATCCCGCGCAGCAGCACGACCGATCGCTCCATCCGGCACCCGCTCCCCCGGCGCCCTCGCCGTCCGGCCCAGTCTGGCCCGCCCGCCGCGCGGACGGAACAGCCGGCCCGATGCGGAGAGCCGGAGGTCAGTCGCCCGACGGGCCGAACTGCTCGACGCGGACGGCCTCCCGCGGGAAGCCGGCGTCGAGGAGCAGGCGCGTCGCCCCGCCCGCGAAGGCGGTGGATCCGCAGACGAACGCCACGCGGGCACCCGCCGCGAGCGGGCCCACCTCCTCCGGCCGCAGCCGCCCGAAGCCGCGCTCCCCGTGGCGCTCGCGCGTCGTCGCGACGAGGGCGCCGGCCGCCGCGAGCTCCGCCCGGCACGGCACATCAGCCGCCGTGCGCGCCGAGACCGCGGCCCGCACGAGGCCGGGGACGCCGAGGTGCCGCGCGTGGCGGATCATCGACACGATCGGCACGGCGCCCGTCCCGCCGCCGAGCGCGACCGCGGGGGTCGCCCCGTCCCACGCGAAGAACCCGCCGATGGGCAGCCGCATCTCGATCTCGTCGCCGACCCGGGCGATCTCCGCGAAGAAGCCGCTGACCTCGCCGTCCTCGTAGCGCTCCATGAGCAGCTCGATCCCCGGCTCGTGCGGCGCCGACAGGATCGAGTACGAGCGCTGCGCCACGTACCCGTCCTCCGCGCGCAGCCGCAGGACGCAGTGCTGGCCGGGGAGGTGGGGGATCCGGTCGGGCACGTCGAACCGGAGCAGCACGGTGCCGGGCGTCGGGTGCTCGAGCGCCGTGATGGTGGCCGTGCGCCACTCGCCGCCGACCGAGGCCGGCACGGCGGGCACGCGATCCGCCGGCGCGGCACCGGCGCCGGGTGCCGCGCTCAGCGGTCGCCCTGGTAGCGCTGCTCGCGCCACGGGTCGCCGCGGTCGTGGTAGCCGTTGCGCTCCCAGAAGCCCTGCTGGTCGCGGTCCAAGAGCGTGAGGCGGGCGATCCACTTGGCGCTCTTCCAGAAGTAGAGGTGCGGCACGAGCAGGCGCGCGGGTCCGCCGTGGTCGGCGGTGAGCGGGCGGCCGTCGGCCTCGAAGGCGATCCAGGCACGGCCGCCGCGGAGGTCCTCCAGCGGGAGGTTCGTCGTGTAGCCGGAGTGCGAGGTGGCGAGCACGAAGCGCGCCTCGGGCAGCGGGCCGGCCGCGTCGAGCAGGGTGTCCACGCTGACGCCGGAGAAGCGCGTGTCGAGCCGGGTCCAGGTGGTGACGCAGTGGATGTCGCCCGCGTACTCCGAGCGGGGCAGCGCGTGCGCCTGGTCCCAGTCCCACGTCGTCGGCCGCTCGACGAGGCCGTCGACCGCGATCGACCAGCGCGACTCCGGCAGGTTCGGCACCGCCTCCGCGGTGAGGACGGGCCAGCCGCCCTCCGTGTCGTACTGGCCGGGCGGGAGGCGGTCGGCGCGGCCCTCGCGAGGGCGGCCGACGAAGCCGCGGGTGATGCCGGTCATGCGGGCCTCCTCGGGGACGGGACGTCGAGCCCCTCCATCATGCCGCGCGCGTCAGCTCGGGCGGGTGCGCGGGAGCGGGATCCACCGGCGCCGCCAGCATCGCGACCGCGTGCCGCCCGTCGTCGTCGACGACCTCGGCGACGCGGACGAAGCCGAGCCGGCCGTGGAACGCCAGCGACCCGGGGTTCGGCGGCAGCGTGTTCACCTCGCAGGTCACGTGCGCGCGGGCGGTGCGACGGGCCTCGTCGAAGACGCGCGCGTACAGCGCCTGTCCGAGGCGCCTGCCGCGCTGCCCGTCGGCGACCACGATCCGGTCGACGTAGAGCCCGTCGACGCCGTGCTCCGCGAACCAGCGGTAGTTCGGGCTGTCGTACGCGCCGCCCGGCTGCATCGCGAGGAGCATGCCGAGGGGCGGGGCGTCCGGCTCCCGCCCGTCGACGACGGCGATCGCCAGGTCGGCATGCGCGAGCACCCCGCCGAGCGACGCGGCGTCCATCGGCGGGACCGCGGGGACGGCGGCGTTGTTGAGGGGCACCATCCACGCGAGGTCGGCGGGCACGAGGTCGCGGATCGTGATGCTCACCCGTCGAGGCTACGGGAGCGGCGGGGACGAGACGCCCGAGGCCCGGCGCCCGGCCCGTGGAGCTCGGCCCGTGGCGCCCGACCCGCGCCGCGTACCGTGGGAGCCGTGACCACCTCGCTCGTGCTCCTCAGCGACACCCATCTCCCCCGGCGCGCGAAGGACCTGCCGCGGGCGCTGTGGGACGCGGTCGACGCGGCCGACGTCGTGGTGCACGCGGGCGACTGGGTCGACGAGCCCGCGCTGGACGCGCTCGAGGCCCGCGCCACCCGCCTCGTCGCCTGCTGGGGCAACAACGACCCCGCCGGGCTGCGTGCGCGCCTGCCGGAGACGGCCCGCGAGGAGATCGAGGGGATCCGGTTCGCGGTGACGCACGAGACCGGCGCCGCGACGGGCCGCGAGCGGCGGATGGACGCGGCGTTCCCGGCGACGGACGTGCTTGTCTTCGGGCACAGCCACATCCCCTGGGACACCGTGACGCCCGCGGGGCTCCGGCTGCTGAACCCGGGCTCCCCCACCGACCGGCGGCGTCAGCCGGACTTCACGTGGATGACCGCGACGGCCGACGCCGGACGGCTCGACGTGCGGCTGCACCGCCAGGCGACGCGCGACTGACGCTCAGGCCGACGGCGCCGCGCGTTCGACCGGCGCGTCGGCCCGGCCGCAGAAGTCGAGGATCGCGCCCTCCAGCACGTCCGCGAGGGAGCGGATGGAGGCGACCTCGGCCCACTCCTCGGCCGCGTGCGCGCCGCCGCCGGTGACGCCCAGGAGGATGCACGGGATCCCGGCCTCCTGCACCAGCCCGGCGTCCGTCCAGAAGGGCTCGCCGCGGTGCGGGACGGGCGCGCCGGTGACGCGGGCGCCGCTGTCGAGCACGGCGCGGGCGAGCGGCCCGTCGACATCGGCTTCGAAGGCCGCGCGGGCGACGAGCGGCTCGAGCTCCGCGTCCATGCCGGGCGTGCGCGCGACGACCCGGTCGAGCGCCGCGCGCAGCTCCGCCTCGACGTCGGCGGTGCCCTGACCCGGCAGGAAGCGCCGCTCGACCGTGAGGACGCAGGCGTCGGCGACCGTCGCCGCGTCCGTGCCGCCGTGGATCCGCGACACCCGCACCGCGCCCGTGCCGAGCAGCGGGTGACGCGGCCCGGCCTCGAGCCGGTCCCGGAGCGCGTCGAGCTCGCGGAGCACGAGGCCCGCGTGCGCGATGGCGTCGACGCCCTGCTCGGGCATCGACCCGTGGGCCGCGCGGCCCCGCACCCGGATCTCGTACCAGCCGAAGCCGCGGTGGGCGACGATCGCCTCCGACTGGCTGGGCTCCGAGATCACGGCACCGTCGATGCGCGTGCCGTCCGCGGCCAGCGCCCGGAGCGCCTCTTCGGTGCCGATGCTGCCGAACTCCTCGTCGGCGACGAGCGCGAGCACGACGTCGCCGCGCGTGCCGATCCGGCGGGCGCGGTCGGCGGCGACCATGGCCGCCGCGAGGCCCGCCTTCATGTCGAAGGCGCCGCGGCCGAGGAGGCGGCCGTCCTCGATCCGCGGGGAGAGGCCGCCGCGCTCGGGGTCGCCGGGCGGGACGGTGTCGAGATGGCCGTCGAGCAGGATCGTGCGGCCGCCGCCCGTGCCGCGGGAGGTCGCGAGGACGGTCGGGCGGCCGGGCACGTCCTCGAGGATCCGCACGTCGAAGCCGCGCGCGCGGAGCCAGGCCGCGGCGTGCGCGGCGACCGCGGTCTCCCCCGCGGCGCCCGGCACGAGGTCGGGGTTGGTCGAGTCGATGCGGATCAGATCGACGGCGAGGTCGACCGGGTCCACGAGGCCGACGGGGTCGACGGGGCCCGCGGCGTCACGGGCGGATCCGGGGAGCGCGCCGCTCACGCGCGGGGCGGGAGGTCGTCGGCGGGCAGCGCGGGGGCGCTCTCGTCCGCGTCGTCGACGAGGCGCAGCGCGCTCTGCGGCACGACGACCCGGCGACCGGCCGCTCCCGCGTCGTCCGTGCCGAGCTCCACGATCCAGGCGCGGCCGCGGGCGGTCGGGACGGGGCTGACGCTGCGCAGCCCGTCGGATGCGGAGGCGACCACGAGGCCGACGGGCTCGCCGTCGAGCGCGGGGTCGCCCGTCGCGGCGGCGCCGTCGAGGATGACGACGACGGCCCCGACCCCGATCGCGTGCGTCGCGCCGCCGTCCCGCTCGTCCTCGGATCCGGCCCGGCCGCGTCTCATCCACATGCGCCCATCGTCCCATCGGCGGCGCCCGTCGCCGGGTCGGCGCGCGGCCCGCCGGCCGCCGCACGGACGACGCCCGGCCGCGGCGGCTAGCGTGGGGACCCCACCCGCAATGAGGAGTCCGCGTGCCCCGTCCCACCGACATCATCATCAGCCCGCTCGACGGGAAGCGCGCCGTCGTCACCGGCGGCAACAGCGGCCTCGGCGCCGAGACGGCCCGCCGCCTCGCCGCGGCCGGCGCCTCCGTCGTGCTCACCTCGCGCGACCCGGAGCGCGGCGAGGACGCCGCGGGCGCCATCCGCGACCGCCACCCCGGCGTCCACGTGGAGGTCGGATCCCTCGACCTCGCCGACCTCGCCTCCGTGCGCGCCTTCGCGGCGCGCGAGATCGAGGCCGGGCCGATCGACATCCTCGTCGACAACGCGGGCGTCATGGCGCCGCCGGACCGCCGGGAGACCCGCGACGGCTTCGAGCTCCAGCTCGGCACCAACCACCTCGGCCACTTCGCCCTCACGGGCCTGCTGCTGCCCGCGCTCCAGGCGGCCGAGGCCCCGCGCGTCGTCGTCGTGTCGAGCCTCGCGCACTGGATGGGACGCATCGCGTTCGGCGACCTCCAGTCCGAGGACCGGTACAGCCCGTGGGCCGCGTACGGCCAGGCCAAGCTCGCCAACCTCCTCTTCATGCGGCGCCTGAAGGCGCTGTCCGACGAGCGCGGCTGGGGGCTCACCGCCGCGGCCGCCCACCCCGGCGTCACCTCCACGAACCTCGCCAAGAACGGACCCGGATCCGGACCCCAGGGCGTCATGAGCGACCTCGCGGCGAAGATCGGGCCGGCCGCCCTGGGTCAGGACGTGCGCGTGGGCGCGCTCCCGCAGATCCAGGCGGCGACGGGCCTCGGCGTGCACCCGGGCGACTACTACGGACCGGCGGGGGCCGGCGGCATGAGCGGCATGCCGCACCTCGCCGCGTCGAGCCCGTGGTCGAAGGACCCGGAGCTCGCCCGCCGGCTCTGGGACGCGTCCGAGCAGCTGACGGGCGTGGTCTACCCGGCCTGACGTCCCGGGCGCTCCGCCAGCCGATCGGACACGCGACGCACGACCACCGGCTGCACGAGGGCGAGCGCGAGCGCCCCGGCGCCGAGCGCGCCCCAGGTGCCGGCGACGCCGATCCGCGCCAGCAGCTGGGTGCCGAGCAGCGGCCCGACCATCGCGGCCACGCCCCAGCTCACGCCGTGCGCCGAGAGGTACCGGGCGCGGGAGGCGACCGGCGCCAGGGCGGCGACGAGCGCGGGGGCGCGTCCGAGGAGGAGCAGGTCGCCGACGCTCCACACGACGGCGGACGCGGCGAGACCGAGGGGGCCCGCGGCGACGCCCGTCGCCGCGAAGCCCGCGCCCAGCAGCGCGAACCCGAGCGCCATCGCCCGGCCCGGCCCGAGGTGCGACAGGGGACCGCGCCGCAGCAGCGGCTGCCCGAGCACCACGACGAGCGCGGACAGCGCGAACAGCAGCCCGGCGTGCGCGGGCTGGATCCCCCGCTCCGCCAGGGTGAGGGGCAGGAGCACGTCGAGCTGGAGGTAGAGGATCGCGAAGCCGGTGCCGGAGGCGAGCATCCCGAGCAGGAGCGGATCGCGCCACGGCGACCGCGCGGCCTCGGGGGCGAGGGCGGGGGCTCCTCGCCCGTCGGCCCGCGCGGCGTCCGCCTCCTCCGCCGCGTCCGTCACGGCCGGATCCACCGCTCCACCCACGCCCGCGGCCGCGCGCGGCAGCCCCATGCGCACCAGCGCCGCGCAGGCGAGGCAGCTGGCGGCGTCCACCACGAAGAGGAGACGGAGGTCGACGCCGCCCACGACGGTGGCGAGGAGACCGGCGAGGACGCCCGCCGCGGCGAGGCCCGCCGCGAGCATCCCGTAGGCCGCGACCCGGTCGCCGTCGCCCTCCACGAGGTCCGCGACGAGGGCCTGGCTGGCCGGCTCGTAGAGCTCGAACGCGAGGCCGAGCAGCACCGCGGCCATGGCCGCCGTGGGCAGGTCCGGTGCCGCGGCCAGCGCGAGCTGGCAGCCCGCGGTCAGCACCAGGCCCGTGACGATGGCGGCCCGCCGCCCCACGGCGTCCGCGAGCAGGCCGCCCAGCAGACGAGACGGGATCGTCGCGGCGCCGAAGAGCGCCACGACCGCACCCGCGGCGGCCACGGACGCCCCGCTCTCCCCCGTGAGCACGACCGCGAGGAAGGGCAGCGTGAACGCGCCCAGCCGGTTGACGCTCCGCGCCGCGACGAGGATGCGGACGGGACGTGGCAGCGCGCCCCATCCGGCGAGGGCGGATCCCGCGCTCCGCGCCCGCGGCCGTGCCCGTGCCCGCGCGACCGGACGGCGCCCGCTCCGCGCCCCGCGTCCCGTCATCCGCTCCCCCGCTCCCCCGCCCCGCATCGGCGCGCGGTGCCACGGTAGGGGCATCCGCCGTCATCGCCCCGGCGCGGCGCACACGCGCTCGCGCCCGGCCGATCCGCGGCGGCGCCCGGCTCCCGCCCGGGTGCATTCCCTATGGTGGGGACATGAGCATCGACGCCGACCGCCCCTGGGTACGCAGCTACGCGGACGGGGTGTCGGCGGACATCCCGCCCGTCATCGGATCGCTCGTCGACATGGTCGAGCGGAGCATCCAGCGGCACTCCCGGGCGGTCGCGCTCGAGTTCTTCGGACGCGAGACGACCTATCGGGAGCTGGGCGACCAGATCAGCCGTGCCGCCGAGGGCCTCCGCAGGCTCGGCGTGCGCAAGGGCGACCGGGTCGCGCTCGTGCTGCCGAACTGCCCGCAGCACGTGGTGGCCTTCTACGCGGTGCTGCGGCTCGGCGCGATCGTGGTCGAGCACAACCCGCTCTACACGCCACGCGAGCTCCGCCACCAGTTCGAGGACCACGGCGCGCGCGTCGCCATCGCCTGGAACACCGTCGTGGGGACGATCCAGGACATGCCGCGCGACGTGCCCGTCGACACGATCATCTCCGTCGACCTGCCCGCCGCCATGCCGCTGTCCATGCGCGTCAAGCTGCGCCTCCCGGTGCCGGCCGCCCGCCGCGCCCGCGCCGCGATCACTGCGCCCGTGAAGGACACCGTCACGTGGGAGACGCTCGTCGACCACCGCCGCATCGCGTCCTCCCGCCCGCGTCCGGAGCTCGACGACGTCGCGATCCTCCAGTACACGAGCGGCACGACCGCGAGCCCCAAGGGGGCGATCCTCACCCACCGCAACCTGCACGCGAACGCCATGCAGGGGCGCGCCTGGGTGCCGGGCCTCGCCGACGGCGGCGAGACCGTCTACGGCGTGCTGCCCATGTTCCACGCGTACGGGCTGACGCTCTGCCTCACGTTCGCCATGGCGATCGGCGCGCGGCTCGTGCTCTTCCCGAAGTTCGACGTGGACCTCGTGCTCGCCGCCGCGCGGAAGCACCCGCCGACGTTCCTGCCCGCCGTGCCGCCCATCTACGAGCGCCTCGCCCGGGCCGCGAAGGACACGGGCGTCGACCTCACGGGCGTCCGCTTCGCCATCTCCGGCGCCATGAACCTGCCCGTCGCCACGGTCGAGCTGTGGGAGGGCCTCACCGGCGGCTACCTCGTCGAGGGCTACGGGCTCACGGAGACCTCGCCCGTGGCGCTCGGCAACCCCATCGGCCCGTCCCGGCGGCCCGGCACCGTGGGCGTCCCGTTCCCGAGCACCGAGGTGCGCGTCGTGGATCCCGAGGACCCGACCGTCGACCGCGCCCCCGGCGAGGAGGGCGAGCTGCTCATCCGCGGGCCGCAGGTGTTCCAGGGGTACTGGCGCCGCCCGGACGAGTCGCGCGCGGCGCTCCTCGACGGCGGCTGGTTCCGCACGGGCGACATCGTGCGCGTCGACGCCGACGGCTTCACCACCATCGTCGACCGGATGAAGGAGCTCATCATCACGGGCGGCTTCAACGTGTCCCCGAGCGAGGTCGAGGACGTCGTGCGCGGCGCCCCGGGCGTGCAGTCCGTCGCCGTCGTCGGCATGCCGTCCTCGGACGGCGGCGAGGACGTCACCGCCGCGGTGGTCATGGACGCCGGCCGCCGGCTCGACGAGGCCGCCGTCCGCGCGTACTGCCGCGCGCACCTCACCGCCTACAAGGTGCCGCGCCGCGCCGTGCAGGTCGACGCGCTGCCCACCTCGCTCATCGGCAAGGTGCTCCGTCGACAGGTGCGCGAGGACCTGCAGCGCGAAGGCTGACCGCCGCCTGGCAGGTCGGGCCCCCGCCGGGGCGGCGGCGCGCGACGGTCCTACGGTGGAGGAGCACGTTTCGTGCACCAACCATCGAAGGAGCGCAATGACCAGAGGCATCGCCGTCGTCACCGGAGGATCCGCGGGACTGGGACGGGCCACCGTCCGGGAGCTCGCGGACCGCGGCTGGGATGTCGCCGTCCTGGCCCGCGGCGAGGACGGCCTCGCGGGCGCCGTCGCCGACATCGAGGCGCGCGGGCGCCGCGGCCTCGGCATCTCCACCGACGTCGCCGACCGCCTGGCCGTCGAGGCCGCCGCCGACCGCGTCGAGGACGAGCTCGGCCCGATCGACCTCTGGGTCAACGACGCCATGGTCGGCGTCTTCGGCGAGTTCCTCACCACCGACCCCGCCGACTTCGAGCGGGCCACGGCCGTCAACTACTTCGGCTTCGTCAACGGCACGCGCGCCGCGCTCAGCCGCATGGTGCCGCGCGACCGGGGCCACGTGATCCAGGTCGGCTCGGCGCTCGCCCACCGCGGGATCCCGCTGCAGGCCGCGTACTGCGCCGCGAAGCACGCCGTGCAGGGCTTCACCGAGTCGGTCACGACCGAGCTGATCCACAACAAGAGCCAGGTGAAGATCTCCACGGTCGACATGCCCGCGCTCAACACGATCCAGTTCAACTGGGTCAAGTCGCAGCTGCCGCACCACCCGCAGCCGGTGCCGCCGATCTTCGAGCCCGAGGTGGGCGCGCAGGCCATCGCCGCCGTCGCCGAGAAGCCCAAGCGCCGCAACTGGGTCGGCGAGCCGACGGTGATGACGGTGCTCGGCAACCGCTTCGTCGCGAACTGGCTCGACGGCTACCTCGCGAAGACCGGCTACTCCGGCCAGCAGGCCGAGGACAAGACGCAGCCCATGCTCACGACGAACCTCTACACGCCGACCGCGGGCGACCACGGCGCGCGCGGCATCTTCAGCGACCGCGCCCGGATGACGAGCCCGCAGGTCTGGATCATCCGCAACCGGGCGAAGACCGTCGCGATCGGCGCCGGTGCCCTCCTCTCCGGCGTCGTCGCCGGGGCCGCGGCCCTCCGTCGCCGATAGCCTCGACGCATGGGTGACATCGACGCGATCGTGGTCGGATCGGGACCGAACGGCCTGGCCGCGGCCGTGACGATGGCCCGGGCAGGTCTCTCCGTGCAGGTGCACGAGCGGGCGGACACCATCGGCGGCGGCAGCCGCACGGCCGAGCTCACGCTCCCCGGCTTCCACCACGACATCTGCTCCGCCGTGCACCCGATGGCTCTCGCGTCCGGGTTCTTCCGGGCGTTCCAGCTCGACCGGCGGATCGACCTCGTGGTGCCCGAGATCTCCTACGCGCATCCGCTCGACGGCGGCCGCTCGGGCATCGCCTATCGCGACATCGACCGCACCGTCGACGCGCTCGGCGTCGACGGGCGGGCGTGGCGGCAGCTGATGGGGCCGCTCGCCGCCTCCGCCGACCGCGTCGCGCAGTTCACGAACGGCCCGCTGCTGCAGGTGCCGCGTCACCCGCCGACCGCCATCCGGCTCGGCCTCCGCGCGCTCGAGCAGGGCTCGCCCGCCTGGAACGCGCGCTTCCGCGGCGACGTCGCGCCCGCCATGCTCACCGGGGTCGCGGCGCACGCGATCCAGACCATGCCGAGCGTCTCGACCGCCGCCGCCGCGCTCTCCCTCGGCGCGTACGCCCACGCCCGCGGCTGGCCCGTGCCCATCGGCGGCAGCCAGTCGATCGTCGACGCCATGGTCGCCGACCTGCGGGCGCACGGCGGCGAGGTGGTCACCGGATCCGAGGTCCGCAGGATCCGCGAGCTGCCCGCCGCCCGCGCGGTGCTGTTCGACACCAGCGCGCGCGCCCTCTCGCGCATCGCGAGCGACCGCCTGCCCGCCGGCTACCTCCGCGCCCTGCGCCGCTTCCGCTACGGCAACGCCGCCTCCAAGGTGGACTTCGCGCTCTCCGGCCCCGTGCCGTGGACGGACCCCGAGCTCCGCTGCGCGGGCACGCTGCACGTCGGCGGCACCCGCGCCGAGATCCAGGCCGCCGAGCGCGACGTGGCCGCGGGACTGCACAGCGACGACCCGTACGTGCTCGTCGCGCAGCCCTCCATCGACGATCCCGGACGCGCCCCCGAGGGCAAGCACGTGCTCTGGGCGTACACGCACGTGCCCGCGGGATCCACGGTCGACCAGACCGAGGCGATCACCCGCCAGATCGAGCGCTTCGCCCCCGGCTTCCGCGACCTCATCCTCGCCTCCTCCAGCATCGACGCGGTCGGCATGGAGGAGCACGACCCCAACTACATCGGCGGCGACATCGCGGCCGGCGCCGCGAGCGTCTGGCAGCTGCTGGCGCGTCCGGTGCTCTCGCCGGATCCGTGGCGCACGCCTGCCGCGGGCGTGTACCTCGCGTCGAGCTCGGCGACGCCGGGGCCCGGCGTGCACGGCATGGCGGGGTACCAGGCGGCGCGGAGCGCGCTGCGGCACGAGTTCGGGATCACGCGGGGGCCCGACCTCTCGTCGTGATCCGCCGGGCGGGGCCTAGCCGCGCCAGCGGCCCACGTGCTCCCACGCCCCGAACATCGGGACGTCCTCGTACATCTCGTCGACGGGCACCTCCCGGTACTCGCGCACCTCGACGTTGGACCGTCCCGTGTCGGTGCGGGTCCAGCGCCCGTATCCGTCCTCGCGGTACTGGAACTTCTCGATGAGCACGGCGTCCCTCCGTCGCAGGTACCCCTCGACGGCCGGGTAGTGGTGCTCCACCACCTGGCTCTGGAACAGCTGGTCGCCGGGGCGCGTGAGGCTGAAGCTGTACCGGATCCGGTGCCATTCATCGAGGTAGCGCGCCTTGATGCAGGCGGCGTAGGGCATGACCTCCAGCAGGAAGTCCGGCGGCGTCGTCACGTCGTCGCCGTCGTGCCAGGCCGCCACGGTGAACCAGTTGTCGGGCCCCGGGACGCGCAACGCGTACCGCAGCCAGGCCTCCTCCTCGGTCATCACGTCGATGGGTCGGCACATGCCGTGGTGCCACCGCGCGCAGTAGACGTAGATCACGTCACCGCCCTCCCCGCTCGGGCTCGTGGACCCGCCCTCGCGCGTCGCGCACGATGACGTCCTGCTCCCGCGCGTACTCGAGGAAAGCCGGCGGGATGCGCCGACGCTGCACGGGCAGCTCCAGCACGAGGTCGCCGTCGAGCTCGCCCACGCCTTCGCCCGCCTGACCCGGGTGGTAGAGGGCCACCAGATCGTCGACCAGCGCCCGTGCCCTCTCCGCCGAGAGCCGGGCGATCTGCACGCGCGGCTTCGAGATGATCTCCTGATCCGAGAAGTACGTGTTCACGACGAGCGTCGCCTGCAGGGCCCGCTGCCACGGCCGGCGGAAGCCGGCGGGGAGCGGCGGCACCAGGGACGGGGCCAGCGACGGCGACATGACGCCGTCGTCGAGGAGCACCGCGTTGAGGATGCGCCCCTCGACCGTCCGGATGATCACGCGCTTCTCCGTCGCGTCATCGAGGAGCTCCCGCGGGACGACCTCCGGTTGCGCCGCGATCTCGAGGACGGGCCGACCGCCGATCGGCGCCGCCTCCCGCGCGACCCCGAAGCCAGAGTGGTAGTCCTGCGCAGGGGGTGGGACGTCCATGGCGATGAGCGCTCCTCGGTGGTCCGGGAGACGCGCGGGTCTCCGCGTGACCAGGGTGACCGAAACACCTTGACGCCGTCGGGCGCATCCCCAGGGGTGGGGCGCCGTGCCGACCTCGGCTGCCTGCACGAGCGGGAGCCGCTCGGCCGGAGCCGCCGTCGGGCGCCGTCGGCACCAGCCTCGGGACGGGATCCGCTCGTCAAGCGCTGCACGGACGACGTGTGGCCTCCGCGGGAAGCCGCCACGAGCGCGCCGGGCGCGTCCCGCACGTCCTCCAGGTCGGCCCACGCGCGGCGTCGAGACGCTAGCCCGGCATCCGTTCTACCGCGCCCAGTCGATGTGCGTGCCCGTCCGCCGCCGCGGCGATCGCGGTGATGAGCGCCTCGGCGTCTCGCGCTTCCCCACCACGCGCGTGCGCCTCCGTCCAGTGGGCGGCGACCGCGGGATCGACGTCCGTGCCGAGGATCCGCGCGGCGTCGCCCGTGTGCTCGAGCCGCCGCGACACGGTCACGGTCAGCTGCCCGCCGTGCGGGCTCGTGAGGAGCACCGCTCCCCCGTCCCACAGCGAGGCGATCCGGAGGTCGGGATCCGTGGCGGCCGCCCCCACCAGGCACTCGCCGACGGTGACGGGGCGGGGCGAGAGGATCACCCATTCGCCGTTCACGGGGTCTCTCCCGCCAGAGCGGAGACGACGGTCTCCGGCCCGAAGGCGCGGAGCGCGGTCTCGAGGTCGGCCCAGGCGGGCGCCGAGCCGCTCCCGAACTCGAGGAGCAGGGAGGGCGTGCGCGGATGCCCGATGCGCGTGAGCACCCCGCCGGACTCCAGCTCGGCCGTGGGGAACGCCCAGTCGCGTACCGCGCGCGGGCCCACGAGAGCCGCTCGGGGCTCGACCGCATGCGCGGGGTCGGCGGAGAAGGTGAGGTCGTCCGCCCCCTCCATGGAGACGGCGAAGGCGAACTGGATCTGGGCGGCGCCGTGCAGACCCCGCATCAGCCGGGCCGCGGCCTCCGCGGAGACCGCGCCACGCAGCACCAGCTTCGTCTCCTCGTAGATGCCCGAGGGCGCCTGCCACGCGCGGAGGGTGCCGCTGGCTCCCGACCCGTGGACGACGATCCTCGCGACGTCCGGAAACCGTCCCCGCGCCCATGCGGTCATGCCCTCGGGAGACCAGGCAGATGCCGCCGGCTCGACCGCGCCCCACCCCTCCAGGCGCGTGCCCGTCTCGGACGCGATGACCTCGGCCAGGCTCCCAGCCGCGAATCGCGACGGATCCACGTGGCGGGCGCTGACGGTGACCTGCGTCCAGGGGACGGATGCGGTGTCGATGCGGCGCTCCCCCGCGTCACCGGGCGTGCCCGCCGCCCACGCGTCCGACGGATGGGAGACCACGGCGTCCGTGCCGGCGATGCGGAACCCGTCGGCCGCGGACACCGCCCACCGCCCGTCGAAGAGCCGCAGCGCCTGCAGCATCGCGAACGTGAGCCGCGTCTCCGGGGGCGTCACGATCAGCAGGCGCATCCCGGCTGCCCCCGCATCGGCCAGGAGGCCGGATCGGAGCGCGCTGAGGTGGAGGACGCGCGAGGTGCTGCGAGAGACGACGAAGCCGTCACCCACCTCCTCGATGAGGGGGTGGGTGACGGCCGATGCCGCGTCCGCGACGGTGGTGCTCATGCGGTGACGCTCGACGCCCTAGCCGATGGCGTCGACCGCCGCCTTCCCGCGCGACATGGCCGTCTGCGCGGTCTCGTCGTTGCGTGCCATCGCCTGGCGGAGCGCGTGGATGATGTCCCGCACCTGCTGGGCGACCGCGTTCCAGCGGGCCTCCTTGGCCGCGTACTCCGTGGAGACGCCGTCGGCCTGGTAGTCGGCCATGGCTGCCTTGACGTCGGAGTCGCGCTGGTCGAGCAGCGACTCCAGGTGGCTGGCGACGGACTGGAACTCGTCCTGTGCCGACTGCGATGCCGCGATGTCGTAGTCGCGGCGGTCTGCGCTGTTCCCGCTCATGTGAGTCGGATCCCTTCTCTAGGCCCGGCCGGAGAAGCGGGCGGAGTCGAAGCCCGCGCCGCTCTGCGCCGCGCGCGTCTGGTCCGACATGTCGGAGTCGCCCTGGTGGAAGGCCTGGTCCTGGCCCTGGATGCCGCCGAGCACTGCAGCGAGGGCCGAGTTCAGCTCGGCCGCGATGGAGTCGGTGTGCGCCTTGAACTGGTCGAAGGCCTGACGGCCCGCCCCGTTGAAGCGGCCCTCGAGCGGCGCTGCCGACTGCTCGAGACGGCGCACGAGCGCGCCGAGGTCCTCGTGCGACGAGCTGGTCCGCTGTCCCAGCTGCGTGAGGGTGGACGCCCCCATCGCGAATTTCATGCCCATGTACTGCTCCTCTCAGCCGCGGCCGGGCCGCGCGCTGCTCGCCGATGCGACCGGACGACACCCGACCGATCGCACCGGATGGTACCCCCGATTCGGGGGCACGGGAACAGTTAATAGAGGTACGGATCCATGACGCTAGGATCACGCTGGCTCGGGCGTCGGGCCCGGACCCGGCTGGGAGGCATCGATGGCGCATGCGCTCCTCGGCGCGGTCACCTGCGGACGGTGCGGTGCGCGCGTCGCGGCAGCCGTCTCCTCCTGCTCCCGCTGCACGTCCCCCCGCCTCGACGCCGCGCCCGGCACGGCCACCGGGCCCTACCAGGGCATGCTCATCGGCGTCGTCCCCGCGGCGGCCGGTCGCCGGTACGCCGCACGCGCGGTGGACGCCCTCCCGCCCCTGGCGCTCCTCGTCGCGGCGGCGGTCGGCGCGGCCGACGGCCGGTGGGCCGTGCTCGTCGTCGCGGCCCTGGTGGTCGCCGCGCTCGCGCTGATGGCCGCCAACGCCCTCTCGTCGGTCCGCAGCGGTCAGACCCTCGGCCGCCGCGTGCTCGGGCTCCGCACCGTGGACGACCTCTCCGGCGCGCCGCTCACCGCGATGGACCGCCTCGGTCGGATCCCCCGTGTGCTGCGCCAGCGGACCACGATGACCGCGGACCTCCGCGCGGGCCGGGATCCGCTCGGCGTCGCCCGGCCCCCCGCGGAGGCGCTCGGCGAGGACGCCCCCGACGATGCCTCCCCCACCGTCGACGAGGCCGTGCGGCGCGCGCACCGCCGCTCCGCGGCACCGGCCGCCGAGGCCCCGCCGGCCACCGCCGCGGCGCTCGTCCTCGACTCCGGCGAACGGCTCGCCGTCGCCGAGCCCCTGGTGGTCGGCCGGAAGCCCGAGGCGCAGGTCGACGGCGTCACGCACCGCGTGCACCCGTGGGCCGACCTCTCCCGCACCGTCGCGAAGTCCCACGCGCTCTTCGCCTGGTCCGGCTCGACCATGTGGATCACCGACCTCGGCAGCCTCTCGGGCACCGCGATCATCACCCCGGACGGGGAGCGTCGTCCGCTCGTCGCCGGCGTGCCCACCGCGGCGAGCGTCGGGTGGATCGTGGAGCTCGGGCGCCGCCGCATCACGATCGAGCCGGACGGCTCGGATGCGGCGACGGCCACCGACCCCTCGCCCGCCGCGGCGACGGAGGAGGGCGGGCCGAGCGCGCGCGCCTCCGCGAGCTCCGGATCCGCGACCGCCCCGCCCGCCGGCTCCGGATCCGGCGCCGCCGACCGCACGGCCGCCGCGGCCCCCGCCCCGACCCCCACCGAGAGGACGGCGCTCCGTGCCGACTGATCCCGACGTCATCCTCCTGGAGACGATCCGCACGCACCGCTCCCGGCTCCGGTCGGCGTTCATCTTCGGCGAGCTCACCGAGCGCCGCGTCGTCGACGACAACTCCAAGCGGTTCATCGCGAGCGTCGTGGTCGCCGCGGTCATCTGCGCGGGCTGCGTGGGCGTCTCGTTCGTCGGCCACCTCCTCGGCGGTGCCGCCCCCGGCGCGACCGCCGGCGTCGTGGCTACCCCGGTGCCCAGCCCGTGAGCACCTTCACGCGGGTGACCGTCCTCGGCTCGCACCGCCGCGTCGACCTCGTGGCGCCGAGCGACGAGGCCGTCGCCGCCCTCATCGCGCAGCTGGTGGATCTGCTGGGCGAGCGCACCGAGTCGGCGGCCCGCCCGATGACGCTCATCCGCGCCTCGGGCGACCAGCTCGGCGCCGAGGAGTCCCTCGACGACCAGGGCGTGCTCGCGGGCGACGTGCTCCGGCTCGTGCGCGTCGACGACGCGCCCGCCCCGCCCGAGGTCGCCGACGTGACCGACGTGGTCGCCGAGGCGCGCGACGACCAGAGCGCCCTGTGGGGCGACGTGCACCGCATCTCCGCGACCTGCGTCGGCATCGCGCTGCTCTCCGGCGTGGCCGGCGCCCTCCTCGTCTCGCCGACCGCGCTCCCCGTCCTCGGCGGCGTCGCGGTGCTCCTGGCGGTCGCGGCGGCCGTGCTCGGGCTCGTCCGTCAGGACCGACCCGCCCTAGTGCTCACCGCGGCGGCCGTCGGACTCGCGGTGCCCGCGACCGTCGCCGCCGTGGGCGAGTGGATGCCGCAGGGCGGCTCGCTCCCCGTCCTCGCCTTCGCGGTCGCCGGCGCCGCGTGGCTGGTGGTCGGCGTCGGGATCGGCCTCGGGCTCCGGCGGCGCACCCTGCTGCGCGGGAGCATCGTCGGGGTCGCGGCCAGCGCCGTGGCCCTGGCCGTCGACCTGGTGGGATGGACGGTGCCGCAGGAGTCGGCGATCGTGGGCACGGCCGCCGTCGTCCTCATCGGCCTCCTCCCGTGGTACTCGATGACGGCATCGGGCCTCACGGGGCTCGACGACCTGGTCATCGCCGGCACGCTCTCCGACCGCGACACGCTCCGCGGCACGGTCGACGAGTCCTACCGGTCGCTCAGCTGGGCGAGCCTCGCGGCGGCGATCCCCGCGGCCATCGCCGCGAGCGCGCTCGTCGGCACCGAGGATCCGTGGCCCCTCGCCCTCGGCGTCTGCCTCACGCTGGTCCTCGCCCTGCGCACCCGCGCGTTCCCCCTCGCCTGGCAGTCGCTCCCGCTGTGGGGGGCCGTCGCCGCCGTGGTCGTGGCCGCCGCGCTCGCGCACGCCGCGGAGCGCGACGCGGTCGCCGCGGGCCTCGGGGTCGTCGTCCTCGCGTGCGCCGTGATCTGCGTCGCCCGCCCCTCGCTGCAGGCGCGTGCGCGCCTGCGCCGCATCGGCAACCGGGTCGAGACGCTCGCGGTCGTCGCCCTCGTCCCGTGCGTGATCGGCGTGTTCGGCGTGTACCCGTCCCTGCTCGGGACGTTCTGACGATGGGCCGCCTGATCAGCTCGCTGTCCACGACCGCGCACATGCTCCTCGCGAGCCCCGCCTCGGCCTTCCGCGAGGCGACCGAGGCCGACGCGGCCGTGCGCGTGCCGCTGCCCGTGTCCCGACGTGTCGGCTTCGTGCAGCTCGCCGGGGGGAGCGGCACGTCCGCCGCGTCCGCCGCGGTCGCCGCCGCCCTGGCCGCGCGGCGCACCGGCGTCTCGCTCGCGGTCAACGCCTCCGGCGGATCCACGCACATCCTCCGCCGCCTCCCGCCCGAGACCGCCGACCCCGGCCTGCGCCGCGACGCCCTCCCCACCACGCTGCGGGAGGCTGCCGCCGACCTGGCCTTCCCGCTCCCCCGCCTCGCCGCCCTCGACCTCCAGCGCCGGGACCGCCCCACCACGGCCGCGGACACCCGCACCTGGTTCGACGAGGTGAACCCGATCTCCCGCTTCTTCGACCTCGTCGTCACCGACTGGGGCGTGCGGCCGGCCGCCGCGGACCTGGCGCTCACCGCCGTCGCGAGCCACGTGCTCTGCCTGGTGTGCCGGGCCGAGCGGCACGCGCTGGAGGACGTGGTGGCCATGGTGCCCGCGCTCCGCGCCGAGCCGGATCCGCCGCGCATCGTCGTCGTGAGCGTCGACGTGGGCGCCCGGGGCCGGCAGGACGCCCGCGACGTGATCGCGCGCGAGGTCGGGGTGCCCCTCATCGCGCTGCCCTACGACGCCGCCTGGTCCACCGCGATCCCCACGGCGAGCCGGCGTCTCTCGCTCGCCTCCCGCACGGCCGTGCTGCGGCTCGCCAGCACGGTGATGACGGAGGCGGTCGCCTCGCTGCCGTCGAACAGCGCGCCCTCCATCCGCCCCGCCGACGACGCGCGCTCGGCGGCCGTCGCGTGAACCGCCTCGTCCACCGGCCGAGCCGCGTCACCCGACCGCTGGAGCAGCCCGAGGCGGAGGCGCTGTCGGCGCCGCCCGCCATGCAGGACGGCCCGCAGGGCGGGTTCCCCATCCAGTCGCTCATCCCCATCCTCGGCGCCACCGTCAGCGTCACGATGATGACGCTGCTGCGCGGCCAGCAGATCTACATGGTCATCGGCGCGCTCGTGCTCGTCGTGGCCGCGGTCGGCGGCCTCGCGATGGCGTTCACCCAGCGCAGCAGCTCCGCCCGGACGCGCCGCGTGCAGCGCGAGCGCTACCTCGACTACCTGGAGCGCGTCCGGTCCCGCACCCGGGCCCGCGCCTTCGAGGCGCGCGAGCAGGCCGCCCTGCTGGATCCGGCGCCCGTCGCCCTCACCGAGATCGTGCGCGACCCCGCGCGCCTCTGGGAGCGTCGCCGGAGCGACGCCGACTTCCTGCGCGTGCGGCTCGGCTCCGGCACCCGGCGCTGGCTCGAGCTGGCCCTCCCGGCCGAGCCGAACCCGGTCGAACCGTACGACCCGATCATGGCGGCCGAGGCGGAGCAGGTCGTGGCGCAGCACGAGGTCGTGCGCGGGATGCCCATCACGGTCGACCTCGCCGGGGCCGGGCACGTGTCCGTCATCGGCCCGCGCGAGGACGTGCTGAACGCCGCGCGCACCCTCATCGCCCAGCTCGCCGTCTTCCACGCGCCGGACGACATGGTGATGGCGCTCACGTTCCCCGAGCGCGCTGCGGCGGACTGGCGCGGCGTCGACCGGCTCCCGCACCTCGTGGTGGAGGACGTCTTCGACGGCCCCGTGCCCGCGCGCCGCGTCGCCCCCACCCCGCAGGCGCTCCGCACCGTCATCGGGGAGGACCTCGCCGACCGCGCCCAGCTCGCCGCCACCGCCCGTCGCGGCGGGCTCGACCAGGGGCCCGCGGACATCCCGCGGCTCGTGGTGTTCATGGACGACTACGGAAGCATCGCCGGGTCCCTCCCCGTCCCCGACGCCGAGCTCGACCTCCGCGACCTGCGGATCACGATCGTCCACCTCCTCAGCGACCGGCTCCACGAGCCGTCGGACGTGACGCTGCGCATCCTCGTGGACGGTGGATCCGCCGTGGTCAGCGACGCCCGGCTCGCGCACCCCGTCTCCGAGGTCACGCCCGACCGGATGCCGGTCGCGCTCCTCGACGTGCTCACCCGCGCCCTGGCCCCGCTGCGCCTCAGCATGTCCCGCAAGGACGAGGCGGAGTCGGCGCGCGCCATCGACATCTCCGAGCTGCTCGGCATCGGCGAGGTCGGGTCCCTCGATCCCGCCGTCACGCAGGCGCCGCGGTCGCCGCGCGACTTCCTGCGCGTGCCCGTCGGCCTCGACGACTTCGGCGAGCCGCTCCTGCTCGACATCAAGGAGGCCTCGCAGCTCGGCATCGGGCCGCACGGCCTGTGCGTGGGCGCCACCGGATCCGGCAAGAGCGAGTTCCTGCGGACCTTCGTGCTCGCCCTCGCGTCGTCGCACAGCCCCGAGGACCTGGCGATGATCCTCGTCGACTACAAGGGCGGCGCCGCCTTCGCGCCGTTCGCGAGCCTCCCGCACGTGGCGGGCCTCATCGACAACCTCGCCGACGACCCGCAGCTCACGCAGCGCGCACGCGCCAGCCTCTCCGGGGAGGTCGTCCGCCGGCAGAAGATGCTCAAGGACGCCGGCAACGTGCCGTCCATCACGCACTACGCCGAGCTCCGCAGCACGCGTCCCGAGCTCCCCGGCATGCCGCACCTGCTGCTCATCATCGACGAGTTCGGCGAGCTCCTCACGGCCGAACCGGACCTCATCGACCTGCTCATCCAGATCGGGCGCATCGGGCGCACGCTCGGGATCCACATGCTGCTGTCGAGCCAGCGGCTCGAGGCCGGCAAGCTCCGCGGCCTCGACACGTACCTCTCCTACCGGATCGCGCTGCGCACGTTCTCCGAGGCGGAGAGCAGCATGATCATCGACACCAACGACGCCTTCCGCCTCCCCGCGGTGCCCGGCTACGCGTACCTCAAGTTCGACACCACGCTCCGGCGCTTCCGCTCCGGGTACGTCTCCGGCGCCATCGCGGAGGCCGACCCGGATCCGCAGGCGGACGGCCCCGACGCCCCGCGCGGCATGATCCGCCTACCCACCTACAACGGCATCGCCACGCGCGAGAGCAGCCAGAGCGCGGAGGAGGCGCTCGCCCGCCCGGTCGTCGGCCGCGTGCTCGTCGACCTCGCCGTAGAGCGGATCCGCACCCGGGGCGAACCCGTCGCCCCCGTGTGGCTGCCGCCCCTACCCGAGCGGCTCACGCTCGCGTCGCTCGTCGACCGCGCCGAGCAGCACCGCGCCCTCGCGGTGCCGGTGGGGCTGCTCGACGAGCCGGACCGCCAGCGGCAGGAACCGTGGATCCTCGACCTCACCCGCAGCGGCGGCCACGCGGCCGTCTACGGCGCGCCGCAGTCCGGCCGCACGACGTTCCTCCGGACGGTCGTGGCGGGGCTCGCCCTCACGCACTCCCCCGCCCAGGTCGCCGTCTACGGCCTCGACTTCTCCGGCGGCGGGCTCTCGCGCGTCGAGGGCTTCCCGCACGTAGGAGGCATCGCCACCCGCACGAGCCGGGAGCGTCTCCTGCGCGTGGCGGAGGAGATGCGCCGCATGCTCACCGAGCGCGAGGCCGTCTTCCCGCGCCACTCGATCGACTCCATGGCGACGCTGCGGCGCCTGCACGCGGAGGGCCGCGTGCCGGAGCTCGACGCGGCCGACGTCGTGCTGGTCGTGGACGAGGCCGGCGCCCTCCGCGGCGACCACGAGGAGCTCGAGCCCGTCGTGCAGGAGCTCCTGCAGCGCGGCGGCTCCTACGGCATCCACGTGGTGCTCGCGCTCACGCGGTGGAACGACCTCCGCACCACCCTGCAGCCGTTCATCGGCACCCGCATCGAGCTGCGCCTCAACGACGCGCTGGAGTCCCTCGCGGGGCGCCGGCTCTCGGAGACCCTTCGGGCCGAGCAGCCGGGGCGCGCGATCACGGACGACCGGCGGTTCGCGCAGATCGCGCTGCCCGTGCTCGAGACCGAGCCGGGGCTCGACGTGGGCGACGCCCTCGAGGAGCTGGCGCGCGACACGGCCGAGCGCTGGCAGGGCGAGCGCGCGCGGGCGATCCGCCTGCTCCCGGAGAACCTGCCGGCCGCGCTCCTCCCCGACGCGGTCGAGGTGCCCGCGGCGGTCCCGGTCGGGCTCGCGCAGGACACGATGGAGCCCGCGCTCCTCGACCACCGCGGCCCGGATCCGCACCTGCTCGTCTTCGGCGACCCGGGCGCGGGCAAGAGCAACCTGCTGCGCGTGCTCATCGACGGATCCGTGCAGCGCAGCAGCTCGGACGAGCTCGTGGTCGCGCTCGTCGACATCCGCGGCGCGCTGTCCGACGCGTGCCCCGACGAGTACCTCGGCGGCTACGCGGGCGACGCCACGCAGGCGACGGAGCTGGTCACGGCCATCGCCGGCGAGCTGGCCCGGCGGCGCGCGGAGCACGACACCGCGGCGGCGCGGATCCTGCTGGTGATCGACGACCACGACATCGTGGCCGCCTCCGGCACCGACGCCCTGCGACCGCTGCTGCCGTTCATCGCCAGCGCGCGCGACCTCAAGCTCACCATCGCCGTCGCGCGGCCCGTCGCGGGCACCTCGCGGGCGTTCTTCGACATCGTGCTCCAGTCGCTGCGCGACAACGGGGCGACGGCGGTCGTCATGTCGGGCGAGCGGTCGGAGGGGCAGATCGTGCCCGGCATCCACGCCGAGCGCATGGTCCCGGGACGCGCGCGCCTCGTGCGCCGCGGCGCCCGACCGCAGCTGATCCAGGTGGCCCTGCAGGCCGACCCCGCTCTCGTCGAGGCGGGAGCCGCGCATGCCTGACACCGGGACGCCCCTCGTCCGCCTCCGCGAGCGCGCCGCCGTGCGCGTGGTCTTCGCCGGCACGTCGGGCGGCGTCGGCACCACCACGACCGCGGCCCTCGTGTTCGCGGCCCTGCAGCGCGGCGCGGCCGGGGCGCCGACGCTCACCGACCACACGGGCGGCACGCTCGGCGGCCGCCTGCCCCTCGGGGACGAGGCCGGGACGGTGGATCCGCGGCTCATCCTGCACGACCTCGGCCCGCACGCCCGCGGCGAGGGCCTCGACCTGCTCGAGTCGCCCGCCACGCTGTTGGCCATCACCACCGCCTCCACCCCCACCGGGATCGCGGCCGCCACCGAGCTGCTCACGGACATCACGGCCCGGTACGGGATCGAGGCGATGGCACGCGTCACCATCGTCGCGAGCCGCACCAACGGCCGCCACGACGTGCAGGCGGAGTCGCGCCGCCTGTTCGCGACCCACGGGCGCACGATCGTCTACGACATCCCCGACGACCCGGGCCTCGCGGTCGGCGGGCGCATCCCGGTGGCCCGCCTGCGCCGGCGCACGCGCGAGGCGCAGACCCGGCTCGCCAAGCACCTCGACGACGTGGCGCGGCGGTTCCACCAGGCGCGCTCGGCGGGCTGACGCGAGACGGCGGGCTGACTGCTGGCGGCGGTCGATCGACGGCGGCTCCGGCACACTGGATGGATGTCCGTCACCCGCCGCCGCATGCACTGCTCCCCCGCCGACGTCTTCGAGGTGCTCGGGGACGGCTGGCTGTTCCCGTCGTGGGTGGTCGGCGCCTCGCGGATGCGCGACGTCGACGACGCCTGGCCGGCCCCCGGATCCCGCCTGCACCACTCCTTCGGCTCCTGGCCCGTGCTCATCGACGACGCCACCACGATGCTCGAGTGGGAGCCGACCCGTCGGCTCGTGATGCAGCCGAAGGGCTGGCCCGTCGGGGAGGCGCGCGTGACGATCGAGGTCCGCACGCTGCCCGAGGGCTGCGAGGTGCGCATGACGGAGGAGGCCGTCCGCGGACCGGGACGCCTCGTGCCCGCGCCGATCATGGACGTCCTCCTGCACGCCCGGAACGTCGAGACCCTCCGCCGGCTGGCCTACCTCGCCGAGGGCCGGCACCCGCGGGGACGCTGATCGCACCCGGCCCCGGCCCCCGCGCGACGCCCGCGCGTCGGCGGACGGGCCGCCGGTCGCGACCGCCCCGCGGCCTAGGGTGGGACCCGTGAGCACCCCCACCGACCGGCCCTGGCTGGCCAGCTACGCGCCCGACGTCCCGCACGAGATCGACCTGCCGCAGGGGTCGCTCGTCGACATCGTCGAGCAGTCCGTGCTCCGCTTCCCCGGCGGCACAGCCCTCGACTTCCTCGGCGCCGAGACGAGCTACGTGGAGCTCGGCGACCTCATCGCCCGTGCCGCCCAGGGCCTGCACGATGAGGGCGTGCGCGCGGGCGATCCCGTCGCGATCGTCCTGCCCAACTGCCCCCAGCACGTGGTCGCCTTCTACGCCGTGCTGCGCCTCGGCGCCGTGGTCGTCGAGCACAACCCGCTCTACACGCCGCGCGAGCTCCAGCACCAGTTCGAGGACCACGGCGCGCGCACGGTCATCGCCTGGGACCGGTCGGTCGCCACCATCCAGGCGCTGCCGGACGGCGTGCGGCCCGAGCGCATCGTGTCGGTCGACGTGACGCGCGCCATGCCCCGGCGGACGCGGCTCCTCCTCCGCCTGCCCGTGCCGAAGGCCCGCGCGGCGCGCGCCGCGATCGCCGCGAAGGTGAGCGGCACGACGCCGTGGGAGCGGATCACCGCCGCCTCCCCGCTCGCCACCGACCACCCGCGGCCCGCGGCGGAGGACCTCGCGGTGATCCAGTACACGAGCGGCACCACCGGGGCGCCCAAGGGCGCCGAGCTCACGCACCTGAACCTCAGCGCGAACGCGGCGCAGTCCCGCGCGTGGGTGCCGACCATCCCGCGGGGCACCAGCGTCGTCTACGCCGTGCTGCCGATGTTCCACGCGTACGGCCTCACGCTCTGCCTCACGTTCGCGATGAGCATGGGATCGCGCCTCGTGCTCTTCCCCCGCTTCGAGCCGGACCTCGTGCTGCAGGCGATCCGCCGTCACCCGCCCACGTTCCTCCCGGCCGTCCCGCCCATCTACGCCCGGCTCCGCGAGGCCGCCGCGGCCGAGGGCGTCTCCCTCGCGGGAATCTCGATCTCCATCTCGGGCGCCATGGCTCTCCCGGAGTCGGTCGTCGTGCCGTGGGAGGAGCAGACCGGCGGCTGGCTCGTCGAGGGCTACGGCCTCTCGGAGTGCTCGCCCGTGCTGATGGCCAACCCCGTCGGCGACACCCGCCGCGCAGGGACCGTCGGGCTCCCGCTGCCGAGCACCGAGGTGCGGGTCGTGGATCCGGAGGACCCGTCCGTCGACCGGCCCGCGGGCGAGGCGGGCGAGCTCGTCGTCCGCGGGCCGCAGGTGTTCCGCGGCTACCACGGCCGGCCGGAGGAGACCGCCGAGGTGCTGCTCGAGGGCGGCTGGTTCCGCACGGGCGACATCGTGACGATCGACGACGACGGCTTCGTGCGCATCGCCGACCGGATCAAGGAGCTCATCATCACGGGCGGCTTCAACGTCTCGCCGTCCGAGGTGGAGGACGCCGTGCGCGAGCTGGCCGGCGTCCGCGACGCGGCCGTCGTGGGGATCCCGCGCGACGGGGGCGACGAGGAGGTGGTGGCCGCCGTCGTGCTCGACGACGGCGCGACGCTCGACGAGCAGGCCGCCCGGGCGTCGCTCCGCGGAGAGCTCGCCGCGTACAAGGTGCCGCGCCGGATCGTCGTGCTCGACGAGCTGCCGACGTCGCTCCTCGGCAAGGTGCTGCGCCGCAAGGTGCGGGAGGGGATCGTCGCCCGCGGATAGGCCGGGACCCGCCACGGCGCCGGAGCGCCGGGCGGGACGTCGGCGGCCGCGCTAGAAGAAGTCGCCGCCGCCGAAGTCGGCTCCGCCGCCGAAGTCCCCGCCGCCGAAGCCGCCCCCGCCGAAGTCGCCTCCCCCGAGGTCTCCGCTGCCGAAGTCGCCGGCGCCCGCGTCGGCCGCACCGGGGTCGCCGGCTCCCGCGCCGGGGTCGCCGGCTCCCGCGTCGCCGCCCGCGTCCTGCGTGCCGGCGTCGCCCCCGGCGTCCCCGCCGTCGGCCCCCGCCTGGTCGCCGCCGATCCCGTCGGGGATGAGCGCCTGCGCGATGGCCGAGCCGACCACGACGCCCGCGATGGTCCCGAGCATGGATCCGGCGATCATGCCGCCCATGCCCATGCCGCCGCCCCCGCCGCCCGCGAGGCCGCCGCGCGGACCGAGCGTGCGCTCGAGGGTGCCCGGCGATCGCATCTCCGAGCGGGTGGCCGACCGGGCGAGCGACTCCGGCCGGTCGTCCACGGGCGCGTCGCCCTCGGCGGCGTCCGCGCTGAGCTGGCGGAAGAGGATCTCGCGCTGCTCGGGCGTGAGCTTCTGGAACGCCTCGAGGTGGACCTCCTCGATCCGCTCCGGCGGCGCCGTGCGGAGGAGGTACCGGTAGCGCTCGACCGCGACCTCGTCGGCGCTGCGCTCACGGGGTGCCGACGCGGATCCGCGCCGGTCGTCGGGCTGCTCGTCGCGGCCCAGGAGCCTGTCCAGGAATCCCATGGTGGTGCCTCTCGCAGAGGGCCGGATCGGCGCGGGTCGCCGACCGCATCAGCCGTGGCCACCGTAATCCGCCCACCGGGGAGACCCGTGGGAGGCGCGTGCGGATCGCGTCAGCGCGGGTCGCGGCCCCGCTGCGCGCGACGCCGGATCGCGCGCCCGACGAGGAGCAGCAGCAGGATCCCGAGCACGGCGTAGACGGCGTAGTCGAGGTACTGCGCGTACCGGTCGATGAGCTCGTACTGGCTGCCGAGCGCCGCGCCCAGCCCGATGAGGGCGCCGTTCCAGAGCCCGCTGCCCGCGATCGTGTAGAAGCTGAACGTGCCGAGGTGCATGCCCGCGGCGCCGGCGGGCAATGAGATGAGGCTGCGGACGCCCGGCACGAGCCGGCCGAAGAACACCGCCGACCGGCCGTGCCGGTGGAACCACGCGGCGGCGACCTCGAAGTCGTGGCGCTCGACGAGCGGCAGCTTCGACAGCACGCGGATGGTGCGCTCCTCGCCGGCCTTCCGGCCCAGCCAGTACAGCAGCAGGGCGCCGAGGTACGCGCCGAGGGTGCTCGCGACGATCACGAGCACGATGTTCATGCGGCCCGTCGCGGCCACGAAGCCCGCGAGCGGGAGCACGACCTCGCTCGGGATGGGCGGGAACACGGTCTCGAGGAACGTCATCGCGCCGACGCCGACCTCGCCGAGCGCCTCGATGACCCGGGCGGCGGCGCCCACGAGCCCGTCGAGGCCCTCGAGCGGATCCTCCGCCGTCGCGCCGGGGCGCGCCCCGGCGATCGTCGCAGGCAGCAGGGTCGTCGGCAGGAGGGCGATCACCCCACCACGGTACGGGACGCGCCCGGGCGCCCCGCCCGGGGGCGCGCCGCGGAGGCGTCCCGTAGCGTGGACGGGTGCCGTCCCCGATCCGCCTCCCCCGGTCCCTCCGCACCTCCGCCTCCCTGCTCGCCGTCCTCGGCGTCGCCGTCGGCCTCGGCGCCTGCACGTCGCCGGTCGAGCCGCCCGAGGTCCAGCGCCCCGTGACCGCGGCCCCGGACGCCCCGCTCACGGTCGTCGGCGACGCGGACGACGCGGGCGCGTCGGTCGCCATGAGCGCCGCCCTCTTCCGCTCGGCGCCCGTCGCCGTGCTCGCGCCCGCGGGGGACGCGGCCGCGCAGGCGCTCGGCGCCGACGCGGCCGTCGCCCTGGGCGCGCCCCTCCTCGTCGACGGCGCGGGGGCCGTGCCGGAGATCGAGCGCCTCGGATCCGCGGACGTGCTGGCCGTGGGCGGCGTCCCGGAGTCCGCGACCGCCGGGCTCGACGGCGAGACGACCGTGGTCCGCGCCGACCGCGCCGCGGACGTCGCGCGCATCACGGGCGCCGAGGTGGGCGACGCCGGCGGGGACGACGCGGCATCCGACCCGGCGGCGGCGGTCGGACGCGTCGCCGGACTCGCCGCCCCCGGCGACGCGGGCGGTGCCGACGCGACGACGCCCGCCGCGGATCCCGACGACGGCCTCCCCCGCACCGCCCCCGCCGCCCCGCTCGACGGCGCGCACGCGCTCGCGACCGACGCGGCCTCCTCGCTCGCCGCCGTCGCGACCGCCCGTGCCGCCGGGGTCGGCGTCACCGTGCTGCCCGAGGGGTCGCCGGATCCGCGCTCCTCCGCCGACGCGATCGCCGCCCTGCATGACGCCCGGGCCACGAGCACGCTGGCCGTCGGCGCCGCCTACGCCGACGATCCGTCGCTCGAGGGCCGCATCCGCTCGGCCGCCACGGGCGACCAGCTCCCGGGCGGCGGGCAGCTCGTCTTCCCGGACAAGCGCTACGTCGCGCTGTACGGCGCGGCCGGGACGGGCGCCCTCGGGGTACTCGGCGAGCAGGGTCCGGCCGACGCCGTGGCGCGCGCGAAGGCGCAGGCCGCCGAGTACCAGCCGTTCTCCGACGTGCCGGTGATCCCGATGTTCGAGCTCATCGCGACCGTCGCCGCCGGCTCGGCAGGCCCCGACGGCGACTACTCCTCCGAGGTGCCCGTCGAGACGCTGCAGCCCTGGATCGACGCGGCCCGCGATGCCGGCGTGTACGTCGTGATCGACCTGCAGCCCGGCCGCACCGACTTCCTCACGCAGGCGAAGCGCTACGAGCAGGTGCTCGCGCAGCCGGGCGTGGGCCTGGCGCTCGACCCCGAGTGGCGCCTCGGTCCGGACCAGGTGCCGCTGAAGCAGATCGGCAGCGTGTCCGCCGCGGAGGTCGACGCCACCACCGACTGGCTCGCGGGCCTCGTGCGGGATCGCGGCCTGCCGCAGAAGATGCTCGTGCTGCACCAGTTCCGGCTGAGCATGATCACCGACCGGGCCGCGCTCGACACGTCGCACCCCGAGCTGGCCATGCTCATCCACGCGGACGGCCAGGGCGGCCAGCCCGACAAGCAGGCCACCTGGCGTGCCCTGCACGCCGACGCGCCCGCCGGGGTGCGCTGGGGCTGGAAGGACTTCATCGACGAGGACACGCCCATGCTCACGCCCGAGCAGACGATGCGCGACGTGTCCCCGGTGCCGGACCTCGTCACGTACCAGTAGGTCGCGCGGGGCCGACCGCGTTGACGGCCGGCCCCGCGCACCGGGTCAGGACTCGGTGACGACCCCGGCGTCCACGTGCCAGTGCCGGTCGAGGCGCACGGCGTCGAGCATCCGCCGGTCGTGCGTGACCAGCAGGAGCGTGCCCTCGTAGGACTCCAGCGCCTGCTCGAGCTGCTCGATGGCGGGCAGGTCGAGGTGGTTGGTCGGCTCGTCGAGCACGAGCAGGTTGACCCCGCGCGCCTGCAGGAGCGCGAGCCCCGCGCGCGTGCGCTCGCCGGGCGACAGGCCGTCGACCGGACGCGTGACGTGGTCGGCGCGCAGGCCGAACTTCGCGAGCAGCGTGCGGACCTCGGCGGGCGACATGTCCGGCACCTGCTCCGCGAACGACTCCGCGAGGGGCGCGTCGCCGCGCAGCGACGCGCGGGCCTGGTCGATCTCGCCGACCTGCACGCTGCGGCCGGGCGAGGCGTCGCCCGCGTCGGGGGCGATGCGGCCGAGGATCAGGCCGAGGAGCGTCGACTTGCCGGCGCCGTTCGGGCCGGTGATCCCGATCCGGTCGCCGCCGTCGACCTGGAGCGAGACGGGTCCGAGCGTGAACCCGCCGCGCGTGACGGTCGCCTCGCGGAGGGTCGCGACGACGGCGCTCGAGCGGGGCGCGGATCCGATGGTGAAGGCGAGCTCCCACTCCTTGCGCGGCTCCTCGACCTCCTCGAGGCGCGCGATGCGGCTCTCCATCTGGCGGACCTTCTGGCCCTGCTTCTCGCTCGACTCCGCCGAGGCCTTCCGGCGGATCTTGTCGTTGTCGGGCGACTTCCGCATGGCGTTGCGGACGCCCTGCGACGACCACTCGCGCTGCGTGCGGGCGCGGGAGACGAGGTCGGCCTTGGTGTCGGCGAACTGCTCGTACGCCTCGCGCGCGTGCCGGCGGGCGACCTGGCGCTCCTCGAGGAACGCGTCGTAGCCGCCCTCGTAGACGCGGACGCTGTCCTGCGCGAGGTCGAGCTCGACGACGGTCGTGACGCAGCGGGCCAGGAACTCGCGGTCGTGCGAGACGAGCACGACGCCGCCGCGGAGGCCGCGCACGAACGACTCGAGGCGGGCGAGGCCGTCGAGGTCGAGGTCGTTGGTGGGCTCGTCGAGCAGCACCACGTCGAAGCGGCTGAGCAGGAGCGCGGCGAGGGCGACCCGGGCCGCCTGGCCGCCCGAGAGGCCCGCGGTGGGGAGCTCGGGATCGAGGTCGAGCCCGAGCTCCGCGAGCGTCACCGGGAGGCGCTCGTCGAGGTCGGCCGCGCCGCTGGCCATCCATCGGTCGAGGGCGGTGCCGTACGCGTCGTCGGCGCCCGGCAGCCCTTCGCCGAGGGCGACGGCGGTGCGATCGAGCTCCGCGGACGCCTCGGCGCACCCGGTGCGGCGGGCGACGTAGCCCGCGACGGTCTCCCCCGGGATCCTCTCGTGCTCCTGCGGCAGCCAGCCGATGAACGCGTCGGCGGGCGAGAGCAGCACGCGGCCGTCCTGCGGCGCGTCCACGCCGGCGAGGAGCCGGAGCAGCGTGCTCTTGCCCGCGCCGTTCGCGCCCACGAGCCCGACGACGTCCCCGGGCGCGACCGTGAGGTCGAGCCCGGAGAACAGCGTGCGGTGCCCGTGGCCTCCGGCGAGGCCGCGCGCGACGAGGGTGGCGGTCACGAGGCCTGCGCGCGCTCCAGCACGAGCTCGCGGACGCGGGCCGCGTCCGCCTGGCCGCGCATGGCCTTCATCACGGCGCCGATGACGGCGCCGGCGGCCTGCACCTTGCCGTCGCGGATCTTCGCCAGCACGTCGGGCTGCGCCTGCAGCGCCTCGTCGATGGCGGCGATGAGCGGACCGTCGTCGGACACGACCGCGAGGCCGCGCGCGTCCACGACCTCCTGGGCCGTGCCCTCGCCGTCGATGACGCCCTCGATCACGTCGCGCGCCAGGCGGTTCGTGAGCGTGCCGGCCTCGACCAGCTCGATGACGGACGCGACCTGCTCCGGCGTGATGAGCGTCGCCGCGTCCACCCCGCGCGCGTTGGCGACGCGGGCGATCTCGCCCGTCCACCACTTGCGCGCGGACTGGGGCGCCGCACCCGCCTCGACCGTGCCGACGAGCTCGGTGAGGAGCCCGGAGTTCACGACGTCCTGGAACTCGAGGTCGGTGAAGCCCCACTCGGCCTTGAGCCGGCGGCGGCGGATCGCGGGGGCCTCCGGCAGCGCGGCCCGCAGCTCCTCGATCAGCTCGGCGCTCGGCTGCACGGGCAGCAGGTCGGGCTCCGGGAAGTAGCGGTAGTCGTCGGCGTCGCTCTTCGGGCGGCCGGCCGAGGTGCGCCCGGTGTCCTCGTGCCAGTGGCGCGTCTCCTGCGTGATCGTGCCGCCCGCGGCGAGGATGGCCGCCTGGCGCTGGATCTCGTAGCGGATGGCGCGCTCGACGCTGCGGAGCGAGTTCACGTTCTTCGTCTCCGTGCGGGTGCCGAGCTTCCCCGATCCGCGCGGGCTCAGCGAGATGTTGGCGTCGCAGCGCAGGTTGCCCCGCTCCATCTTCGCGTCGGAGATGCCGAGCGCCACGACGATGTCGCGGATGGTCGACACGTACGCCTTCGCGAGCTCGGGGGCCTGCCCTTCCGCGCCGTAGATGATGTCGGTGACGATCTCCACGAGCGGCACGCCCGCGCGGTTGTAGTCGACCAGCGAGTGGTCGGCGCCCTGGATCCGGCCCGTCGCGCCGCCCACGTGCGTGAGCTTCCCGGCGTCCTCCTCCATGTGCGCGCGCTCGATGGGCACCGTGACGATGCGGCCGTCGGGCATCTCGACCTCGACGGAGCCGCGGAAGGCGATGGGCTCGTCGAACTGGCTGATCTGGTAGTTCTTCGCCAGGTCCGGGTAGAAGTAGTTCTTCCGGGCGAAGCGCGAGCTCTCGGCGATCGAGCAGCCGAGCGCAAGGCCCAGGCTGATCGAGTGCTTGACGGCCTGCTCGTTCACCACGGGCAGCGAGCCCGGGAGCCCGAGGTCCACCGGCGTGATGTTGGTGTTGGGCTCGCCGCCGAAGAAGTTCGGGGCGTCGGAGAACATCTTCGTGCGCGTGTTCAGCTCCACGTGCACCTCGAACCCGAGAACGGGCTCGAACATCTCGATGGCCTTCTCGTAGTCCATGAGCTCTGCCTTGGCCATCAGTGCGTGTCTCCGTCCGTGGTGCGGCGCGCGGCGCGCGCGAGCTCGGGTGCCTGGGCGAGCAGGGGCCCGCCCCACTGCCGCTCGAGGATCTGCTCGAGCGCGGCGCCGACCGTGTAGAGGCGCGCGTCCTCGCGGGCGGGCGCCATGAACTGGATCCCGACGGGCAGGCCGTCCTCGGGCGCGAGCCCGATGGGGAGGCCGATGCCGGGGACGCCCGCGAGGTTCGCGGGGATCGTGGTGAGGTCGTTGAGGTACATCGCCAGCGGGTCGTCGAGCTTCTCGCCCAGCTTGAACGCCGTGGTGGGCGCGCTCGGCGTGACCAGCACGTCGACCTGCTGGAACGCGGCGTCGAAGTCGCGCTGGATCAGCGTGCGCACCTTCTGCGCGCTGCCGTAGTACGCGTCGTAGTAGCCAGCGCTCAGCGCGTAGGTGCCGAGGATGATGCGGCGCTTGACCTCGGGGCCGAAGCCGGCCTCGCGCGTCGCCGCCATGACGTCCTCGACCGTGCCGCCGCCGGGCGGGTTCACCCGGAGGCCGAAGCGCACCGAGTCGAACTTGGCCAGGTTGCTCGACGCCTCCGCGGGGAGGATCAGGTAGTACGCGGCGATGGCGTGCTCGAAGTTCGGGGCGGACACCTCGACGATCTCGGCGCCGGCCTGCTCCAGGAGCGCGAGCGCCTCGCGGAAGCGCTGCGTGACGCCGGGCTGGAAGCCCTCGCCGTCGAGCTGCTTCACGACGCCGACGCGGAGGCCCTTCAGGGCGCCCTCGCGCTGCCCGGCGCGGGCGGCGTCCGCGAAGGACGGCCACCGGTCGGTGAGCGAGGTGGAGTCGCGCGGGTCGTGCCCGCCGATGACGTCGTGCACGAGCGCCGAGTCGAGCACCGTGCGGGACACGGGGCCGACCTGGTCGAGGCTGGAGGCGAGCGCGATGGCGCCGTACCGGCTGACGCCGCCGTAGGTGGGCTTGACGCCGACCGAGCCGGTGACGGCGGCGGGCTGGCGGATGGATCCGCCGGTGTCGGAGCCGAGCGCGACGGGCGCCTCGAACGCAGCGACCGCGGCCGCGGATCCGCCGCCCGAGCCGCCGGGGATGCGGTCGAGGTCCCACGGGTTGTGCGTGGCGCCGAACGCGGAGTGCTCGGTGGAGGAGCCCATCGCGAACTCGTCCATGTTGGTCTTGCCGAGCGGCACGAGGCCCGCGGCGCGGAGGCGCTGCACGACGGTCGCGTCGTACGGCGGGGTCCAGCCCTCGAGCATGCGCGAGCCCGCGGTGGACGGCATGTCGATGGTGCAGAGCACGTCCTTGATGGCGATGGGCACGCCCGCGAGCGGTCCGAGGGCGGCGCCCTCCGCGCGCTGCGCGTCGATCTCCGCGGCGCGCCCGAGCGCGCGCTCCCCGGAGACGTGGAGGAACGCGTGGACGTCGCCGTCGACGTGGTCGATGCGGTCGAGGTGGGCGCGCACGGCGTCGACGCTGGAGACGTCCCCGGATGCGAGGCGGTCGGCGAGGGCGGACGCGCTGAGGCGCGTGAGGTCGTCGGTCATGGTGCTCCTACTGCTCTTCGCCGAGGATCGCGGACACCTTGAAGCGGGATCCGTCGTGCTCGGGTGCGCCCTGGAGCGCCTGCTCCGTGGTCAGCGTCACGCCCGGGACGTCGGGGCGGTACACGTTGACCAGCGGGATCGGGTGGCTCGTGGCGGGCACGTCGGGACCGGCGACCGCGGTGACCTTCGCGACCGACTCGACGATGAGGCCGAGCTCGGTCGTGAGCGTGTCGATCTCCGCGTCGCTCAGGCGGATGCGCGCGAGCCCCGCGAGGTGCTGCACCTGCTCCCGGCTGATCTGCTCCGTGGGGGTCGGCGCCGGGGGGTTCTCGTCCCCCCGCGTCGCGTCGGCGTGCTCGGGCCGGGTGTCGGACATGCGTCTCCAAAGGACTGTGTGCGGGGGTACCGGGAGATTCTATTAGCGTGACCCCCATGCCCACCGCAGCCCGGATCCCCGCCCCCCGTCGATCCGCTCCCCGCCGTGCGACGCCCGCCGGCGCGAGCCGGGTCCGCGCGAGCCGGGTCCGCGCGGGCCGCCTGCGCACCGGGCTGGTCGCCTCCGCCGCCGCGCTCGCCCTCGTGCCCCTCGCCGGCTGCGCGCCGGTCACCGACGTGCGCGGCAACTGGCACCTCGTCGACGCCCGCGACTCGGGCGGCGCGCTCGCCATCGGCGACGCGCTCATCACCATGCGGGTCGGGGGCGGCGAGATCAGCGGACGCGGCCCGTGCAACGACTACTCGGGCCCGATCGGCGCGACGGGCGACGGCATGCTCGCCGGGATCACGCCCGGCGCCCTGCCCTGCGAGGACGACGGGATCGAGGCGGAGTACTTCCGCGACCTGCAGCAGGTCACCTCCTGGCGCGTGGACGACGGGCACCTCGTCGCGTCCGGCGCCGACGGCGTGCGGCTCGAGTACGCGGAGCGCAGCCGGGGCTGACCCGGCCCCTATCGCCCGCCCGCGTCGATCGCCGCGTCGCCGAGGACGGGCCGGTCGATCCCGATCAGGGCGAGGTTCCGGAACGACTCGGTGCCCCGGTCGAAGTAGCTGTTGTGGCCGGCCACGCCGAGGAGGGCGCCCTCCGCCGACACGCCGGGAGCGCCGGCGGTGCCGCGGACGCCGAACGACCGCGCGCCGAAGCCGGGGCCTCCCGGATCCGCGCCGAACCAGGACGAGCCCACCACCGGATCCCACGGGGCCTCCCCCACGTACACGCGGTCGGCCGGCACGTGGAGCTCCGACGCGTGCCGCACGACGCCGCCGGGCGACCCCACCAGGGCCAGCGCGTCCGCGGACGCGCCGCCGCTCGACAGCGCGATGAGCGCCGCGGTCGTGCCGTACGAGTGCGCGATGACCGTGAGGTGCGGCGGCGCGACGGGTCGCGCGCCCCGGATGCCCGCGATCGCGGCCTCGAGGCGCACGGCTCCCTCCTCCGCCAGGGCGATCGAGCCGATGCCGGTGAGGTCGGGCGTGCGGTAGCCGAGCCACGCGATGGTGGCGACGCCGCCGGCCCGCGGGGTCCCGCCGAGGAGACGCGTCTGCTCCCGCTGGAGCCGCGCGGCCACCTCCGTCCAGTCGACGAGGCGGTCGGCGACCGCGTAGAGCATGCCCGGCACGACGACGTCGACGTACGCGGCGGTCCGGAGGTCGCCCGTGACGACGGCCGCGCGCCCCGGCCAGCGCGTGTCGAGCGCGAGCAGCGCGCGCGGGGGTCCGGCCCCGGGCACGAGGGCGGCGTGGACCTCGTCGAGCATGCGGAGCTCCCGGCCGATGGCCTGCTGCGCGCCGCGACCCGGGGTCCTCCGGGCGAGCTCGTGCAGGTGGCGCTCCCGCTCGACGAGGTGGCGGCGGTTCGCGGCGTCGCGCACATCGACGGGGAGGCCCTCGAGGTTCCCCACGAGCTCGGGGACGCCGGACGCGAGGCCGTCGCGCGCGTCGGGGGCGAGCGCGTCCCACCAGGAGCGCACCGCGGAGGCCGCCGGGGGCTCGCGCACGAGGTCGTGCAGGATCCCGGGCGACATGCGCGCGAGGCGCCGCAGCTCGGCGTCGTCGAGGGCGGGCAGGGCGGCCAGGAGGGCGGCGGGCGATGCGCCGCGCAGCGCCGGGTCGTCCCCGCTCCCGTGGCGCAGGGCTGCGAGCACGCGGGGCGCGGGGATCCGGGCGGCGGGGCCGACCGCTTCCGTCGCGGGCCGCGGCGCGGACGCCGACGCCTTCGCGGCGGATGCCGACGATCGGACGGTGGGCGGCGATGCGTCGTGCGATGCGTCGTGCGGTGCGGCGGTCCGCGGTGACGCGGCCTGCGGCACCGCGGCCGGCGCGGGCACGGCGACGGGGCCGACGAGCCCGACGACGAGGGTCGCGGCGATCAGCAGCGCGGGGACGCGGGGAGACACGGGGAGGAGCCCTCCGGGAGAGCCGATGCCGGGACGCGCCGTGCTCCGGGCCGGCGCGCTCCCATGCTATCGACGGGCGCGTGATCACGGGTGGGCGAGGCTCGCGCCCCGGCGATCAGCCGGCGGTCGCGTCGTCGGGCTCCGCGTGCGCGTCCGGCTCGTCCGGCCCGGACTCGGGCTGCGGCTCGGGCTGCGGCTCGGCCTGCGGCTCGGGCTCCGGCAGCGCGATGGCCTCCGGCCCCTGCTCCACGAGCAGGCGGAACTCCGCCGCGTCGATGATCCGCACGCCCAGCGTCTCGGCCTTGCCGAGCTTGGATCCCGCGCCGGGCCCCGCGGCCACGTAGTGCGTCTTCTTGCTGACGCTGGATCCGGCCTTGCCGCCGGCCGCCATGATCGCCTCGAGAGCGCCCTCCCGGGTGTAGCCCTCGAGGGATCCCGTCGCCACGACCGTGAGCCCGGCGAGCACGCCGCCCGCCGCGGCCGCGGCGCCCGGACCCGGGTGACCCGGGACCGCCGTGACGACCCCCGCCCGCTCCCAGCGCTCGACGATCTCGCGGTGCCAGTCGACCTCGAACCAGTCGAGCAGGGCGTCGGCGATGATGCCGCCCACCCCGTCGACCGCGGCGAGCTCCTCGCGGCTGGCGGCGCGGATGGCGTCGAGCGAGCCGAACCAGCCCGCGAGGGCGCGCGCCGCGACCGGGCCGACGTGGCGGATGCTGAGCGCCACGAGGATCCGCCAGAGGTCCTGGGTCTTCGCCTTCTCGAGGTTCTCGAGCAGCACCTCGGCGGACTTCGACGGCACGGACGCCTCGTCGCCCCACGGCTGGTCGGGGTCGAACGCGCCGTCGCGCTTCGCGACGCGCTTGCGGCGGAACGGCGTGACGCGCTTCGCCTCGCCCGTCTTCTCGTCGACCTTGACCATGCCCGTCTCGGCGTCGCGCACGACGACCGTGATGGGCACCAGATCGGCCATGGTGAGCTCGAAGAGGCCGGCCTCGGTCTCCAGCGGCGGGTCCTCCGGCTCGAGCGGCTGCGTGAGCGCGGCCGCGGCGACCTCGCCGAGGCCCTCGATGTCGAGCGCGCCGCGCGACGCCACGTGCTCCACGCGGCCGCGCACCTGCGCCGGGCAGCTGCGCGCGTTCGGGCAGCGGAGGTCGATGTCGCCCTCCTTGGCGGGCTTCAGCGGCGTCTGGCACTCCGGGCAGAGCGTGGGCATCACGAACTCGCGCTCGGAGCCATCGCGGAGCTCGACGACGGGGCCGAGCACCTCCGGGATGACGTCGCCGGCCTTGCGGAGCACGACCGTGTCGCCGATGAGCACGCCCTTGGCCTTCACGACCTGCTGGTTGTGCAGCGTGGCCTGGCGCACCTCGGATCCGGCGACCTCGACCTTCTCCATGACCGCGAAAGGCGTGGCCCGGCCGGTGCGGCCGACGCTGACGACGATGTCGAGGAGCGTCGTGTTGACCTCCTCGGGCGGGTACTTGTAGGCGGTCGCCCAGCGCGGCGCGCGGCTGGTGGCGCCGAGCTCCTCGTGCAGGCCCAGGTCGTCGACCTTGACCACGATGCCGTCGATCTGGTGCTCGACCTCGGCGCGGGCCGCGCCGTGCCGCCGCACGAACTCCTGGACCTCCGCGATGTCGTCGAACACGCGGAAGTGCGTCGAGATCGGCAGGCCCCACCCCTCGAGCAGGCCGTACACCTCGGACTGCGCCGACACGTGCGCGTCGCGCTCCAGCTCGCGGACGGGCCAGGCGCCGATGCCGTGCACGAGCATGCGGAGGCGGCGGATGCGGGCGTGCATGAGCTCGAGGCGCGCGGGGCTCTTGCCCTCCTCCTTCTGCCGCAGGGATCCGGCGGCGGCGTTGCGGGGGTTCGCGAAGACGCGCTCCCCCACCTCCAGCTGGCGGGCGTTGAGCTCGTCGAACTCCGCGACGGGGAAGAAGATCTCGCCGCGCACCTCGACGAGCGGCGGGTGCCCGGATCCGGCGAGCCGCGCGGGCACCGTGCCCATGGTGAGCACGTTCTGCGTCACGTCCTCGCCGACGACGCCGTCGCCGCGCGTGGCCGCCGTGACCAGCACGCCGTGCTCGTAGCGGAGGTTGATGGCGAGGCCGTCGATCTTGAGCTCGCTGAGGTACCGGACCCGGCCGCTGCCGGCGTCGCGCTCGACCTTGGCCGCCCACTCGGCGAGCTCCTCCTCGCTGAAGACGTTGTCGAGGCTGAGCATGCGCTCGGCGTGCGTGACCGGCGCGAAGAGCGTGGTCTCGGCGCGGCCGCCGACGGTCTGCGTGGGGCTGTCCTGGCTGCGGAGCGTCGGATGCGCCTCCTCGAGCGCGCTCAGCTCCCGCTCGAGCGCGTCGTACTCGGCGTCGGAGACAGTGGCCCCGGACGCGCCGTAGTACGCGTCGCGGTGGCGCTCGATCTCGGCGCGCAGCGCGTCGACGCGGGCGGACGCGGCCTCGAGGTCGGCGGGGGTCGTCGCGGGGACGGCGTCGTCCGCGGCGGGCGACCCGGCGTCGGCGTCGCTCATGCCCGTCGCTCCCCCGCGGCGGCGCCGACGAGGGACGCGTCGCGAGCCGCGTCGCGCATGGGCGGCCGCGCGTCGTCGACGGCGCTGACGGTGCGGTCGATGGTGACCTGGCCGAGCACGCGCGTGCCGGCGTAGACGACGGCGGTCTGGCCGGGGGCGACGCCGATGAGGTGCTCGCGGGGGGTGATCACGAGCTCGATCATGCCGTCGACCTCCGACACCCGGGCGCTGGCGGGCACCGGGTCCGCGTGGGCGCGGATCTGCACGTCGCAGTCGAACGGCTGGTCGGGGCGCGTGGGCGGCGTGCCCGCCCACGTGAAGGAGGATCCGGCGATCTCGCGGATCGCGAGCGCCTCCTGCGGGCCGACGACGACCGTGTTGTCCTTGGGCCGGATCTCGAGCACGAAGCGCGGGCGGCCGTCGGGCGCCGGCGTGCCGATCGCGAGGCCCTTGCGCTGCCCGACCGTGAACGCCGCGGCGCCCTGGTGCGTGCCGATCGCGGTGCCCTCGCCGTCGAGGATGTCGCCGGGCTCGGCACCCACGCGGCCGGCCAGCCAGCCGCGGGTGTCCCCGTCGGGGATGAAGCAGATGTCGTGGCTGTCGGGCTTCTGCGCCACCTGGATCCCCCGCGCGGCGGCCTCCGCGCGCACCTCGGCCTTGGACGGCGTGGAACCCAGCGGGAAGTACGAGTGCGCGATCTGCTCCGCGGTGAGCACGCCCAGCACGTACGACTGGTCCTTGGCCCACGCGGCCGCGCGGTGCAGCTCGGGCTGTCCGTCCGGGCCCTCGAGCACGTCGGCGTAGTGGCCCGTGCACACGGCGTCGAAGCCGAGGTCGAGGGCCTTCTCGAGGAGCGCGGCGAACTTGATCCGCTCGTTGCAGCGCATGCAGGGGTTCGGGGTGCGGCCGGCCTGGTACTCGGCCACGAAGTCGTCGACGACGTCGGCGGCGAAGCGCTCGGAGAAGTCCCACACGTAGAACGGGATGCCCAGGAGGTCGGCCGCCCGGCGCGCGTCCATCGAGTCCTCGATGGTGCAGCAGCCGCGGGATCCGGTGCGCAGCGTCCCCGGCATGCGGCTGAGCGCGAGGTGCACGCCCGTCACGTCGTGCCCGGCCTCCACGGCGCGGGCGGCGGCCACGGCGGAGTCGACTCCGCCACTCATCGCTGCGAGGATCTTCACCCCGTGAGCCTACGCGCCGCGCGCCCGGCGAGACCCGCCCGGGAGGCGCGCGCGACGGCGTCCGGCAGGGCGGCGAGCAGCGCGTCGACGTCGGCGTCCGCCGTGGTGCGGCCGAGCGTGAAGCGGAGCGCGCCGCGGGCCTCGTCCTCGGGCACGCCCATGCCGAGGAGCACGTGCGAGACCTCGGGCACGCCGGCCTGGCACGCGGATCCGGTGCTGACCGAGACGCCCGCCATGTCGAGCAGGAGGAGCAGCGAGTCGCCCTGGCAGCCCGCGAAGGTGAGGTGCGCGTTGCCGGGGAGGCGGCCGGCGGGATCGGGGTCGCCGCGGAGGACCGCGCCGGGGACGTCGCGGAGCACGGTCGCCACGAGCCGGTCGCGGAGGGCGGCGACGCGGATCCGCTCGGCGTCGAGCTCCGCGACCGCGAGCGTCACGGCCGCGGCGAACGCGACCGCGGAGGCCGCGTCCTGGGTGCCCGAGCGCACCTGGCGCTGCTGCCCGCCGCCGTGGATCTGCGCGTCGACCGTCGCCTGCCGCGCGAGCAGGAGCGCGCCGCTGCCGACGGGCCCGCCGACCTTGTGCGCCGAGACGCTGACCGCGGAGACCCCCGCGTCGCGCCAGCGGCGGAACCGCACCGGCATGTGGCCGAGCGCCGCGACCGCGTCGACGTGGACCGGCACGCCGTGCGCCGCGGCGAGCGCCGCGAGCTCCTCGACGGGCTGGATCGTGCCGACCTCGTTGCTGGCGGCGAGGAACGTGAGGAGGGAGACGGATCCGGGATCCGCGGCGAGCGCGGCGGCGACGGCGTCCACGCGGATGCGGCCGAGCGCGTCGATGGGGAGCCGCTCCACGACCGCGCCGCGTCGCTCGAGCCACTCGACCGTGTCGACCGTGGCGTGGTGCTCGCCGTCGGGCACGAGGATCCGGGTGCGCCGCGCGTCGGCGGCGACGCGCGCGCCGTGCAGCCCCTTGATCCCGAGGTTCACCGACTCGGTGCCGCCGGACGTGAGGACCACCTCCACCGGATCCGCCCCGAGCGCGCGGGCGATGTCCTCGCGCGCCTGCTCGAGCACGCGGCGGGCCTCCTGGCCGTGCGAGTGGATGGAGGACGGGTTCCCGACGAGGGTGAGCGCCCCGGCGAGCGCCGCGATCGCCTCCGGCCGCATGGGGGTCGTCGCGGCGTGGTCGAGGTAGACCGTCATGCCCCCTACCCTAGGTCGCATGCCGCGCCCCGGACCGCCCGAGCCCCTGGGGCTGACCCTCCACGACCAGGGCGGCACGCTGCGCCTCGTGAGCCACGGCGCGTCCGCCGTGGAGCTCACGGTCTCGGCCGTCGACGACCCGCGGCGCGTGGCGCAGGTGGTCGCGATGGAGCGCGACGAGCACGGCGTCTGGACGGGGTCGAGCGAGCGGCTCGTCCCCGGCACCGCGTACTCGGTGCGCGTCGACGGCGATCCGGCGCCCGGCGACTCCTTCGACCCCACGCGCCACCTCCTCGACCCGTACGCGCGCGGCCTCGTGCAGGTGGGCGCCGCCGCGTGGCGCTCCGTCGTGACGAGCGACGTGCCCGCCGACGAGCGGGCCGCCCGCCGCGCCGCCCGGCCGGTCGTGCCGCGCGACCGCCAGGTGGTCTACGAGCTGCACGTGCGCGGGTTCTCCAAGCTCGACGAGCGCGTGCCGGAGGAGCTGCGCGGCACCTACGCGGGGCTCGGTCACGCGGCGTCCGTCGAGCGGCTCGTCGAGCTCGGGATCACGACGGTCGAGCTGCTGCCGGTGCACGCCTCCACGAGCGAGGAGCGGCTGCGCGCGCAGGGGCGCATCAACCACTGGGGCTACAACACGCTCGCCTACCTGGCGCCGCACGCGCCCTACGCCACGCGCCGGGCGCGCGATGCCGGGGCCGACGCGGTCGCGGCGGAGTTCCGGGCGATGGTCGACGCGCTGCACGCGGCCGGGATCCAGGTCGTGCTCGACGTCGTCTACAACCACACCGCCGAGGAGGGCGCCGACGGTCCCGTCACGAGCCTGCGCGGCATCGACGGGTCGCGCTACTACCGGCACACGCCGGACGGCACGCCCATCGACGTGACCGGCTGCGGGAACACGGTCGACGCGTCGCGCCCCGACGCGCAGCGCCTCGTGCTCGACTCGCTCGAGCACTGGTCCGACGTGATGGGCGTTGACGGCTTCCGCTTCGACCTGGCCGTGACCCTCGGCCGCGACGAGCGCGTCGACTTCGACCCCGCGCACCCGCTGCTGCGCGCCATCGTCGAGGACGAGGCGCTCGAGGGGCTGCTGATGATCGCCGAGCCGTGGGACGTGGGCATGGGCGGCTGGCGCACGGGCGGGTTCGGATCCGGCTGGAGCGAGTGGAACGACGGCTACCGCGACGTGGTCCGCGACTTCTGGCTGACCGACGTCGCCGAGGCCCGGCGCACGGGCCGCGCGCCGCACGGGGTCGGGGCGCTGGCCTCCTGCCTCGCCGGATCCTCCGGCACCTTCGCCGCCGAGCGCGGCCCGCTGGCCTCGGTCTCGTTCGTCACGGCGCATGACGGCTTTACGCTCGCCGACCTCACGTCCTACGACCGCAAGCACAACAGCGGCAACGGCGAGTCGAACCGGGACGGCACCGACGGCAACCGGTCCTGGAACCACGGCGTGGAGGGGCCGACGCGCGATGCGGCCGTGCTCGCCGCTCGGCGCCGCACCTCCCGGAACCTCCTCGGCACGCTCCTCGTCTCCGCCGGGATCCCGATGCTCACCATGGGCGACGAGCGCGGCCGCACCCAGCGCGGCAACAACAACGGCTACTGCCTTGACAACGCCGCGACCTGGCTGCACCGCGACGACGACGCCTGGCGGCTCGACCTGGAGGCGACGACGCGGCACCTGATCCGCATCCGGCGCGAGAACCCGGCGCTGCGACCCGTGCGGTACGCCGAGCCCGACGCGCACGTGCCGAGCGCCTCCGTGCTCGCCTGGCGCGACGCGTCCGGCGCCCCCATGACCGACGCCGCGTGGGAGTCGACCGGCACGCGCACGCTGCAGTGGATCACCACCTCGACGCCCGAGACCGAGGGGCCGAGCACCGTGCTCGTCGTGGTCCACGGCGCGGAGGCGTCCGCCGCCGTGACGCTCCCGGCGCACGACGGCGTCACCGCCTGGCGCCTGCTCTGGACGAGCGAATGGGAGCGCCCCGAGTCCGTCTCCGCGGACGACGCCCCGGGCGACCGCGTCGTGGTCGACGGCCCCTCGCTGCGGATCTACCGCGCGGTCTGAGCCGCGTCCGCCCGACGGCGACGGCGCCGGAACGAGCGTCCGTGGATCCGCTCCGACCGGATCAGCGTCCGCCGCCATTCGCGCCGGACGGGGTCCGTGTGCTCTCCTGGGTGGGCCCGCACGATCCGCCGCGCCCCGCCGCGACCGAGGAGGAGGACGCCGCCCGTGCACGACGAGAGCACCACCCCGCCGGACGCCCCCGGACCCGCCGCCGACGGCTCCGGCCCCGCCGCCGAGCGCTCCGGCCCCGCCCGTGCCGCCGCCGACCCCGCACGCCGTCGCACGCTCACCCGTCGCGCCCTCGTCGCCGGCGGCGGGCTCGCCGCCCTCTCCGCCGTGGCCGCGGTCGCCGGCTGCACGACCACCCCGCGGCCGGCGGATCCCGCGGCGAGCGCGTCCCCCGGTCCGTCGCCCGACGCCGGAGATCCGCCCGCCCCCGAGGTCACCGGATCCGGCGGTCCGCCCATCGCGCCCATGACCTACGCGCCCGACGACGCGCTCGCCGGGTTCTACGCCCTGCGCGACGACGTGCGCGGCCGACGGCTCACGATCGGCGTGCTGGGCGACAGCATCGCCGAGGGCCAGGGCGCCTCCACCCTCCAGCACGCGTACCCGGCGCAGCTGCGCGACCGGCTCCGGGGCGCGTTCCCGTCGGGGGCGCGCGGCGGGCTCGACTACATCGCGTCCCGCCACCAGATCACGGTGCCGGCCGACCAGGGCTTCGCGTTCGCGGGCCCGACCGTGAAGGGGGGCCGCCACGGCTGGGGTCGCCGCGTCGTGCCGCTCACGGAGGCGTCCGGTCCGGGCACGTACACCGCGCGCATGACCTCAGCCCAGGTCTGCTGGTGGGCGCCAACCCTCGACGCCGCCATCACGGTCGCGGTCGACGGCGGCGAGCCCGAGACGGTGCGCGCCGACGTCGGCGGGTCGCTCACCTGGACGAGTCCGGCCCTGGAGCCGGCCGAGCACGAGATCGCCGTCGCCTGGGCGGGCGGGAAGCCGGAGCTCGAGGGCGCCTGGCTGTTCGACGGCGACGAGCAGCGCGGCGTGCACGTCATCGAGGGCGGCAACTCGGGGTCGCAGCTCTGGCAGCTGTCGGAGAAGGCGCGTCCGGACGGCGTGAGCACGTGGATCCGCTCGGCCCCGCGCTTCGAGCTCGACCTGTGGATGCCCGAGCACCTCATCAACGACGTGGTCGTGCGGACGCCCGAGCAGGTGAGGAGCGACGCCGCCGTCCTCATCGAGCTGATCCGCGGCGTGAGCGCCGCGCCCATCCTCTTCACCCCGCCCTACGAGCGCACGACGCTGCCCATACGCGGCACGACGTGGGCCGACTACGTCGACGCGCTGCGGGATGCCGCGTCGGCGGATCCGCTCGCCGACGTCTTCGAGATCGGCGCGTACATCCCCCGCCTGGTCGGCGACGGCGCGAGCGACCCGTACGGCTGGATGGGGCCGGACAACCACCCGAACGACCGCGGCTACGCGCGCTTCGCCGAGGTGCTCGCCGCGAAGCTCTCCGCGACGCCCGCCTGACGCCGCCCGACCAGCGCCTGACGCCGCCCGACGCCCGCCTGACGCCTGGCGCCCGGCGCCCGCGCAGAGGCGGTGCGCCCGCGGGGCGGCCGCCTGATCGCGGCCGCCCCTCCGCCCGGCCGGCATCCGCCCGCCGCCGCGCGTCAGCTCGCGACGGCGACCAGCCCCGGCTCCGCGCTCGACGCGAGCAGCTCGTGCCGCGGGACGACCCGCACGGTGTAGCCGAACGGCCCCGCGCTCGCGAGCCGCACCGTGCCGGCGAACTCCCGCTGCCCGCCGGACGCGCCGACGGGCGCGAGCGCCTGCCGCACGACGTCCGTCAGCGCGTCGCCCGCGCCCGGGCGCCCGTGCACGACCTCGACCGCGACGTCGTCCGCGTCGAGCCCGCCCAGCGCGACCCACGCGCGGATCCGCAGCTCGTCCCCCACCTGCGCCTGCGGGCCCACGCCCTCCGACTCCACGTGCGCGACCTGCACCGAGGGCCAGGCCGCGACGATGCGCCGCCGCCACGCCGCGAGCTCCCGGGCGCGCGCGTGGTCGTCGGCCGCGACGATCCGCTGGGCGCGTCCCGCCGGCACGTACAGCCGCTCCACGTACTGGCGCACCATGCGGTCCGCGCTGAGCTCCGGGGAGAGCGTCCGGAGCGTGTGCCGGATGTCGTGCACCCAGCCCGCGGGCACGCCGTCGGCGTCGCGGTCGTAGAAGCGCGGCGCGATGCGGTCCTCGATGAGGTCGTAGAGCGCGGTCGCCTCCATGGCGTCGCGCTCGGCCCCGTCGTGCGCGCGGTCGGCGGAGGGGATCGCCCAGCCGTTGGCGCCGTCGGAGTACTCGTCCCACCACCCGTCGAGGATCGACAGGTTGAGCGCGCCGTTGAGCGCCGCCTTCATGCCCGACGTGCCGCACGCCTCGAGCGGCCGCAGCGGGTTGTTCAGCCACACGTCGGTGCCCGGGTAGAGCAGCTGCGCCATGCCGATGTCGTAGTCGGGCAGGAACACGAGCCGGCCGCGGATCCCGGGCTCCGACGCGAACCGCACGAGCTCCTGGATGAGGCGCTTGCCCTCGTCGTCCGCCGGGTGCGACTTGCCGGCGACGACGATCTGCACGGGCCGCTCCGGATGCGTGAGGATGCGGCGGAGGCGCTCCCGGTCGTGGAGCATCAGCGTCAGGCGCTTGTACGTCGGCACGCGCCGCGCGAAGCCGATCGTGAGCACCTCGGGGTCGAGCACGTCGTCGAGCCAGGTCGGCTGCACGCCGCCCGGATCCTGCTCGCGCCAGGCGCGCACGACCCGGCGGCGCGCGTCGGCGACGAGCTGGCGGCGCATCCGGCCGCGGACGTCCCACAGGTCGCCGTCGGTCACGGCCGGGGAGGACCAGTCGGCGGTCGTCGTGTCCGTCGTGCCGAGGCGCTCGCCCGCGAGCGACATGAGCATCGGATCCGTCCACGTGGGCGCGTGCACCCCGTTGGTGACGCTCGTGATCGGCACCTCCTCGGTGTCGAACCCCGGCCAGAGCCCCGCGAACATGCCGCGGCTGACCTCGCCGTGCAGCCGCGAGACGCCGTTGGCGCGCTGCGCGAGCCGCAGCCCCATGAGCGCCATGTTGAACACGCCCGGGTCGCCGCCGTCGTGCGCCTCCGCGCCGAGCTCCAGCACGCGGTCCCGGGGCACGCCCGGCAGCAGCGCGTCGGTCACGTGCGCGCGCACCAGCTGGACGTCGAAGCGGTCGATCCCGGCGGGCACGGGCGTGTGGGTCGTGAAGACCGTGCCCGCGCGCACCACCTGGAGCGCCTCGTCGAAGTCGAGCCCGTCGGACATGAGGGCGGAGATCCGCTCGAGGCCCAGGAAGCCGGCGTGGCCCTCGTTGGTGTGGAAGACGCGCGGCACGGGGGATCCGGTGAGCCGCGCGTGCGCCGCGATGGCGCGCACTCCGCCGATGCCGAGCAGCAGCTCCTGGTGCAGCCGGTGCTCGCCGCCCCCGCCGTAGAGGCGGTCGGTCACGCGCCGGAGGTCGTCGTCGTTCTCGGGCACGTCCGTGTCGAGGAGCAGCAGCGGGATCCGGCCGACGCGCGCCTGCCAGATCCGCGCGTGCAGCATCCGGTCGCCGGGCAGCGCGAGCGTGACGCGCACGTACGCCCCGTCGGCGTCACGGAGCACCTGCAGCGGCAGGCCGTCCGGATCGAACACGGGGTAGGTCTCCTGCTGCCAGCCGTCGGAGGAGATCCCCTGGCGGAAGTAGCCGGAGCGGTAGAAGAGGCCGACGCCCACGAGCGGCACGCCGAGGTCGGACGCGCTCTTCAGGTGGTCGCCCGCGAGGATCCCGAGGCCGCCGGAGTACTGCGGCAGCGCGGCGGCGATGCCGAACTCGGGCGAGAAGTAGCCGACCGCCTCCGGCACGTCGCCCTCGAGCGACTGGTACCAGCGCGGCTGGTCGCAGTAGGCGCGGAGGTCGGCGCGCTGCTCCTCGGCCCAGGCGACGAAGCCCTCGTCGGCCGCGAGCTCGCGCAGCCGCTCCTGGTCGACGGCGCCGAGCAGCGCCACCGGGTCGTGCCCGGTGCCCTCCCACAGCTCCGGGCTGACGTGCGCGAACACGCGGCGCGTCGGCTCGTACCAGGACCACCGGAGGTTCCCGGCGAGCTCGTCCAGGGCGGACAGCTCCTCCGGGAGGACGGCACGGACGGTGAATCGGCGGATGGCCTTCACGGGACTCCCTCGTTCCGGACCGCGGCGGGCGGACCCGCGCGGATGGGACCCGAGCCTAGGGGCGCGGGGTGGACCGCACCAGGGTCGGGCCCGCCCGTGGACGCGCGTGGCACGGACGGTGACCGGCGGGCGTCGGGCGTCCGCACGTCGTCCGACGCCGCCGCGCCGAGCGACAGCCGGAGGGCGCACGGGCTACGGTCGAACAGTGACCACACCCCAGGACGGACCCGATCCCCTCCCCCGCCCGGTGCGCGGCCGTGCCGCCCGCAAGGCCGCCAAGGCCCAGAGGGCCCAGGACGCGCAGCGCCCGCCCGCGCAGCGCCCCCCGCTGATCCCCGAGGCACCCGCCGCCGCGCCCTCGGACGCGACGCCCGTGGATGCGGATCTCGTGCTGCCGACGACGCCGGAGCCGGCTGCCGCGCCCGAGCCCGCGCGCGCCTTCGCTCCCGAGCCCGCGCCCGATCCGACCCCCGCCGCCCCGGTCGATGCGGACCCGCCCGCCGCGCCGATCGCCCCCGAGCCGGCGATCGCGCAGCCCGCCGCGCCCGAGGCCGCCGCCGTGCCCGCCGCCGCTCCCGCCCCGCGCCACGCCGCCCGGGACGCCGAGTTCGATGCCAGGCCCGCCGCGGACGCCGAACCGCCCGCCCCCGCGGAGCCCCTCGCCCCCGCCGAGCACGCCGCGACGCTCGTCACGGACGCGGACCAGTACGCGCACGCTCCCGTCCCGGCGCCCGAGGCGCCCGACGCGCCCGACGCGCCCGAGGACGACGACTACGCGCCCGTCATCGGCCGCATCCCGATCCTGTCGCTCACCCCGCAGATCGAGGACGACCTCTGGCCCGCCAAGAGCTTCGTCCACGACGTCGTGCCCTTCGGCGCGACGATCTTCCGCGAGGGCCACGACCTCATCGGCGCCGACGTCCTGCTCACCGACCCGTCGGGCACCCGGACCTCGCACCGCATGTCGATCGACGCCACGAAGCCCGGCCTCGACCGCTGGATCACGAGCGCGCAGCTCGAGACCCAGGGCGTCTGGACGTGGCGGGTCAGCGCGTGGTCCGACGACTTCGGCACCTGGCTCCACAACGCGGAGATCAAGGTCCCCGCCGGCCTCGACGTCGACGTGATGCTCGCCCTCGGCGCGGAGGCGCTCGAGCGCGCGGCCGAGGACGACGACCGCGCCGTGGCCGACCGCGCCGTGCTCCGCGACGCCCTCGCCGGGATCGCGGATGCCGACGCCACCGCCGAGGCGCGCCTCGCGGCCGCCACGACCCCCGAGGTCCTCGCCGCGATCGACCGAGTCCCCCTCCGCAGCCTCGTCACGCTCTCCCCCGAGCGCACGATCGTCGTCGAGCGCGAGCGCGCGGCCGTGGGCTCCTGGTACGAGTTCTTCCCGCGCTCCGAGGGCGCCGTGGAGCACGAGGACGGATCCTGGACCAGCGGCACGTTCGCCACCGCCGCCCGCCGGCTCCCCGCGATCCGCGACATGGGCTTCGACGTCGTCTACATCCCGCCGGTGCACCCCATCGGCCGCACGAACCGCAAGGGCCCGAACAACACGCTCACCGCGGGCCCCCACGACCCGGGATCGCCCTACGGCATCGGCTCCGAGGACGGCGGGCACGACGCCATCCACCCCGAGCTCGGCACGGCCGACGACTTCCGCGAGTTCGTGCGGGCCGTCGCCGACCACGGCATGGAGCTCGCGATCGACATCGCGCTGCAGGCGTCCCCCGACCACCCGTGGGTCACGACGCACCCGGAGCTCTTCACGACGCTGCCCGACGGATCCATCGCGTTCGCGGAGAACCCGCCGAAGAAGTACCAGGACATCTACCCGCTGAACTTCGACAACGACCCGGAGGGGTCGTACCGCGAGATGCTCCGCGTCATGCGCGTGTGGCTGGGGCTCGGCGTCCGGATCTTCCGCGTCGACAACCCGCACACCAAGCCGCTCGTGTTCTGGGAGCGCCTCATCCACCAGGTGATGCGCGACGAGCCCGACGCGATCTTCCTCAGCGAGGCGTTCACGCGCCCGGCGATGATGCGCACGCTCGCCAAGATCGGCTTCCAGCAGTCGTACACGTACTTCACCTGGCGGAACACGAAGAAGGAGCTCGAGGAGTACCTCACCGAGGTGAGCCACGAGACGAGCGACTACCTGCGCCCGAACTTCTTCGCCAACACCCACGACATCCTCACGCCCTACCTGCAGTTCGGCGGGCGTGCCGCGTACCGGATCCGCGCCGCCATCGCCGCGACCGCCTCGCCGTCGTGGGGCATCTACTCGGGCTACGAGCTGATCGAGAACGTCGCGCGCCCCGGCGCCGAGGAGAACATCGACAACGAGAAGTACGAGTACAAGCCGCGCGACTGGCAGCGCCAGGAGGAGCTCGGCGGATCCATCGCGCCGGAGATCACGCGGCTCAACGAGATCCGCCGCGAGCACCCCGCGCTCCGCCAGCTGCGGAACCTCGACGTGCACTGGAGCGACGACGACTCGATCCTCGTCTACTCCAAGCACCTCGCGGCCGAGCACACCGGGACGGGCGAGGCCGACACGATCCTCGTGGTCGCCAACGTCGACCCGCACTCGGCGCGCGAGACCCAGGTGCACCTCGACCCCACGCGCTGGGGCCTCGCCGAGGACGCCGTGTTCGACGTCGAGGACCTCCTCACGGGCGACGTCTACACCTGGTCGACCTCCAACTTCGTCCGGCTCGACGCGTTCACGCACCCCGTGCACGTGTTCCGGGTCCACCCGACCGCATCGAAGGGATGACGGACATGACCGACACCACCCCCACGCACGACCCCCAGGACGATCTCCCCGGCGCCGACGTCGTCGTGCCGCCCGCGGGCGACGCCGACGTCGAGCAGGGCGCCGACGTGGTCGTGCCGCCGGCCGACGACGCCGCCGCCGGGACGGACGCGGGCTCCCCCGCCCGAGCATCCGACCCGCTCCGCCTCCCCGAGGTCGCCGACCACGACCTGCGCGCCGTCGCCGAGGGCGTCCACTCCGGACCGCACGCGATCCTCGGCCAGCACCCGGTCGCGATCGACGGCGTGTCCGACGACCTCGTGGTGGTGCGCGCGCTGCGCCCGCTCGCCGAGGCGGTCACCGTGATCCTCTCGACCGGCGCCCGCGTCGCGCTCGCCCACGTGGGCCACGGCGTGTGGCAGGGCGCGCACGTCCTCGGCCTTCAGGACTACGAGGTCGAGGCGCGCTACGGCGACGGCGGCACCTGGACCTCGGACGACCCGTACCGCTTCCTCCCGACGGTCGGCGACCTCGACCTCTACCTGTTCGGCGAGGGCCGCCACGAGCGCCTCTGGGACGTGCTCGGCGCGCACCACCGCGAGCACTGGGGCGTCGCGCGCACCTACCGGGGCGTCTCGTTCTCCGTGTGGGCGCCGCACGCCCGCGCCGTCCGCGTCATCGGCGGCTTCAACGGCTGGGACGGCGTGCAGCACGCGATGCGCCGCCTCGACGGCAACGGCGTGTGGGAGCTCTTCGTGCCCGGCGTCGAGCCCGGCGTCTCCTACAAGTTCGAGATCCTCACGCAGGCGGGGCACTGGATCGAGAAGGCCGACCCCATGGCCCGCATGACCGAGGTGCCGCCCTCCACCGCGTCGCGCGTCGAGACGAGCGACCATGCCTGGGACGACGCGGCCTGGCTCGAGCAGCGCGCGGCGCGCGACCCGCACGACTCCCCCATGAGCGTCTACGAGATGCACCTCGGATCCTGGCGGCCCGGCCTCGGCTACCGCGAGGTCGCCGGCGAGCTCGTCGCCTACCTGCAGGAGCTGCGCTACACGCACGTGGAGTTCCTGCCGCTCGCCGAGCACCCGTTCGGCGGCTCCTGGGGCTACCAGGTCTCCGGCTACTACGCGCCCACGTCGCGCTTCGGGTCCCCCGACGACCTCAAGTTCCTCATCGACTCGCTCCACCGGGCCGGCATCGGCGTCATCGTCGACTGGGTCCCCGCCCACTTCCCGAAGGACGCGTTCGCGCTCGCGCAGTTCGACGGACAGCCGCTCTACGAGCACACGGATCCGCGCCGCGGCGAGCAGCAGGACTGGGGCACCCTGGTCTTCGACTTCGGCCACTCGCAGGTGCGCAACTTCCTCGTCGCGAACGCCCTCTACTGGTTCGAGGAGTTCCACATCGACGGGCTCCGGGTCGACGCGGTCGCCTCGATGCTGTACCTCGACTACTCGCGCGAGGAGGGCCAGTGGCTCCCCAACGTGCACGGCGGCCGCGAGAACCTCGAGGCGATCTCGTTCCTCCAGGAGGTCAACGCCACCGCGTACCGCACCCACCCCGGCATCGTGATGATCGCCGAGGAGTCCACGAGCTTCCCCGGCGTCACGCGCCCCACGAGCGACGGCGGCCTCGGCTTCGGGCTCAAGTGGAACATGGGCTGGATGCACGACACCCTCGACTACGCGGCCGAGGACCCGATGTACCGCTCCTACCACCACGGCCAGATCACGTTCTCGATGGTCTACGCGTACACGGAGAACTTCCTCCTCCCCATCAGCCACGACGAGGTCGTGCATGGGAAGGGCTCGCTCGTCGGCAGGATGCCGGGCGACCACTGGCAGAAGCTCGCCAACGTGCGCGCGTACCTCAGCTTCATGTGGTCGCACCCCGGCAAGCAGCTGCTGTTCATGGGCCAGGAGTTCGGGCAGGTGTCCGAGTGGAGCGAGGAGCGCGGGCTCGACTGGTGGATCCTCGACCAGCCCGTCCACCGCGCCCTGTTCGACCTCGTGGGCGCGCTCAACCGCACCTACGTCGACACGCCCGCGATGTGGGCGCTCGACAACGACCCCGCCGGCTTCGAGTGGATCGACGCGGGCGACGCGCAGCGCAACGTGCTCGCGTTCCTCCGGCGCGACCGCGCGGGCAACCAGGTCGCCGTCGTGCACAACTTCTCCGGGGCGCCCATCTCGGGCTACCGGCTGGGGCTGCCGCAGGCGGGCACGTGGGAGGAGATCCTCAACACGGACGCCGAGCAGTTCGGCGGATCCGGCGTCGGCAACCTCGGCGCCGTGCACGCGGGCGACGAGGGCTGGCACGGCCGGCCGGCGTCGGCGGAGCTGACCCTGCCGCCGCTCGCGGGCCTCTGGCTGCGCCTGAAGCAGGACCCGGCCGATCTCACCCCCGTCGACGCGCCCGCGCACGCGGCCCCCGACGCGGACGAGTCCCGGGCGGATGGCACGCCGTTCGCGCCCGCGGACGCCGGGACCGCCCCCGTGCTGCCGCAGTCGCCCGACGCGCAGCCGCCCGTCGAGGCCCTGTCCGCGACGGACGACGCGGCAGGATCCGACGACGGCACCCCGCGGGTGCCCACGATCTGATCCGCCACGCCCCGCGACGACGACGGTGCCGCACCCCTCGGGGTGCGGCACCGTCGTCGTCCGTGCGGACGGGCGTCAGTAGAGCAGGCGGGTGAGTCGGCGGCGGGCCACCGCGACCCGCGGGTCCTCGAGCCCGACGACCTCGAAGTGCTCGAGCAGGCGCTGGCGGATGGCCTCGCGCCCGTCCGCGTCGGCCGACGGGAACAGCTCGAGGAGGCGCGTGAACGCGTCCTCGACGTGCCCGCCGGAGAGGTCGAGGTCGGCCACGAGCAGCTGCGCGTCCACGTCGTCCGGTGCCGCGGCGGCGGCGCCGCGGATCTCGTCCGCCGCCTTCCCGTCGAGGCGGTGCAGGAGGCTGACCTGGGCGAGGCCGGCGGCCGCGAGGGCGTCGCGCGGGTTCTGCGCGATGGCCGTGCGGTACTCGGCGGCCGCGGCGGCGTAGTCGCCCTGCTCGATGAAGGCGTAGGCCTCGGCGTGGTGCGGCGGCAGCGGCTCCTCGACCGGAGCGGCGGGCTCCGCGGATCCGCCGGGCGCGACCGCCTGGCCCGTCACGCCGTTCTGCTGCGCGAGATCCAGCACCTGCTGGACGACGTCGCGCACCTGGTCCTCGGGGATCACCCCGGCGAACAGGCCCACGGGCCGCCCGCCGATGAGCGCGGCGACCGTGGGGACGCTCTGCGCCTGGAACGCCTGCCCGAGCTGCGGGCTCTGGTCGACGTCGATGCGCACGAGGAGCACGCGCCCCGCGTGCTCGGTGACGACGCGCTCCAGCAGCGGCGAGAGCTCACGGCTGGAGGCGAGGCCGGTCGAGACCAGCTCGACGAGGACGGGCACGACGGACGAGATGTCGAGGAACTGCGTGAACGACGCGTCGTCGGCGGCGAGCACGAGACCCGGGACGTCGACGGTCTGCGGCGCGCCCGGCGCACCGGCGGGAGCGCCGGGAGCGCCGGGGCCGGCGGCCGCCGGAGCGGCAGCAGCCCCCGCGGGCGCGGCGGGCGCCGGCGCGCGGTTCACGAGGGACGACAGGTCGACGGCGCCGCGGAGGCTGGCGGCGGACGGGGGCACGTGGGTCATGGGAGCTCCTTGGCCGATGTGATGTGGGTGCTGGAGGCGTACAGGCGGATCTTCTCGCCCGAGTTCACGGGAGGCACGTACATGAGCATCTGCGCCGTGCGGACGGTGTCGAAGCCCTTCGCGGAGTCGGTCAGGCCCGTGATGGCCTGCACCTCCGGGTTGGCGTTGACCTTGGCGCCCTCGGCGGTCGGCTTCGCGACGATGCCGAGCTTCACGGTGACGCTCACGAGCGCGCCGGACTCGACCGTCGACATCGCCACGGGCGTCGCGGAGTCCGCCGACGCCGAGAACTCGACGCTGCCGGTCTCGCCGATCGAGGCCGGGAAGTCGACCTTCCGCTTGGCGTCCTGCGCGCGCACCCCGTCGTCGGTCGCGTCGAACAGGGACGCGAACTCGCTCTGGTCGCCCTTGTTGAGCAGATCCGCGTACGCGGCCGACAGCTGGTCCGGCTGGACCGCGAGCAGCTTCACGTCGGGCGCGAGGCGCGCGGCGCCGATGGCGGCCGGCGCCACGTCCGGGAGCGCCGCCGTGGTGGAGATCGGCATCGCGTAGAGCACGTGGTAGTTCTCGCGCGGGCTCTCCTGCACGAGGGTCAGCGAGAGGGTGGGCGCGTCGTCCGCGTCCGGGTCCTTCACGACCGCGGCGACGGTGCGCGGCCAGGTGAGCGTGGCCTGCGGGAGCGTGAGCTGCAGGTCGCCGGCCGGGATGGCCGGGACGGCGGCGATGTCGGGCTTGGCCTTCCGCACCTGGTAGTCGACGGTGCGCTCCTGGAGCGCGGGACCGGCGAACCGGGGCGCGAGCTGGTCGGCGTCGAGGGCCTGGTCGGCCGCGGCCGCGACCTCGGACACGCGCGACACGATGCGCGCGGCCTGGTCCTCGGTGACGACGGGCGGGTCCGCGTCCTCCGCCTCCCTGGCCGCGTCGAGCGACGAGGTGGGCGTCTGCGTGGGGGTCGCGTCGACGCCGGCGGTCAGCGCGGCGGGTGCGGCCTGCGCCGTGCAGCCGCTCAGCGCGAGGCCGGTGACGACGAGGACGGGCAGGGCGATCATGCCGCGCCGTCCGCGGCGCGGCGCCTGCGGGGTGGATCCCGAGCCGGCGGTGAGCGCGGCGCGGCGCGCGGCCGGACCGATGCGCGGGATGCGCGGCCCGCCGCGCGGCGGCAGGTTGCGGCGCGGCCCGCGGCTGCGGCGCAGGTGGCGGAGCGCGAGCAGGTAGAGCACGAGGCCGACGACCAGCAGGATGATGCCGCCGATCACGAGCGGGAGCACCCACGGCGACTCGCCCTCGGAGGGCCACGACAGCGTGACCTCGGCGGGCGCGGCGGCCGTGCCGTCGGTCGCGAGCAGGATGCTCACGTCGTCGGGGAGGCGCGTGCTGAGGGACAGCTGGCCCTCGCCCGTCTGCTCGGAGAGCCAGAGGTCGGATCCGCGCGGGTCCGTGATGGAGGAGCCGGCGGCCGCTGCGGTGCCGGAGTCCCCCTCGGGAGCGGCCGTGGCGCTCGGCGTCGGCGTGGGCGTCGGCGTGGACGCTTCGGGCTCGACGACCTCGCTGGTCAGGGCTCCGGTCTCGTCGACGGCGACGCGCGTGTACGGGCTCGTGCCCACCCACGCCTCGACGTCGGTCGTGGGCCCGTAGGCGGCGAACACCTCGCCGTCGCCCCGCGCGACGGTGTCCTGCAGGCCGGGGTGCGCGTTGAGCGTCTTCCCGCTGATGACCGTGTAGGCCGCGCCGTCCGCCGAGGACGTCGCGGCGGTGATGCGGTCGGGTCCCGCCAGGAAGGTGTGCTGGGCGATACCCAGGCCGATCATGAGGGCGGCGACCACGAAGGTCGCGATCGCCAGGACGAATCGCACGGGTGTCTCCTCTCGTGTCGTCGCGGGCGGCTGCGGTGATGGCGGCGGCCGGCACGGCGACCGCGGCGGCCGACGAGCACGATGCCCGGGCGACGCTCCGCCGAACAGGGGCGGACCGGCGGTGGACGACGACATCGAAGGATACCGGACGCGCCTGGGAGCGCCTCCCCCGGCCCGGGATCCGTGGGCCGTCCCGGCGCCGGGCCGCGCCGGTCTCGGTAGGATCGGCACCTCGCCGCGCCCGCCCCTGCGTGCCGGCCGCCTGCGAAGGAGTCACCCGTGCCCCACGACGACACCCCGTTCAGCCCCGCCATGCGCGGCTACAACCGCGACGAGGTCGACCGGGCCGTCGGCGACCTCCGCCGCGAGCTCATCCGCGCGAACCAGCTCGCCGCCGAGAGCCGCGCCGAGGCCGAGCGGCTGCGGCGCGTCGAGGCCGAGCTGCGCGACGAGCTCGACGAGGTCGGCAGCCCCACCTTCGCGGGGCTCGGATCCCGGCTCGAGGCCACCCTGCGCGTGGCCGAGGAGCAGTCCACACGGCTCGTCGCCCAGGCCGACGCGGACGCCGCCCGCCTCCGCCGCGCCACGCAGGAGGAGACGGACGCGCAGCGCGCGGAGGCCGAGGCCACCGCCCGCCACCTCGTCGACTCCGCGCGCGCCCAGGCCGCCCAGATCGTCGACGCCGCCCGGCGCGAGGCCGACGACCTCCGGGAGCGCGCCGACGACCGCGCCGAGGGGCTCCGCAGCGACGCCGAGCGCGAGGCCGCCGCCCTCCTCCTCCGCAGCCGCACCGAGGTCGCGGACCTCCGCGGCACGGCCGAGCGGGACACGGACGCCCAGCGCGCGGAGGCCGCGCGCGAGGTCGCCGAGCTGCGCGCGCGCGTCGACCGCGAGACCGACGAGGCCCGCCGCGACGCCGCCGACCTGGCCCGCGACAGCGCGCTGGCCCGCGGCGCCCTGGAGCGCGAGCTCGCGGACGCCCGCGCCCGCCACGACGAGACCGTCGCCGAGGAGCGCGCCGAGCTCGACCGGGAGATCCGCGAGACCGAGGAGCGGCTGGGCCTCGACGCCGAGACGCAGCGCATCGCCCTCGCCCAGCTCGACGAGCAGACCCGCGCGGACCTCGACCGCGAGGTCGAGCAGGTGCGCACCGACCGGGACCGGGAGCTGCAGGCGTCGCGCGACGACTTCGACCGCCGGATGCAGGCGGAGCGCACGGCCTTCGACCGGGACGTCGAGGAGACCCGCGCGGCGCTCGAGCGCGAGATCGCCGAGACGCGCGAGGCGCTCGACCTGGAGCTCGCCACCGCCCGCGCCGAGCTGGCCCGCGAGATCGACGAGGCCCGCACCGACCTGGCGCGCGACGTCGCCCAGGGCACGGACGCGCTCGCCCGGGAGACCCGGGCCACGCGCGAGCAGCTGGAGCTCGAGGCGGTCACCGCCCGGACGGCGCTCGAGCGCGAGATCGCGGAGGCCGAGGCGCTGGAGGCCGACCGCCGCGAGGCCGAGCGGCACCGGCTGGAGCGCGAGACCGCCGAGACGCGCCGGATCCTGGCGGCCGAGGCCGACGAGGCGCGGCTCGCCCTCAGCCGCGAGATCGAGCAGGGCCACCTCGACCTCGACGCCGAGATCACCGCCCGCCGCGACCACGACGCCCGCGACGCGGCCGAGCGCCAGCGCGAGGCAGCGGAGCGCACGGCGGCCTACCTCGGCGAGGCGGAGGCCCGGCTGCAGGAGGTCACGGCGCTCCTGGCGTCCACCCGCCAGGAGGCGGAGGAGCTCGCCGTCGAGAGCCGCGAGGCGGCGCGCACGGTGCGCGAGGAGGCGGACCACGATGCGCGGGCCGCCATCGCCGACGCCGAGCGTCGCGCCCGCGAGACGCTGGCCGACGCGGAGCGCCGCTCCCGCGAGGCGGTGGCCGACGCGGAGGAGCGCCTCGACCGCATTAGGATCGAGCGCGAGGCGGTGGCCGCGTACCTGGAGAACGTCCGCGGCGTGCTGACCCAGGCGGATGACGCCTCCTCCGACGATTCCCGCACCGTGCGCTGAGCGCCCGCCGACTCGGAGGTCCCGACGTGAAGATCAACAACCCCTACCGGCTCGGCCTCCTGGCGGGTCTCGGCGTGCTCACCGCCCTCGTCATCGGCGGCGCGCTCGTGTCGCTCGGGAGCGTACTGACCTACGTGGGCACGGCGATCTTCCTCGCGCTCGGCATCGACCCGCTCGTCACGTTCCTCGAGCGCAAGGGCGTCCCGCGTCCCGTCGCCATCCTGGTGATCTTCCTCGTGCTCCTCGGCACCCTGGCGGGCGTGCTGCTCGCGGTGATCCCGGTGGTCGTCAACCAGGCGAGCGCGCTCGTGACGCAGATCGTGCAGTACGCGCAGAGCGTGAGCGGCGACCAGTTCATCGCGAACCTGCAGTCCTTCGTGCCCCGCGAGGTCTTCGACGTGCAGAGCGGCGCCGACCAGCTCATCACCTACCTCTCGAACGCCTCCAACGTCGCCACCATCACGGGCAACGTCATCAACGTCGCCTTCACCATCGGCAACTTCGTGTTCGGCACCGTCATCATCGTGATCCTCACGATGTACTTCACGGCCTCGCTCAACTCCTTCAAGAGCGGCGTCTACAAGCTGGTGCCCGCCACCCGTCGCGCGCGCTTCGCCGACATCGCCGAGCAGATCACGCAGTCGGTCGGCCGCTACGTCACCGGCCAGGTGGGCCTCGCGCTCTGCAACGGGGTCCTGAGCTTCATCTACCTGAGCATCGTCGGCGCGGCGCTGCCCGCCGTGTGGGCGTTCACCGCGTTCCTGTTCTCGCTGCTGCCCCTCGTCGGCACCATCACGGGCTCCACCCTCATCGTGCTCGGCCAGGTCGTGCTGCTCCCGGAGTCGATGAACACGTGGATCGCCGTGGCGATCTACTACCTCGTCTACATGCAGATCGAGGCGTACGTCCTCAGCCCGAACATCATGAACCGGGCCGTGAAGGTGCCCGGCGTGATCGTGGTCATCGCCGCGCTCACCGGCGGCACGCTGCTGGGCGTGCTCGGCGCGCTCATCGCGGTGCCCGTGGCGGCCGCGGTGCTGCTCATCATCCGGCAGGTCGCGGTGCCGCTCCAGAACGAGCGCTGACGGCAACAGGCGTCAGGGGACCGGCCACTCCGTCGGCAGCGGGAGGGCCGCCGGGTTCACCGTCCGCACGATCTCGGTGAGCACGCGCGCGACCTGCGACTCCCCCACCCACAGGTGCTTCGCGCCGTCGACCGCGATGAGCTCCGCCTCGGGGACGGACGCGAAGCGCTCGCGGGCCTCGGCCGGGCGGAGGAAGTCGTCGTGCTCGGGGACGAGGATGACGAGCCGGCGCGGATCCCCGTGCCAGGCGGCGACCTCCTCGGCGCTCGCGCGGTGCAGCGGGGGCGACAGGAGCACGGCCCCCTCGATCGCGTGCGCTCGGCCGTGACGCAGCGCGATCTCGGTGCCGAAGGACCAGCCGACGATCCACGGCGCCGGGAGCCCCCGCTCCGCCACGAGGTCCATCGCGGCCTCCAGGTCGTGCCGCTCGGCCTCGCCGCCGTCGAAGGCCCCCTCGCTGGTCCCGCGGGCCGACGTCGTGCCACGGGTGTTGAAGCGCAGCACGGCGAGGTCGGCGAGGGCCGGGAGGCGGAGCGCGGCCTTGCGCAGCACGTGGGAGTCCATGAAGCCGCCCGCGGTCGGCAGCGGATGCAGCGTCACGAGGGTGGCGACGGGATCGCGGTCGGCGGGGAGGGCGAGCTCGCCCACCAGCCGGAGCCCGTCCGCCGTCCGGAGCTCCACGTCCTCGCGGCGCGCGGGCAGCTCCGTGGAGCTCGTGATGGGGCGGGGGGCGGTGTCCGTCATGAGACCTTCCAGCAGTGGGAGTGCCAGTGCCGGCGGGCGTCGAGGTCGCTCTCCTCGCCCATCATCCCGTCGGCGCGCCACGCGACGACGTGCGCGTGGCCCGGCTCGATGTCGAGCAGGCAGCCGGGGCAGCGGTAGACCTTGAGCGCGCGGGCGGCGGAGACGGGCTGCACATTCCAGACGCGACCGCGCCGGGTCTCCGTGTGCTGCGAGCCGCTGAGCAGGCGCGTCAGCACGTCCTCGTCGTCGTCGCCGGGCCGCCGTCTCCCCCGGGGTCGATTGCTGCGCGGCATGATCCGATCCTAGGCCGCGGCCGGACGGTGCCCGGCCGCGGCCGTCAGCGGGCGTCGCCCTGCCGGGCGATGCGCGCATCCTCGTGGTCCAGCATCCGCTGCGCCCGGGCGAGGACGCGCGACGGGTGCGCGCCCCGGCCGCGCGCCTCGAGCAGCGCCTCGCGCTCGGCGTCGAGGACGTGGCGGCGCAGCAGCAGGTAGGTCGCGCGCGGGGTGAGCGGCGCGTCGTCGTCCGCGGCCATCGCCTCGGCGCGCTCGCTCGCCCACTCCGCCCGCAGGGCCGTGTCGCGCCGCACCCGATCGACGACATCGGGGTCGACGTCCCGGCCGTCGGGCAGCGCGCGCACGCGCTCGTCGAGCGCCCGGATCCCGGCGTCGGCGAGCTCGGACACGAGCGCCGCGAGGGCGCGCTCGTCCTCCACCTCGTCGCTCCCGCGGATCCCGCTCAGCCGGATCACGACCGGCAGCGTCCCGCCGTTGACGAGCAGCGAGACGATCGCCACCGTGAACGCGATGAGCACCAGCTGCGCCCGGTAGGGCGTCCCCGACGGCAGCGACTGGGCGGCGGCGAGCGTCACCACGCCGCGCATGCCGGCCCAGCCGAGGACCAGCCCGCCGCGCCAGCCGAGGCCCTGCGAGCGGAGGGCCTGCAGGTCGGCGCGCCGCCGTTGGAGCAGCCGCGCCGCCCGGCGCTCCCTCCGGCTCGGCCGCTCGTCGCCCCGCGCGCGCCGCAGCCGGTCCAGCAAGTTCCCGACGCGACGCGCGCGGTCCACCGCGCGCTGCTCGTGCCGACGCAGTGCGAGGAGCAGCGGCACCAGGAACGCGTAGCGGATGACCGTGAGCACAGCCAGGGTGAGGATGCCGTAGAGGATCGCCGTACCGACCCCGAGGTCGGCCTCGTGCACCTCGTCGAGGATGTCCCGCAGCTCCAGTCCCATGACGAGGAAGACCCCGTTCTCGAGCACGAACAGCACGGTGCGCCAGTTGAGGCGCTCGTTGATCCGCGACTGCGCCGACAGGGTCGATGCGCTCCGGTGCCCCGACCAGATCCCCGCGGCGACGACGGCGAGGACCCCGGACGCCCCGACCTCCTCGGCGGGGATGAACGCGACGAAGGGCACCGCGAAGGAGATGGCGGTGTCGAGCACGGGGTCGTCGAGGCGCCGCCGCACCTGGGTGGTGAGCGCGCCCACGGCGATGCCGATGACGAGCGCGCCCACCGCGGAGAGCACGAATCCGCCCGCGGCCTGCCACAGGTCGACGGTCGCCCCGACGGCCGCGATCGACGTCCGCAGGAGGACGAGGGCCGTCGCGTCGTTGACGAGCCCCTCGCCCTCGAGCACCGTGACGAGCCGCGGCGGCAGCCCCAGGCGCCGGGCGATGCTCGTCGCGGCGACCGCGTCCGGCGGGCTGACGACCGCGCCGAGCGCCAGCGCCCCTGCGAACGACAGGTCCGGGAACAGCGCGTAGAGGAGGAGGCCGATCCCCGCCGCTGACACCAGCACGAGCACGACGGAGAGGCTGACGATCGTGCGCAGGTTGCGGCGCAGGTCGACGAGCGGGACCGTGACCGCGGCGCCGTAGAGCAGCGGCGGGAGGACGCCCGCGAGGATCAGCTCCGGCGGCACCTCGACGGGCGGGACGCCCGGCAGGAAGGACACGCCGACGCCCACCAGGACCAGGACGAGCGGGGTGGCCACGCGGATCCGCCGCGCGAGCAGGGTGACGGCGACCAGGGTCGCGATCCCGGCGACGCCGAGAGTCGCGTAGTCCATGCTCCGAGGCTAGCCCGGTGGCCGGACGCCCGACGCCGGATGCCCGACCCCGCCCGGGAGCGCGGCCGGACGGGGCCGGGTCAGTACCAGTTCTTCAGGACGCTGTGCGCCTTGGCCGCGCACGGCGAGCCGTAGCGCGAGTCGATGTAGCCGAGGCCCCACGTGATCTGCGTGGCGGGGTTGGTCTGCCAGTCGGAGCCGGCGGACGCCATCTTGCTGCCGGGCAGCGCCTGCGGGATGCCGTAGGCACCGCTCGGGTTGTACGCGTTGACGCGCCAGCCGGACTCCTTGGTCCACAGGTAGTCGAGGCAGGAGTACTGGTCGTCTCCCATGCCCTGGGAGGCCAGGATGCTGCGGGCGATGCCGCGCGCGCTGCCGGGATCCGGGACGGCGATCGAGCCGCCGGACGGGGCCGATCCGCCGGTGGACTTTGAACCGGAACCGGACCCGGGCGCCGGGGCGGCCTCGACCGGGGGCGGCGGGGGCGGAGCGGCCACGGACTGGAAGCCGGGCTCGATCACGACGGCCGTCTCGGCGGAGGGGACGGCGATGCTCTGCGCGTCGGCGCGGGCGAGCTGCGCGACGGTGGTCCGGTACTCCTGGTACTGCGGATTCGCGACGGCACCGGAGGTGGGATCCACCACGTTCACCAGCATGAAGGCCGCGGCCGCGCCGAACGCGATGGTCGGGGCCGCGACGCGGGAGAAGGCCGAACGGGTTCGGCGGACGGGCCTCGGAGCGGCGGTGAGCGGCTGGCGAGGGGCGAGGTCGTGCGCGTGTCTACCCATAACTCCGCTCGACCCTACCCGCCCATCGACACGAAGGCGAGCCGAGGGCCGGATGGTGGGCGACCTGCCAGGGGGCGGTACCGGTGGAGGGACCGACGGGACGGCTCAGCGCACGGCGTTCATCACGTCGACCACCGCGTCGAGCAGCAGGTCGACCTGCGCCTCGCGGTAGCCGCCGCGTCGCGGGTGGAACGCCACCGTGCGCACGTCATCGACGCTCATCGGTTTGGTGCCGCGGAAGTACTTCGCGATGCGGTCGGCGAAGCGGTCCACCTCGCGCCGGTCGTAGCCGGTCGTGAGGAGACCCGAGCGGTCGAAGCGCTCCCCCGCGGGCCGGCTGACGCGGTCGAGGATCTCCTGCGCGGCGCGCCTCGCCTCGGCGTTCCACGCGTCCGCGCCCACGCGCGCCACCGTCCGCTCGCGCTCCCGCACGGCGAACGCGTCCTCGAGGCGCTCCAGCACCCGGTCGACGGCGGCCGCCGAGTACCCGCCGCGGCGCATGTCGAACGAGATCCGCCGGATGGTCTCCGAGGTCAGGGAGCGGTCGGCCTCGTCGTCGTACGCGCGCCGGGCGTCCTGCAGGAACGCGTCGACCTGGGCCGGGTCGTAGCCGCGCTCGCGGCGCCCGGCGCTCGGGAAGGTGGTGGTCATCCGGGACATCCTATGAGGGAACGCCCGAGACGATGAGGAACAGCGCGTAGGCCACGGCGGCCGACGGGAGGATCGAGTCGAGCCGGTCGAGGAAGCCGCCGTGGCCCGGCAGCCAGGAGCTGATGTCCTTCACCCCGAGGTCGCGCTTCATCAGCGACTCCGCGAGGTCGCCCATGGTCGCCGTCACGACGATCACGAGGCCCATGATCACGCCGAACCACCACGGCTGGTGGATCATCAGGACGGCGAGCAACGCGCCCGCCACCACGGCCGCGAGCACCGCCCCCGCGAACCCCTCCCACGTCTTCTTCGGGCTGATCGTGGGCGCCATCGGGTGCTTGCCGAAGTTGAGGCCGGCCACGTAGGCGCCGGTGTCGGAGCAGACCACGAGGATGAGGAACGCCAGCGTCCACCACTCCCCGCCGTCGGCCGCCGTGAGCAGCACGGCGAAGGATCCCAGCAGGCCCACGTACGCCAGGAGGAACAGGCTCGATCCGATGTCGCCCGTCATCGCCCGGAGCGACGTCCGGCGGGCGGGCACGACCTGCTCGACGACGCGCCACAGCGCGAGCCCCGCCATCGCGCCCAGCAGCCCCAGCCACTGCCCGTCGGGCCGCACGAAGTACGTCAGCGGGAGGAGGACCACGACCGCGACGACGGAGCCGACGCGCGGCACGCGCCGCCCCGCCTGGCGCAGGGCGGTGGCGAGCTCGTACGCGGTGAACGCCATGAGCGCGATCGCGATGAGGAGGAAGAGCGCCTTCACCACGACGAGGCTCACGAGCACCACGCCGCCGAGCAGCAGCCCGACGGTGACCGCGAACAGGAGGTTCCGCCCCGTGCGGGCGTTGATGCGGTCGTTCGTGGCCTCCAGGGAGGCGCGCGTCGCGCGCACCTGCGCGCTGAGGTCGGCGCGCGTGGCCTGCACCTGCGCCTCGAAGTCGGCCCGGGTCACCCGGCCGCGGTGACGCCGGATGCGCGGGGCCCCGTCCGGGCCCGACGCGGGCGGGACGACGGGCGCCCGCTCGGCGGGATCGTCGGGGCTGACCACCTAGACCTCGAGGAGTTCGGTCTCTTTGCGCTTCAGCGCGTCGTCGACCTGGTCGGTGTGCGTCTTGGTGAGCGCCTCGAGCTCCTTCTCGCCGCGCGACACCTCGTCGTCGCCGACCTCGCCCTTCAGCGCGTCGAGCTCGTCCTTGGAGCGGCGGCGGATGTTGCGGACGCTGACGCGCCCCTCCTCCGCCTTGCCGCGCACGATCTTGACGAACTCCTTGCGGCGGTCCTCCGTGAGCTCGGGGAGGGTGAGGCGGACCATCTCGCCGTCGTTGCCGACCGTCGCGCTGAGGTTCGGCACGTTGACGAGCGCCTTCTCGATCTCCTTGAGCGCCGTCTTGTCGTAGGGCGTGACGATGAGGGTGCGCGCCTCGGGGTTGTTCATGCTGGCGAGCTGGCCGAGCGGCGTGGGGCTGCCGTAGTACTCGACGAGGACCTTCTGGAAGAGCGCGGGGTTCGCGCGGCCCGTGCGCACGCTCCCGAAGTCCTCCTTCACGGCCTCGACGGCCTTGCCCATCCGGTCTCGGGCATCTGCGAGGACTTCGGCGACGGTCACGGGATCTCCTTCGGTAGCGCGGGCGCGGCAGGCGCCCGGTCGATCTTAACGCGGATGGGGAGGGCGTCCCGCCCGGCGCGGCCGGAGCCGGCCGGGCGGAGCGCCGCTCGTCAGTTGGAGACGATGGTGCCGATGCGCTCGCCGCGGATGGCGCGCGTGACGTTGCCGCTCGGCTCCATGCCGAAGACGACCATCTTCATGTCGTTGTCCATGCAGAGGCTGAAGGCGGTCGAATCGACCACCTTGAGGCCCTGCTGGAGGGCGTCCTGGTAGGTGAGGGTGTCGAGGAGGGTCGCCGACGAGTCCGTGCGCGGATCCCCCGTGTACACGCCGTCGACGCCGTTCTTCGCGACGAGGACCTCGACGGCCTGGATCTCCAGCGCGCGCTGCGCGGCGACCGTGTCGGTCGAGAAGTAGGGCAGGCCGGCGCCGGCGCCGAAGATGACGATGCGGCCCTTCTCGAGGTGCCGCACGGCACGGCGCGGGATGTACGGCTCGGCGACCTGCGTCATGGAGATGGCGGACTGCACGCGCGTCGCGGCGCCGGCCTGCTCGAGGAAGTCCTGCAGCGCGAGGGCGTTCATCACGGTGCCGAGCATGCCCATGTAGTCGGCGCGGCCGCGGTCCATCCCCCGCTGCGACAGCTGGGCACCGCGGAAGAAGTTGCCGCCGCCGACGACGATGGCGACCTCGACGGTCTTCGCCGCCTCGGCGATCTCGCGGGCGAGCGCGCTCACGACGTCCGGGTCGACGCCCATCTGGCCGCCGCCGAAGGACTCCCCGGAGAGCTTGAGGAGGACGCGGCGCCTGGTGGTCTGATCGGTCATGGTGCTGTTCCCGTCCCTCGGTCCGAGCCGCATCCGGCCCCGGACCAATCTACTGTGGCATCCGGGCGGGACGACGGCGCATCGCGTCGCCGTCCGGGCCCGGGCATGGAGAAGGGAGCCCGGGTCGCGATGACCCGAGCTCCCCGTGGTGGTGCTAGGCGCCGACCTTGAAGCGGGCGAAGCCCGTGATCGTGAGGCCCGCGGCCTCGACGACCTTCTTGACCGACTGCTTGTTGTCCTTCGCGTAGTCCTGCTCGAGGAGCGCGACCTGCTTGAAGTAGCCGGTGAGGCGACCCTCGATGATCTTCGGCAGGGCGGCCTCGGGCTTGCCCTCGTTGCGGGAGATCTCGGTGACGATCGCGCGCTCGGCCTCGACCTTGTCGGACGGGACGTCCTCGCGGGCGAGGTACTCGGGGTTCGCGAACGCGATGTGCTGGGCGATGCTGCGCGCCGTCTCGGCGTCCGTGCCCGAGTAGTCGACGACGACGCCGACCTGGGGCGGGAGGTCCTTCGACGTGCGGTGGAGGTAGACCTCCTGGTGCTCGCCGGCGAGGCGGGCGACGCGGCGGAGCGCGATCTTCTCGCCGAGGATGGCAGCCTGGTCGCTGATCAGCTGGTCGACGGTCTGCTCGCCGGCGGAGGCCTGGAGGGCCTCCTCGACGGTCGACGCGCCGGCCGCGACGACCGCGGCGAGGACGGACTCGGACAGCGCGATGAACTTGTCGTTCTTGGCGACGAAGTCGGTCTCGCACGCGAGCTCGATGAGGGTGGCGGCGCCGCCCTCCTCGGACGCGGCGACGAGGCCCTCGGCGGTGGAGCGGTCGCCGCGCTTGGCGTTGCCCTTCTGGCCCTTGAGACGCAGGATCTCGATGGCCTTCTCGATGTCGCCGTCGGCCTCGACCAGCGCGTTCTTGCTGTCCATCATGCCGGCGCCGAGGCGGTCGCGCAGCTCCTTGACGTCAGCGGCAGTGAAGTTCGCCATGCTCATGGACTCCTTCTGTAGGTGATGATCCGGGGGTCTCCCGGTGGTGAGTGCCCGACGGGCGGGCGCGGTTCCCCGCGCCCGCCCGTCGGGATGGTGCGTGTGGTCGGACTACTCGGAGACGGCGGCCTTCTCGGCGTCGGTCGCCTCGGCCTCGATCTTCGCCTCGGTGGCGTCGTCGGACTCGGGGGCGTGCACGGGGGCGGGGACCTCGTCCTCGGACTTCGCCTCGTTCTTGGCGGAGACCTCGGCGTCGACGTCGTTCTCCTCGACGGGCAGCTCGGCCTTCGCGGCGTCGCCCTGCTCGAGCAGCTCGCGCTCCCAGTCGGCCAGCGGCTCGGCGGGGGCGGAGCCCTCGGCGTCGGGCTTCTGGTGACGCTGGATGAGGCCCTCGGCGGCGGCGTCGGCGATGATGCGCGTCAGCAGCGCGACGGAGCGGATCGCGTCGTCGTTGCCCGGGATCGGGTACTGGACCTCGTCCGGGTCGCAGTTGGTGTCGAGGATGCCGATGACGGGGATGCCGAGCTTGCGCGCCTCGTCGATGGCGAGGTGCTCCTTCTTGGTGTCCACGACCCACATCGCCGACGGCGTCTTGGTGAGGTTCCGGATGCCGCCGAGGCTCTTCTCCAGCTTGTCGCGCTCGCGACGCTGGATGAGGAGCTCCTTCTTGGTGAAGCCGCGCGTCGTGTCGTCGAAGTCGACGAGGTCGAGCTCCTTGAGGCGGTTGAGGCGCTTGTGCACGGTCTGGAAGTTGGTCAGCAGACCACCCAGCCAGCGCTGGTTCACGTAGGGCTGTCCGACGCGCTGCGCCTGCTCGGCGATGGACTCCTGCGCCTGCTTCTTGGTGCCGACGAAGAGGATGGTGCCGCCGTGGGCGACGGTCTCCTTGACGAAGTCGTAGGCCTTGTCGATGAGGGCCAGCGACTGCTGGAGGTCGATGATGTAGATGCCGGAGCGCTCGGTGAAGATGAACCGCTTCATCTTCGGGTTCCAGCGCGTCTTCGGGTGACCGAAGTGGACGCCGCAGTCGAGCAGCTGGCGGATGGTGACGACGGCCATGGCCGTACTCCTGTTCCGGCGCGCGCTGTCGCGGCGCGCCTCGTCGGTTCGCTCGGCGGCCGGGACGACCGCTGATCCTGGTGCCCGGCGCGCATCCGCTCCTCGGGCGACAGGGATCATCGTGATGAGGAGACCGAGTGGATGCGGCGGCCTGATGGGCACGCGTAGTCACCCGACCTGGATCGGGTGCTGGTCGATGGTACCACCCGCGGGGCGGCCCGCCGGATCAGGCGCGCGACGCCTTCGCGCCCTTCTTCGGCTTGTCGACGAAGAGCGTCTCCGCCTCCTCGAGCGACATGCCGTTCGTCTCGGGGATCTTCGTGAGCACGAAGACGAACGACAGCGCGGCGAAGGCCGCGTACATGCCGTACGTGAAGGGCAGCGAGAAGGCCGAGAGCGCGGGGAAGGACACGGTGATCGCGAAGTTGGCGACCCACTGGGCCATGGCGGCGACGCCGAGGGCCTTCGCGCGGATCCGGTTCGGGAAGATCTCGCCGAGCAGCACCCAGACCAGCGGACCCCACGACGCGCCGAAGCCGATGACGAAGACATTGGCCGCGATGATCGCGATGACGCCGAAGGGCTGCGGCAGCGACACGTCGCCCGCGTCGCTGGTGGACGCCTGGCTGAAGCAGACGGCCATCACCCCGAGGGAAACGGCCATGGCGAGCGAGCCGGTGAGGAGGATGGGGCGGCGGCCGATGCGGTCGACGAGCGCGATGGCGATGAACGTGACGGCGACGTTGGTGACCGCCGTGATGACGGAGGTGACGAGGGACTCCGACTCCTTGAAGCCGACGGCCTGCCAGAGCGTCGTGGAGTAGTAGAAGATCACGTTGATGCCGACGAACTGCTGGAACACCGACAGGATGATGCCGATCCAGACGATTCCCTGCAGGCCGAACTTCCGCCCGCGGAGCGTGCCCGTGCGCTTGGCGACGCGGTCCTCCTCGATCTGGCGTTCGAGGTCGCGGCTGGCGCGGTCGATGTCCTCCTGCTTCCAGACGCTCGCGAGGATCTCCTGCGCCTCGTCCTTGCGCCCCTTCTCCACCAGGAAGCGGGGCGACTCGGGCAGGCGGTAGGCGAGGAAGCCGTAGATCACGGCCGGGATGGCGCAGACCAGGAGCATCCACCGCCAGGCCTCGAGGCCGAACCAGAACTCCTCAGAGGCGCCGTCCGCGGCCGCGGCGAACACGGCGTCCGACAGCAGCGCGGTGAAGATGCCGAGCGTGATCGCCAGCTGCTGCAGCGAGGCGAGGCGGCCGCGGAGGAGCTTCGGGGAGATCTCGGCGATGTAGGCCGGGGCCACCACCGAGGCGATGCCGATGCCGAGCCCGCCGACGACGCGCCAGATGGTGAGGTCCCACACGCTGAACGCGAATCCGGACCCGAACGCGCTGATGAGGAAGAGGAAGGCACCGATGATCATGGTCCAGCGGCGGCCGATGCGGTCGGCGATGCGGCCCGCGAGGTACGCGCCGAGGGCGCAGCCGAGGAGCGCGCTCGCGACCGCGAACCCGATGAGCGTCTCGCTCAGCTCGAACCGGCCCTGGATCGCGGAGACCGCGCCGTTGATGACCGAGGAGTCGAACCCGAAGAGGAAGCCCCCCACCGCCGCCGAGACGGCCAGCCCGATCGCGCGTCGCTGGAGCTTCTTCTCATCCCGGGGGGTCGTCGTCTCGTTCACAACGGACCACTCTGCCACTTCTCCGCGGCGCCGGTCGCCCGGGTGCCGAGCGTGCTAGCGCGCCCCGATCCTGTCCCGGACGACGGCCGCTCGGACCGTCGGCGAGCGGGAGGCGGGAGCTGATGCGGGCAGAGGCGAGACGGCGGGACGGGGCGGGCGGGCGGACGAGGGCCAGGACGACCACGCGGGCGACGGATCACCGCGCGGGAGGAACGCGGCGCGCGGCGTCCGGCGGACGCCTGCGACGCGGTACCCGTCGGGTGGCCGCCGGCGCGCTCGTCGCGGCCGCCGGGATGATGCTCGCCCCGGTCGCCTCCGCCGCCCCGATCGCGCGGGACGGGACCACGGCAGACGCGGACGCGCCTCGCGCTGCGTCTTCGGCGACCGCGTCCGAGTCCACGGCGGATCCCCGGTGGCGGTGGCCCGTCCCGCCGCCGCACGTGATCACCCGCCCCTTCATCGCCCCGGCCACGCCGTACGGTCCGGGGCATCGCGGAGCCGACATCTCCGCGGATCCGGGCGCCGAGGTCCTCGCGCCCGCCGACGGGACGGTGTCGTTCGCGGGCGTCGTCGTCGATCGGCCGGTCATCAGCATCCGGCACGCGGACGGGCTCGTCTCCTCGATGGAGCCCGTCGTCCCGGCCGTCGCGACCGGGGACCGGGTGACGGCCGGCCAGGTGATCGGCACGGTCGCCGATGCGCCCCGGCGCGAGCCGGACGGCGGCATCCTCCTCGGGGCACGTCTCCAGGGCGAGTACGTGGACCCGGCCCTGCTCCTCGCGTCGCTCCGCCACGCCGTGCTGCTGCCGCTCGTCCCCTGACGGGGCGCGCCCGCGCGGGCGGTGTGCCCCGCGTCGAGGACCCGGGAACCGGACGAGGCTCCGGCATGGCGCCTCGGGCCCGGTGCCGCGGTGCCGCAGTCGCGGTGCCCGGACGGGGTGCCTCAGGCGCGCGGGTGCGCGCCCGCGTAGCTGCGTCGCAGACGCTCGACCGAGACGTGCGTGTAGATCTGCGTCGTCCCGAGGCTCGCGTGGCCGAGCATCTCCTGCACGGTCCGGAGGTCGGCCCCGCCGTCGAGGAGATGCGTGGCCGCCGTGTGCCGGAGCGCGTGCGGCCCTTGGGGTCCCGAGCCGGGGATGCCCTCGAGGAGGGACGCGACGAGCCCGTAGACCGCGCGCGACCCCAGTCGTCCGCCCCGTGCGCCGAGCAGCAGGGCCGCCCCGGAGCGCGGCGTGACGAGACGCGGACGACCGCGGGTGACGTAGGCGTCCAGCGCCTCGGCGGCCGGCACCCCGAACGGGACGACGCGCTCCCGGTCGCCCTTGCCGATCACGCGGGCGGTCAGGCGCGAGGCATCCACGTCGCCGACGTCGAGCCCCGTCAGCTCCGAGACGCGGAGCGCGGACGCGTAGAGCAGCTCCACCGCGGCGAGGTCGCGGAGTGCCGACGGGTCGTCCTCGGCGGCGCGCGTCGTCAGCCCGTCGAGGAGGGCCGCCATCTGCTCGCGCGCGAGGACCCGGGGCAGGTGCGTGCCGGCGCGGGGCGCCTTCAGCCGCGCCGCCGGATCCGCGGCGACGCGGCCCTCGCGCGCGAGCCAGGCCCCGAACCCGCGCACGGCGGCGGATCTCCGGGCCAGCGTGGCGGCAGCCAGCCGGGCCTGCGACCCGCGCCACAGCCAGTCCCGCAGGAGCTCGAGGTCGAGATCCGCCGCGGACGTGGCACCCTGGCCGGCCGCGTGCGCCGCGAGGTCGCGCAGGTCCGAGGCGTAAGAGCGCACGGTGTGCTCCGAGCTGCCGCGCTCCAGCAGGAGCGCACGGCCGAAGGCGACGATGTCGGCCTCCAACGGGGTCCGACCGCGATCTACCGAGGCAGGGGGACGCGGACGCCCCGCCGCGCGCCGATCAGCCCTGGGGATGTCCATGCCCGAAGGCTACGGGCTCCCCGGCGCGGCGTCCTCCGTCCCGCGCCACGAACGCGGCAAGGTCCCCGGCGGGACACCGCTCACCTCGTGGGCGGTCGCCGCACCCATCCCCCATCCGGACGCGCGGCGAGGCCCTCGAGCTCGAGACGGCCGAGCACGGACGAGGTCTCCGCCATGCCCAGCCCCGCTCGGGCTGCCACGTCCGAGGTCTCACGCGCCCGGCGGACGCTGAGCGCATCCAGCACCCGCGTCACGCGCGGATCGTCCTGCCGTCCGGTGCCGGACGACCCCGCGGGGCCGGCTGCCTCTCCGCCCGACGCCGCCGCAGGCCGACCGGACGGGTCGCGGCCAGACGGACCGGACGACGCGGGACGCCGGGACGCGAACGCGCCGGCGGATGCCGACCCCCCGTCGGGCGGACCCTCCGAGCTCCGACCCCCTCCGGGCACCAGCTCCATCACGTCGTCAGCGGACGTGATGCACACGGCCCCCGACTCCCGGAGCAGCCGGTGGCACCCGGACGAGGAGACGCTCGTGATGGGGCCGGGCACCGCTCCGAGGGGACGTTCCAGGGCGAGCGCGTGGTTCGCGGTGTTGAGCGATCCGCTGCGTGCGCCCGCCTCGACGACGACGGTGGCGGCGCTGACGGCCGCGATCAGGCGGTTGCGGAGGAGGAACCTCCAGCGCGTGGGCGATGCGCCGCACGGCAGCTCCGAGACGACGGCGCCGAACTGCCGCATCCGGCCGAACAGCTCCGTGTGCCCCGAGGGGTAGAGGCGATCGACCCCGCCGGCCAGGAACGCGATCGTCCGCCCTCCGGTGGCGACCGCGGCCCGGTGCGCGGCGCCGTCGATGCCGTACGCGCCGCCGGAGACCACCACCACGTCGCGCTCGGCGAGGCCGCTCGCGAGCTCCGCCGTCACGTGCTCGCCGTAGCCCGTGGCAGCCCGTGCCCCGACGATCGCCACGGACCTCGAGACGGCGGCGAGGGCCCCCTCGTGACCGGTGCACCAGAGCACGAGCGGGGCATGGGGGCCGAGGTCGTCGGCCCCGAGGGGCCAGTCCGGGTCACCGGGCAGCAGCACGCGCGCCCCGACCGTGCGCGCCGCGTGCATCCGCGCCGCGGCCTCCGCGCGCACGAGACGCGGCCGCCAGCGGTCGAGAGCCTGGCGCACCTCGTCCACGAGCGCGTCACGCGCGTCGCCGGCGAGCACCAGGCCCGCGTCGACCATCGCGCCGACGACGGCGTCCGCGGGCCAGGCGTCGACGACCACGGCCAATGCTCCCGCCGCCCCGAGCACCCCCACGACCGCACCCGCGACCCGGTCGCCCGGCTCCGCGATCCCGGTCCAGGTGCATCGCGCGATGACCTCGGGAGCGTCGTCCTCGTCGTGGACGCCTCCCGCGCCGGATGCCGGGCGGAGGGCCGCGACCAGCTCGCGCGCCTCGGACGCGGACAGGCCGAGCCGCGCGACCGCGCGCGCCCTGTCGGCCTCCGGGGCATGAACGCGGTGCGCGGACGCGCTCGGGGGTGCGTCCGCGCCGCCGGGAGGAGGCATGGCGTGAGGGCCCGCCGCCGTCACGACGCGCCCCGGAGCAGCAGGGCGCGACCGAGGTGATCGGCGTCCGGATGCCGCGCCCCGTCCAGGTCGGCGAGGGTCCAGCCGATGCGGAGCACGCGGTCGTAGCCGCGCATGGTGATCAGCCCGCGGTCGAGGGCCCGGTCCAGCGACGCCGTGGATCCGCGGCCGAGGCGCGCCTCCCGCCGGAGCCAGGTGCCGGACGCGTGCGCGTTCAGCCTCCACGGCGTCGCGGACCAGCGCTCCGCTGCGGCGGCCCGGGCGGCGGCGACGCGGGCGCGGCCGGACGCCGTGGTGATGCGAGGGGCACCGTCTGCCGCGCGATGGACGGCGCTCGTGACCCGGCGGAGCGTGAGCCGGATGTCCATGCGGTCCATCAGCGGCCCGGACAGCCGGGCCAGGTAGCGGCGGCGCGCCTGCGGTGGGCACGTGCAGTCCGCGCCCGGCACGCCGAACGACCCGCACGGGCACGGGTTGGCCGCCATGACCAGCTGGAACCGACCGGGGAAGTGGGCGACGCCGTTGGCGCGGTGGATGCTCACGATCCCGGACTCGAGCGGCTGCCGCAGGCAGTCCAGCACGGCTCCCGAGAACTCGGGCGCCTCGTCGAGGAACAGCACTCCCCCGCTGGCGCGGACGGCGGCTCCCGGTCGGATGCGCCCGCTGCCGCCGCCGACGAGCCCGGCGGCGCTCGCCGTGTGATGCGGCGCCTCCAGCGGCGGACGCACGGGCAGCTCCGGGCCGAGCTGGTCGCCGCACAGGGACCGGACGCAGCCGACCTCGAGCGCCGCCTCCTCGTCGAGGTCGGGCAGGAGGCCGGGCAGCCGCTGGGCGAGCATGGTCTTCCCGGCGCCGGGCGGCCCGAGCAGGAACATGTGGTGCCCGCCGGCCGCCGCCACGACGAGGGCGTCGACGGCCTCCTCGTTGCCCACGACGTCCCCCAGGCACGGCGCGGGATCGGCCGTCCCCGGGAGGACGGCGGCGGGTGGGAGCGGACCCCTGACATCGTCGACGTCCGGTTCCGGTTCCAGCTCGGCGCCGTGGTGGATGGCCGCCTCGCGCAGACCGGAGACGGCGACGACGCGCATGTCCGGGACCAGCGACGCCTCGTCGGCGTGGCAGCGCGGCACCATGACGCGCCGGCATCCGGCGCGCCGCGCGGCGAGGACCGCCGGCAGCACGCCGTGCGTGGGCCGGAGCCGACCGTCGAGCCCGAGCTCGCCGAGGTGCACCGTGCCGGCGACGGACTCGGCCGACACGGATCCGCCCGCCGCCAGGATCGCCAGCGCGATGGCGAGGTCGAAGCCCGAGCCGTGCTTGGGCAGGACGGCCGGCGAGAGGTTGACGGTGACGCGGCGGACCGGGAACTCGCACCCCGCGTTGCCCGTGGCCGCGCGGACGCGCTCCCGCGCCTGGCTGAGCGCCGCATCCGGCAGCCCGATGAGCACGAAGCCGGGCAGCTGGCTCGTGATGTCGGCCTCGACGTCGACGAGGGACCCGTCCAGGCCCGAGAGCGCCACGGCGAGCGTGCGACCCACGGCCATCAGCAGGCGCTCCGGATCACGTCGACGGTGGGCGCCGCACCCGGTGGCCAGACCACGCCCACCACGTCGATGCGCACGGGGCCGCGGTGATCCGGATGCTCCTGGCACCACAACCCGGCGAGCACGCGGAGCCGCGCGGCCTTGGCCCGCGTCACCGCCTCGAGCGGATGCCCGAATCCGAGCCCCGCCCGGGTCTTGACCTCCACGAGCACCGTGGTGCCCGCATGGCGCATCACGAGGTCGATCTCGCCCTCGCGGCACCGCCAGTTGCGCTCGACGAGCGCGTACCCCTGCCCGATCAGATGCTGCGCGGCGAGCTCCTCGCCGCGTCGTCCCAGGTCCTGCGTGCGTGTCATGGGCACCTCCGCGAGGAGGATGCGCGATGCACGCACGATCCGTGCCCGTCCGCGACGTGACCGTGCGACGCGGTCGGCTGGCGTGCCTGGGGAGGGAGCGGAGCGCCCTACTCGTCGATCGCGAGCTCCTTGGGGAGCTCGAACTCCTTGGCGGAGAGCTCCTCCACGTTCACGTCCTTGAAGGTGAGCACGCGCACGGACTTCACGAAGCGGTCGGAGCGGTAGACGTCCCACACCCACACGTCGGTCATGCTCAGCTCGAAGTAGAAGTCGTGCTCCGTGTCGCGGCGCACCAGCTCGACCTCGTTGGCCAGGTAGAAGCGCCGCTCGGTCTCGACCACGTACTTGAACTGGGACACGATGTCCCGGTACTCCCGGTAGAGCGCGAGCTCCACCTCGCGGTCGTAGTCCTCGAACTCGTCGTCATCCATGGTCCGTCGATCCTAACCGCCCGCGGGGAGGTCGCCTTCCGCGGGCGCCGTGGAGCCGGCCCGTCAGATCCCGACGTCCGCGAGCACGCCGGTGAGCCAGGTGCGGCGGTGCAGGGCCGACGCACCGCGCTCGCGGATGGCGTCGAGGTGGGCGGCGCTCCCGTAGCCCTTGTTGCCGGCCCAGCCGTACTCGGGCTGGTCCTCGTGCCAGGCGGCCATCATCCGGTCGCGCCCCACCTTCGCGAGCACCGAGGCGGCGGCCACCGAGGCGCAGTCGCGGTCGGCCTTGACGCGGACCCGGACCGGGACGGGGTGCGCGAGATGGGGGGTGAGCCAGTCGTGCCCCCCGTCGAGGAGCACGACGCTGGCCAGCAGCGGGACGCCCGCGTGGTGCAGCTCGACGAGCGCGCGGCGTCCGGCGAGGCCGAGGCACGCGGTGATGCCGAGCTCGTCGACCTCCGCGGCCGAGGCCATGCCGATCGCCGAGTGCCGGACCCATCCGGCGACGACGGGATGCAGCGCCTCGCGGCGCTTCTCGCTGAGCATCTTCGAGTCGCGGAGGCCCGCGGGGAAGGGCCAGGCGTCGGGACCGACCGCGGCCATGCCCACCGCGACGGGCCCCGCGAGCGCGCCGCGGCCGACCTCGTCGCAGCCGATCACGAGCGCCGCACCGGCGTCGAGGAGCTCCCGTTCGAGGTCGAGCGTCGGATCCTGGACGGGCATCAGCCCGCGGGGACCGGATCCGGCACGTCGCCGAACGTCTCGGGGTGGTCGCTGAGGATCGACCAGCGGTCGATGGGCCAGGTGATGACGAAGGCGCGGCCGACCACGTGGTCGATCGGCACGAAGCCGTGCGTGGGCCCGTCGACGTTGTACCGGGAGTCGGCGGAGTTGCCCCGGTTGTCGCCCATGACCCACAGGGAGTCGGCGGGGACGGTGATGTCGAAGGGATCGTCCGAGGCGCGCGTGTCGCCGGGGACGAGCTTGAGGTACGGCTCGTCGAGCGGCACGTCGTTGACGCTCATCTGCCCGAGGGAGTTGCAGCACACGACGTGGTCCCCCGGCAGCCCGATGAGGCGCTTGATGAGGTGGTCGTTGCTGTCCGACGCAGACAGCCCGACCGTGGTGAGCGCCCAGTCGACCGCGGCCGCGAGCGGGGGCTTCTCGACCTCGGGCGACGGGAGGAGCCAGCCGCCCGGATCGCGGAAGACGACGACGTCGCCCCGCTCGAGCGGCATGAAGCGCGGCGTGAGCTGGTTCACGACGATGCGGTCGTTGATCTGCAGCGTGTCCTCCATGGAGGACGACGGGATGTAGAACGACCGGATCAGGAACGCCTTGATCAGGACCGATACGAGGAGGGCGACCACGAAGATGACGAGGACGTCCCGGAGGAACGTCTTCCACCCTCGGGACGTGCTGCCGCTGTGCCTACCCGGGGATCTCGTTTCCACGGGCGTCGTGCCTTCTGTCATTTAACCGCCTGAGCTCCCGGCAAGTGTAGATGCCGGGAGCTCGGTCGGAGGACAGTTGGGGATGCGCTAGGAGCGCTTCTCCTTGATCTTCGCCTTCTTGCCGCGCAGGTCGCGCAGGAAGTAGAGCTTCGCGCGGCGCACGTCGCCGCGCGTCACGACCTCGATGTGGTCGATGACCGGGGAGTGCACCGGGAAGGTGCGCTCGACGCCGACCTGGAAGCTGACCTTGCGGACGCAGAACGTCTCGCGGACGCCCTCGCCCTGACGGCCGATGACGATGCCCTGGAACACCTGGATGCGCGAGCGGCTGCCCTCGACGATGTTGACGTGGACCTTGACCGTGTCGCCGGCGCGGAAGTCGGGGATGTCCGACCGCAGCGACGCCTTGTCGACGGAATCGAGGATGTGCATGGTGTACCGCTCTCTGCAACCGCCACGGGTCGACTGCGCATCAATGTCTGGAAGGGGAACGGCCCGCATGAACGGCCGACTCCCCCGTGGCAGGGTCGGCGGCAGGCACGATCGCCCATTGTGTCACCTCGGGCGCGTCGAGCGCAAAGCGCCCGGCCGACGGGGGCGCGGTCAGTCGAGGCGGATGGTCCGGCCCGCGTCCGGGCCCTCGGCGGCCTTCCACTCCGGCGGACGCGGCTGGGCGTCGCGCTCGATGACGGAGATGACCTCCTGCATGCGCTGCCGGGCCTCGAGCACGAGCTGGCGGACGGCGAGCACGAGGAGCGCGACCAGGGCCAGCACCGCGGCCACGGCGCACCAGGTGCTCACGACGGAGTAGGTGCCGGCGCCCAGGACGGCGACGGTCAGGACGCCGAGCGCGACGGCATCGGCGACCGACAGCGCCCGCGACTCGCGCACGGACCGGCGCGCCCGCACGAGGCCGAGGCCGACGAGGAGCGCGAGGCCCAGGGCGCCCGCCGCGATGATCACGAGGAGCAGCTCCCAGCCGCCCGAGCCGAACACCGCCCAGCCCACGAGGAGCCAGGCCGGGAGCACCACGACGGCCAGGGGCTGCCAGCGGTGCAGCGCGCGACGGAGGGCGAGGGCCGGGGACTGCTGCATGGGCCCATGGTAGGAGCGGATCCTGGGTGACGCCGAGGCGCGGCCGGGCCCTCCCGATAGGATCCATCGGGTGATCGAACTGCGAACGCCCGCCGAGATGGACCAGATGCGACCCGCCGGGGAGTTCGTGGCGCACGTGCTCACGACCCTCGCCGCCCAGGCCGACGTGGGGGTGAACCTGCTCGACCTCGACCGCCAGGCGCACCGCCTGATCCGGGAGCGGGGCGCCGAGTCCTGCTACATCGACTACCACCCGTCGTTCGGCGCGAGCCCGTTCGGCAAGGTCCTCTGCACGTCCGTCAACGACGGCGTGCTGCACGGGCTCCCCCACGACTACCGGCTGCAGGACGGCGACCTCCTGAGCCTCGACTTCGCCGCGTCCGTCGACGGCTGGGTCAGCGACTCCGCGGTCAGCGTCATCGTCGGCACCCCGCGCCCCGAGGACGTGCGCCTCATCGAGGTCACGACCGCGGCGCTCGAGGCGGGCATCCAGGCGGCGCAGCCCGGGGGCCGCACCGGCGACATCTCGGCGGCCATCGGCGCGGTCGCCACCGAGGCGGGCTACTCCGTGAACACCGACTTCGGCGGGCACGGCGTCGGGCGCACGATGCACGGGGATCCGCACATCGCGAACCAGGGCCGGCCGAACCGCGGCGTCCCGCTGCGCCCGGGCCTCGTGATCGCGATCGAGCCGTGGTTCCTGCAGAGCACGGACGAGATCTACACGGACAGGGACGGCTGGACCCTCCGCAGCGCCGACGGATCGCGCGGCGCGCACATGGAGCACACGGTCGCCATCACGGAGGACGGCCCGCTGATCCTCACCGCGCGCTCCTAGCGACGCGGACCGGCCCGGTCGCCGGTCAGTCGGGCAGGAGGTCGGGACGGACGCGTCGCGTGCGCTCGATCTGCTGCTCGCGCCGCCACGCCGCAATTGCACCGTGGTTGCCGCTGCGCAGCACGTCCGGCACCGCGAGGCCGCGCCACTCGGGCGGCTTGGTGTAGCTGGGGTGCTCGAGCAGCCCGTCGGAGTGGCTCTCCTCCACCAGGCTCGCCGGGTTGCCGACGACACCGGGCACGAGCCGGCCGATGGCCTCGATCATCGCCATGACGGCGACCTCGCCGCCGTTCAGCACGTAGTCGCCGAGGCTCACGAGCCGCACGCGCGCGCGGGTGGCGGTGTGGTCGACCACCCGCTGGTCGATGCCCTCGTAGCGGCCGCAGCCGAAGGCGAGGTGGGGCTCCAGGGACAGCTCCTGCGCCATGGCCTGCGTGAAGACGTCGCCCGCGGGCGACGGGAAGATGACGACGGGATCCGTGTCGTCCGAGAGCACCTCGTCGATCGCCTCGCCCCACGGCTCGGGGCGCATCACCATGCCGGCGCCGCCGCCGTAGGGGGTGTCGTCCACGGTGCGGTGGCGGTCGTGCGTGAAGGCGCGGAGGTCGTGCACGCGCAGGTCGATGAGGCCCGACTGGCGGGCGCGTCCCAGGAGGGAGATGTCGAGCACCCCGAAGAACTCCGGGAAGATCGAGACGATGTCGATGCGCATGTCAGCGCTGGTCGTCGCCCTCGGCCGCGTGAGCCGCCGCCTCGACGGGCTCGCCCTCGGTCGCCGCGGGCGCCTCGGGCACCTGCTCGTCGGCGACCTCCTCGAAGAGGCCGAGCGGCGGCGTGACCACGAGCGTGCCCCCCTCGACGTCGACCGACGGCACGATGGCCTGCACGAACGGCACGAGGACGGTGCCCGTCGGGGTGTCGACGTGCAGCAGGTCCTGCGCCGGGAAGTGGTCGACCAGGGAGACGGTGCCGACCTCGACGCCGTCGCGGAGGACCCGGAGCCCGACGAGCTGGTGGTCGTACCAGGCGTCCGGCTCGGCGGGCTCGTCGGCCGCGGGCGTCATCCAGAGGATGGCCTTCGCGAGCGACTCGGCGGCCGTGCGGTCGGCGACGCCCTCGAAGAACCCGACCGGGTGGCTGTTGTACCAGCGCAGCTCGGTGAGCGTGAGCGAGCGGCCGTGCCAGGGAGAGGTCTCGGGGACCTGGAGGCTGAACTCGGCGCCCGGGACGAAGCGCTTGGCGGGATCGTCGGTGAACAGCTCGAGCTTCACGGCGCCCTTGAGCCCGTGCGCCTTGGTGAGCCGTCCCACGCGGAACGCCGCGGGGTCCCGGCCCTCGACCTCAGGAATCGGTGTCCACCACATCGACGCGGACCCGCTGGCCGTCGGCGATGGCCGACACCAGGGTCCGGAGGGCCTTCGCGGTGCGACCCGCGCGGCCGATGACCCGGCCGAGATCCTCGGGGTGCACGCGCACCTCGAGGACCTCGCCGCGGGGGGATCCCTTGCTCGTCACGGAGACGTCGTCCGGGTGCTCGACGATGCCCTTGACCAGATGAGCGAGCGCGGGAGCGAGCATGGGCTAGGCCTGCTCCTCGGTCGCCTCGGCCTCGGCCGGAGCGGCCTCGGGCGCGGGGGCGGCCTTCTCGGTCTTCGGCTTGAGGACCGGCTTCTTCTTCTCGTCCGCCACGTAGGCGGGCTTCGCCTCGCGGGTGCGGACGGTGGAGACCGCGTCCTTGTCGCCCTTGAAGCGACCCCAGTCGCCCGTGAGCTTGAGGAGGGCCTCGACCTGCTCGGTGGGCTGGGCGCCCACGGAGAGCCAGTACTGCGCCCGGTCCGACTGGACCTCGATGAACGAGGGCTCCTCGGTGGGGTGGTACTTGCCGATCTCCTCGATGACGCGGCCGTCGCGCTTGGTGCGCGAGTCGGCGACGACGATGCGGTAGTACGGCGCGCGGATCTTGCCCAGGCGCTTCAGACGGATCTTGACAGCCACAATTCTCCTGAATTTCTTTGTGTGGGGTGAACTGACGGCCGTGAGCGTGGGGGCACACTCGGCATAGGTTCGATGGGGTCTCGCGGCGCCTGATTAGAGGGTCGGACGATCGCGGACTCGACAGATCATTATTGCAGACGCGGCGCCGGGCCGTGACCCCTCCCCCGGCGCGCCGCTGCACGTCATCGCCCGGCCGTCCCGCGGGGTGCGTGGCATGATCGGACGACACCCGGCGCATGCGCCCCGAGACCCCGTGGACGGCAGGACCCGCATGCAGATCGACTTCGCCCGCCAGCCCCCCTCCCGCGTCGGCATCGAGTGGGAGCTCGCGTGCGTCGACCGGGGTACAGGGGAGCTCGCGGGCGTCGCGCCGGAGATCCTGCGGTCCTTCCCGCACGGCGATGCGCATCCGCACGTGACCGGGGAGTTCCTGACCAACACGGTCGAGGTCGTGAGCGCGCCGCACGCACGCGTCGGCGGCGCGGTGGACGACCTCGCGCGGCTGATCGAGCGCGTCGTCGACGTCGCGGACCCGCTCGGCATCGACCTGATGTGCGCCGGCGCGCATCCGTTCAGCGTGTGGACCGACCAGGACGTCACCCCCGGGAACGAGCGCTACGCGACCCTGCTCGACCGCACCAGGTGGTGGGGGCGCCAGATGATGATCTGGGGCGTGCACGTGCACGTCGGCATCGACGACCGGGCGAAGGCCCTCCCCATCCTCAACGCGCTCCTGGTGCACCTCCCCCGCTTCCAGGCGCTCAGCGCCTCGAGCCCGTTCTGGTCCGGGCAGGAGACCGGGTACGCGTCCAACCGCGCGCTCATGTTCCAGCAGCTCCCCACCGCCGGGCTGCCGCCGGACCTCACTAGCTGGGCCGACTACGAGCGGCTCGTCGGCGACATGACGCACGTCGGCGTGATCGACCACCACAGCGAGCTGCGCTGGGACATCCGCCCCGCGCCCAAGTGGGGCACCCTCGAGACGCGCGTGTTCGACGGCGTCTCCACGCTCCGCGAGATCGCCTCGCTCGCCGCCCTCGTGCAGTGCCTCGTGCACGACATGTCGGCCGCGCTCGGCCGCGGCGAGGAGCTGCCCCGCATGCAGCCGTGGTTCGTGCGCGAGAACAAGTGGCGCGCGGCCCGCTACGGCATGGACGCCATCGTGATCCTGGACGCGGCGGGCGAGGAGGCCCTCGTGGGCGACGACACGCGCGCGCTCGTGGAGCGCCTCCTGCCCGTCGCCGAGGAGCTCGGCTGCGCGGCCGAGCTCGCCGGGATCCTCGACATCGTCGACGGCGGCGCGAGCTACCAGCGACAGCTGCGGGTCGCGGAGCAGCACGACGGGGCGCTCGCGCCGGTGGTCACGCACCTCGTGGAGGAGCTGCGCTCAGGATTGGGTCGGTGACGCGGGGCAGACTGTGGAGGTGAGCCCCGCCGTCGACATCGTCATCCTCGTCGTCGCCGTCGTGGCGGCCCTCGCCGGCTGGCGCCGCGGGGCCATCGTCACCGTCGCCGGGCTGGCCGGCATCGTCCTCGGCGTGGTGCTGGCGCTCGCCATCACCCCCGCCTTCCTCGCGCTGCTCGACCAGTTCGGCGTGGCCACCGGGATCATGCGGACCGTGGCCGCGGCCCTGCTGATGCTCGTCACCACGTCGCTCGTGAGCGGGATCCTCGCCCAGGTCGCGAGCGTCCTCACCCGCCTCCTGCGTCCCCGCGGCGCGGCACGGGGGCTCGACCGGGGCATCGGGGCGGTCGCCGGCATCGCCGCGTGGGCGGTGTCCGTCTGGTTCATCGGCGGCTTCCTCGGCTCCAGCGGCGTGATCCCGGCCGTGCAGCTCGCGTCGTCCTCCCGCATCCTCGCGACCCTCGACCGCGTCAGCCCGATCTCCAGCGGCTCGGCGCTCTCCGCGCTCGACGACGCCCTGCACGACGTGGGCTACCCGCGCGTCTTCGCGAACGGCCAGGAGTCGATCGCCGACACGGCGGCTCCCGACTCCGACGTGCCCGACGCGGTGCGGCGCTCCGCCGGCAGCGTCGTGAAGATCCTCTCCTCGGCGCCCGCGTGCGCCACGTCGTCGTCCGGCAGCGGATGGGTCGTGCAGGACGGCCGCGTGGTCACCAACGCGCACGTCGTCACCGGGTCCGACGAGGTCTACGTCCAGCAGGGCGGCACGGGCGAGCTGCTCCGCGCGCGGCTGGTCGTGTTCGACCCGGCCCGGGACGTGGCGGTCCTCGCCGTCCCCGGGCTCACCGCCGCGCCGCTCCCGCTCGGCGACGAGCTCGGTCCGGCGGCCCAGGCCGTGGTCGCGGGGTACCCCGGTGGCGGGCCGTACCAGGCCACGGGCGCGCGCGTCCGCGAGGTCGTGCAGGCGCTCGGCACCGACATCCAGCACGAGCAGCCGGTGACGCGGGAGATCTACTCCGTGCGCGGCACGGTCCGTCCGGGCGACTCGGGCGGCGCGCTGTTCGACACCGCGGGCCGGGTCGTCGGCCTGGTGTTCGCCACGTCGACCGTCGACGCGCAGACGGGCTACGCGATGACGCTCGACGAGATCGCGCCCGTGCTCCGGCAGGCCGGAGCCACCGCCCCCGTCGACTCGGGGCGCTGCTCCGTCCGGTGACCGAGGGCGGCCGCGCGCCGGCTCACGCCTCGAGCACCGAGAGCACGTTGCCGGCGGGGTCGCGGAACCAGGCGATGTCCGGGCCGTGCCCGCGCATGATGCCCCGGGCGTCCGTCGGCATCCCGTCGTAGATCGCCGTCGCGACGCCGCGGTCGTTGAGCTCGACGACCGCGGCCTCCACGTCGTCCACGGCGAGGTTCAGGACGGTGAAGGCGGCGGGCACGTGGTCCGGCTTCGGGTAGACGAGGACGCGCGCGCCGGATCCGGGGAGCACGAGCCGGAGCATCCCCATCTCGGGCACCTCCTCGACCTCGAGGCCGAGGGTGCCGCGGTAGAAGGCCAGTGCGGCGGGGACGTCGTCCACGCTGAAGCCGCTGAAGGCGGTGACGGGTGCGAACACGGGAGGCTCCTGACGCGCGGGCCGCGGCGGGCGGCCGCGGCGCTGTCCCCACGGTGGCACGTCGCGCCCCGCGCGTCGAGGGGATGCGACGACGGCGCCCTCCCCGCGGGGAGGGCGCCGTCGAGGGCGATGCGCGACGGCCGGGTCAGCGACCGAGGAACTTCTGCAGCGAGGCGAGCTCCTCCTCGCTCGGGGCGCCGTCCGCGCCGCCCTTCGCCGCACCCGCGAGGCCGAAGCCGGATCCCGCGGGAGCCGTGGGACCGCCGATGCGCTGACCGGAGGCGAGCGCGGCGTTCTCCTGGGCGCGCTTGGCCGGGTTGCCCGACTTCGAGCCCTTCTTCTTCTGCTGCACGGGCTTGCGGCTCGAGTGCGCGCCGGGCATCGGGCCCATGCCGGGGATCTGCGGCATGCCGCCGCGGGCGACCGTGCGCATCATCTTCGAGGCCTGCTCGAAGCGCTGCACGAGGCCGTT
>Ga0308163_10000308_pt1 | contig 109596 bp, 98 predicted proteins | sample PhyTR1_FD_201037 | JGI IMG/M metagenome (GOLD analysis project Ga0308163, IMG submission 201037) | Phyllosphere microbial communities from UC Gill Tract Community Farm, Albany, California, United States - DLSLT.R1 | ecosystem: Host-associated > Plants > Phyllosphere > Unclassified | place... | reverse complement strand
AAACCAATACAGAACATTCCACCCATCTCCTTCGTCTGAAAGGCGCATTTTCATGGCAATCACGGTTTACACGAAGCCCTCCTGCGTGCAGTGCACGGCCACCTACCGTGCCCTCGAGAACAAGGGCCTCGAGTACGAGATCTTCGACGTGTCCGTCGACGAGAAGGCTCTCGCCGCCGTGAAGGAGCTCGGCTACCTTCAGGCTCCCGTCGTGATCACCGACAACGACCACTGGTCGGGATTCCGCCCCGACAAGATCGATGAGCTGGCCCGTCTCGCCGGCTAGTCAGCCCGTGCCACTCGCCGAGGTGGTCGACACGATCCCCACCCTGTCGAACCTGGTCTACTTCTCGTCGGTGTCGGGTAACACCCACCGTTTCATCGAGAAGCTCGGGATGCCGGCCGATCGCATCCCTCTTCACGCATGGCAGCCCAGACTGATGGCCACGGAACCCTACGTTCTCGTGCTCCCCACCTACGGTGGGGGCACCGAGGGCGGGGCGGTTCCCAAGCAGGTGATCTCGTTTCTCAATGACGAGAACAACAGATCCCTCATCCGCGGAGTGATCTCCGCCGGCAACACCAACTTCGGTGAAGCCTTCTGCAAAGCGGGAGACATCGTCTCCCGCAAGTGCGCAGTTCCCCACCTCTACAGATTCGAAGTATTCGGAACCCCGGACGACGTCACTGCCGTCCACGAAGGATTGGAAGCGTTTTGGACGTCCCCACAGCATCACTAGAGAACACCCGCATCGAGACCCCGGGTCAGGTGCAGATGGACTACCACTCGCTGAACGCGATGCTGAACCTCTACGGTCCGAACGGTGAGATCCAGTTCGACAAAGACAAAGAGGCGGCCAGGGAGTTCTTCCTGCAGCACGTCAACCAGAACACAGTCTTCTTCCACTCGCTGCGCGAGCGCCTCGACTACCTCATCGAGAAGGAGTACTACGAGGCCGCGACCATCGAGCAGTACTCGTTCGAGTTCATCACCAAGCTCAACGACCTCGCCTACTCCAAGAAGTTCCGCTTCGACACCTTCCTCGGTGCGTTCAAGTACTACACCTCGTACACGCTGAAGACGTTCGACGGAAAGCGCTACCTCGAGCGCTTCGAAGACCGCGTCGTGATGACGGCCCTCGGCCTCGCCGGCGGCAACGAGCAGCTCGCGATCAACCTCGTCAACGAGATCCTCGGCGGCCGCTTCCAGCCGGCCACCCCCACGTTCCTCAACACGGGCAAGGCCCAGCGCGGCGAGCTCGTCTCCTGCTTCCTTCTTCGCATCGAAGACAACATGGAGTCGATCTCCCGCGCCATCAACTCCAGCCTCCAGCTCTCCAAGCGCGGCGGTGGCGTCGCCCTGCTGCTGTCGAACATCCGCGAGTCGGGTGCGCCGATCAAGCAGATCGAGAACCAGTCCTCGGGAATCATCCCTGTCATGAAGCTGCTCGAAGACTCCTTCAGCTACGCCAACCAGCTGGGTGCCCGTCAGGGCGCCGGTGCCGTCTACCTGCACGCTCACCACCCCGACATCATGCGCTTCCTCGACACCAAGCGCGAGAATGCCGACGAGAAGATCCGCATCAAGACGCTCTCCCTCGGCGTCGTGGTTCCCGACATCACGTTCGAGCTCGCCAAGAAGGGAGAAGACATGTACCTCTTCTCTCCCTACGACGTGGAGCGCGTCTACGGCGTGCCCTTCGGCGACATCTCGGTGAGCGAGAAGTACCACGAGATGGTCGACGACTCGCGCATCAAGAAGACCAAGATCAAGGCCCGCGACTTCTTCCAGACGATCGCCGAGATCCAGTTCGAGTCGGGCTACCCGTACATCATGTTCGAAGACACCGTGAATGCGGCGAACCCCATCAAGGGCCGCATCAACATGTCGAACCTGTGCTCCGAGATCCTGCAGGTCAACACCCCGACCACGTACAACGAAGACCTGTCGTACGACACGATCGGTAAAGACATCTCGTGCAACCTCGGCTCGATGAACATCGCGCTGGCCATGGATGCACCCGACTTCGGCCTCACCGTCGAGACGGCGATCCGCGGGCTCTCCGCGGTCTCCGACATGAGCCACATCACGTCGGTGCGCTCCATCGAAGACGGCAACGACAAGTCGCACGCCATCGGCCTCGGCCAGATGAACCTGCACGGCTACCTCGCCCGTGAGCGCATCTTCTACGGCTCAGAAGAGGGCATCGACTTCACGAACATCTACTTCTACACGGTGCTGTTCCACGCCCTGCGCGCCTCGAACGCCATCGCGATCGAGCGCGGCGTCAAGTTCGAGGGCTTCGAGGACTCGACCTACGCATCCGGTGCGTTCTTCGACAAGTACACCGACGCCGAGTGGGTGCCCGCCACCGACCGCGTCCGCGAGCTCTTCGACACCGCCGGGGTGCACATCCCGACGCAGGCCGACTGGGACCAGCTGAAGGCATCCGTCATGGAGCACGGCATCTACAACCAGAACCTGCAGGCCGTGCCGCCCACCGGCTCGATCTCGTACATCAACAACTCCACCGCGTCGATCCACCCGATCGCGGCGAAGATCGAGATCCGCAAGGAAGGCAAGCTGGGTCGCGTCTACTTCCCGGCTCCGTTCATGACGAACGACAACCTGGAGTACTACCAGGACTCGTACGAGATCGGCGCCGAGAAGATCATCGACACCTACGCAGCGGCAACGCAGCATGTCGACCAGGGCCTCTCGCTCACGCTGTTCTTCAAAGACACGGCGACCACTCGCGACATCAACAAGGCGCAGATCTACGCATGGCGCAAGGGCATCAAGACGATCTACTACATCCGTCTTCGCCAGATGGCCCTCGAGGGCACCGAGATCGAGGGTTGTGTCTCTTGCGCTCTCTAGCGCAGGGCGCATCCTCTGCTTCGACAAGCTCAGTCAACGAAAGAAAATAAGGTCATGGTCGAGAAGCTCAAGCTCGTGTCGCACGTCAATGCGATCAACTGGAACAAGATCCAGGACGACAAAGACGTCGAGGTGTGGAACCGACTCGTCAACAACTTCTGGTTGCCCGAGAAGATCCCGCTCTCGAACGACGTGCAGTCGTGGAACACGCTGACGCCCGCCGAGCAGCAGCTCACCATGCGGGTCTTCACCGGGCTCACCCTGCTCGACACCATCCAGGGCACGGTGGGTGCGGTCAGCCTCATCCCCGACGCGATCACGCCTCATGAAGAGGCCGTCTACACGAACATCGCGTTCATGGAGAGCGTGCACGCCAAGAGCTACTCGTCGATCTTCTCGACCCTGTCGAACACGAAAGACATCGACGAGGCGTTCCGCTGGTCGACCGAGAACGAGAACCTTCAGAAGAAGGCCTCGATCGTCATGGACTACTACACCGGTGACGACCCCCTGAAGCGCAAGGTCGCCTCGACGCTGCTCGAGTCATTCCTGTTCTACTCGGGCTTCTACCTGCCCATGTATTGGTCGAGCCGCGCCAAGCTCACGAACACGGCAGACATGATCCGCCTCATCATCCGCGACGAGGCCGTGCACGGCTACTACATCGGCTACAAGTTCCAGCGTGGGCTCGAGACGGTGAGCCAGGAGCGTCGCGACGAGATTAAGGACTACACGTTCTCGCTGCTCTACGAGCTCTACGACAACGAGGTGCAGTACACGCAAGACCTCTACGACGAGGTCGGTCTCACCGAAGACGTCAAGAAGTTCCTGCACTACAACGCCAACAAGGCGCTCATGAACCTCGGCTACGAGGCCATGTTCCCGAAGACCGTCACCGACGTGAACCCGGCGATCCTGTCGGCGCTCTCGCCGAACGCCGACGAGAACCACGACTTCTTCTCGGGCTCGGGCTCGTCGTACGTCATCGGCAAGGCCGTTGTCACCGAAGACGAGGACTGGGACTTCTAGGCCACTTCCTTACAAAATCACGCTAAGCCGGTCACGCGCAGTGAGAGAAAGATTTCACGACTACCCCCGCCTCTCCTGAACCTCCAATGTCACTGGTCGATATTACGGTCACTTGCAGAGATCAATTTCCGTCGGGGCGGAAATCGCTGAGACGGGAATCATATGGAGCACGTTACGCATTTCAACTCTTTTCTTGCTGGTGTAGTCAACCTGCCGGACTCCAAGCTGACGCATCTCGACGAGCGAACTGCAAGGCTCTTTGATGCCCTGAAACGAGCCGATCTCGGAGTTCGTGTGAAGGGGATGAAGAAGCAGGGTTCTTGGGCGCAACGGACAATCATCCAGCCGGCTAAAGACGCAGAGTTTGATGCGGATTTCATGGTGGAGCTCGACGAGCGCGACGAGTGGGCGCCGAGCGATTACCACAGCGCTGTCTTTGATGCCCTCAGCGATTATGTGGACGCGGAGGGAATTAGTGTTCCGGCCGAGGCGAAAAACCGGTGTGTTCGGGTCACGTATGCGAACTCCATGCACGTCGATGTCGTGCCGTACGTCGACCGTGCGGTTGAGGGAGAGCACATCGTCAACACCGAAACCGACGAGTGGGAGGGTACTGATCCCGACGGCTTCACCAAATGGATGAAGACGCGCGACGAAATCAGCAACGGCAACATGCGCCGGGTTTTGCGTCTACTGAAGTATCTTCGCGATCATCGAGGCTTCATGGGAGAGACGCGGTCGATCATCCTGACCACCGTCGTGGGAAGAGTCATCGACGAGGAGACGGCGCGTTCAGTCCAGGGATGTTATGACAGCGTGCCTAAGACGCTCCACCGTGTGCTTTCAGACCTCGCTGACTGGGTTCGTGATCTACCGGAACGTCCCGAAATAGAAGACCCCTCATCTGCAGACGCATACTTCACTCACCGGTGGCCTCAGTCCGAGTACGACGTGTTCCGTGACGACGTGCAAGAGCTCGCGGAGCTCGTCGAGGCCGCAATCTCCTGTGTCGACTCGTCAGTCGAATCCATCAAGCTTTGGGAGGAGATCTTCGGTCCTCAGTTCGGTCCGCGGTCACCCACCACCACGCCCGTCTTCTCGCCACCTTCGACTGAGCCCGGCGAGATCCCTGAAACATCCACAGGTAGGTCTGGGCGAGCCGGATAGTTGCCGCATGACTAAACGCAAAGCGCAGCCGACCCCGTGGCAGAAACGCTGCCTCCACGAGTTGCGAGCAGCGGCCAACTCTCGCCCTGACCTAATCTCGAGCGTTGGTGCTACGGAAGTGGATCGAGACAACGCAGTTCTCTACGTTCGATTCACCATCCAGACCTCGAGTTTCCCGCAAGGAATCGGCGGACTCCCACTCCGCAGAACGGAAGACCTTCAATTGGCCATCGAGCCCGAGGGGGACCGACCACCGCACGTCTTCGTCGATCACTTTCGCTTCCTCGGCCATCCGCATGTCTTATCGGGATTTTACCTTTGCCTCTACCTTGACCCCAGCCGGGAGTGGGATTCGCACTTCGGTCTCACATCGCACGCCAACGGAGTCCTCAATAGGCTCTGGCGTTGGATGGAGCGGGCAAGCGCGAATCAGTTTGATGCGAACGAAGCGCTCTATCATGCGGTAGGTGGCCTGCCGCAGATAGGTCGTCGGCCATCGCCGCTACCCCCGATCGTTGTCCGCTCTCTGCCAACCCGAAGCGGAAGAGTTGCAAGCAACTGGCTTTCCCCGCGCTCGGATTGGTGCCTAGAGCTGCGCGGGAAGTCGCCCGATACCGGGTCCCGACCAGTAGTGCATGTGCCGGTCTTTTACACGGACAGAGATCTTCCTTTTGGTGCGGGGAGCGCGGGCCTGGACGATCTGCTCGAGCGACTCGACTTCAATGCAGATCGAATTGCCACGAGAACACGCCTTGGCGACGGCTCGGCAGCGGCCTTTGGACCTCGAGCAGAACATGCGAAATGCCTGAAGCAAGAGTTCCCGTTCGCTGGCGTCGTCGCCCGCCCTCGATACGACGCCGCGCAATCGTCGACGTTCTTGACAATCCTTTGCGCCAGCGCAGGGAGGAAGGGTGCTGAAGAGAGCCAGCAATTTGTGCTTGCCGTGCCACATCCTTCCGGCGGACCGGAACACCTGCTGGCGGGACACATGGATAAGGTCGCGGCTAATGTCTTGCGTGAGATCGCCCGCACTGCCAACGAACAGGGGCGACAAATTGTCCCGCGGGATGTGCCAAAAGGTCTTGAGGTTCTATGGACTCAAGTGTCGGATGAGCGGCCGGCAGTCAATACGAGACGGGACCATGCCCGACCGACCGCGCGCTTCATGGGATCGACAGTTGTCATACTCGGATTGGGCGGTCTCGGCTCCTGGATTGCGGAGTTTGTCGTCCGAGCGGGTGCGACGAAAATCATCCTTTGCGACCCAGGAATGGTCTCGGGCGGGTTGTTAGTGCGCCAGGCATACGAAGATGGCGATGTCGGCGGCAGAAAGTCCGATCGTCTTGCTGTGCGGTTGCATCGCATCGCCCCCGACGTCATCATCGAAATCTGGCCAAATCTCATTGAAGAAGCGCTTCACGAGCCCTTACGAGGAGCCGACTTAATTGTCGACGCGACGGTGAGCAAAACGGTCGCCCGCACGATTGGCGACGCGATCGGCTCGGAGACCAACAGAAAAGCCGTCGTTGCCCAAGTCGCTGTGGACGCTCGAAGCGGCAGCCTCGGAATGATCATGGTTCACGGACGTGAACCACAGCACAACGCCCTTATGCATGATCGTATGGCCGGCGTCTCTGTACTTGCCGACCCGACGCTCGAACCGTACGGCGTCTTCTGGCTCGATCCTGAGGCGCACGACGAGTTCGTTCCGACCCGAGGCTGCTCGATCCCGACTTTTCACGGCTCTGCGGCTGATATGGCGGGAGTCGCCTCGACCATGACAACGTTGATCGCGTCCCATATCGGAGACGAGTCAAGCGGCACTCATCTGTTCGCCATGCCTCATTCGGGTGTGAAACCAGCGCATCACTACATGCCGGCAAACGCCGCTTGACCTCAGTAGCTGTTAATTCAGTGAAGCCCGATAGGTCATGGCGGACCCGATAAGAGAGGTTCAATGGTTGTACGATCGCCGTCGCGGCGCCTCATCGGGGTAAGTCCATCATGAACGCGTAGCTTTCCCCATGTGCGGTGCGATCGTAGATGCGCATAGGCGGATGAACGGACGTGTTTATCGATCTACCGATGGCGACTGCAACTGTAGTAGGAGCGGCTGGTACGAGATTGACCGAGGCAACCATCGGCAGCGTTTCGATCTGCGCGATCACTGCCCGCCAGCAGAGCGCGAAAGCGTCGACCGTCGCAGGCGTATCGACGAGATCAAAGTTCGGAGACACTCCGGCGGGTGTGATCTCGTAAATGCGCACGCCGTCAGAGAGTTCTCCAGGGAGCCGGTCGATTTCTACCGATCCGGAGATGGAGAAAACGACAGTCACCTGCTCGGGGTCATTCTTGCCCGAGCTCACCTCGCGCCACTCAAATTCCCGGTCCGTCCCCGACGCGGGCCATCCCCACGCCTCGGAACCGCCGCGTCGTTTGGGGTAGACGGTTGTCGGAATCGTGTCATCCAGCATCACTCCGAGTGCGATGAGAATTGGGAGACGGGCAAGAGGGAACACCGATAGATCGGTGACAGCGTCATCGGCAACAAGCGCTCGCAAGAGACGCAGCCGCTCATCGATGACCGAGATTGCAGCGCTCCAGTGAACTGCTGTCCCTTCAATCTCCCCGGGAATTCTTCGCAGATCGACCTCGTACTCGTCAGCCCCCCGGAGAACATAACTTGGGAAGCGTCCGACCGCGACCAACGCCTCATTGATGGCAGAGGGAGCGAGTTGGACAGGCCGTCCGTGGATTGTGTCGACGAGACGGAGGACCGTCGTACTGTCCTTCTGCGCGAGGGAGGTCAGTTGCTTGATCCGATGTTCGTGTTGCCGCTTGATATCTCGAAGTCGATCGGCGTCATAAACGGTCCAAAGGCTTCTCGAGTCGATGACATGATGCTGGTCGTAACAGAGCAGCATGAGATTGTCGGCACCGTTGCGATCGGGGATGGGCAGCTGATCCGCGCCGCGGGGCGAACCTGCGGTCGTGTCCCAACCAACGACGTGCGCGAGCTGTCCGATGAAAACGGGTTGCCCTGTGGTCTCATCATCGAGCAGCCACCTATTGCAGAATGTGCATCGACCTCCCGCCGCAACCCACACCCGACGCGCGACCGGTTCGGAGATGGATCTCGTGGTGTTGTTCGGACCGATCGCGAGATTCGGCGACTCGTTCCGTCCCGGCTGTGTCATGGAAAACCTTTCTGATCCGCCGAACCGAAGCGCTCCCGCATGGCGCGAATCGGCCCTGTCGAAGAGTGTCGGTGGGGCTTCCCTGATCATCGCAGGAGTTAGGTCACGACATCGCAAACTTGTTCGCGCAACGTCGTTCTACGATCAAGGCGGCAGGCCAATGGGTGCAAATACCACCCTTGGCGCAATGGAAACCATCTAGAACTCGGGGGATTTTTCGTATTCGAGGTGGTGCGCGATGCGTCAAGGCCGCAGCTTTGTGACCCGCGTACATGTCGCACAAAGCCAGTGACGAGATCAATGGCACAGAACGTGTACTCGTCACGGGCGCTTACGCCAGAACTCGGTGGGCAAGTGCGTGCGATTCGGCCGACGCGGTTGGGACTTCTGAGCAGTCCCTGTACGCGCAGAAACGCGGGTGTTCCCGCCCAGCGCGGTGGATCAACCACAGCGACAGGCGTGCACACCCGCGTTCGTTTTAGCGCAGGATGCCTAGACGATGGCGGCGCGCAGCTCGGCAGCTGCGGCTCCCACGTCGGAGGCGCTGTAGATCGCGCTTCCGGCGACGGCGACCTGGGCGCCCGACTGCTGAACCGAGGCGATGGTCGAGGCGTTGATGCCGCCTGCGACCGAGAACGGCACACCGGATGCCTTGCCGTCGTCGAGCAGGGTCGAGAACGTGAAGCCGTCCTCGGCCTGCTCGTCGAGGCCCGCGTGCATCTCGACGAACTCGGCGCCCAGGGCGACGACCTGCTTCGCGCGCTCGGGCTTGTTCGCAACGCCGATCAGGTCGACGACGATGCCCTTGCCGTGCTTCTTCGCAGCCTTGACCGCGCCGACGATGGTGCTGTCACCGGCGGTGCCCAGCACGGTCACGAGGTCGGCTCCCGCGGCGAACGCGATGTCGGCCTCGAGCTCTCCGGCATCCATCGTCTTGAGGTCGGCGAAGACGATCTTGTCGGGGTGAGCGGCCTTGATGGCCGTGACGGCTGAGAGGCCGGCGCTCTTGATGAGCGGGGTGCCGAGTTCGAGGATGTCGACGTGCGGCGCGGCCGCGGCGGCCAGCTCGAGGGCGGCTTCGGTGGTGGTGGTGTCCATGGCGAACTGCAGTTTCATTGTGTTCCTTCGTGTTGCGGGTGGGATGGGGAAGCCTGAGAGGGGGCGCGCGGTCACTCGAGGTTCGCGTGCCGGGGCCAGAGCTCGTCGGCGGTGCGGCCCGAGCGTTGCCACAGGGTGTGGAAGAGGGCGTCGCCGACCAGCACGACCGTCTGCTCGAAGAGGCCGCCGGCGTACTGGGCAGATGCCGTCATAGACCTGTCGAGTTTGGCCGCGGCGGGCACGACGAGGGTCGCTGACGCGAGCTCTGCGAGGGGAGAGTCTGTGGCGGTCGTGATGAGCGCGACGCGTGCCTTCGCCTCGACCGCGGTTCGGGCTGCCCGCACGATGCTCTCGGTCGTTCCCGAGCCGCTGGCGGTGAGCAGCACGTCACCCTCGGCGATCGACGGCGTCGTGGTCTCTCCGACGACATGCACGTCGAGGCCGAGGTGCATCAGCCGCATGGCGGTCATGCGCAGGGCGAGACCCGAGCGGCCGGCGCCATGTACGAAGACCCTGCGGGCCCGCGCGATCTCATCGACCAGCGCGTCGGCGGGGGATGCATCGGCGTGAGCGTCATCGCTGGAGGTGAGCCGTTCGACGACCGACCTCAGCTCGTCGGCGATCAGGAGCAGGGAAAGGTCGAACCGTGGTGCGTCTGAACTCATGACTCCAGTCTTGGTCGGAGGGCATCCCGCCGCGCCCGCCCGTGCGGCCGGTTCTGCCTATACCGATGGGTAGGTGCAGCGGGGTCCGGGTAGGGTGGCCGGATGGCTGATCCCGATCACTCCGACGATGTCTCCTCTGCCGCGAGCAGGCGGTGGCGAGCCGAGCAGGCGCGCCTCTCCTCCGAGCAGACCGATCAGCACGCCGTGGCGCTCGAATCGGTACTCGCTGTGCTGAGGTCGACGCGTCTCGACGACCGCGCATCCCGCGCCATGGCGATCGAGGTGGCGGCATCCGCCCTGGTGGGTCTGCGCACCGCGAGCGACGAGCGGTGGAGCGCCCAACTGGAGCCCGTGGTCGGAGCGTTCGCCCGGCTGCGCAGCGATCTGAGGCCGCTCGTGCGCTTCGGTGACCTCGACGTGCAATTCGTCGAGCCGCCGTCGACCGGCCGGGCTCTTCCCGGCGAGGTCGCACACGCGGCACGCGCGATCGTGCGCAGCGCCGTGCTGGCCCTCGTCGATGCCAGCGAGAGTCGCAAAGTTCGCATCCAGTGGGACTGCGACGGCCTGAACCTGCTCATCGGCATCCGCGACGACGGGGCCGGCGAGCTCACACCGCACGACGACTCGCTGCGGCCCATCGCGGAACGCGTCACCGCGCTGAACGGCGGCTTCGACGTGACCGCGACGCCCGGATGGGGGTCGTCGGTCGAGATCACGCTCCCGCTGGATCCCCCTGCCGCTCCCGAGCCTCTCGCCGACGTCGTCTCGTTCTCACCCCGGGAGCGAGAGGTATTGAAGCTCGTGGCGTCGGGAGCTCAGAACCGAGCGATCGCCGAGCAGCTGGGCGTCAGCGCCAACACCGTGAAGTTCCACGTGTCGAACGTGCTTCGCAAGGCCGGCGTGCGCACGCGCGGCGAGCTCGCCATTTTGAGCCGGTCGGGCGCCTAGAGCAAGGCTAGGGGCCCTCGAGCCTGCCGATGACGGTGTCGTCCATCGAGCGGACCGTCATCACATCCGCCTGCACCTCGGCGGTCGCGAGCTGGCTCAGCCAGGTGTCGACTCCCGGGCAGGCGATCTCGGTCGACGAGATCTCGCCGAAGACCACTTGCTTGTCATCGCTCGACATCCAGGTCCCACCGAGCGAGTTGCACCCGTCACTGCCGACGAAAGTGCCATCTTCCTCGAGCGAGAGGAAGGGAGGCGCTGAGGCGCGTGGTTCGGTCCAGGTGCCGACGAAGGCGGAGGGCTGGATGCTGGAGGTTGGCGTGGACGACGGCGCGTGCGTCGACGTGGATGCCGCACCGTCGGACGTGCAGGCCGAGAGGAGAAAAGCGGCGGCGACAGACACCGCCGCGAGAATGCGCCCCCGCCGCTCGGGTACCCGCCTCATCTCCGTTCGTCCTCCTCTGGTCGGGCCTCGGCCAGCAGGGCCCGCGCCGCCATGCCGATCACGGCGCTGTACGTGGGATAGGCGAAGCGCACATTGGCCAACGTCGACACGTCGACCCCCGCCGCCATCGCCGTTGTCACCGACTGGATGACCTCGATCGCGTTCTCGCCCACGGCGTGAGCACCGAGGATCAGTTCGCGTCGAGGGTCGGCGATGAGCTTCAGGAAGCCGGTCTCCCGATCGTCGATGACCGCGCGGTCGACGGCCGAGAACTGCACCGTCGCGACCACGCACGTGATGTCGCGCCCTCGGGCCTGTTCCTCGGTGAGTCCCACTCCCGCGTAGTCCGGGTCGGTGAATCCGCCGGCCGGAAGCAGGTGATGGGGTGTGCGTCGGTTCGCGCCCAGCACGGCGTTCTCGGCCGCGGCCTCGCCCTCGAACTGCGCGGCCTGCACGAGCATGTCGCGACCGTTCGCGTCTCCGACGGCGAAGATGTGCGGCACGACCGTGCGGAAGTACGCGTCGGCGGGGATGGCCGAGCGTACGACCTCGATGCCCGCCTTCTCGAGACCGAGGTCCTCGACGTCTGCCGGCCATCCGGTCGCCATGATGACGGCGTCGAAATCGGCAGACAACGAGCCGCCGTCCTGCCGCCACGACAGCCTGATGCTTCCGTCGGAGGCCCGCGCCAGGCCATCGACGCCGTCGATGCCCGTGCGCACGTCGATTCCCTGCGCGACGAAGGCGGCAGACACGGCCTCGGAGACCGACGGATCGGAGGGCATGAGCACTCGTGGTGCGAGGTCGAGGACGGTGACTTCGGAGCCGAACGAGCTGAACACCGTGACCAGCTGGGCGCCTGTGTTGCCCGCTCCGATCACGGCGACGCGACGGGGGAGCGACGGCAGGTCGAGGACGTGCTCGGGAACGGTGGCGAGCTCGGCGCCGGGAATCGGCAGCCGTCTCGAGTGGCCGCCGACGCAGACGAGGATCGATGAGGCGGTGATGCGGCGTCCGCTGTCGAGCACGAGGGTCGAATCGTCGGCGAAACGGGCTCGCCCCTCGTGAATGAGATGGATGCCCGCCTCGGCGAATCGCTCGGCCTCGCGCTTGATAGAGCGCACGCGATCGACGCGCTCGCGCACGCGCGCCACCGTGGTCGTCCAGTCGATCGTCGGAGCGGCGACTTCCACGCCGTACACATCGGCGTTCCGGGTCTCCCTGATGAGGCGTGCCGTCTTGGCGAGTACACGCGTGGGAACGCAGCCCGTATTAACGCAGGTGCCACCGACCCGCGCCGCCTCGAGAACGACGACGCTCGCGCCGAGCTCGGCGGCCCGGAGTGCCGCTGCCGTACCTGCTGGGCCAGCGCCGATCACGGCCACGTCGTAGTGATCCCTGTAGTCAGTCATGGTGGGAGAGTAGCGCGGCCGGGCACGAACGCGGCAGGGTTGCGCGCGAAACGGTGCAGCTGGGGGCTGACCTCGTCGTATAGCGACGCCGACAAACCAGGGCTGAGCAGAATCGCAATGGGGGCGCCGCGAGGCGAAGGCCAGCGTATGATTCTGAAGTCGTCCGCACCCGGGCTTCGTTCGCGCGAGATCTCTGCGCGGCTGGTTTTGATTCTGAAAGGCCCGTTCGTGGCTGAAACTGTCCGGGGCGACAACCCCATCTCCTCCTCTGCTGCTCCCGTCGTCTCGCGCCGGGCGTGGCAGGCCCTCATCGTTCTGCTCGCCGGCATGTTCATGGCGCTGCTCGACACCACGATCGTCAACGTGGCCTTGCCCACGATTCGCACCACGCTCGACGCCAGCGAGGGCACGCTCTCATGGATCATCTCCGGCTATGCGCTCGCATTCGGCCTCGCGCTGATCCCCGCGGGCCGCGTGGGTGACCGCATCGGGCACAAGTGGGTGTTCTTCACCGGCTTGGCCCTCTTCACCATCGCCAGCCTCTTCTGCGGGCTCGCACAGAACGATCTGCAGTTGGTCATCGCGCGCGTCGTTCAGGGCCTCGCGGGCGGTATGTTCGTGCCCGCGGTCACCGCGTTCATCCAGCTCCTCTTCCCCGGTCGCGTGCGCGGCAAGGCGTTCGCCATCATGGGCGCCGTCATCGGAGTCTCCTCCGCGCTCGGCCCGATCATCGGTGGCCTGCTCATCCAGGCCTTCGGCGAGACCGATGGATGGCGGCTCGTCTTCTGGGTCAACCTGCCCATCGGCATCGCGACGCTCTTCGCGGCGGCCATGCTGCTGCCCAAGCAGAGCGACGAAGAGGCGAGCCACGCCGACCGCTCGGGTCTCGACTGGATCGGCCTCGTGCTGGTCTCGGCGAGCCTCATCGCCCTGCTCGTTCCGCTGATCGAGGGGCAAGACACGGGTTGGCCGCTCTGGACGATCCTGTCGCTCGTCGCCGGTGTGCTGCTCATGGTCGCGTTCGGCGCGTGGGAGGTGGCCTACTCGAAGCGAGGCCGCAGCCCGCTCGTGCCGCCGCGGCTGTTCTCGCACCCGGCATTCACGGGCGGAGTCATCCTCGCCCTCGTCTACTTCGCTGCCTTCACCAGCATCTTCTTCACGATCTCGATCCTCTGGCAGTCGGGCCTCGGCCACACGGCTCTCGAGTCGGGAATCGTGTCGATTCCGTTCGCGATCGGAAGCATCGTGGGCAGCTCGCAGAGCAACAGGCTCACCCAGCGCCTGGGCCGCACCGTGCTCATCATCGGCACCCTGCTGGTCGTCGTCGGTCTGGCCTGGCTGTGGCTCGTGCTGCTGCTCACCAACGCCGCCGACCTCACCAACTGGCTGCTCATCGCGCCGCTGCTGATCGCCGGACTCGGCAACGGACTCTTCATCGCCCCGAACGCGCAGTTCATCGTGGCGACCGTCGACCCGCGCGAGGCCGGAGCCGCCAGCGGCGTGATCGGTGCCGTGCAGCGCATCGGAAGCGCCGTCGGCATCGCGGTGATCGGCAGCGTGTTCTTCGGCAGTCTGGTGATCGGCGGCAAGACAGCGGATGCGGTGGCCACCGGATTCACGGATGCCGCGGCCGCCGCGATGGTCGTCTCGCTCGGGTTCGCGGTGCTGGCGTTCTTGCTGGTCTTCGCGCTTCCGCGCCGCACGAACACGGGACACTGACACCTCATCTGCGCTGATCGAGTAGCGCTCGCGACGAAGGAGCAGCGCGTATCGAGATCACTCGCGAGGGTCTCGATACGCTCGTTCCTCGCTACTCGACCAGCGCAGAGTGCGAGGAGATCAGGCGGTCGAGCGGGCTTCGTCGTAGCTCGCGCGTGACGTGCCGATCTCGAGCGCGGATGTCTCGAGCAGGTCGGCGAGGGTGCGCAGGTTCTCGGCGACGAGGGCTCCGAGGGCGGTGAGGGAGTACTCCACGCGGGGCGGAATAGTGGAGTGCACCTCGCGCGTGACCATTCCGTCGCGCTCGAGCGTCTGGAGCGTCTGAGAGAGCATCTTCTCGCTGACTCCCTCGACCTTGCGTCGAAGCGCGTTGAAGCGGAAGTCGCCCTCGCCGAGCGCGAGGAGGGCGAGGCTCGACCATTTCGTCGACACGTCTTCGAGGGCGGCGCGTGACATGCAGGCGCGCGCGAAGACAGAGGTCACGAGCTTGTTGCTCGGAGTTTCCTGATCTGTCATGTCTTCATCGTAGCCTGTGCTGCGCATTTGTGGGTACTGTGTAATAGTTAGTGCTACAGGAATGAAAGCCCGCGACAAAGGAGAAAATCATGACCACATACGCCGTCACCGGAGCATCAGGACCGTTCGGACGCCACGCCATCGCCGGGCTCATCGAGTCGGGAGTCGCCCCGAGCGACATCGTCGCCCTCGTTCGCACCCCCTCGAAGGTCGCCGACCTCGCCGAGCTGGGCGTGCAGGTTCGCGCGGCCGACTACTCGGCTCCCGACACTCTCCCCGAGGCGCTCGCGGGCGTCGACGCTCTGTTGCTGGTCTCCGGCAGCGAGGTGGGCCAGCGCGTCGCACAGCACAGCAACGTCATCGACGCGGCCAAAGCCGCCGGGGTCTCGCGCATCGTCTACACGAGCGTGCTGCGCGCCGACACCTCCGAGCTGATTCTGGCCGGCGAGCACAAGGCGACCGAAGAGGCGCTGCGGGCATCCGGCGTCGCTTTCACCATTCTGCGCAACGGCTGGTACATCGAGAACTATCTCGGCCAGGTCGAGCAGTCCAAGGCCATGGGCGAGATCGTCGGCGCCTCGGGTGACGGCCGTGTCTCGGCCGCGACCCGCGCTGACTTCGCGGCCGCAGCAGCAGCGGCCCTCGTGCAGCCCGGCCACGAGAACGCGGTCTATGAGCTGGGAGGCGCTCCCACTTTCACGATGACCGAGTTCGCTGCAGCCCTGTCGGCGGCGACGGGCGCGAGCATCGCCTATCGCGATGTGACCCCCGAAGAGCACACGGCGATTCTCGAGAGCGTCGGACTCGACGCGGGAACGGCCGGCTTTGTGACCGCTCTGGAGGTCGGCACGAAGCGCGGCGACCTGTTCACCGACTCCGACGACCTGCAGCGCCTGCTCGGCCGCGAGTCGACCCCTCTCGCGGAAGCCCTCGCGTCTGCCGTCAAGTAGAGCCGACTCGAACGCAGGTGTTCCCGCCGAGCGCCGTGGCCCAGTCGCCGCGCTCGGCGGGAACACCCGCGCCAGGGGTGCAGGAGTCAAGGAGGGCAACCCCCAGCTTGTGAGGAACTAAACTCTCCTGTGGACGATCGCTCAGTTTGCGAGCCGCACCCCACGAACACAACTCGATAGGAATCTCCGTTGGACGGAAACGCTACGACGACTCACCGCAATGTCGCACTTCTGTCGGTCGCAACCACCATGGCGACCCGAATCACGACATCAGCCGAGATCGATCGTCGCCTCGCTCCCGCGCTCAAGCGCCTGAAGCTTCCGACCGGACTCCTGCAGCGCGTCGCGGGCGTGCACGAGCGCCGCAACTGGGGCGAGGGCCAGACCTTCGACGACGCCGCCATCGAGGCGGGCAAGAAGGCGCTCGCCGAGGCGGGAATCCGCCCCGACCAGGTGGGCCTGCTCATCAACACCTCCGTGACCCGCAAGCACCTCGAGCCCTCTGTCGCCGTGCGCATCCACCACGGCCTGGGGCTGCCCAGCTCGGCCACGAACTTCGACATCGCCAACGCCTGCCTCGGCTTCGTGAACGGCATGGCGCTCGCGGGCCAGCTCATCGACGCAGGCCAGATCGACTACGCCGTGATCATCGACGGCGAAGACGCCGACGAGATCCAGGTCAACACCATCGAGCGCCTGGGCCGCGAGGGCATCAAGCGCAAAGACTTCATGAGCGAGTTCGCGAGCCTGACGCTCGGCTCGGGCGCCGCGGCCGCCGTCATCGGTCGGGCCGATCTGCACCCCGAGGGCCATCGCATGCTCGGCGGCATCACCCGCGCCGCGACCCAGTTCAACGACCTCTGCGTGGGCAGTGTCGACGGCATGTTCACCGACGCGAAGGCCCTGCTGAAGGGCGGCATGGAACTCGTGGTCAGCGCCTGGAAGGACGCCAAGCGTCAGTGGAGCTGGTCGAACATGGACCGCTACATCATGCATCAGGTCTCGTCGGTGCACACCAACGCCATCGTCAAGGCGGCGAACCTCGACGCCACCCGCGTGCCCGTCACGTTCCCCCTGCTCGGCAACGTCGGCCCCGCGTCGATTCCGATCACGCTCGCTCAGGAGTCCTCGAAGCTCGCTCGCGGCAACCGCGTTCTGCTCATGGGCGTCGGCTCGGGCCTCAACACCTCCATGATGGAGATCGCCTGGTGAGTCACGGCTCCTCCCGCCTGCCCCGGTCGGCGGGTCGCACCGCACCCGCATCGCTTCCCCCAGCAGGGCTGCCGGGCATGGATGCGCGATTCTCGCGTCTCGTCGAGGTCACCGACGGCGACTCCGGTCGCCCGGTCACCTGGCACCTGCTCGACAACGGGGCCGTGCTCGACGAACTCGGTGTCACGCCCGTGGGAACGATGCTGTGTGTTCACGGCAATCCGACCTGGTCGTACCTCTGGCGCGAACTCGTCGGCGCCGCGACGGATGCCGCCACGACTGCGGCTGAGACTGCGGCCGAGACCGGCTCGGGTTCCGGCTCGCGCGACGTGTGGCGGGTCATCGCCGTCGATCAGTTGGAGATGGGATTCTCCGAGCGCACCGGCATCGAACGCGGCCTCGAGCACCGGATCTCCGACCTCTCTGCCCTCACGGAGACACTTCAGCTCTCCGGCCCCGTGGTGACTGTCGGCCACGACTGGGGCGGAGTGGTCTCGATGGGCTGGGCGGTCGATCACCCCGACGAGCTCGCCGGAGTCGTGCTGCTCAACACCGCGATCCACCAGCCCGAGGACCGAGCTATTCCGTGGCCGCTGCGCCTGACGCTGCAGCGCGGCATGCTGGGGCGGGCGACCGTGGCCACGCCCGCATTCCTCGAGACGACGATGGCGCTCGCGCATCCGTCGCTCGAGTCAGACGTCAAGAACGGCTACCGCGCGCCCTATCGATCGGCCGATCGACGCGGCGGCATCGGCGCATTCGTGGCCGACATTCCCGTCGACGAGCGGCACCGGTCGTGGGACGAGCTCGAGCGCATCGCCGCCGGGGTGCGCGAGCTCGGCGTTCCCTCGCTCATGCTGTGGGGCCCCCGAGACCCGATCTTCTCCGACACCTATCTCGACGATCTCGCCGAGCGGATGCCGCAGGCCGACATCCACAGGTTCGAGGGCGCCGGGCACATGATCGCCGAAGACGTGGACTACGCGCCCGTGGTGCTCGACTGGTTGGCTGGTCTCGACCAGCGCAGAAGTCCGGATGGCGCCGGCGGTGGTCTCGATACGGCCGCGGGCGGCCTACTCGACCAGCGCAAGGGTCCGCTCTGGAGCGTGCTCGACGAGCTGCGCGACAGCACCGACCTCGCCCTGGTCGACATGAAGCCGAGGCGAGATGTCTCGTGGAAGCTCCTCTCCACCCGAGTGCGCCAGCTCGCAGCAGGTCTTCTTCGTGCGGGCGTGAAGCCCGGCGACCGCGTCTCCCTCCTCATCCCGCCGAGCGCAGACCTCACCGCGGTGCTCTACGCGTGCCTGCGCATCGGAGCCGTCGTCGTCGTCGCCGATGCCGGCCTCGGCGTGCCCGGACTGACCCGCGCCGTTCGCGGAGCGCGCCCCGACCACGTGATCGGCGCGCTTCCGGGCCTCTCTGTCGCCCGCGCGTTCTCGTGGCCCGGGCAGAAGATCTCGGTCGCCACTCTTCCCCGTGCCACAGCACTCGCGCTCGGCGTGCGGCACTCCCTGCCCGAACTCGCGCGGCTGGGCGCCGACGAATCGCTGCCCGAGCCGCCCTCGGCATCCGCTGTCGCCGCGGTTCTCTTCACTTCGGGATCGACCGGACCCGCCAAGGGCGTCGTCTACACGCACGCCCAGCTCGAGGCGGTTCGCGATGCACTGGCATCGAAGTACGACATCGGCGTCGGCACGGGCCTCGTCGCCGGATTCGCCCCCTTCGCGCTGCTCGGACCCGCACTCGGCGCGCGCTCGGTGACACCCGACATGAACGTCACCTCGCCGCGCACCCTCACCGCGAAGGCCACGGCCGAGGCCGCGGCGGCGGTGGATGCGACGGTCGTCTTCCTCTCGCCGGCCGCGCTAGCGAACGTGGTCGCCACCTCCGATGCCCTCGGCGCCGCCGACACCGCGGCGCTCGCGGTCGTGAAGACCTTCCTCTCGGCCGGCGCCCCCGTGCCCGAGGCCCTTCTCGCCGCTGCCGGTCGGCTCATGCCGAACGCCACCCCGCACACCCCCTACGGCATGACCGAGGGTCTGCTCATGACCGACATCACGCTCGAGGGCATTCGCGCCGCCGCAGACGATGCCGCCGCGCTGCCCGAGGGAGAGCACGCCGGCGGCGTCTGCGTCGGAGCACCCGCCGGGTCGGTGCGCGTGCGCATCGCGGGCCTCGACGAGCACGGCATGCCGGCCGCCGAGCCGAGCGAACAGTCGGGAGTGACAGGCGAGATCGTTCTCTCTGCACCTCACCTGAAGCAGTCCTACGACCGGCTCTGGGCCACGAACCGCATCGCCGATGCCGACTCGGTCTCGGCCGAGTCCGTCGACGCTCCCGCCGAGCGATGGCACCGCACCGGAGACGTCGGCCATCTCGACGCTCAGGGTCGCCTCTGGGTCGAAGGTCGACTTCCGCACGTCATCGTCACGGCCGGGGGAGTCGTCACCCCCGTCGGGCCCGAGCAGAAGATCGAGTCGGTGCTCGGCGTCGGCAGAGTCGCGCTCGCGGGCATCGGACCTCGCGGAACGCAGCAGCTCGTCGTCGTGCTCGAGACCGATCCTCCGGCCCGCCGACCCGCACTCGCCGACCCCGAGCTGGGCGCCGCCGTGCGTCACGCCGCGGGGCTCGACATCGCGGCTGTGCTGGTGGTGCCCGTGCTGCCCACCGACATCCGGCACAACTCGAAGATCGACCGCACTGCTCTCTCGCGCTGGGCCGAGGGTGTGCTCTCCGGTGAGAAGTTGACCGCGCCGTGAGGGTGCTCGTCACGGGGGCCAGCGGCTTTCTCGGAGGAGCCGTCGCCCGCGAGATCGCGGGGGCCGGGCACCAGGTGCGCACGTTCCAGCGGCGGCCATCCGGCGTCGTGGGAGTGGACGACTCTCTCGGCTCGCTGACGAATCGCGCCGACGTCGCGCGGGCCGTCGAGGGCATGGATGCCGCGGTGCACCTGGCCGCCAAGGTCTCGTTGGCGGGCGACCCGGCCGAGTTCGAGGCCGTGAACGTCGTGGGAACCCGCACTCTTCTCGGCGCGATGCGTGACGCCGGAGTCGGCCGCCTCGTGTTCGTGTCGTCGCCGTCGGTGGCGCACGCCGGGGCATCCATCGCCGGCGACGACGCTCGACCGGCCGACCCGCAGCACGCGCGCGGCGAATACGCCCGCACGAAGGCGCTCGCGGAGTTGCTGGCGCTCGGTGCCGACTCGGAGTCGCTGCGTGTCGTCGCGGTGCGCCCCCACCTCGTGTGGGGTCCGGGAGACACGCAGCTCGTCGAGCGCATCGTGGAGCGCGCCCGCGCCGGCAGGCTTCCGCTGCTCGACAGCGGCGCCGCCCTGATCGACTCGACGTACATCGAAAACGCGGCCTCTGCGATCGCGGCCGCCTTCGAGCGGGTCGACGCGGTGCATGGCAACGCCTATGTGATCACCAACGGAGAGCCGCGTCCCGTCGCCGATCTGCTGGGTGGAATCTGCGCCGCGGCAGGCGTCGCTGCGCCCGCGTGGAGCATTCCCGCCGGTGTGGCACGGGCGGCAGGCTCGGTGATCGAGGCTGTGTGGCGCGTCAAGCCGGGGGCGGACGAGCCGCCGATGACGCGCTTTCTGGCGGAGCAGCTGTCGACCGCGCACTGGTTCGATCAGCGCCGCACCCGCGCCGAGCTGCAGTGGCAGCCGGCGGTGAGTCTCGACGAGGGGCTGCGACGGCTGGCCACGCACTACGGAACGCCGTCGCGCTGATCGATTAGTCGCGCACCGTCGCGCTGATCGAGTAGTCGCGCGAGGAACGAGCCGACGTATCGAGATCTCCTCACACCGATCTCGATACGGTCGCTGAGCGAGCTACTCGACCAACGCGGGTCGGACGAGCTCGATGGGCGGGGCCGGTAATCTCGAGGGATGCGCTTACTGCTGATCCGCCATGGCCAGACTCCGTCGAATGTCATCGGGGCCCTCGACACCGCGATTCCCGGACCGGGCCTCACCGACCTCGGTCTCGAGCAGGCCGACGCGGTTCCCGAGGCACTCGTCGCCGAGCCGATCGGGGCTATCTTCGCGTCGACGCAGCTGCGCGCGCAGCTCACTGCGGCCCCGCTCGCCGAAGCCCGCGGCCTCACGGTGGCGATCCGGTCGGGCCTTCGCGAGGTGGATGCCGGAGACCTCGAGATGCGCAACGACGACGAGGCCGTGCGCGTCTACATGGAGACCGTCATCGCGTGGGCCGACGGCGATGTCGACCGCCGGATGCCCGGGGCCGAGTCGGGCACCGAGGTCTACGCCCGCTACGACGAGGTCATCGCGGAGGCCGCTGCCACCGGCTTCCCCGTCGTCGCGATCGTGTCGCACGGTGCCATCATCCGATCCTGGGTCGGAGCCCGCGCCGAGAACGTGAGCGCGGACTTCTCGGCCGAGCACTCGCTGAGCAACACCGGAGTCGTGGTGCTCGAGGGCACTCCCGAGGCTGGTTGGCGCGCGCTCACTTGGATGGGCCAGGCAATCGGAGGACCGGCGCTCGACGATGCCGCCCACGCCGGTCCGGCATCCGAAACCCGCTGACCCCTCGCGACCTGCTCGGCCCCTTACTCGTCTGACCCGAACGGAGCACCCGTGGCCCCCGCAACCAAACTCTCCCCCGACGTCATCGCGCGCCTCAGCACCTGGTTCGACGGCACAGAGTTGGTGAGCCCCTCGCTCAGCTACGCCGTGTTCGACCGCACCGGCGTGTTGTTCCACCACGGCGTCGGCGAGTTCCAGCTCGACGGGCGCGCTCCGGGGGAGAAGACGATCTACCGCATCGCCTCGATGTCGAAGAGCTTCTGCATCGCCGCCGTTCTCGTGCTGCGCGATCGAGGCCTGCTGTCACTCGACGACCGCGTCGCCGAGCTCGTGCCGCAATTCCGCGATCCGGTAGACGACGCCGGTGTGGTTCAGCCGGTGACGGTGCGTATGCTCATGAGCAACTCCTCAGGGCTGCCGGAGGACAACGGCTGGGCCGATCACGAGCTCGCCCTCTCGCGCGAGGACTTCTTAGCCGTCGTCGACGGGGGGCTGGGCTTTGCGGGTCTGCCGGGCGTGGGCTTCCAATACTCCAATGTGGGCTTCTGGCTGCTCGGCGTGATCGTCGAAGACCTCGCGGGCCAGGGCTTCGAGCAGTTCGCCCGCGAGACGTTCCTCGAGCCGCTCGGGCTGACGAGCACGGGATACAAGCCCGCAGACTTCGCGGGCGACGGCGAGCCCGGCGACGGAATCGCGCACGGCTACACGAGCTATGACAAGGGCGCGAGCTGGGTCTCTCGTCCCGTCGTCGGTGGAGGCATCGGGGCGTGTGCCGCGAGCATGTTCAGCACCCCGCCCGACATCGCCCGGTGGAGCGCCTGGCTCTCGAGCGCCTTCGACGCCGCCAACACCGACGACGCCATTCTCAGCAGGGCGTCGCGGCGCGAGATGCAGCGCATCCACACCGTCGCACCCGGTGCGGCCGACCGCACAGCGTCACCCACCCTCGAGGCGCAGGGGTACGGGCTCGGCCTCTACGTCGAGCACGACGTGCGCTTCGGCCGCTTCGCTCAGCACTCGGGCGGGTTGCCGGGTTGGTCGTCGAACATGCGCTGGCACCTGGAGTCGGGGCTCGGCGCGGTGGTCTTCGGCAACACGAACGGACTCAAGCTGTCGGTCGCCGCGGCAGACATGCTGCGGCTCGTCCTCGACTCTGTCGACGAGCCTGCGCGGCGCATCGAACTGTGGCCGGCGACCGTGGATGCGGCCCGCGCTGTCGATGCCGTCGTACGCGGTTCCGGGCGCATCCTCGACGCGGCCGATGCGTCGACCGTATTCAGCCCGAATCTGCTCGGCGATGTGCCGGCCGAGGTGCGCGACGCGCGCATCGCTGCGGCCGTCGCCGAGGTCGGCGGGGTCGTGGATGCCGCGGCCACGCCGCCGCTCGACGCCCGGCTCACCTGGTCGGTCGCCCCCGCCCACGTCGCCTGGACGATTCCCGGTCGCGCGGGCGAGCTGGAGTGCCGCATCGAGCTGACGCCGACCACCCCCGCGATGCTGCAGCGCTTCGACGTGGCGGTGCGCACGACGACGACGCCGCTCTCGCCGGTGCTGCGCCACTACCGCCCCGTGGTCTGATCTCGATACGCCGTGCTCGTTCCTCGCGCGGCTACTCGATCAGCGCGGGCTGCGCAGGTCGAGTAGCCCGAGGCCGCCCGCGGCCGACGCGTATCGAGACCATGGCGAGATGACATGGCGCAGGTGGCGACGTCTCCGGTCGTGAAGGCCGCCATTCGTGACAGCTCAGTCGGCGCGGTGATCTCGATACGCCGCGCTCGTTCCTCGCGCGGCTACTCGATCAGCGCTGAACTGCGCCGGTCGAGTAGCCGAGGCCGCCCGGGGCCGAAGCGTATCGAGACCATTGTGCGGTGCAGGCTGAACGGCGACGTCCGGCCGATCGTCGACTTGTAGGCTCCTTGGAATGGTGGGTAAGCGTGAGTCAGCAGTCAACGAAACGTCGAACCAGCCCGGAGCCCGGCCCTCGCGTGGGTTAGCCGTCGTGGGTCTGATCCTCGGCGCGCTGGGAGTGGCCGCGCTGCTCTGCGGAGCGTTCATCGCATTCGGAGCAGGATTCCGCCTGGCACCGTCCGTGCCGTTCGGCGAGGTGATGACGGTGGAGGTGTCACGCGGAGACCACGCCGTGTACGTCACGCCCAACGACCGGTGGAGCGACATCTCGTGCACCGGCGATCTCGACGGTGAGGAGATTGCGCTCAGGCCCGATATGACGCAGCAGGGGGTGCTCCTTCCGGAGCAGTGGAACGCTCAGGGGAGTTTCGCCGCGGACACATCCGGCGTGCTCCGGATCTCCTGCGACGGCCCTTTCCCGGACGGACTCTTCACGGTAGGACCGGTCGTGTCCATCTTCGCCCTCGTCGGCGCTCTGGCAGCGGGTGCGCTGGCACTCCTCCTCTTGGTCGGCGCTCTGGTGATGCTGGTTCTCTCGCGCCGACGAGCCCGCGCCTAGACTGCCGCTCAGCCGAGCGGCGGCTGGCCGGGGGTGTAGATCCAGGTGTTGAAGAACTCGGTGAGGTCTCTACCCGACACACTCTCGGCGTAGTCGACGAACTGTGCCGTCGAGACCGATGTGCCCGCGTTCTCCGTCGCCCATCCCTTGAGAATGGCGAAGAACGCGTCGTCTCCGACCTCGTTTCGCAGAGCCTGGAGCGTCATGGCGCCACGCGTATAGACACCACTGTTGAAGATGCCCGCCGCGCCCGGATCTGCGACGACTGTCTGCCAGAAGTCCGGGTCATCGTCGGCCGCGTAGTCATGCGTGTACGCGTCGTTGAAGATCTGCTGCGTCGTGCGGCCGCCCTGGCCCTCTTCCCATAGCCACTCGGCATAGGTCGCGAAGCCCTCGTTGAGCCAGATGTCCGACCAGCGGTTCATCGAGAGGTTGTCGCCATACCACTGGTGGGCCAGCTCGTGCACGACGACGCTTGCGTCGACATCGGCCGGGAAAGCCCAGGCGGGATAGATCGGGCGCGTCTGGTTCTCGAGGGCGTAAGGCAGATCGCTCGGTCGAACGGGAGGCACTGCTGTGGGATCGCCCTCGTCGATGTAGCCGATGGCGATGCCGCCCGCCTCGGAGAAGGGGTATGGTCCGAAGCTGCCCGAGAGGAAGTTGATGACCTCGGGCTCGGTCTCGAAGATCTGCGATGCGATGTCTCCCACCTTCACGCCGGGCGCGTTTCTGACGTCGCGCGTGAGCAGACTGCGATCGATAGCGTCGACGTAGGTGATGCCGTCGACGATGCGGGTATCTACCGCGAAGTCGCCTACCGTCGCTGTTGCGAGGTAGGTGGCCATGGGCTTCTCCATCTCCCAATCGAACGTCTCGGTCTCGCCGCTGGTCTCTCGCCCGGCAAGCCGCCCGTTTCCGATGACCTCGAGTCCGTCAGGAACGGTCATGTGTGTCGAGAAGGTGGCCTTGTCGCTCGGGTGATCGTTCGACGGAAACCAGGTGGCGGCAACACGAGGCTGGCCCACGACGACCGCGCCCGTCGGGGTGGGGAACACGCCTGCCGGACCGTAAGCATCCGACACTACGATCGGCACGCCGCTGTACGTGACGGCGGTCGTGATCGTCGAGCCGAGCGGGATGCCCGCGGGAGGCACGACGGTCAGCTCGGTGCGCGGGGGCGTGGCGTCATCGTCGGTGGAGCCCTCGGCCTGCGGCTGGCCCGTGACCTTGCTGATCTGGGTGGAGGCGAGGCTCCACGTGGCCGCCTTGCCGTCGACGGTGATCGACGAGATCGTGATGGCGTCGTCGCCGTTCACGTCGCGGGTGTCGAAGTCGAGGTTGAAAGCCGAGAGGTTCTGAGTCGCGACCGCCGTGACCGTGGTCGTACCCGAGATCACATCGGTGTCGGGCGCGTAGGCGAGGTCGAGGTCGTAGTGCTGCACGTCGTAGCCGCCGTTGCCGTCGAGCGGAAAGTACGAGTCGCCGATCCCCGCGGCACCGGGTTGGAAGTCGATAGGTGTGGCCGGATCAGACGGAGCCGGCGATGTGACGGGTGAACTCACCGGAGGTGGGCAGGGTTCTGCGGCGCTGGCCGGAGTGACCGACACACCACCCGATGCGACAAGGGCGAGCACAAGAAGCGGAACGGCCGCGAACACTGCGGTGCTCGCGCCGCGCTTACGCCAGCCGAGCAACAGCCAGGCGGCGCTTCCCGAGGCGAGAAGAACGATGGCGATCACGAGGAGCAGCGGCCCCGAATCGAACCCGGTCGCGGCCAGAACGCACGTTGTCACACAATCCCCATCTCGTCGAACTCCCGAGAATGTATCGGGATTCGGGCGATCAGCACTAGACGCGGCGCGAGTCTCTTTGTTACATCTTCGTTTCGTGACCCGTTCGGGGTGTCCGTAGCGTGGGCAACTGCTCCACGAAAGCACCTGCTCCACGAAAGGAAGCACCATGTCCCTCACCAAGAAGATCCTGGCCGCAGCAGCCGCTCTTCCCCTCCTCGCGGTTCTCGCCGGCTGTGCCGGATCCGCGGCCGACGCCGAGAAGGGCACCGCCGACAACCCCGTGAAGCTCGGAGTCGTCGGCGCCAGCGATCCCTACTGGGAGATCTACAAGAAGGCGGCGGCAGACGAGGGCATCTCGGTCGACATCGTCGACTTCACCGAGTACCCGCAGCCCAACCCGGCTCTTACCGAAGGTGAGATCGACCTCAACCAGTTCCAGCACATCGTCTACCTCGCTCAGTACAACGAGGCCTCGGGCGAGAACCTCGTGCCCGTCGGCGCCACGGCCATCTACCCGCTCGCCCTGTACTCCACGAAGTACGACTCGGTGAAGGACATCAAGAAGGGCGACACGGTCGCCATTCCGAACGACGAGTCCAACCTCTCGCGTGCCCTGCTCGTGTTGCAGTCTGCCGGCCTCGTCGAGCTGAAAGACGGTGGCAGCATCTTCTCGACGGTCGACGACGTCGATACCGACAAGTCCACCGTGAAGGTCACGACGCTCGAGGCCTCGCTCACCCCCACGTCGCTTCCCGACGTCGCCGCCGCGATCATCAACAACGACTTCGTCGCCGATGCCGGGCTCACCTTCGACGACGCGATCGCCCAGGACGACCCCGCCGATGCCAACGCGCTGCCCTATGTGAACATCTTCGCCGCCCGCGAGGAAGACAAAGACAACGAGACATTCAAGAAGCTCGTGTCGATCTACCAGGACACCAAGACCGTCACCGACGCGGTGCAGGAGAACTCGGGCGGAACGGCCGTGTTCGTCAAGACTCCGGTCACCGACCTGCAGTCGTCGCTCGACAAGGTCGAGGCCGACATCAAGGCCAAGGGCTGATCAGCTCGATGCCTCTCATCAGTCTGCGCGACGTCACCAAGTCGTATCCGCCGTCCCGGCGCGGCGGTGACGTCGTGCACGCCGTGGAGGGCCTCGACCTCGACATCGAGGCGGGCGACATCTACGGCATCATCGGCTATTCCGGAGCGGGCAAGAGCACGCTCGTGCGGCTCATCAACGCTCTGGAACACGCGACCAGCGGCAGCATCCTGGTCGACGGCGACGAGGTGACTCGCATGAAAGAGAGCGAACTGCGCCGCCTACGCCTGGGCATCGGCATGATCTTCCAGCAGTTCAACCTCTTCAACTCCAAGACCGTCGCCGGCAACGTCGCGTACCCCCTCGAGGTGGCGAAGACCCCGCGAGCAGACATCGCCCCGCGCATGGCTGAACTGCTCGACTTCGTCGGCCTCTCCGATAAGGCGCGCAACTACCCCGAGCAGCTGTCGGGCGGGCAGAAGCAGCGAGTCGGCATCGCCCGCGCCCTGGCGACGAGCCCCCGCATCCTGCTCGCCGACGAGGCGACCAGCGCGCTCGACCCCGAGACCACGCACGAGGTGCTCGAGCTGCTGAAGCGCGTGAACACCGAGTTCGGCGTCACGATCGTGGTCATCACCCACGAGATGGATGTCATTCAGACGCTGGCGACGAAGGTCGCGGTCATGGATGGCGGGCGCATCGTGGAACAGGGCGACGTGTTCGACGTCTTCTCGAAGCCGACGGAGGCGTCGTCGCAGCGGTTCGTCTCGACTGTCGTGCGCGGAGTGCCCTCCGATGCCGAACTCGTCGCGTTGCGGCAGCGGCATCCGGGTCGCATCGTGACCCTGTCGTTCCGCGACGGCAACACGTCTCAGGGGGCTGTCTTCTCCGATCTGGCCCAGGCCGGCGTCGCGTTCGAGCTGATCTACGGCGGCATCAACGACATCCGGGGCCGCGTCTTCGGTCATCTCACCCTCGCGCTGACGGGCCACGACGACGCGGTGGATCGCGCGCTCGTCACGATCGCGAACAAGGTAGACGTCACGGAGGCTCCGAGCCATGAATGACTTGATACCCCTTCTGCCCAAGCTCTGGCAGGCGAGCTACGAGACGCTCTACATCGTGGGCCTCAGTCTGATCTTCGGAGGCCTCGGCGGACTCATCCTCGGCCTCGGTCTGTACACCACCCGGTCGAACAGCCTCTTCTCGAACCGACCCGTCTTCGGCGTGCTCAATGTGCTCGTCAACGTGTTCCGGCCGATTCCGTTCATCATCTTCCTCGCGGCGGCTCAGCCCCTCGCGCGCTTCGTCACGGGCACCGGAATCGGCAACACGGCGATCATCTTCACCCTGTCGCTGGCGGCGGCGTTCGGCATCAGCCGAATCGTCGAGCAGAACCTGCTCACCGTGCAGCCCGGAGTGATCGAGGCCGCGAGGTCGGTCGGAGCGAGTCGCAGCCGCATCATGTTGACGCTGCTGATTCCCGAGGCGCTCGGCCCGCTGATTCTCGGGTACACGTTCATCGTGGTGGCGCTCGTCGACATGTCGGCGGTGGCCGGCTACGTCGGAGGAGGCGGCCTCGGCACGTTTGCGATCCAGTACGGGTACCGGCAGTTCCATCCCGTGGTCACCTGGGCCGCTGTGCTCGTGATCATCGTGATCGTGCAGCTGGTGCAGTTCCTGGGCAACTACCTCGCGCGCAAGGCGCTGCGCCGCTGACGTGGGAAAGCCGCATGTTGCCAGTTCGGGTCACCCGACCTGGCAACACGCGGCCTCCGTCGCGCGGAAAGTGGCAATTCGCGAGAGGTCAACGCGGGGCGAGCTACTCGATCAGCGCCGGGTACGTAGCCCGCGAGGAACGAAAGGGCGTATCGAGACCGCGCTCCTCCGCCAGCTCCGTGAGGCGGTTCAGGATGGCGCGGGCGACCTTGTCGTTCTCTCGGAACGAGATCGCGTTCGTGCGCGGGCGCGAGAACGCCCCTACGAACGGAGAGTTCGTGTACGGTCCGATCGCATACTGGCGCGAGGAGTGCTCGCCGCCCGCGCCGAGAATCCTGGTGTCGAGCTGCCGTACCGACAGCCTGCCCGTGCTGGCCGAGAAGGCCCCGTCGGTGACGACCTCCTCGAGCCCGGCGCCGCTCGTGACCAGCGACCTCAGCAACTCGTTGTCGCTGCGCGAGATCGCGGTCGCGGGTAACCGCGCATCCACCAGGGCGCTCGCGGTGACGGTGACCGGCGTCGTCGCGCTGCCGGCGCGGAAGATTCCCTCCTCCTCGTCGGCTTCGACCCAGATGCCGGCCCCGAGGAACTGCACGATGCCGGCCTCCGAGAGAGCGACGAGCTCCTCGAGTCGGTGGGCGGGAGGCCCGCTCGCGATGAAACTGAAGTACCCGAGCCACCACCCGTGAATGTCGCGCACCCGTGATCGGGCGGTCCATTTGGGTGAGTCGATGATGTCGGAGAGGGTGAACAGGCTGGTGAGTAGGGCGACGAAGAGTCCGAGCGTCGCGCTGTGCTCGGGGCGTGTGCGCAGGGCGAGATCGGTGCGGATGTAGTCGCGCACGAGCTCTTGCAACTCGCCCGGGTCCGCGACTAGATCGCCACCCAGAGGCCGATCGAGCTCGGGCAGAAACAGCCTGTCATCGGGGTAGGCCACGCTGCCCTCCACGAGGTCGACGAAGGCCCGCGCGTCGCGCGCGACGAGGTCATCGTCTCCCGCGAGCTCGTCTGGCGTCGGAACGGCGTGGCCGCGAGGCGCGCTGTCGTCGAAGTCGGTGTGCGGCGACGCGAGCAGCAGCGCGCGCGGATCGAGCCGATCGAAGGCGTAGGCGAACGCGTCCCAGCTGGACTCGACGCGGTCGGGATGCCCCGTGAACAACTCGCGGTAGTAGCCCCAGAGCATGTCCTTCGCAATAAGCGGCCACACGTCGACGCTGAGGTCGAGTGACGGCCGAGTCTCTTCGAGCGAGCGCGCGATCGCCGGGGTGAAGTACCGTGCCTCGGGCTTCTCGCCCGCGAGTGTCGATGAGATCTTCGAGTGATAGGGGACTCCGCGGCGCGATCCGACGTACAACCGGGGCTCGAGGCCGGATGCGGTGTACCGCAACACCCCGTCGTCGCCCCTGTCGAAGCGCCCGCCCCGGCCCTCCGTGAGCAGCACCGTGAGGTCGACCGCCGCCAGGCCCATGCCCCGCACGATGACCCGTTGGCCGGGCACGATCGGCCGGGTGTCGGCATCCGCCGTGAATGCCGGTGGCAGGTAGAACAGCTCGCGGCGGCGCGCGAAATCGATAAGGTCGGCGTGCTCGGGCTCGGCCTCCGCGCCGGTGTGACCGAGCGAGTACAGCACGACGTCGGCCGCGATCGAGACGCCGTCGTCGAGCAGGATGCGCTGGGTCGGCCCGTCGTCGACGGTCTCGATCGCGGATGCCCGGTGCACGACCACCGTGACGGTCTCGGGGAGGAGGCCCACGGCATCCGCGAAGAACCAGCTGAGGTAGAGGCTCTGTAGACGTCTCGTCGGAAAGCTGGCGGGCGAGAGGTTCTCGATCTCCTGACGCAGGCGCGCATCGACCCGCGGAATCCCGATGTCGCCCGCGCTCACCAGACGGGCCCACTCGATGAGCGATGGCCCGGGGCGCACGGGGCCGTCGATGGTCGAGGACTCGTCGGTGAACATCGTGACGTCGGCCGCCATCGAGTTGAGCTTCAGAAGGGGTGACTGGGCGAAGCGCCAGATGCGTCCGGGGCCCGCCGGATGCGGGTCGATCACGTGGATGCGGATGCGCGCACCGAAGCGCCACAGCTCGGGGATGTTGGCGGCCAGACGCTCGAGAACGCCGGCCCCGCGGGGTCCGCCGCCGATGAGGGCGATCTCGAACTCGGGCGGGTCGATGAGGGAGTTGGGCGCGTGCGACATGTCACAACGGTCGAGCTTTCGTCCATCGAAATCGAGAAATGTGACCCCCTGTGACGACGTGACGAATTGTGAACGAATCTGCTTGGCCGGTTTGCGCGGCCCGACCTAACGTCTCCCCATCGACGCGGCCCGTGTCGAGATCGACGAAGGAGGCATCGTGACGCTGCTTGATCAGACGCCCAGAGGAACCGACAGGTTCGTGTACGTCTCGGCCGACGACCCCGTGGCCCAACCGCTGCTGCGGGAACTCGAGCAGGAGTACGACGCGCGCTACGGAGAGTTCTTCGGAGAGAAGGCATCCGCCGAGATCCGCCGCTATCCCGCGTCGGCGTTCTCTACCGAGGAGGGCGGCGCGTTCGTGCTGCTCCTGCGCGATGGCGTCGCCATAGCCGGAGGAGCATATAAGAGATTCGACGAGCACACGGCCGAGCTGAAGCGCATCTGGACCTCGTCGACTCATCGGCGGCAGGGGCTCGCCCGACGCGTCGTGAAGGAGCTCGAAGACGAGGCCGTGCGCCGCGGATACACGCGGGCATATCTCACGACCGGACCGCGTCAGCCCGAGGCGAAGCACCTGTACTTCCAGACCGGCTACGCGCCGCTCTTCGACACCACACTCGATCCCGAGGAGGTCGTCGTGCACGGGTTCGCCAAGAGCCTGGATGGCGCGCCCCTCGACGTGGTCGGCATCACGGCGGCGCATGACGCCAGTCTCGCGGGGCGTCCGTCGAGGAGCGGTCCCGCGGAACGAGCACCGCGTATCGGGACCCCATCCGATGGTCTCGATACGGCCGCGGGCGGCATACTCGACCAGCGCGGCGGGGCGGGCGCCGCCGTGCCCGTCGTGCCTACGCGGCACTGGTGGCGTTGGGTGCTCAGCGCGCTTGTCGCCTTCGTGGTGCTGCAGTTCGCGTGGTCACTCGTCACGAACAAGCAATACGAGTGGAACGTCTTCGCCGAGTACTTCTTCTCGCAGTCGGTGCTGAACAGCCTCGGTGTGACCCTCGGCCTCACGGTCGTGTCCGTCATCGGCGGGTTCGTCCTGGGGGCGGTGCTGGCGAACTTCAGGCTCTCGAAGTCACCACTGCTGAGCGGGGCGGCCTACGTCTACATCTGGTTCTTCCGCTCGGTGCCGCTGCTCGTGCAGATCCTCGTCTGGTACAACCTGGGTTACCTCTACCCGACGTTGGGCCTCGGAACCCCGTTCACCACCGACTTCTGGCTGGTCGAGTTCTCGACCACCACGCTGATCACGGCGTTCGCGGCGGCGACCATCGGGCTCACCCTGCACCAGGCCGCCTATTTCGCGGAGATCATTCGCGGCGGCATCCTGTCTGTCGATCAGGGCCAGCTCGAGGCGTCCGCCGCCCTGGGCCTGCCGCGCCGGGTGCGCTTCTTCCGCATCATCCTGCCGCAGGCCGCCCGCGCCATCCTGCCCAACTTCTTCAACGAGGTCATCGGCCTCGTGAAGGGCACCTCCGTGGTCTTCGTTGTGGCGCTGCCCGAGCTCTTCTATACCGTGCAGGTGATCTACAACCGCAACCAGCGGGTCATCCCGATGCTGCTGGTCGCCGTGGTCTGGTACGCGATCATCACCACGGTGCTCTCGATCATCCAGTTCTATGTCGAGCGGCACTACGCCCGCGGAGCGCATCGCGAGCTTCCGCCGACGCCCGTGCAGCGCGCGACGGGCTGGGTGAAACAGCAGTGGGCACGCCTCGGCGACGAGACAGGCGACGACCCCCTTGCAGCAGAGAAGAACCGACGACACGACACCGTTCTGGGAAGTGGATCATGAGCACACCGACATTCATCCGTTCGTTCGACGAGCAGGCGATTCCCCTCCCAGTGAAGCCGGTCCGTGCCACCGTCGGCCTGGTCGAGATCTCCGACGTCTCGAAGAGCTACGGCGCCGTGCGGGTGCTGCGCGACGTGTCGCTGACGGTGCAGCCCGGCGAGGTCATCGCCCTGATCGGTCCGTCGGGATCGGGCAAATCCACGCTGCTGCGCACCATCAACCACCTCGAGACGGTCGACGCCGGATCGGTCACGGTCGACGGGCAGTACATCGGCTACGAGCTCCGCTCCGGCAGGCTGCACGAGCTTCCGGAGAAGAACGTCCTCGAGCGTCGCACGCAGATCGGCATCGTCTTCCAGAACTTCAATCTGTTCCCGCACCTGACCGCTCTCGAGAACGTCGTCGAGGCGCCCGTCGCCCTGAAGCGAGCGAGCAAGGCCGAGGCGCGTGAGCAGGCGAAGGCTCTGCTCGCGAGGGTGGGGCTCGCAGACAAAGAGCACCACTACCCGCGGCAGCTCTCGGGCGGTCAGCAGCAGCGCGTGGCGATCGCGAGAGCGCTCGCGCTGAACCCCAAGGTGCTGCTGTTCGACGAGCCGACCAGCGCGCTCGACCCCGAGCTCGTCGGAGAGGTGCTCGACGTCATCCGGGAGCTCTCGAAGAGCGGCACCACGCTCATCATCGTGACGCACGAGATCGGTTTCGCTCGCGAGGTCGCCGACCGTGTGGTCTTCCTGGAGCAGGGCGAGATCCTCGAAGAGGGAACGCCCAGCCAGGTCCTGTCGAAGCCGCGCCATGCGCGCACGAAGGACTTCCTCCGCAAGGTGCTCTGAGCGCGACCGTCGCCCAGAACCGCCGCACCACCCTTCACCGCACCACAACAGCATCCAAGAGAGGCACCACCATCATGGCAATCAACAAGAAGCAGATCGGGGCTATCGTCGGCGCAGCCGTCGTCGTCGCCCTGGCCGGAGGCGGAATCGCGCTCGCGGCCAACGCGAACGGCACGAGCTCCGCCGACGGTGCGCCCGCGGGCTCGACCGAGCAGCAGGTCGCGGCGGCCACCTCGTTCGACCTCACGACCAAGAACGCGGCCGACCGGCCCAGCATCGACCCCGTCGCCGACGCGGTCGCATCCCTCAAGGCCAGCGGCTTTCAGCCGATCGAAGCCGGAAAGCTCACCGTCGCCCAGACCGTGAAGAGCGGCGCCCCGCCTCTGGTCTTCGCGGCATCCGATGACAACACGACGCCCCTCGGGAGCGAGGCCGACTTCGCGGCTCTCGTCGCAGACGGCCTGGGTCTCGAGTACAACCCGGTCTCGGTCGACTGGGCGGACTGGCCGCTCGGCATTCAGTCGGGCAAGTACGACATCATCCTCAACAACGTGACCGTCACCGAAGAGCGCAAAGAGCTCTACGACTTCGCCAGCTACCGCGTCGATCTGCTCGGCTTCTATGTGAAGGCCGACAGCGACATCGCCTCGATCAAGGGCGCCGACGACATCTCGGGGCTGACGATCATCGTGGGATCGGGAACCAATCAGGAGAAGATCCTGCTCTCGTGGAATGAGGAGCTCACCGCGGCGGGCAAGAAGCCGGCCGAGCTCGTCTACTACGACGACAACGCCGCGGCGAACCTCGCCATCCAGTCGGGGCGAGCCGACGCGTACTTCTACCCGAACGCGAGCGGCGCCTACGCCGCCGCCTCGACTGGCGACACCAAACAGGTGGGCACCGTGAGTGGCGGATGGCCGCAGACGGCCGACATCGCTGCGGCGACGAAGAAGGGCAACGGCCTCATCGACGCCGTGGGAATCGTGATCAACGCCACGATCGCGGGTGGCCAGTACCAGGAGGTGCTCGACCGCTGGGGACTCGACAGCGAATCGATCCCGACGAGCGAGATCAACCCTCCGGGGCTGCCGAAGACCGACTAGCTCGTTCGGCTTGTGCCCGAATACCTCCATTCCGCGCCCGTACCGGGGCACGAATGGAGGTGTTCGGGCACAGTCGGTTCGGCAGTAGGTCTACAGCTCGAGCCCATACGCGTAGATGTCGACGAACTTGCCCGGCTCCACCTCGACGCGCTCCTCGCGCTCCGGCAGGCGCACGAAGCCGAGCCGCGTGTACAGCCTCTGCGCGGGCAGCATGGTGCTGCCGGTGTTCATCACCACGCGCTTCACGCCCCGGATGCGGCCCAGGCCGACCACGTGCGACACAAGCGCTTCGCCGATTCCGCGCCCCCGGGCATCCGGGGCCACGGCCAGCAGCCGGAAGTCGAGCTCGTCGCCCCGCGCGACCGGCGAGATGCGCGCGCCGGGCCGGGGCGTCCAGACGGTGCCGAGGATGGCGCCGGTCGCCGTGTCCTCGGCGACCCACACCTCGTCCGACTTCGCGCGTCCGTGCACATCGGCCAGAGACCGCACGTAGCTCTCGGAGAGGTCGTAGTCGTTCGTGTAGGCGTCGACCGTGAGACGGGCGACAGCCTCGAGCTCGTGGGCCCGCACGAGCCGGATGCGCACGGGTGCGACGTTCTCGAGCGGGTAGCGGTAGACCTGGGGAGTGCCGATTCCGGTCTCGGTACCGAGTTCGCGAGCGACGACCCGCTCGAAGCCGGCGCGGAGGTAGTTGCGCTGCGCCGTGTGGTTGAGCGGACCCGTGTCGAGCACGAGGGCAGGCGCGCCCCAGCTGCGGGCCAGGTCGATGGATGCCTGCACCAGCGCCTGCGCGACGCCGCGACCCCGGGCGGCCGGGTCGACAGCCACGAGGCGCAGCTCGGCCTCGCCGTCGCGAGCCTGGCGCGAGATCGGGTTCCCGGTGCGGGTGACCGTCGCGGTGCCGAGGAGTTTCTCCGTGCCCCCGTCGACTGCGACGAGCAGTCCGCCGTCGGTGGCGCGGGCGCCGGCATCGCGCTCGAGCGTCGCCCGCTCGGCGCTGCGTGGCAGGTGAGCGTAGGGGCCGGTGGCGAAGCCGAGCTCGGTGAGCTCGCCCACGGCGTCGTACTCGTCGGGTCGCGCGAGGCGAACCGTGAAAGCGGGGGCCGCGGCCGGGTCAGACGCGGTGTCGGAGGGGGAGTCGATCGGTTCGAGCATAGATCGAGCGTACGCGGCGCCCGTATTCAGGAAAAACCGGCCGCATCGGCGCTGTTCGCGCTCGACGGGCCGGTTCTTCCTGCAGAGAAGCGACTACTCGGCTTGGTGAGAGCTCACCGCATGTACGGGCCCGTGGCTTGCAATGCGCGCGCGGGCGAACTAGCGTCGCGCAGAGCCGGTGAAAAACCTGCATAGGTGAACAGAACGGGGCCGAAAATGGCGACAATTGTTCAGTACTCACGTGTCGGCGGGCCCGACGTTCTCGAGGTCGTCGAGGTTCCCCTGCCCTCCGTCACCGACGGTCACGTGCTCGTCGAGGTGCAGGCCATCGGGGTGAACCCTATCGACTCGAAGCTACGCTCTGGGCTTCGTGCGTCGGCTCCGCTCGATGGCCCGCGCGGCGTCGGTGCGGATGCCTCTGGCGTCATTCTCGAGGTCGGTTCCGGGGTCGAGGGCTGGGCCTCGGGCGACGAGGTCATCATCCAGGGCGCCTCCGGCGCATACGCCAGCCACCTCGTGGTCGCGCCCTCGAACCTCACGCGCAAGCCCTCAGTCTGGACCTGGTCGCAGGCGGCGGCCGTGGGCATCCCGGTCTCGACGGCCTATCAGGCGCTGAGGTCGCTCGGCGTCACCGAGGGAACCCGGCTGCTGATCCACGGCGGAACGGGCGGTGTTGGGCAGGCCGCCGTGCAGTTCGCCGTGGCGCGGGGAGCCCGCGTGTTCGCCACCGCGAGCCCCGCGAATCACGAGCGACTCGTCGAACTCGGCGCCGTTCCGTTGAGCTATGGGGAAGGACTCGTCGAGCGCGTGCGCGAGGCCTCGCCGGAGGGCATCGATGTGGTGCTCGACGGGGCCGGAACCGAGGAGGCCCTGCAGGCATCCTTCGAGCTGGTCGAGGACCGCTCTCGCATCGGCACCATCGTCGCGGGAGGCCGAGCCGCCGAGCTCGGCATCCGGGCGTGGATGGGAGGAAGCCCTGTGCCGCTCACCGACGAGGAGGTCCGGCTACGGGCCGAGGGCGTTCCCGCCGCGATCGACCTCGCCACCCAGGGCAAGTTCGACGTCGAGGTCTCGGAGCGCTTTCCGCTGGCCCGGGCCGCCGACGCCCAGCGCCTCAGCGAAGAGGGTCACACCCGAGGAAAGATCGTCCTGATCCCCTAGCGGTCATCGGGTCGCAGCGAGCGAGAACAGCGCCGGCGCCCGGCCCTCGCCCTCGACGAGATCGGCGAGAATGCGGCCGATCGCCGGGGTGAACTTGAAGCCGTGGCCCGAGAAGCCCGCGCCGATCACCAGAGGCCCTGCCGAGTCGACCACGAAGTTCGAGTCGGGGGTGGTCGTGTAGGTGCAGCTGATCTCCACGAACGACTCCGCGTCGACTCCCGGCAGCCAGTCTCGGGCGTAGCGCTGCAGGGCGGCCAGCTGAGCCGGCTCCGCGACGAACGTGCGCGCATCCGGATCGATGACCGCGCCCGTGCCGTGCCATCCGGCCTTCACGCCCTGGCCGGGCGTGAACATGCCGTACACGGGCGAACGCCAGTAGTCGTACGACGGGTCGAGAGGGCTCGGCGCGTGGTTGAACCCGGGCCACTCGATCGTCGGGTCGCGCACCGCGAAGTGGGCCGGTTGCTCCTGCGTGACGACGAGTCGCGGCAGGGCGACCGTCGAGCCGAGGAGCTTCTGCGTCCACGCTCCGAGCGTCACGACGACTCGCCTCGCGTCGATCGTCTCGCGAGAACCCGTGGGCTCGCCGCTCACTGCGTCGACCGGCTGCACCTCGACGAGCACCGAGTCCGGTGATGCGACCCGGATGGCGACGACCCGAGAATGGTGCCGCATCACGGCGCCGCGCGCGGTCGCCGCTTGCTGCAGGGCCGACACCGCGGCATCCGCATTGAGCCTGCCGGCCTGCGGGGTGAACAGCACACGGGTGTCGAAGCGGATGCCTGGCCAGCGTTCGCCGGCCTCGTCCGGGGTCATGAACGCGGCCTCGAAACCGTATGTCGGCAACGCCGACGCCACCGCGTCGAAGGCCGGATTCGCGCCGTGGTTGGCGAGCCCGACCTGGTCGAGAACGGCGACGCCCGACTCGGCCTCGAGCTCGCGCCACAGAGGCAGCGCCTCGCGCAGCAACGAGAGGTAGGTGTCGTCGGCGTAGCTGAGATTGAAGTTGCGCGACGCCCCGTGGGATGCGCCCTGGGTGTGCCCGGGGCCGAAGCGCTCGAGCAGCGTCACGTCGCGGCCGCGCCGGGCGAGCTGCCAGGCGGCGGCGGAACCCATGGCTCCACCGCCGATCACGACGACGTCTGCTCGAGTGACCACTAGGCCGAGACCAACGCTGCGCCCGCCACCGTCGAGGTCGATCGCGCCGGCACCGGGGGCAGCCCGAGCGTCTCGTGCAGGGTGGCGCCCTCGTCGTAGTCGGTGCGATACACGCCGCGCTCCTGCAGCTCGGGAATCACCCGGTCGACGAACTCGTCGAGTCCGGTCGGGTTGGTGTTGCCCACGATGACGAAGCCGTCCGAGGCATCCTCCTGCACATGCCGGTTGATGGTCTCGGCGACGACAGTCGGCGTGCCCACGAAGGTGTGCTTGGCGGCGAACGAGATCACGAGCTCGCGAATCGACCATCCTGAGGCCTCGGCCTGTTCGCGCCACGCATTGGCGGTGGCAATGGGGTCGGTGTGCACGTGGGCGCGGCCCTTGGCCCCGCCCTCGGCCGTCACGACGGGGTCGATCTCGGGCAGAGGGCCCTCGACGTCGTAGCCCGAGAGATCGGTGTTCCAGACCTGTTCGAGAAACGAGATCGCGGTCTGCGGGCTCACCTGCAGCCGCGAGATCTCGCGTGACCGTTCCAGTGCCTCGGCGTGAGTGTCGCCCAGGATGAAGGTCGCGGCGGGCAGGATCTTGAGCGAATCGCGGGGGCGGCCCACCGCATCCAATCGCCCTTTCACGTCGTCGTAGAAGGCGCGCCCGGCCTCGAAGTCTGCGTGCCTCGAGAAGATCACGTCGGCCGAGCTGGTCGCGAAGTCGCGGCCGTCGGGCGAATCGCCCGCCTGCACGATCACCGGATGCCGCTGCGGGCTGGGCGGCAGCGTCGCGTAGCCGGTCACATCGAACTGCGGCCCGTGGTGGTCGACGAGCCCGATCCCAGACGTGCGCGCGAACTCCCCGCTTGCCTTGTCGGCCACGATCGCGTCATCGGCCCAGCTGTCCCACAGCTGCGACGAGACATCGAAGAACTCCTGCGCCCTCGTGTAGCGATCGGCGAGGTCGAGGAACTGTCCGCGGCGAAAGTTCGCCCCGTGAAAGGCGTCCGACGTGGTCACGATGTTCCAGCCGGCGCGGCCTCCGCTCAGGTGGTCGAGGGTCGCGAGCTGGCGCGCGAGTTCGTAGGGCTCGTTGAACGTCGAGCTCAGCGTTCCGACCAGCCCGATGTTCGAGGTGACCCCGGCGAGGGCGGCGAGGATGGCGAGCGTGTTGGGGCGTCCGACGACGTCGAGGTCGTGGATGAGGCCGCGCGTCTCTCGCAGCCGCAGGCCTTCGGCCAGGAACAGGAAGTCGAACTTGCCCCGCTCGGCGTTTTGCGCGAAGTGGCGGAACGACGAGAAGGCGATCTGGCTCTGCGAGCGCTCATCGCTCCAGACCGTGGTGTTGTTCACGCCGGGAAAGTGGGCGGCGAGGTGGATCTGTTTTGCGGGCTTCGACGAAGAGGAGGTGGTCATCGGTTGGCGCTTTCGATCAGTTCGGTGGTCTCGGGGCGGGCGGTCGCGTAGCGGTTCTCGGCAGGGGCGATGCCCAGGCGCTCGCGCAGGGTCGACGCGTCGCGGGGGCGCTCGAGCACCCCGGTCTCGTCGAGTACGGGCACGACGCCGCGCGCGATGCGCTCGAGATCGAGCGGCAGACGGGCGGGACGCAGGCGCACGCCTGTGAGGCCGGCCTGCTGCCAGCGCAGCAGCTGCGCGGCCACATTCTCGGCCGTGTCGGCGAGAATCACGGCGTCGGATGCGTAGGTCCGGCCGTGCAGCTCGTCGAGCGCCGAGAGTGCTTCCTCGGCCTTCTCTCTCGTGTCCTCGATGAGCACGACGGCCTCGGTCCAGATGCGAAGGGGATCGTTGACGCGGCGCTCGACACGCAGCTCGGCGTCGCCCAGTTCGCCCAGAATCCGCTCGAGGTGCTCGTCGGAGTGTGGCGTTACGCCCACGATGTCGGCCTGTGCGACGGCGAGCTCGTAGGGCACCTGTTGGTGGGCAAGCACGAACACGAGCGGCTGGCCCTGTGGCGAGCGCGGCACGATCGACGGCCCCTTCACGCTGAAGCTCTCGCCCTCGAAGTCGACGTAGTGCAGGCGCTCGCGGTCGATGAAGCGGCCCGTCGGCACGTCGCGGATCACCGCGTCGTCCTCCCAGCTGTCCCAGAGTCGGCGGGCGACCTCGATGGCGTCGACGGCCTCGCCGAACAGGCGGCGGATGAGCGCGGTCTGCTCCTCGTCGGGACCGCTCGCGGCGCGTAGCGGGTCGAGCACGGGGATCTCGCGTCGGCCGACGTGGGCGGCCTCGTGGGAGCGGCCCGACACCTGCACCCGCCATCCGGCCCAGCCTTCTGACACGTGGTCGAGGGTCTGGATACCGGTGGCCGTGTGGAATGGCTCGGTGTGCGTGGTGGTCACGGTCGGCACGATGCCGATGCCGGGCACCTGCGCTGCGATCGTGTTGGCGAGCAGCAGGGCGTCGAGTCGACCACGCACCTCGCCGCGGCGCAGCTCGACGGCGCCGAAGCCGCTCGTCTGCAGCCCGAAGGAGTCCTCGATGGTCACGAGATCGATGCCGGCGGACTGTGCTTCGACGACGAGCGAGACCCAGTAGTCGGCCTCGAACACGGCATCGGGGCGGGCGGTGTCGAGGCGCCACGCGGCGGGATGCCAGCCGGCGCCGTCGAGGGCGACGCCGAGGTGGAACGGGGTGTGGCTCATCGCGGCGCTCCTTCCGTTCCCGTGCTCGGATGCAGGGGAGTCTTCTCGCCAGCCTCGACGGCGATGGGCAGCCGGTTCTCGGCCGGAGGCAGCGGGCAGGTGGCGAACTCGGTGTAGGCGCACGGAAGGTTCGTCGCCCGGTTGAAGTCGAGCGTCACCCGGCCAGAGTCATCCGGAGCGGCGATCTGCAGCGAGCGGTTGGCGGCATAGGTCGTTACTCCGCTGGTCGCATCGGTGAACAGCACGAACAGGGAGCCGGGAGTCGTGCCGTTGAACGCCGTGAGCGAGAAGCGCTCGCCTCTCACCTCGAACTCGACGACCCCGGGGGAGTCGTAGACGTGCTCGAGGCCCTCCGACACCGAGCCGACAGTCACCGGCTTCGGCTCGTCGAAGGGCACGAAGACGCCCTCGACCCTCCACTCCGGGCTCGGCGGGTAGACCGGGGTGCCCGTGTAGTCGACGAGCGTCGGATGCGATGGGTGCCGCGGGCGCAGAATGTCGACTCCTCCTCGTCTCGCGACCTCGAACTGAGCGTCTCCAGCGCTCACGGTGACGCCACCGCGCTCGGGGATCACGCCGAAGGCGTATCGGCCGGTGACTCTCTGCCCGTCGATGACGAGCTCCTCGCCGTCGGCGAGGGTGACCGCGGGGCCGTCGGCCGAGGTCGACCACGAGCCCGGCGCATCCGGATACCGTGTCGGGGTCTCGTCGAGCCAGTTGAGGCTCGTGACAGCGAGGAACCCGTGGGGGTCTGCGCGGTTCTTCTCGTGGGCGTCGTGCCACGCCTGCCATTCGGCGGTGAAGGCGGAGTCGTCGACGGCTGCTACTGATTCTGACTGCAGTGTGCTCATATCCACACGCTACGAACCCAAGCCGATGGTGCCGGTCGTCGCCCGACACATGAAGTCACGAATGCAACGCGAGGTAACGCGACTTGACGCTGCCCGCGACGCCAGTAGTGCCCGGTGCGGTCAAGAGCGCCCGGTGTGCCGGTACCTCGTGTCCGTAGCGGGTACTAGTGACGGGCATCCACGAATCAGATCACCCAGTTCGGCGCGACCTCTGCCGCGACCGGAGCCTCGCGAACAGGTTTCGTGAGGTGCAGGTGACCCCGCAGGGTCTTCGCGTCGTAGCCCTCGTTCATCAGGCCGCGGTCGACCAGTTCGGGCACGACGAGGTGGGCGAACGCATCGAACTGCTCGTGCAGAAACGCGCTCTGAATCGCGAAGCCGTCGGCGGCGCCCGCTCGGAACCACGTCTCGAGGTGATCGGCGATGTCTGTCGGCGACCCCACGACGATGGGGGCCGGCACGGCCTGCGCCACGATCAGATGACGGAAGGTGACCGGTCGTGCACCTCCGAGCGTGCGACCCGATCTCGACTGCACGACCTCGAGCAGCCGCTGCCCGACCGTGTTGAACCGCTCGGCGGTGGCGATCGAGACGGGCTCGTCGACGGAGCGCTCCAGCAGAGGGAGCCCCACCGAGCGCAAGAACGTCGCGGCAGAGCGGTTCGGCGGAAACCCGAGCGACGGGTCGCGCGCCGTTCCGTCGTCGAGCGGAACCAGCTCGACGAGTTCGTCGTAGAGCGCGAACGCCGCCTGTCGGGTCTCCCCGACGATGGGCAGGATGGGCGTGACGATTGTGACATCACCGGCCGCGCGGCCGGCCGCGGCCGCGCGCTGCTGGGCCTGCCGATAGAACGTCACGGCGTCGCCGAGGCTCGACGGCGCGACCACGTGTATGTCGGCGTGTGCCGCCGCGAACTCACGGGCCCGCACCGAGACTCCCGCGTGCACCACCGGAATCTGGCCCTGTACCGGGCGCAGGGCGTTGAGCGGCCCCGCAACGCTGAAGCGTCGGCCCTGATGCTCGACCGGGGCGATGAGCGAGTGGTCCACGAGGATCCCGCGCTTGGCGTCGGCCACGACCGCGCCGTCGTCCCAGCTGTCCCAGAGGCTCCGCAGCAGCCGCACGAACTCGACCCCGGTCTCGAAGCGGTTGTCGTCGGTGCCTCCGGCATCCGTTCTGCCGAAGTTGGCGCTCGCCCTCGGGTCGGTGCCGACGGTGAGGTTGAGCCCGAAGCGTCCTCCCGAGAGTCGGTCGATGGATGCCGCGGCCCGAGCGATCGCGTACGGCTCGGAATGCGCGGTGCTGGCCGTGGCGATGAGTCCGATGCGGTTCGTCACGGCGGCGAGGTACGCGGCCGAACTGAACGGGTCGACGCGCGCGAGCAGCGAGGGCTCCGTGTATTCGAGGTCGGAGCTCGACGAGAGCCAATCCCCCAGAAACAGAAAGTCGAGGCCGGCCTTCTCTGCCGTGCGCGCGAGTCGCTTGAGCGCGGCGGGGTCGTTCGCCGGATTCTTGTGGGCGCCCGGATAGCGCCAGCCAGACGGGAAGGCACCGAGTGTGCGCACCATCGCCCCCAGAACCAGGTGTCCATCGCGTTCGAACGTGCGCACGGGCGTGGGGGTGGTCATGCGACGACGATAGGCGGGCACTCGGGCGAAGCCGAGCCTCGATGACACATGACGTAAAGCAGAGGCGCGCCCTAGGGCGCAGTCCGTACGATCGCTGCATGACTCACGCCTTCGACCGCATCACCCGTGCCGAGCTGAGCATTCCCTCCAGTCGCAAGTGGAGCCTGCATCCCGGAACCATCGGGGCGTGGGTGGCCGAGATGGACTTCGGAACCGCGCCGCAGGTGACCAGGGCTCTGCACCAGGCCATCGACGACGGCAACCTCGGCTACCTCGCGCCCGCCACCTCGCACGAGATGGGCAAGGCAACGGCGGCGTGGCACCGCGACGAGTACGGGTGGGACTTTCGCTGGCAGAACGTGCACGCCGTCTCCGACGTGATGGCCGCGCTCGAGGTCGCGATCACCAAGTTCTCTCCGGCGGGCACCGGCGTCATCATTCCGACCCCGGCATATATGCCCTTTCTGAGCTTCGTTCCCACTCTCGGCCGCGAGGTCTTCGAGGTTCCGGGCGTGACCGACGCACGCACCGGCCGCTGGCAGCACGACCTCGCCGCCATCGAGGCGGCGTTTCACGCGGGAGCCCGCACCCTCATCCTCTGCAACCCGCAGAATCCGACGGGAACGGTGCTCACACGCGAGGAACTCGAGGCGATCGCTGCCATCGTCGACCGCCACAACGGTCGGGTCTTCGCCGACGAGATCCACGCGCCGCTGCGTTACGACGGTGTCGCGCACATCCCGTATGCGTCGCTGAACGAGACCACGGCGAGGCACACGATCACGTCGACCTCGGCATCCAAAGCGTGGAACCTGCCGGGCCTCAAGACCGCGCAACTCATCACCTCCAACGCCGCCGACGAAGAGCTCTACCAGACCTTCGGATTCGCGGTCATGCACGGGGCGGCGACCCCGGGCGTCATCGCCACGACCGTGGCCTACACCGAGGGTCGGGAGTGGCTCGGTGAGGTCGTCGACTACCTCGACGGCAATCGACGACTGCTCGCAGAGCTGCTCGCTGAGCACCTTCCCGAGGTGCGCTACACGATTCCGGATGCGACGTACATCGCCTGGCTCGATTGTTCCGATCTCGGGATCGACGGCTCGGTCGCCGACTTCTTTCGGGTGCAGGCCGGCGTCACTCTCACCGACGGCGCGCTCTGCGGTCGCGGCTATGAGGGCTATGCCCGCATCATCTTCGCCATGCCGAGGCCGATTCTCGAGCAGGCGGTCATCGAGATGGCCGCCGCCGTTCGCCGATGTCTTTCCCGCCCAGCACCCCACCTCTACGCGACAGAGAGCAGCATCTCGTGACCGACGCCACCCATCCCTCGCCCGACGTCGCAGCACCGGAGTACGACTGGCAGGGCTACGGCTTCGACACCCGCCAGGTGCACGCCGGCGAGTACGACGATCTGAACGCGGGAGCCCGCGTCTCGCCCATCGCGATGACCGCCGGCTTCCGCTTCGACTCGTTCGACGATGCCCACAACCGGTTCGCGGGAGACGCCGACGGACTCATCTACTCCCGCCAGCGCAATCCGTCGGGCGCGGTGGCAGAGAAGCGCATCGCCTCGCTCGAAGGAGGCTCGGAGGCGATCGTCGTCTCGTCGGGCCAGGCAGCCATCACCTCGGCCCTGCTCGCGCTTGCGGAGAACGGCGAACGCATCGTCTCGACGGCGAGCATCTACAGCGGAACGCGCGTGCTCTTCGGTCGCAGCTTCGCCCGCTTCGGAGTCTCCGTCGACTACGTATGGAACACGGCCGACGACGACGAGTGGGATCGGATCATCCAGCCCAACACGAAGGCGATCTTCACCGAGACCATTCCGAACCCCAAAAACGACATCGTCGACATCGAGCGGGTCGCCCGCGTCGCCGCCCGGCACGGCATCCCGCTCGTGGTCGACAACACCATCGCGTCGCCCTACGTGATCCGCCCCATCGAGTACGGCGCCGCGATCGTCGTGCACTCGTCGACGAAGTTCCTCTCGGGGCACGGAGCAGGTCTCTCCGGCGCGATCGTCGACGGCGGCACGTTCGACTGGGCCGCATCCGAGCGGCGCTATCCGCTGCTGACAGAGCCTCAGGGCTCCGCGGCGAAATCTCTTCTCGAGCGCTACGGCCGAACCGGCTACGCACGCCTCGCCCGTGAGGCTGTGGTCAACGACATCGGGCCGGCTCTGTCACCGTTCAACTCTTTTCTGCTGCACCAGGGCATCGAGACCCTGTCGCTTCGCATGGAGCGTCACCTCGACAGCTCGGTGGCCATCGCGCGGTGGCTCGAGCAGCACCCGAAGGTCGAGAGCGTCGATTTCGCCGGACTCGAATCGAACCCGGCGCACGAGCTTGCTCAGCGACTGTACGGCGGTCGCACCGGATCTGTCTTCGCCGTGACCGTGCGCGGGGGAGCGGCCGGGGCTCGATCGTTTCTCGACGGGCTGCGCGTCATCAGCCGCATGACCAACATCGGCGATGTCCGATCGATGGCCCTGCACCCGGCGACCACCACGCACATCTCGTTCAGCGAAGAGTTGCGCGAGAAGCTCGGAATCGGCCAGGGACTCATCAGGTTGTCGATCGGCATCGAAGATGTGAACGACCTCATTTCCGACCTCGATCAGGCGTTGGCCCGCGTCGCCTGATCTCGGTACGACGGCTCCGGCGCACGGCTTGCGCTGGTCGAGTAGGCCGCCCGCGGCCGTATCGAGAACCGGCCTAGGTGTACATGAGCGAGCCCGGCGTGGTGAGCTTCTCGCCGGTCTCGAGGTAGGTCTTGAGGCCGGAGAGGATCATCGGCCAGCCGCCGTAGAGCTCCTCGTTCGCGCCGTCGCGCAGCTCGTCATGGGTGACCACGAGGCGGCACGAGTCGCCGACCTGTTCGATCTCCCAGGTGATGCGCGTGGTGCCCTCGGCCTCGACCTCGTCGCTCCAGCGGGCGTGCATCGACTGCACCAGCTTGCGCGGAGGGTCGACCACCAGATTCACGCCGTCTCCGAGCGGCGCGTTGGCCTTCGGGTTGGTCTGGGTGTAGCTCGACCCTTCGGTGAAGTCCGACTCGATGCGGTTGCCGAAGCTGTAGACGCTGCGGATCTGCGTATCGGTGATCGCCTGCCAGAGGCGCTCGGGAGTCGTGCGGATGTAGATCTCGAATACCTTCTCCATGGTTCTCTCCAGTTCTGTCTTGAGGTCGCTCAGCGCGGCGACCCAGGGTTCTGCGTATTTGCTCGTCCACCGGTCGTGTACGAGCCGGATGGGCACGGGATTGAGAAAGTGCAGCTTCTCGCGGCCTCGTCGTCGAGTCGTCACGAGTCGGGCATCCTCCAGGATCCCGAGGTGCTTCATCACGCCGAAGCGACTCATCTCGAATCGTGTCTCGAGCGCACCCAGCGACTGGCCGTCCTCGAGAAAGAGCGCGTCGAGGATCGCTCTCCGCGTGGGGTCGGCCAGTGCCCGAAATACCTCGTCCATAGACAGAAATTAGGTGACCATATGGTCACTTGTCAAGGGGTCGAGAGCTCCCGGTCATTCGTCGTCAGCGCGTAGGACGACGCGCGCTGAGGGCGGCGATCGCATCGGCCCTGTTCGACACGCCCAGCTTGCGATAGAGAGACCGCAGCTGTGACTTGACCGTATTCGGCGACACCACCAGCGCCGCGGCGATGTCTGAAGCCGATGAGAAGCGCATCAGCTGCTCAGCGACGGCCTCCTCTCGCGACGTCAACGGGACGCGCGTCGGCGCGAGGGGAATGAGCGACGGCGCGTCACCGAGCGAGGGTTCGATCGAGCTCATCTCCGTCAGCATGGAACGCTGATGCTCCGCGGGAAGGAGGGCGAACGCGAGAGCCTGGCGGCTGTGTCGAAGAAAGCGCGCAGCTCGGAGCGTGGCCGCGGATCCTTCTTCACGGCCCGCGGCGACGAGCGCTGCCGCGCGCAGAACGAGCATCTCGGCTTCGACGCGAGGAGTCTGGTCGTTCCCCGGCGGATTCCGCTCGAGCAGTTCGAGGGTCTCGTCGGGATTGCCGCGCGCCAGCGAGATCCGGGCCTGCGCGACCGTGTCGCGTCGACCCCGCTTGCTCTGCACGACCAATGCCTGCTCGGCGGCATCCGCGTCGCCGGCCGCCAGGTAGAGGAGCGATCGAGTCGCCCTGAGCCTGGCGGCGGTGAAGGGCCCGAGAGCCGATCGGTTCAGATGCGTGTCGACCTCACGCTCGAAGTCGAGCAGTGCCCGATCGACGTCGCCTCTGAAGAGGGCGATGAGCGCGTCGAGGTGCGCGAGAATCGGCCAGTGCTCGATGGTGGGCCTGTGCTTGTCAAGCGCACGCACGTGCAGATCGGCCGTGTCGGCGTCGAACCGCTCGAGCGCGATGAAGGCATTGGCGATGCGATAGAAGCTTCCCGCGTATCCGCTGATCCAGCCGTCGGGCCACGATCGAGTGGCGGCGTACGCCGAGCGTTCTGCGGCGGTCACGAGATCGCCCGTGATGGCAGCGGCTCCCGCCTCGAGTGCCAAGCCCTCGAGGCCGGCCGGCAGATTCTCGGCCTCGCCGATGGACGCACTCCGACGGAAGCAGTCCATCGCCTTGTCCATGTGGCCGTTGTAGAAGAAGCTCGTGCCGATGTGAGTGAAGAGCACGGGAACGAGCCGACCCAGCAGAGCTCTGTGTTCGAGACTCATGACGGTGAGCGTCTCGTAAGCCACGTCTGCGGCCGCGAGTGACGCTTCGAACGAACCGAGAACTCTGAGTGAGGCACTCTCGATGGTGCGGAAGAGTGCCCGGTCGGGCGGATCGGCGCGAGCACCCTGGATGCGCGACGAGGCGATCGCGAGGCCGAAGAGCTCGATCGCGCGCAGCCGATGCTGTTTGCGGGCATTGAAGATGAGCGCCAACAGCATCGCGAGCAGTGGATGCTGCCTGAGCGCCAGCATCGGCGTCTTCGAGAACAACTCGATGACCTGCGAGGGGTGATTGCGCAGCAGGAGAAAGGCCGAGTCGCGCACGATCGTCGACGCGAGCGAGAGGTCGCGGGCCTGCATGGCGAATTCGAGGGCCTCGTAGGGGCGACCGTGGCGGTGCGACCACTGCGCTACCTGGCGGCGCAGCCCCTTGAGCGAGCCGTGGTCTGCTCGAGTCAACTCCGCGAGGAAGGACTCGCGGAGCAGGGGCGTCAGCATGAACACCCTGTCGCGAGTGTCTCCGTGCCACAGCCCCAACCCATCCTGCTCGGCACGCGTCAGAAGGTGTCCCGCGTCGGCCGATCCCGACAGCTCCCGCGCCAGCGATTCGGTGAGAACATCGGCGACCGAGATCGCGAGCAGAAAAGAACGGTACTCGTCGTCGCCCGTCGCGGACTCTGGCGAACCGGCGTTGGCCCACAGGTAGCTCTCGTAGGTGTCGACCGCGCGGGCGACTCGGGCTGAGGCATCGGATGCGCCGGGTGCCGACGCCGCCACGGCCCGCGTCAGCAGAGGCGAGCCTCCCCAGCGCAGAACCTCGTCGACGAGCTGCTCCGGCTCGTCGGGGCCGAGAGCGGCGCGCGCCTCCTCGCGGGAGAACATGAGCTCGCGCCATTCGATCACCGCCCGCTCCGCGGCGAGCACGGGGTCGGACGCATCGACGACAGCTCGTCGCCGAGCCGAGAGCACGAGGCGCAGACGGGGCACGCGGGAGAGCACCGCGAGAAGAGACGTGAGTGCCTCGGTGTTCAGGAGATCGGCCCGGTCGACCACCAGAACGATGTCCTGTCCGAGCGACTGCAATCCGCGCCTAAGCAGAGACCACTCGTCGGTGCCACCGACCATCGCTGCGTCGGCGAGTCGCAGAGGGTTGCCTTCGGCGAGCATGCCGACGGCCGACAGCTCTGCCGCGATCAGCGAGACCGCGGCCGGCCCCGAGGTGTCGTTCGTCTCCATCTGCACCCAGACGCCGCACTGTGACGTCTGCGCTGCCCACTCGGCGAGAAGCGAGGTCTTGCCGGCGCCCGCCGGACCGTGCACGATCACGAGAGGCACAACTGATTCGATGATCGAGACGAGGCCGGGTCTCTGCACCAGGTTCGGCGGAAGCCGCGGTGCGCCCCACACCGTCATGTGTCTGCCCGCCCGCGGTATCGCCGCCGAACGCCGGATGTCGCGAGAGCCTTTTCGACGCGCACCGCGACGGCCGCGAGAAGCAGCACCGACAGCATCCGACCGGCGAAGGTGAAGACGACGACCCAGGGAGACATCACGGCGGGGTCGATGACGGCCAGAGAGATGGCGAAGAGAACGAGTGCGAGTGCCGCAGAGGCCAGGTACCAGACCGTCTCGCGCGGTCGAGAGTAGAACCTGCTCGCGAGAAGAACGAGTTCTGCCGTCAGCGCGGGAAGGCCGAGGGCGACGACGATCAGGAAGCCGAGGGCGGTGAAGGGCAACGCGAGCAGGCTCGCGACGAGAGCCGTGAGCAGCAGAGAACCGGGTGCGCGGATCCAGCGCGCGGCCACCAGCGGTCCGAGTGACGAGACCGAGCCGACCAGTGAATAGACGACGGGAGACAGGAGCGCGATCGAATGGGTCAGCGGGGCCAGCGCCACGATGAGCACGGCCGTTATCGCGCCAAAAGCCGCGCACTGCAGCAGCATCGACGTGCTCCACGCCGACACGGTTCTCGGTGCGCCCCCGGTTCTCGTCACGTCAGGAGAGCGGGGTCGATCGGTACGAATCCGAAAAGTCCCATATCGTCATGATGCCTTATTAAACACCCCTTGCTACACCGCGTGCCGCAATGCAGCGACCCCGTGAGCCGTCGCGACCAGCCGGTATCCTTTCGAGACAGCGTGAGACAGGAGTTCGTGTGACCCAGCTGAGTCAGCCCCCCGCCTTCTCGTACCCGAATCAGCGCATCGTCAGACCTCCGCTGTCGAAGAACGAGCGCAAACGAGCTTTCCTGGCGGGAGCTATCTCGAACACGGTGCTGTCCGCCGGCCTCGGCATCGTCTCCTCAGCCGCGTTCGTCATCGCGTTCGGCGTCATCTGGCAACTCGTGCTCTTCTTCGTCAAGGCCTCCACGACGGCGGAATCGAGTTTCGAGAGCAGAGGGCCGGTCGAGTCGTTCCTCGATTGGCTCGGCTACGATCCCGCCGACGCGTGGATCCTCTGGGTCGTCATCGTGGTCGTTCTGATCGCCGGAGCCTTCGTCACCTGGGCGGGCATCTGGGTCGGCAAGGCCATCTTCGCGGAGTCTGGTGCTGCCAGGCCGTGGGGGGTCACGTGGAGTGCGACGGGCATCCTGCTCGGACTCGGGCTCATCATGTCGACGGTCGTCTCGCCGCTTGCAGGGCCGCTCTTCTCGATCATGTTCGGCGCCGCCGCCGCGAGCGGCATGCCGACCGACGACGGCACGGCCAGCATGGGCGTGATCCTTGCCGTCTCGATCATCGGAGCGATCCTCTCGCTCGCGTTCTACGCCGTGGCCGGCTCTCTCGTGTGGTGGTGGATGGCGCACGCCATGCGCAGGTCCGCGTGACCCAGCCGCCGGCATCCGGGCGCGCCCCGAGCATTCGCGATGTCGCCCGCCTCGCGGGGGTGTCGCATCAGACCGTCTCGCGCGTTCTCAACGCGCACCCGAGCATCCGACCGGAGACGCGCGAGCGCGTGCTCGCCGTGATGGGCGAGCTCAACTATCGCCCCAACCGGGCGGCGCGAGCGCTCGTCACGGCGCGGTCGGCGACCCTCGGAGTGCTCTCGGCGTCGAGTGCTCAGTACGGACCGGCATCGAGCATCCGAGCCATCGAGCGCGCGGCCCGGGCCGAGGGCTACTTCGTGAACACCGTCAACGTCGACGGCTCCGACGTCGACGAGATCGAGGCGGCCCTTACCCATCTGCTGGATCTCGGAATCGAGGGACTGGTCGTGATCGCGCCGCAGGTGCGGGTCTTCGACGCCCTGGTGGCACGCGGTCTCGACCTGCCGTTCGTGACCATGCAGTCGACGGGGCGGCAGGGAGACCACGCGCTCTCGGTCGACCAGATCACGGGGGCCAGGCGTGCGACCAGGCACCTGATCGAGCTCGGGCACACGCGTATCCAGCATCTGGCCGGCCCGCTCGACTGGATCGAGGCCGAAGCGCGCATCGTCGGATTTCACGCGGAACTCGAAGCCGCGGGCCTGCCGAGAGTCGAGCCGTTGGTTGGCGACTGGACACCGGAGTCCGGCTACCTCGCCGGTCAGAGGATCGCGCGTGAGGGCGAGCTGACCGCGGTGTTCTCTGCCAATGACCAGATGGCACTCGGGCTACTGCACGCGCTGCGCGACGCGGGGCTCGATGTGCCGGGCGACGTCAGCGTCGTCGGCTTCGACGACATTCCCGAGGCCGCTCACTTCTGGCCGCCTCTCACCACCGTGCGACAGGACTTCGACGAGTTCGGGCGGCGCTGCATCGCCCTGCTGCTAGCCGCGATCCGCGGCACCCCTGTCGAAGAGCGGGCGCTGGTGCCCGACCTGATCGCGCGGTCGTCGACGGCCGCGCCCGGCGTGCGCTGAGCATCCGCCCCCGTTCGGCGCATCCGCCACCGGTCGGCCAGGCGCGGATGTGCCGGGTCGGCGCGGATGCCGTGCTTGACATCTCACGGCGGCGCTCGGGTAACATGAACACGGCAATGTGAACGGTCACATTAACCAGATCCGCCGCGTGAGAACGAACGAAGGAGTTCCCCCCCGATGAGTACTGCCGACATGAACGACGACGAGCGCTACGTCGTCGGCATCGACTACGGAACACTCTCGGGTCGTGCCGTCGTGGTGCGCGTCAGCGATGGAGCCGAACTGGGTAGCGGCGTTCTCGAGTACCCGCACGCGGTCATGGATCGCACGCTCGCAGCATCCGGCGCCGCCCTGCCGCCCGAGTGGGCCCTGCAGGTGCCGAGCGACTATGTCGACGTGCTCAAGCACACGGTTCCCGCGGCGCTCGCCGAGGCAGGCATCGACCCCTCGAAGGTCATGGGAGTGGGCACCGACTTCACCGCCTGCACGATGGTTCCGACGATCGCAGACGGCACGCCGCTCAACGAGCTGCCCGAATACGCAGACCGCCCGCACGCCTACGTGAAGCTCTGGAAGCACCACGCGGCGCAGCCTCAGGCCGACCGCATCAACCGCGTCGCGGAAGAGCGCGGCGAGTCCTGGCTTCCGCGCTACGGCGGACTGATCTCGAGCGAGTGGGAGTTCGCCAAGGGCCTGCAGCTGCTCGAAGAAGACCCCGAGCTCTACAACCGCATGGACCACTGGGTCGAGGCGGCCGACTGGATCGTCTGGCAGCTCACCGGAGAGTACGTGCGCAACGCCTGCACCGCCGGCTACAAGGGAATCTGGCAGGACGGCGAGTACCCGTCGTCCGACTTCCTCGCCGCGCTGAATCCCGACTTCGCCGACTTCGCCACCAGCAAGGTCGAGCACCGCATCGGTCAGCTGGGGGATGCCGCGGGTCGCCTTTCCGCGGAGGCCGCGGCATGGACCGGCCTGCCCGAGGGCATCGCCGTGGCCGTCGGCAACGTCGACGCCCACGTGACCGCGCCCGCCGCCCGCGCCGTCAAGCCGGGACAGATGGTGGCAATCATGGGCACGTCCACCTGTCACGTGATGAACTCCGACATCCTCAAAGAGGTTCCGGGAATGTGCGGCGTCGTCGACGGCGGAATCGTCTCGGGCCTCTACGGCTACGAGGCCGGCCAGTCGGGCGTGGGAGACATCTTCGCCTGGTACGTCGAGAACCAGGTGCCCGCCCACTATCGCGAGGCGGCCGATGCACGCGGCATCAGCATCCACCAGTATCTGACCGAGCTCAGCGAGCACGAGCCGGTCGGCGGCCACGGCCTGCTCGCCCTCGACTGGAATAACGGCAACCGCTCGGTTCTCGTCGACACCGAGCTCTCGGGACTTCTCATCGGTCAGACGCTCGCGACCCGTGCCGAGGAGATCTATCGCGCACTGCTCGAGTCGACCGCCTTCGGCACGCGCAAGATCATCGAGACGTTCAACGCGTCGGGCGTCGAGGTGACCGAGTTCATCGCGGCCGGCGGTCTGATCAAGAACGCGTTCCTCATGCAGACCTACAGCGACATCCTGCGCATGCCGATCTCGGTGCTCGCCAGCACCCAGGGCCCCGCGCTCGGCTCGGCCATCCACGCCGCCGTCGCGGCAGGCGCCTACCCCGATGTGCTCGCCGCCAGCGACGCGATGGGCCGCCTCGACGAGGCCGTCTACGTGCCCAACGAGGCGAACGCCGACGCCTACGACGCGCTCTACGCCGACTACTCCGAGCTGCACGACTACTTCGGTCGTGGCGCCAACGACGTGATGAAGCGGCTGAAGACCGCACGAAAGAAGGCCCTCGCGTGAGCGACTCAGCAATCGACTTCTCGCCCGAGATCCAGGATGCCATCGCGCGCGTTCGCGACGACGTCGCGCGGCTGCACGGCGAGCTGGTGCGCTACGGCCTCGTCATCTGGACGGGGGGCAACATCTCGGGCCGTGTTCCGGGCGCCGACCTGTTCGTGATCAAGCCGTCGGGCGTCGACTACGACGACCTGAGCCCCGAGAACATGATCCTTTGCGACCTCGACGGCACCGTCATCCCCGGCACGCCCGGCTCCGATCGCTCTCCCTCGAGCGACACGGCCGCACACGCCTACGTCTACCGGCACATGCCCGAGGTCGGGGGAGTGGTGCACACGCACTCCACCTACGCCGTCGCCTGGGCCGCCCGCGCCGAGCCCATCCCGTGCGTCATCACGGCCATGGCCGACGAGTTCGGTGGAGAGATCCCTGTCGGCCCCTTCGCCATCATCGGCGACGACTCGATCGGTCGCGGCATCGTCGAGACTCTCAAGGGCCACCGCTCGCGTGCCGTGCTCATGAAGAGCCACGGGCCCTTCACGATCGGCAAGGACGCCCGTGACGCGGTGAAGGCCGCCGTCATGGTCGAAGACGTCGCCCGCACGGTGCACATCTCCCGCCAGCTCGGCGCACCGGTCGAGATTCCCGAGCCCGCGATCGACTCCCTCTTCGATCGCTACCAGAACGTCTACGGACAGAACCCCGAAGGATCCCTCGCATGAGCACACTCCGCACCTCTCTCGACGACTACGAGATCTGGTTCCTCACCGGCAGCCAGGGCCTCTATGGAGAGGAGACCCTCCGCCAGGTAGCCGAGCAGTCGAAGACGATCGCCGACACGCTCGAGGCCTCCACGGGCATCCCGGTACGCATCGTCTGGAAGCCGGTGCTGACCGACTCCGACGCGATCCGCCGCATGGCCCTCGAGGTCAACGCGAACGACAAGGTCATCGGTGTGACCGCGTGGATGCACACCTTCTCGCCCGCCAAGATGTGGATCACCGGCCTCGACCTGCTGCGTAAGCCCTTGCTGCACCTGCACACGCAGGCCAACGTCGAGCTGCCCTGGGGCGAGATCGACTTCGACTTCATGAACCTCAACCAAGCCGCGCACGGCGACCGCGAGTTCGGTTACATCCAGGCTCGCCTGGGCGTCGCACGCAAGACGGTCGTCGGCCACGTCACCGACCCGAGCGTGCAGAAGCAGATCTCCGACTGGAGCCGCGCGGCTGCAGGCTGGGCGGCGACGCACGAGATGAAGCTCGCCCGCTTCGGCGACAACATGCGCTACGTCGCGGTCACCGAGGGCGACAAGACCGAGGCCGAGCTGCGGTTCGGCGTGCAGGTCAACACGTGGGGCGTCAACGAGCTGGTCGAGGCCGTGGATGCGCAGAGCGACGCCGATGTCGACGCTCTCGTGGCGGAGTACGAAGAGCTCTACGACGTCGTGCCCGAACTCCGCAAGGGCGGCGAGCGGCACGAGTCGCTGCGCGACGGCGCTCGCATCGAGCTGGGGCTGCGCTCCTTCCTCGAGGCCGGCGGCTTCTCGGCATTCACGACCAGCTTCGAAGACCTGGGCGGGCTGAAGCAGCTCCCGGGTCTCGCGGTTCAGCGCCTCATGGCCGAGGGCTACGGCTTCGGTGCCGAGGGCGACTGGAAGACGGCCGTTCTGGTGCGCGCAGCGAACGTGATGGGCGCGGGCCTGCCCGGCGGCGCCAGCCTCATGGAGGACTACACCTACGACATGACTCCCGGTGCGGAGCTCATCCTGGGCGCCCACATGCTCGAGGTCAGCCCCTCGCTCACGACGGCGAAGCCCACGCTCGAGATCCACGCGCTCGGAATCGGCGGAAAGGACGACCCGGTGCGCCTGGTGTTCACGGCTGATTCCGGCCCCGCCGTCGTGGTCGCACTCTCCGACATGCGCGACCGCTTCCGCCTGGTGGCGAACGTGGTCGAGGTCGTTCAGCCCACCGCTCCGCTGCCGAAGCTTCCCGTCGGCCGCGCCGTGTGGAAGCCGGAGCCCAACTTCCAGACCTCGGCCGCTGCGTGGCTGACGGCCGGCGCGGCTCACCACACGGTCATGTCGACGGCACTCGGACTCGAGGTCTTCCAGGACTTCGCCGAGATCGCGAAGACCGAGCTGCTCGTCATCGACGAGAACACCGAGCTGCGCGAGTTCGCCAAAGAGGTGCGCTGGAACGCGGCCTACTACCGCCTGGCGCAGGCGATCTAGCACCCGACAGCAGGTACCGGCGCGGTCAGTATGACCCGGTGCGCCGGTACCTCTTGTCCGCAGCGGTACCCGTTACGACGACGTCGCGCGACTCAGACCGCGTGGGCCGCGTACTGCTCCCGGATGATCGGGCGGTAGTCGGGCGCGGGCGTCGCGATCGTGGCGACCTTCCATGACGGGCGCGTGCCCGTCAGAGCCCAGGCGGCCTGTGTCGCGGCGCCGTCGGCCACGTACTCGCCGGGCGTCGGGATGCTCACGGGCAGCTCGAAGACCTGGGCCGCGATCACCTGCACGGCCGGGTTCAGGGCTGCTCCGCCGATGATCAGCAGTCGCTCCGCCTGCACGCCGAGTGCCGTGACCGCGGCGACCCCGTCGGCCAGGCCGCAGAGCAGTCCCTCGATAGCCGCGCGCGCCAGGCCCTCTCGCGTGGTCGATGCGAGCGTCATGCCGAAGAGAGTCGCGGTGGCGTCGGGCAGATTGGGAGTGCGTTCGCCCTCGAAGTACGGCTGCAGCACGAGCCCCTTCGATCCGGGCTCCGCGGCGAGGGCGAGCGTGCCGAGCTCGTCGTGGGTGACGCCGAGAAGGCGAGCCGTCGCATCCAGGATGCGCGCAGCGTTGAGGGTCGCGACGAGCGGCAGCGACAGGCCGCTCGCGTCGGCGAAGCCGGCAACGGTGCCCGTGACGTCGTTGACGGGCGTCTCGGTCACGGCGAAGGCGGTGCCACTCGTGCCGATCGACACGACGACGTCGCCGGCCCGCGCGCCCAGGCCGAGAGCGGCGCCCGCGTTGTCGCCGGCGCCCGCGCCCAGAATCACTCCTGACGGGGTGGTGCCGGGCGACTCGGCTGGGCCGAGAACGCGGGGAAGGATGCAGTCGTGGCCGAGAGCGGCCACGAGGAGCTCGCGGTCGTACTCGCCAGAGACCGAATCGAAGTAGCCGGTTCCGCTGGCGTCGGAGCGGTCGGTGGTGAGCTCGGAGAGTACAGGACCGAGCGGGCTGGTCTCATCGTCGGCGGGGCCGAAGCCGCGCAGTCGCCAGGTCAGCCAGTCATGGGGGAGTGCGACCGCCGCGACGCGCTCGGCGTTCTGCGGCTCGGCGTCGCGCAGCCAGCGGAGCTTCGTGATGGTGAAGGATGCGACGGGCACGCTTCCCGTGCGTCGCGCCAGTTCGTCGGCGCCGAACTCCTCGATCAGTGCGGACGCGGCGGCTGCGGAACGCGTGTCGTTCCAGAGCAGAGCGTCGCGGATGACCCGGCCCTCGGCATCCAGAGCGACCATGCCGTGCTGCTGGCCGGCCACGGCCAACGCGGCCACGTCGTCGAGCCCGCCCGCCGCCGTGAGCGCTTGTCGCAGAGCCTGCCACCAGGCCGCCGGGTCGACCTCGGTGCCCTCCGGATGCGGCGCGCGACCCATGCGCGCGAGCGCGCCGGTCTCGGCGTCGCGGATGACGACCTTGCAGCTCTGGGTGGACGAGTCGACGCCGGCGACGAGGGGCATGGGTGTGTTCCTTAAGGATGAAAACGGGTCGTTCCCTGAGCCTGTCGGAGGGGCCCTTCGACAGGCTCAGGGAACGTATAGGGGTGGCCGCGGGGGATACGGCTCAGGGTCTGCCGTGGGTTTGGGCTGCCGCCTTTCGCACGCTGATTCGGCGACGCGTCAGCGTCGCCGAATCAGCGTGCGCCCAGCAGGTGCTCGAGCGCCAGCTGCTGCAGACGCACGAAGCCGAAGCCCTTGCCGTTGAAGTACGCGTCGGCGTCGAACTCTTCGTAGGCGCTGCGGTCGGCCAGCAGGTCGTCGTAGCTCTCGCCCTCGCCGAGCGTATTCTGCGACAGTTCGAGAACGCGCGACGCGGCGAGCTGCTCCTGCACCTCGGGGTCTGCACGGAACGCGGCAGCGCGCTCCTTCAGAAGCAGGTAGGTGCGCATGTTAGCGGCCGCCGAGTCCCAGACTCCGGTGATGTCCTCGGTGCGGGAGGGCTTGTAGTCGAAGTGGCGGGGGCCGTCATAGGCAGGTCCGCCGTTCGGGCCACCGTTCTCGAGCAGGTCGACGAGTGCGAAGGCGTTCTGCAGATCGCCGTGACCGAACACGAGGTCCTGGTCGTACTTGATGCCCCGCTGACCATTGAGGTCGATGTGGTAGAGCTTGCCCTGGTAGAGCGCCTGGGCGATGCCCGCAGCGAAGTTCAGGCCGGCCATCTGCTCGTGACCGACCTCGGGGTTCACGCCCACGAGCTCGGGGCGCTCGAGCGTGTTGATGAACGCGAGAGCGTGGCCGAGCGTCGGCAGCAGGATGTCGCCGCGCGGCTCGTTCGGCTTGGGCTCGATCGCGAAGCGGATGTCGTAACCCTTGTCGGTGACGTAGTCGCCGAGCATGTTGACGGCCTCGCGGTAGCGCTCGAGAGCCTGGCGGATGTCTTTGGCCGAGTCGTACTCGGCGCCCTCGCGGCCACCCCACATGACGAACGTCTTCGCACCGAGCTCGGCGGCGAGGTCGATGTTGCGAAGCACCTTGCGCAGCGCGAAGCGGCGAACGGCGCGGTCGTTCGAGGTGAAGCCGCCGTCTTTGAAGACGGGAGCCGAGAACAGGTTGGTGGTGACCATCGGCACGATCACGCCCGTGTCGGCCAGCGCCTGCTTGAGGCGGTCGATCTGCGTCTGGCGCTCTGCATCGGTGGAACCGAAGGCGAAGAGGTCGTCGTCGTGGAATGTGAGGCCGTAGGCGCCGAGCTCGTTGAGCTTGTGAACGGCCTCGACCACGTCGAGCGGAGCGCGGGTGGGACCGCCGAAGGGATCGGCTCCGTTGTAGCCGATGGTCCAGAGGCCGAAGGAGAACTTGTCGTCGCGTGTGGGCTCGAGAGCCATGTGGATACCCGTCTTTCAACGTCGTTGGTGAATTGTTGCTGTCGAAAACATATCAGTTTCGGCCGTAGTGGGCCAGATGTGCGGGGACGATTTCCTCCGAGATCGAATTGTTATTTCCGCAAACTAATAGCCGTCGCCCCTGATTCTCGGCAGTGTGAACGGTCACATCCCGACGATGCGTCATGTTCTTGAGATCGAGATCGCGGAATTGCGTAGACGCACGCCGATGTCGTGGGATATGTTCGCTCCGTCAACAAAGGTCGTGAAAACGACCGGGGCTATCACAGCGATGCCCCGTTACGAGGGAGTAACTGTCGACAGGCAGTCTTCCTCCGCTCTTGACGTCGGCCCCCATCGATCGGGCCGGACCCTGGCAGCATTCAGAGAGGAAAGCACCATGACCATGACAACCACGAAACGGCTTCTGGCCGTTCTCGCCACTTCCGCGGTGGCACTATCGCTCGCGGCGTGTTCGTCGAGCCCCGCGACGACCGACGGCGCGTCCGGCGACGGGATCAAGGACTGCAACGTCGGCATCTCGATGCCCACGCGTTCGCTCGAGCGTTGGATCAACGACGGCGAACAGCTGCAGAAGGCTCTCGAGGACGCGGGCTGCACCGTCGACCTGCAGTACGCAGACAACAAGACCGACCAGCAGATCAGCCAGATCCAGAACCAGGTCGCGGGCGGCTCGAAGATCCTCGTGATCGCGGCCATCGACGGCAAGGTCCTCGCACCCGTGCTCGACGAGGCCAAGAAGCAGGACGCCACCGTCATCGCCTACGACCGCCTCATCAACGGCACCGACAACGTCGACTACTACGCCACCTTCGACAACTACAAGGTCGGCACCCTGCAGGGCCAGTACATCGAAGAGCAGCTCGGACTGAAGGACGGCAAGGGTCCGTTCAACCTCGAGCCGTTCGCCGGCAGCCCCGACGACAACAACGCCAAGTTCTTCTTCTCGGGTGCGTGGGATGTTCTGCAGCCCTACGTGGAGAAGGGCCAGCTGGTCGTGCCGAGCGGCAAGGCTCCCAAGAGCGACGACGACTGGGCCTCCATCGGCATCCAGGGCTGGGCGAGCGACAAGGCCCAGGCCGAGATGGACAACCGCCTGTCGTCGTTCTACACCGGCGACCAGAAGGTCAACGTCGTTCTCTCCCCGAACGACAGCCTCGCGATCGGTATCGAGGCCTCGCTGAAGTCTGCCGGCTACGCGCCGGGCGCCTCCTACCCGATCATCACCGGACAGGACGCCGACAAGGCCAACGTCAAGGCGATCCTCGACGGTGAGCAGTCGATGACCGTGTGGAAGGACACGCGCGCCCTCGGCGACCGCGTCTTCCAGATGATCAAGTCGATCGCGGCCGGCGAAGAGGTCGAGGTCAACGACACCAAGACGTACGACAACGGCAACAAGGTCGTTCCCTCGTACCTGCTCGACCCCGAGGTCGTCGTCAAGGATGACGTGCAGTCGAAGCTGATCGACTCCGGCTTCCTCAAGGCGTCCGACGTCGGACTCTAAAGATCCATCCGGTCGGCCCCGCCACAGTGGCGGGGCCGACCTTCTCCGTCGGCCCGGCGCCGGCGAACTCATACAGATGTGAAATGGAGGGAGCCCGATGAGCATCCAGGACAGCGTGAGCGACGACGTGCAGCAGCACGACGTGATTCTGCGCATGAACGACATCGTCAAGGACTTCAGTGGAGTGAAGGCGCTCGACGGCGTCTCGATCACCGTGCGGCGCGGCGAGGTCCACGCGATCTGCGGCGAGAACGGCGCAGGCAAGTCGACCCTGATGAAGGTGCTCTCCGGGGTGTATCCCGCGGGCAGCTTCGGCGGCTCGATCGAGTTCGAGGGCCACGAGGTGGCCTTCAGAACCATCAACGACAGCGAGCACGAAGGCATCGTGATCATCCACCAGGAGCTCGCCCTGAGCCCCTACCTGTCGATCGCCGAGAACATCTTTCTGGGCAACGAACTCTCGAGCCGGGGTGTGATCGACTGGAACAAGACCAACCGTGAGGCCGCCCTGCTGCTGGCCCGGGTGGGCCTCGACGAGAACCCCGCGACCAAGATCCTCGAACTCGGCGTGGGCAAGCAGCAGCTCGTCGAGATCGCCAAGGCGCTGTCGAAGCGGGTGAAGCTGCTCATCCTCGATGAGCCCACCGCGGCGCTGAACGACGAGGACTCGGCCCATCTGCTCAGCCTGATCGACCACCTGCGCATGCAGGGCATCACCTGCATCATCATCAGTCACAAGCTGAAGGAGATCAAGAGAATCGCAGACACCGTCACGGTGATTCGCGACGGCAAGACGATCGAGACCATTCCGATGGACGGGCCCGACGCGACCGAGGCGCACATCATCCGCGCCATGGTCGGCCGCGATCTCAACAGCCTGTTCCCGCCGCGCGACTCCAACATCGGAGAAGAGGTGCTCCGAGTCGAAGACTGGACCGTCTATCACCCGGTCGATACGTCGCGACTCGTGGTCGACGGGGCATCCTTCACTGTTCGCGCCGGAGAGATCGTGGGCTTCGCCGGCCTCATGGGCGCGGGTCGCACCGAGCTGGCCATGAGCATCTTCGGCCGCTCGTACGGAACCAACATCTCGGGGCGCATCTTCAAGAACGGCGTCGAGATCCAGAACCGCACCGTCGACGAGGCGATCCACAACGGATTCGCCTATGCCACGGAGGATCGCAAGAAGTACGGCCTCAACCTCATCGGCGACATCCAGGTGAACGTGTCGGCTGCCGCCCTCGGCAAGCTCGCCAAAGCGGGCGTCGTCGACTCCCACCGCGAGTACAAGGTGGCCGACTCCTATCGCGAGAAGATGAACATCAAGGCGCCCAGCGTGGCCTCGATCACGGGCAAGCTCTCGGGCGGAAACCAGCAGAAAGTCGTGCTGTCGAAGTGGATCTTCGCCGGCCCCGACGTGCTGATCCTCGACGAGCCCACCCGCGGCATCGACGTGGGCGCGAAGTACGAGATCTACGGCATCATCAACGAGCTCGCGGCCCAGGGCAAGGCCGTGGTCGTCATCTCGAGCGAGTTGCCCGAGCTTCTCGGACTGGCCGACCGAATCTATGCAATCTCCGAAGGAAAACTCACCGGTGAGGTTTCCCGCGAGAACGCGTCCCAAGAAACCCTCATGCAGTACATGACCGCGGGAAAGGACTGACCCCCGATGAGCACCACAACTCCCCCTCCCACCCTCACGCCGCAGGCGCCGGTCAAACGGCGCATACCCAAGCTCTCCATCAACTTCAGGCAGTACGGCATCCTGGCGGCCCTCGCGGTCATCGTCATCCTGTTCCAGATCATGACGAACGGCCGCCTCCTGCTGCCCGGCAACGTGAACAACCTGATCCAGCAGAACGCATACGTCTTGATCCTTGCGATCGGCATGGTGATCGTGATCATCGCGGGCCACATCGACCTCTCGGTCGGTTCGGTCGTCGCGATGGTCGGTGCGGTCTCTGCGATCAGCATGAATTCGTGGGGCTTCCCGTGGTGGGCCGCCGTGATCCTCGCGCTGGTCGTGGGAGCGGTGGTCGGTGCCTGGCAGGGCTTCTGGGTCGCCTACGTCGGCATACCCGCCTTCATCGTGACTCTCGCGGGCATGCTCATCTTCCGAGGGCTCACCCTCGTGCTGCTCACGGGTGGAACGATCTCGGGTCTTCCCGCCGAGTTCACCGCGATCGGTGCGGGATGGCTTCCCTCCTGGTTCGGCGAGGTCGCCGGCCGCGACGTGCTCACCCTCGTGCTCGGAGTCCTGACCGTCGTCGTGCTGATGGCCCAGGGCCTGCGCTCGCGGGCCACGCTGCGCAAGCTCGACCTGCCCCGCGAGCCCATGGTGTCGTTCTGGATCAAGAACGGCATCGCCGCGATCGCGATCCTCGCCTTCACCTGGCTGCTCTCCGACTACAGCGGAACCCCGATCATCCTGATCATCCTCGCCGTGCTGATCCTGCTCTACACCTTCCTGCTCAACCGTTCGGTGTTCGGTCGTCACGTGTACGCCATGGGTGGCAACCTGTTCGCCGCCGTCATGAGCGGTGTCAAGACCAAGCGGGTCAACTTCCTCATCTTCGTGAACATGGGCATTCTCGCCGGCCTCGCCGGTGTCGTCTCGACCGCCCGCGCCGGCGGTGCTGTCGCCTCGGCGGGTCAGAACTACGAACTGGATGCCATCGCGGCCGTCTTCATCGGAGGCGCGGCGGTGCAGGGTGGCGTGGGAACCGTCGTGGGCGCCGTCATCGGTGGTCTCGTGATGGGTGTCCTCAACATGGGCCTGTCGATCCTGTCCGTCGATGCCGCCTGGCAGATGGCCATCAAGGGCTTCGTTCTGCTGTTGGCCGTCGCATTCGATATCTTCAACAAGCGGCGCGCGGGCGGCCGCTGATCCGGAGTCCGCATATCGAGACCACGAGGGGAGAGTGATGTCGATTGAGTACGGCATTACTCGCCCTCGGCAGTAGGGGAGGGTCGAGCAACGACCAGCTCAGGCGCTACAACCTGTCGATGGTCATGACGCTCATCCACCACTCGGGCGGTTGCTCGAGGGCAGAGATCACGCGGCGAATGGGGCTGAACCGCTCCACGGTGGGCGCTCTGGTCGCCGAGCTGGTCGAGCTCGGGCTCGCATTTGAGGGCGAGCCCGAGTCGGTCTCCGGGCGGGTCGGACGACCCAGCGTGCAGGTGTTCCCGAACCCTGCGATCGTGGCGCTCGCCGTCTACCCCGACGTCGATGCGATCACGGTCTGCATCGTGGGCCTCGGCGGAGAGGTGATCCGTCGCATCCGGTACGACACCGTGCGGGTGCCGACGGTGCACGAGACGGTCAACGTCGTCAAGGCGATCGTCGACGGCATGCGCGGCGAGATCGAATCCAGCTTCAGAGTCGCCGGCGTGGGCGTGGCGGTTCCGGGCCTGGTGAACTCCAAAGACGGCCGGGTGCTCATCGCCCCGCACCTCGGCTGGCGCGATGCCTCTCTCGCCGCTGCGCTCACCAAGGCGCTGGACTACCCGGTCTTCGCGGGCAATGACGCGAGCCTGGGTGCCATCGCCGAGAGTCTGTTCGGCATCGCTCGAGGCATGGACGATCTCGTGTACCTCAACGGCAGCGCGAGCGGCATCGGCGGCGGACTGATTATCGGCGGGTCGCCGCTGCGCGGAACGAGTGGCTACGCGGGCGAGCTCGGCCACACCCTGGTGAACAACATGGGCTCGCGCTGTCATTGCGGTCGCACCGGATGTCTCGAAACCGAGGTGAGCCTCAGTCGGCTGCTCGCCGTGCTCAAGTTGGCCCGGGCGGATCAAGACGAGCTCGAGATAGCGCTCGGCGTCTCCCGAGACCCGAAGGTCATGCGTGAGGTGCAGCGTCAGATCGACATGCTCTCCGAGGCCATCTCGAACTTCGTGAACATGTTCGACCCCGAGATCGTGATCCTCGGCGGATTCCTCGCGTCGCTGCTCAGCGTCGGGCGAGAAAGACTGGCGGATGCCGTTCGCCTGCGTTCCATGAGCAGCATGGGTCACAGCGTGGTCATCGAGAAGGCGAGCCTGCGCTCGCGCATCATCATGGTCGGCGCGGCCGAGCTCGCGTTAGCCGGTCTGCTCGACGACCCCGCCGGCTTCGCTCGCGGGGCCGCCGGGCGGGCAGGTCAGCCTCGCGGGTGAGTCAGAATAGACGAGACAGCAGCGCCCAGCCGCAGTCGGCGAAGGGGAGCACGTGAGCGTCGAGCAGCCTGCCCCGCTCAGCCGGGTCGGCAACAGCAATGACCAGGCGCGGCGGCACAACCTCTCGACCGTGCTCACGCTGCTGCACCACGGCGGTTCTCGTACCCGAGCAGAGCTCACCCGTGCAACGGGCCTGAATCGCTCGACGATCGCCGCGCTGGTGAGTGAGTTGGGTGATCTGGGCCTGGTCTACGAGACCCAGCAGACCGACCCGGGCACGGTCGGCAGGCCCAGCCCTTTCGTGCATCTCACCGATCGCCTCCTCGCCGTGGCGGTCAACCCCGACCTCGACGCCGTCACCATCGGCCTCGTGCAGTTGGGCGGGCGGGTGCTCACGCGCGTGCGCCATGAGACGACGCGGACACCGGGCCTCGACGAGACCGTCGCCATCGTGCAGCGCGAGGTGGCCGGTCTCGTCGCCGGTCTCGCCGACGACCAGCACATCGTGGGCGTGGGGATCGCTGTGCCCGGTCTGGTGCGCAGCTCCGACGGCGTCGTCACTCTGGCGCCCCACCTGCTCTGGAACGATCAGCCTCTGGCCGAGCCGATCGCCGAGGCTCTCGGCATCCCGGCTTTCGCGGCCAACGACGCCCAGCTCGGACTGGTGGCGGAGAGCCTGTTCGGTGCGGGCCGGGGCGTAGAGGACATCGTCTACCTCAACGGCTCGACCTCGGGGATCGGCGGGAGTGTGCTGGTGGCGGGCAACGCCCTGCGCGGCGCTCAGGGCTACGCGGGCGAGCTCGGCCACACGCTCGTGAACAGCGACGGGGCCACCTGCTTCTGCGGAAAGAGCGGATGCCTCGAGACCGAGGTCAATCTGGCCCGGCTGCTCGAGGTGCTGGGCACCGCGCCGGTCGACGGCGACGAGTTCGACCGCATGCTGGTCGCTGCGGCCGACGACGCCGTGCGCGCCGAGATCGACCGTCAGCTCGACGTGCTGGGCACAGCACTCGGCAACTTCGTGTCGATCTTCAACCCCTCGTCGATCATTCTCGGCGGGTTCCTCGGGTCGTTGTTCGCGGCGAATCCAGAGCGGTTGCAAGCGGGAATCCGCCGTGCATCGTTCGGCTCGCTCGGAGACGAGGTGACGGTGGAGCGTGCGCAGCTGCGCACACGCCTCCTGATGGTCGGAGCGGCCGAACTCGCCTTCGCGCCCGTGCTCGCCGACCCCGCCGGGGTGCTCGGGTAGCGGGCCACCGACTACCGTGGCGGGTATGACCGCGCCGTCGACGATCGTGTTCGCACCGGACTCCTTCAAGGGCTCGGCGACCGCGAGGCAGGCCGCGTCTGCGATGGCCCGCGGCTGGGCCTCCGTTCGCCCACTCGACACGTTGGTGCTGAAGCCGATGGCCGATGGCGGAGAGGGTGATCGGGCCCGACGACCGGCCCGTCGACGCGAGCTGGCTGCTGCTCGCCGACGGCACGGGCGTGGTCGAGCTGGCGAACACCAGCGGCATCACGCTGCTGAGCGAGCGTCGCCCTCATGACGCGCATTCCCGCGGATTCGGTCAGGCGATCGTCGCCGCGCTCGATGCCGGGGTGCGTCGCCTCGTGCTCGCCATCGGCGGCAGCTCGTCGACCGACGGCGGCGCGGGTGTTCTCGACGAGCTCGGCGCCCGGTTTCTGGATGCGACGGGTCGGTCCGTGCGCGCCGGGAACCGTGGGCTGCATGACCTCGTGATCGCCGACCTCCACGCTCTGAGGCCGCTGCCTCCGGGCGGCGTCGACGTGCTGTGCGACGTGACGAATCCCCTGCTCGGCGCGAGCGGTGCGGCTGAGGTCTACGGGCCCCAGAAGGGGGCGGCGACAGACGAGGCGGTGCACGTGCTCGAGGCCGGTCTCGCGACCCTTGCTCGAGCGGTCTCGCGCTCAGAGCCCGCCGCACGCCGTGCGGTCGCCGACCCGACGCATCCGGGTGCCGGCGCCGCCGGCGGAGTGGGATTCGGCCTACTCGCGTGGGGTGCGCGGCTCGTGCCCGGGTCGACCGGTGTGGCCGACGTCTGCGGACTGCCTGCGGCGATCGCGTCATGCGACGCCGTCGTCACAGGTGAGGGGAGCTTCGACTCACAATCGGCGGCGGGTAAGGCCGTGTCGGCGGTGCTGGCGGCGGCGACCTCCGGAGCAGCGAGGGTCGAACTCGTCGCGGGCCGGATCTCGGCGCCCACCGAGCAGTTCGCAGACACGCTCTCGCTCGCTGTGCTCGCAGGCTCCGCAGAAGCCGCCCAGGCCGAAGTGGAGTACTGGCTGCAGGTGGCCGGCGCCACCCTGGCCGAGCGTTACTGACGACACCGAATCGGCGGTCTCGTGCGGATCCGTGACGAATTAGTGGCGAATCCGAATCACGAGTCGAATCGATTCGGTAAGGTTGTTGTCATTCGTCCACTGCACCGATGTGCTCAAGGAATCCTGTGACCACCGACTCCATCACCGTCGTCCACGCGGGCGACTCGTTGTCGCGCCGACAGCGCCTCGTCTATGTTCTGCTGCTCGGCGGGCTCACCGCGTTGGGGCCGCTCACGATCGACCTCTACCTGCCTGCGTTCCCCATCCTCGAAGAAGACCTGGGGGTGTCGGCGGGAGCGATCCAGTTGACCCTCACGGGTACGACGATCGGGTTCGCCCTCGGCCAGCTGGTCGTGGGCCCGTGGAGCGACAAGGTCGGGCGGCGGATCCCCTTGATCGTCGCGACGCTGCTGCACATCGTGGCCTGCGTCGGCGCCGCGCTGGCACCGGAGATCGTGACGCTCGGCATCTTCCGTGTTCTGCAGGGTGCGGGTGCCGCGGCCGGCGGCGTCGTCGCCATGGCCATGGTGCGCGACCTGTTCGGCGGACGCCCCTTGGTTCGCATGCTGTCGCGCCTGGCGCTCATCACGACCCTCGCGCCCCTGCTCGCCCCGCTCATCGGATCGCAGATGCTGCGCTTCACCGACTGGCGAGGAATCTTCTGGGCGCTCGCCATCTACGGCGTGCTCGTGGTGGTCGCCGTGTGGCTCTGGATCGTCGAGACTCTGCCCAAGGATCGTCCGCGCGACGGCGGGCATTCGACGCTGCGCCAGCGCTACAGATCTGTTCTCACCGATCGCATCTTCATCGGCGTGGCAGTGATCGGTGGAATGACGTTCGCCGGCCTCTTCACCTATCTCTCGGCCTCGTCGTTCCTCTTCCAGCTCGTGTACAAACTCGACCCCCAACAGTACGGGCTGCTCTTCGCCATCAACTCCATCGGCATCGCCGCGGGCACGCAGGTGTCTGCCCGCCTCACGAAGTACGTGGCTCCCCAGTGGATCCTGGCCGGAACCACCATGGTCATGCTCGTCTGCGCCATCGCCATCGTTGTGCTCGATTCGGCGGGGGCGGGGTTGATCGGAATCCTCATCCCGCTCTGGTTCTTCATCGCCTCGTGCGGATTCGGGTTCCCGTGTGTTCAGGTGCTCGCCCTCGACAGGCACGGGCGTGAGGCGGGCACGGCGGCGTCGCTCCTCGGCGCCGTGAACTTCGGCCTCGCGGGGCTCATCTCTCCGATCGTCGGTTTTCTGGGCATCACGAGCGCTGTTCCGATGGGAGCGGTCATGGCGGTCACCGCGGCCGTCGCCGTCGCCGCGCTGTGGTTGATCGTTCGTCCGTCGACCGTTCCGGCACTGGGGGGCTGACACCGTTCGCAAGCCCTGCGCGGGTTTCCGGCGCAGCCGGTACGGTCGGGTGATGACGAACGACCCTCCCGCTGAGCGCCCGCAGCCGAGCACAGACCAGAAGACCCGCACTGTTCAGAGGTTCTGGCCGCTCGTGAGCGCGTTCGCCGTTCTGGTCGTCGCGGTGCTGATCGGCGCCGTTGTGATGCTGCGCGGCGCCGGCAACCCTCTGGGCTTCGATACCGAGTGGATGGACGAGATCCTCGAGCACCGATCGCCGGTGTGGGACGTGCCTTCGCTCGCGATGAACTACCTCGGGGGCGGCGTCATCGGGGTGTTCATCGTTCCGATCGCCATCATCGTCGCTCTCTGCCTCTTCCGACGGTTCTGGGCCGCGGTCTTCTTCGCCGCCGCGACGATCCTGTCTGCCGGCCTCGTTCAGCTCCTGAAGGGCATCTTCGGCCGGGCCCGGCCCGAGCAGATCCTGGTGCACGCCGACTTCGGGTCGTTTCCATCCGGACACGTCGCCAACGCCACGACGATGGCGGTGGTGCTCGCCATCATTCTGCGTCGCACGTGGGTCTGGGTCGCCGGCGTCGTCTATGTGATTCTGATGTTGCTGAGCCGAACGTACCTCGGAGCGCACTGGCTGAGCGATACCGTCGGCGGACTCCTCCTCGGTGCCGGTGTCGCGGTCATCGTGTGGGCTCCGATCGCCAACCGGTTGTACCGAGAGAACGAGCGTCGGCACCGTCGCGAGGCCACTGCCCCCTGAGATGTCTCACATGGCGACCTGCGCCCACCGCGGAGCAGCCATCCGTGCCACCTCAGCGCAGGAGCTACCCATCTACGGCAGGCTCGCACCCCTGAGATGTCACAATCGGCGGCTTCCCCGCCCGCGGATGCCGCCATATGCGCCACCTCCGGGCGGGCTTCGTGCTCACCCGCGCTCGATAGTGCGCGTTTCTGCAACGTTGTAGTCTCAACCCGTGGCCATAACCCTGCATGATGTCGCCCGGTTGGCGGGCGTGTCGATCAAGACCGTCTCGAATGTCATCAACGACTACCCCCACATCAGGCCGGCCACGAGAGAAAAGGTCGAGGCCGCGATCGACGAGCTCGGCTATCAGCCCAATCTCTCGGCGCGCAGCCTGCGCTCGGGTCGCTCCGGCGTCATCAGCCTGCTCATCCCTGATCTGCGCAACGCCTATTTCGCGGAGTTGGCCGACGCGGTCATGAGAGCCGCGCGGGCGAAAGGGTTGTCGGTGATCATCGAGCAGATGCCGGGAGGCAAGAAGGAAGAGCTCGAGATCCTTCGCGGTCCTCGTATGCAGCTCGTCGACGGAATCCTCTACAGCGTGCTCGCACTGGGAGAGGAGGATGCGCACCACCTCGATAACTCCATGCCTATGGTGCTGCTCGGCGATCGCATCTTCCATGGCCCGAAAGACCACGTGACCATGCAGAATACCGAGGGTTCCCGGGCGGCGACCGAGCACCTGCTGTCGTTGGGCAGGAGGCGCGTGGCCGCCCTCGGAGCGCACCCCGGCGAGGTGGTGGGCTCGGCCGGGCTCAGGCTCGACGGGTACCGGCAGGCTCTTGCAGAGCGCGGAGTGGAGTACGACCCCGCGCTGGTCATTCCGGTCATGAGCTGGCACAGGCAAGACGGCGCGGAGGCCATGCGGGAATTTCTCGCCGAGGGTGTGGACTTCGATGGCCTCGTGGGCTTCAACGACTCCATGGCCTTGGGCGCGATGCGCGTGATGCAGGAGGCTGGCCTGCAGATTCCGGGCGACGTCGCCGTGATCGGCTTCGACGATATCGATGAGACCCGATACTCGATCCCATCGCTCTCGACGATCGACCCCTCGAAAGATCAGATCGCCGAGACCGCGGTCGACCTGCTGCTCGAGCGCATCGAGAACCCCGATTCGGATGCTCCGGCCCGAGATCTCGCGACCGAGTTCCGCGTTGTGCAGCGCGAGTCGAGCGCCAACTGACAGGTCCCTGAGCGCGACGTGCGCGCCACCGGCATGCCCGATCGACGCGCTCTGTGTCGATTGAGGAACATCGGGAATTCCGTACTTGACACTCATCCGAGCGCAGTGCAGAATCACTTTTACAACGTTTACTTTACAACGTTGTAAATGACGGAAATTCGACGTGGTGGCACCCGCCATGATCGATTGCTCGAATCAAGGAGGATTCGTTGATGGTCACATGCCGCACCCTGTGGGCAGGCTCTCTCGCCGGACACTCCCACCCCTCTCCCGCTTCAGCGCCTGCATCGCAGCGCTAGGGATACGACGCACCCCACCCGAACTCGCGACAGCACCGTCGCGGTTCTTCTTTCGAAGGGAACCTTTCACAGTGAAGACCAAATCACTCCTGGCCGTGGTGAGCGCTGGCGCTCTCCTGGCCGCTCTCGCTGGCTGCTCGCCCGATGTCAGTGCAGGAGGCGGCAGCACAGACTCCGCCGGCGGCGGCGACGCAGGCTCGTGCAGCAACACGATCGTCAACAAAGACGCCCCTCAGGTGTCGGTGTGGGCGTGGTACCCGAACATCAACACGGTCGTGGACATGTTCAACAAGTCGCACGACGACGTGCAGGTCTGCTGGTCGAATGCGGGCCAGGGCGCCGACGAGTACGCCAAGTTCTCGACAGCGATCGCTGCAGGCACGGGTGCACCCGACGTCGTCATGCTGGAGGCCGAGGTCGTTCCCGGCTTCATCCTGCAGGACGCCCTCGTCGACCTGAGCGAGCACGGCGCCGACGATGTGAAGGCGAACTTCAGCGCCGGCGCGTGGAAAGACGTCTCGAGCGGCGACTCCGTCTACGCGATTCCGGTCGACGGTGGCCCCATGGCCATGATCTATCGCGCCGACATCTTCACGAAGTACGGCATCACGGTCCCCACGACGTGGGACGAATACGCCGCTGCAGCGCAACAGCTCAAGGATGCGGGCGGCCCGTTCATGGGTGACTTCGGCAGCAACGTGCCCGCCTGGTTCACGGCTCTGATGACGCAGAACGGCCAGAAGGCCTGGGACTACGAGTCGGCCGACCCGCAGAAGATCGGCGTGAACCTCAACGACGCCGGCAGCAAGAAGGTCGCCGACTATTGGCAGGACCTCGTCAAGAAGGGCCTCGTCGACACGAAGGACCAGTTCAACACCGACTACATCGGCGGCCTCGCCAATGGCTCGTACGCCACGTACGTCTCTGCCGCGTGGGCTCCCGGATACCTGACGGGAGCCGGAGCCTCAACCGAGGGAGACGGCGCTCAGTGGCAGGCGGCCCCGCTTCCTCAGTGGGATCCGGCGAACCCCGTCTCCGTGAACTGGGGTGGATCCACCTTCGCCGTGACCACGCAGGCCAAGGACAAAGATCTGGCGGCGACCGTCGCCAAGGAGCTGTACGCATCCGACGAGGAGCTGCAGGATGGCGTCGACACGCAGACGATCTTCCCTCTCAACCAGAAGATGCTCGCGTCTGACGCGTTCGCCGACACTCCCGTCAAGTTCTTCAACGGCCAGACGGCCAACAAGGACGTCTACATTCCGGCGGAGAACGCGTACGAGGGTTACACCTACAGCCCGTTCACCACGTACTACTACTCGGAGCTGACGAAGTCGATGGTCTCGATCATCGATGGCAGCAAGTCCGGCTCGCAGTCGCTCGATGATCTGCAGAAGACTATGACCGACTACGCGAAGGCACAGGGCTTCACCGTCAAGTAGCACGTCTGCACCCTTCGACAGGCTCAGGGAACGACACCGTTCCCTGAGCCCGTCGAAGAGCCCCACTCTTCCCTCACAGTCGATCGAAGGACTGACATGACCAACCCCGCCGCCGTGCTGAGAGCACCGTCCCGGCGACGCAATCTGCGTCGCCCCTGGATAGGCTGGCTCTTCATCGCTCCGTTCGGAGTGATCTTCCTCGTCTTCCTCGTAGCGCCCCTCGTCTACGCGTTCTATCTCAGCCTCTTCTCCAAGGGCCTCGCCACTGGAACGACCTTCTCCGGAGCCGGCAACTACGTCAAGGCATTCACCGATCCGGAGTTCCTCTCCGGCATCTGGTTCGTGATCCGCTTCGCGGTCATCCTCATTCCCATCCAGATGGCCGTCTCACTCGCTGCGGCGCTCGTGCTCGACGCCCTCACCACGCGGCTCTCGCGCTTCGCCCGACTCGCCATCTTCGTGCCCTACGCCATCCCGGCCGTGGTCGGCACCCTCATGTGGGGCTTTCTCTACAGCCCGACCTTCGGGCCCCTCACCGACCTGTTCAAGGTGGTCAATCAGAGCGCACCCGAGATCCTGAGTTCGGGCAACATCTTCGGCGGGCTACTCAACATCGTCGTCTGGCAGTGGGCCGGCTACTACATGATCATCATCTATGCGGCGCTGCGGGGCATCGACCCCAGCATCTACGAGGCAGCGCGGATCGACGGCGCCGGGCCACGTCAGATCGCATTCCGTATCAAGGTGCCCATGATCTCGAGCGCCATGGCGCTGATCCTGGTCTTCGCCCTCATCGGTACGCTGCAGTTCTTCACGGAGCCGCAGGTGCTGAGACCGATCTCGAACGGCTCGATCACGTCGAGCTTCACACCCAACATCTACGCCTTCGATCTCGCCTTCCGCTTCTCGCAGTTCAACTACGCGTCGACCATCTCGTTCTCGCTCGGCATCGTGGTCTTTATCGCGGTGTACATCTTCTTATTCGCCAGCCGCAAGCGCCGGGGAGGACTGTCATGACGACCATCACCAGGATTCCCACGGCGAAGAAGAGGCCGAACATCACGGCGCACGTGTTCCTCGTGGCCCTAATCATCTACTTCCTGCTTCCGCTGTGGTGGCTGTTCGTTGCCAGCACCAAGGACCCGCAAGGGCTCTTCACAGGCACGGGCGGCGCCCTGTGGTTCGACAAGAACTTCAACCTGCTGGCCAACATCCAGGAGCTGATCACCTACAAGGGCGGCATCTACTTCCGCTGGCTGGGCAACTCGGCTCTCTACTCCCTGTTGGGCGGAGTGGGCGCGACGATCCTGGCGGTTCTCGCGGGCTACGGCTTCGCGAAGTTCCCGTTCAGGGGGCGAGACTTCTCATTCGCCGTTCTGCTCGGCTCGGTGATGGTGCCGCTCACCGCGCTGGTGATCCCGACGTTCATGCTGATGTCTCAGCTGCACCTCACGAACACGATCTGGGCGGTCATCCTGCCGTCGCTGCTGAGCCCGTTCGGTGTGTACCTGATGCGGGTCTACGCGGCAGACGCCGTTCCCGATGAACTGCTCGACGCGGCTCGGGTCGACGGTTCGGGAGAGCTGCGCACCTTCCTCACGGTCGCGCTGCCGCTCATGCGCCCCGCTGTCGTCACCGTTCTGCTGCTCTCGGTCGTCGGAACGTGGAACAACTACTTCCTCCCGCTCGCGGTGCTCAGCGACCAGAATCTCTACCCCGTCACCGTCGGGCTGGGCGGATGGCAGGCGCTCGCGGCATCCAATAACGGCGGTGGAACCTCGCTCTACACGCTCATCGTGGTCGGGTCGCTCATCTCGATCATTCCGCTCGTGATCGCGTTCCTCTCGCTGCAGAAGTACTGGCAGGGCGGCCTCTCGCTCGGTGCCCTCAAGTAATCGCCGATCTCTTCACACCAATCCTTTCTTCACCCCCTTCGACTCGGGAGACACCATGGTCACCGCACGCCTCATCCTCGATCCTCACTTCGCTGTCGGCGCGATCAACCGCCGCATCTTCGGCTCGTTCGTCGAACATCTCGGACGCTGCGTGTACGACGGCATCTACGAGCCCGGCCACCCGACGGCCGACGACGAGGGCTTCCGGGGCGACGTCATCGATCTGGTCAAGGAGCTCGGAACCACCACGATCCGCTACCCCGGCGGCAACTTCGTCTCGGGGTTCAAGTGGGAAGACAGCGTCGGCCCGCGAGAAGACCGACCTCGTCGCCTCGACCTGGCCTGGCACTCGACCGAGACCAACCAGATCGGGCTGCACGAGTTCTCGTCGTGGCTGAAGAAGGTCGACAGCGAGCTGATGCTGGCCATCAACCTGGGCACGCGCGGTGTCGAGGAGGCACTCGATCTGGTCGAGTACACGAACATCCGGTCGGGATCGACGCTGAGCGACCAGCGCATCGCCAACGGTCAGGTCGAGCCGTTCGGCGTCACGATGTGGTGCCTCGGCAACGAGATGGATGGCCCGTGGCAGCTCGGTCACCGCAACGCCGAGGACTACGGCAAGATCGCGAGCCAGACGGCGAAGGCCCTGCGCCAGCTCGACGAGCGCCTCGAGCTCGTCGTGTGCGGATCGTCGAGCGCGCAGATGCCCACCTTCGGATCGTGGGAGCGCACAGTGCTGCAGCACAGCTACGAAGACGTCGACTACATCTCGTGCCACGCCTACTACGAGGAGCGCGGGGGAGACCTCACGAGCTTCCTCGCCTCCGGCGTCAACATGGATCACTTCATCGAGTCGGTCGTGGCGACGGCCGACAGCGTCAAGGCGGAGTTGCGGTCGTCGAAGCAGATCAACATCTCGTTCGATGAGTGGAACGTCTGGTACATCGACCGCTACCAGCAGGTCGACAGGATCACCGACGTCGAGGAATGGCCGGTCGCACCGCGCCTGCTCGAAGACGTGTATTCCGTGGCCGACGCGGTCGTGTTCGGCAGCCTGCTCATCTCTCTGCTCAAGCATGCCGATCGCGTGCAGTCGGCGTCGCTGGCCCAGCTCGTCAACGTGATCGCTCCGATCATGACCGAGCCGGGAGGAGACTCGTGGCGCCAGACCACGTTCTTCCCCTTTGCCGCCACATCGCGCCTCGCGCAGGGCACGGTTCTCGAGGTGCGGCTCGAGAGCGACACGCACGAGACGAAGGAGTACGGCACCGTCGCCACTGTCGATGCAGTCGCAACGGTCGATGCCGAAGCCGGAACAGCCGCCGTCTTCCTCGTGAATCGCAGCGAGACCGAGGAGGCCACGGTCACGATCGATATCTCCGCACTCGGAGACCTCGGCGTGCTCGAGGCATCCACCCTCGCCGATGACGACGTCTACGCGGCGAACACCCTAGCCGATCAGAATCGTGTCGGGCTCACCCCCAACACGTCTGCTGAGATCGTCGACGGCGTGATCACGATCACCCTGCCCGCAGTCTCGTGGAGCGCGGTGAGCCTGGGGTAGCGTTCACCCATGAGAATTCTCCTGGTCGGTGCCGGCGGCGTCGGTGACGCCATTGCCAAGATCGCAGCGCGGCGATCGTTCTTCGAACAGATCGTGGTGACCGACTACGACGTCTCGCGCGCCCAGCGCACCGTCGACTGGATCGCGTCGAAGCACGGCAGCGAGGTCGCCGGCCGATTCGCGGTCGACGCGGTCGACGCATCCGACCCCGACAACGTCGCCGACGTCGCCACGAGGCACGGCGCCACCCACGTGATGAATGCCGTCGAGCCCAAGTTCGTGCCGACGATCTTCGCCGGTGCTCTCGCGGCCGGTGCCGACTACCTCGACATGGCGATGAGCCTCTCGGAGCCGCACCCCACAGACCCGCACTCCGAAACAGGTGTGAAGCTCGGCGACGACCAGTTCGCGCAGGCGGCCGACTGGGAGACGGCGGGCCGGCTCGCGCTGGTGGGCATCGGAGTAGAACCGGGGCTCAGCGACGTGTTCGCGCGCTATGCCGCCGATCACCTCTTCTCGGAGATCGACGAGCTCGGCACCCGCGACGGCGCCAACCTCGTGGTGCGCGACGAGGCCGGCAATGAGATCTTCGCGCCCAGCTTCTCGATCTGGACCACGATCGAGGAGTGCCTGAACCCTCCCGTGATCTGGGAGAAGGATCGGGGCTGGTTCACCACGCCGCCGTTCTCCGAGCCCGAGATCTTCACCTTTCCAGAGGGCATCGGCGACGTCGAGTGCGTCAACGTCGAGCACGAAGAAGTCCTGCTGATGCCGCGCTGGGTCGACGCCAAGCGCGTGACCTTCAAATACGGCCTCGGCAACGAGTTCATCGGCATTCTCAAGACACTGCACCAGCTCGGCCTCGACTCCACCGTTCCCGTGCGGGTGCGTTCGGCCGCCGGCCCCGTCGAGGTGGCGCCCCGCGACGTGGTCGCTGCCGGACTGCCCGACCCGGCGACCCTCGGCCCGCGCATGACGGGCAAGACCTGTGCCGGGCTGTGGGTCACGGGAACCGGCGTCGACGGCCGCCCGCGCGAGGTCTACCTCTACCACGTGGCCGACAACGAGTGGACGATGCGCGAGTACGAGGCGCAGTGCGTGGTGTGGCAGACGGCGCTGAACCCCGTGATCGCGCTCGAGCTGCTCAGCACCGGCGCCTGGTCGGGTGTCGGCGTGCTCGGCCCGGAGGCATTCGACGCCCGTGCGTATCTCGAGTTGATGCGGGCTCCTGAGTCCGACGGGGGCTACGGGCAGGCGTGGGGTCTCGAAGACCGCCTCGTTCCACTCATTTCGTGAGCGGGCCGCGCGCATGAAGATCGAGCGCGTCACCCTGCACCGCCTCGCTATGCCTCTCGTCAGGCCCTTCGAGACGAGCTTCGGAACGCAGACCGAACGCGACGTGCTTCTCGTGCACGTCGTCACCTCCGACGGAGTCGAGGGGTGGGGCGAATGCGTGGCGGGAGCCGACCCCGTGTATTCGAGCGAGTACGTGTCGGGGTGCGAACACCTCATCGAGAACTATCTGGCTCCCGCGATTCTGGCCGAGCCCGACATCACGGCCGAGACACTGGATGCGCGGCTCCGCTTCGTGGTCGGCCACCGCATGGCGAAGGCCGCCGTCGAGGCCGCCGTGCTGGATGCCCAGCTGCGCGCATCCGGAGTCTCATTCGGCAGTTACCTCGGCGCCGTGCGCGACGAGGTCGACTGTGGTGTCTCGGTAGGCATCGCGCCGACTCTCGATGAGCTGCTCGACGAGGTCTCGGGCTATGTGGCGGAGGGATATCGGCGCATCAAGTTGAAGATCAGGCCCGGCTGGGACCTGGAGCCCGTGGGCGCCGTGCGTGCGCTGATCGGTGACGACGCCCTGCTGCAGGTCGACGCGAACACGGCGTACACGACCGACGACATCGACCACCTGCGCCAACTCGATCAGTTCGGGCTGCTGCTCATCGAGCAGCCCTTCGTCGAAGACGACATCGCGGCTCATGCGCTTCTCGCGGCTGCCATCGACACGCCGGTCTGCCTCGACGAGTCCATCACCTCGGCCGCCGTCGCGCGCGACGCGATCGAACGCGATGCGACATCGATCATCAACGTGAAGCCGGGCAGGGTCGGGGGATACCTCGAGTCGGTGCGCATCCACGATGTGTGCGCGGGGCGCGACATCGCCGCGTGGGTCGGCGGCATGCTCGAGACGGGGTTGGGCAGAGCCGCCAATGTCGCTCTCGCCGCACTGCCCGGATTCACCCTGCCGGGAGATACCTCCGCGTCGCGCCGGTACTACGCGGAAGATCTCACGGAGCCTTTCGAGCTCGTCGACGGTCGCCTCCGGGTTCCCACGGGGCCGGGAACGGGAGTGACCGTGCGCCAGGAGCTCGTCGCGGCGTGGGCAACCCGCCCGCCGCTACTCCTCCGCTGAGCGGGCGCCGCCGTTTCCCGAGCTGGGCCTTCGTACCCGGGCTGGGCCTTCGTACCCTGAGCCTGTCGAAGGGCGACCGCGAAAAGGTGCACTCCGGGCGCCAGCTCGTCGCTATACGACGAGGTGGCGCTGCAGCTGCACGAAATCGAAGAAGCCGAGGTGCGCTGCGTGGGTAGAGTTTGGTCATGACGAACGCCGACGGTTCTGTTCAGGATGCTGCTGCCGCACTCGCGCAGGCGAGGGCTGCGGCCGCCGCGGCACAGGCTGCTGCGGATGCGGCTCAGGCCGCTCTCGACGAGGCGACGCAGCGGGCGGCGTCCGCAGGGGCCGCGGCGGCTGCGGACGCCGATGACCCGGCGCCTTCCGGGTCATCGGCGCCCACCCGTCCCGTCGCATCCGGGCCCCTCAGTGACGCAGCGGTCGAGGCCGTTCGCGCCGGCTACGACTTCGAAGGCGAGGCCCTGCAGATGGGGGCACTCGTCAACGGAGAGGCGCTCGCCGATGTGCAGGTGCGCATTCCCCTCGGCATGATCGCGCGACACGGACTCGTCGCCGGCGCCACCGGAACCGGCAAGACGAAGACGCTGCAGGGCCTCGCCGAGCAGCTCTCCGCGGCTGGCGTGCCCGTGTTCGCGGCAGACATCAAGGGCGACCTGTCGGGCATCGCCACCGCGGGCGCGTCGAGCGACAAACTCGCGGTGCGCACCCGGGGGATCGGGCAGGACTGGAAGCCGACGGCGTTTCCCACCGAGTACTTCACGCTGGGCGGCCTCGGCACCGGAGTGCCGATCCGCGCCACGATCACCAGTTTCGGACCGCTGCTGCTGTCGAAAGTGCTCGGTCTCAACGAGACGCAGGAGTCGAGCCTCGGGCTCGTGTTCCACTACGCCGACTCGCAGGGTCTGCCTCTCGTCGACCTCTCCGACCTGCGCTCGGTTCTGAGCTACCTGCAGAGCGACGAGGGCAAGGGCGAGCTGAAGGAGCTCGGCGGCCTCGCGCCCGCCACGGTCGGCGTGATCCTGCGCGAGCTCATCACCTTCGCCGACCAGGGCGCCGATGTGTTCTTCGGTGAACCAGAAATCGACACAGCCGACTTCCTGCGGCTCGCATCCGACGGCCGGGGCATCGTCAGCCTGCTCGAGGTTCCCGGTGTGCAGGACAAGCCCGCGCTGTTCTCCACTTTCCTCATGTGGCTGCTGGCTGACCTCATGAACGACCTCCCCGAGGTCGGAGACATCGACAAGCCCAAGCTGGTCTTCTTCTTCGACGAGGCGCATCTCCTCTTCGCCGACGCTTCGAAGGATTTCCTCGCCGCCATCACTCAGACGGTGCGTCTCATCCGTTCGAAGGGCGTGGGCATTTTCTTCGTCACCCAGACCCCGAAGGACGTGCCGGGCGACGTGCTCGCGCAACTCGGCTCGAGAGTGCAGCACCAGCTTCGTGCGCACACTCCGGATGACGCCAAGGCTCTGCGGCAGACCGTTCAGACCTACCCGGTGAGCGAATACGACCTGGGCGAGGTCTTGCAGAGCCTGGCCATCGGCGAGGCGATCGTCACGGTGATGAACGAGAAGGGCGCCCCGACCCCGGTCGCGTGGACGCGGATGCGCGCTCCTCAGGGGTCGATGGATCCGACCCCGGCGGCCGACATGCAGGCCACGGTGCAGGCGTCGCCGCTGCTGGCCCGCTACGGAGTCGCGGTCGACCCGGACTCGGCCAAGGAGATGCTGGCGCGTCGGCTCGACGCCGCATCCGCCGCTGCAGCGCAGAAGGAGGCCGCCGAGGCCGCCGCGGAACAGGCGGCGAAGAGCGAGAAGGAGCGTTTGGCCGCTCAGAAGAAGATCGACGCCGAATACGACCGGATGGCCAGGCAGAGCCAGCCTCGCCGCACAACGCGGGGGTCGTCGTCTCGGAGAACATCGAAGACGCCGATAGAGCAGGTGCTCGGATCGCCGGTCGCGAAGACGATCCTCACCGAGGTGATGCGCGGGATCTTCGGCAACGCTCGTCGACGCTGACCAGCTGACGCTCTAGGATCGCCTCATGATCGAAGACGCTCCCATCATCGCCCCCTTCGAGATCGCCGGCTGGGAACAGCAGCCGTACGGCGATGAGGGGGAGCGCAACGAACTGGCCCAGGTGACGGTGACGAAGATCTTCACCGGAGACATCGAAGGGCAGAGCGTGGCTCGGCTTCTGATGGCGGGCAATCCTGTGGGCGCCGGGTACCTCGCATCCGAGATTTTCACGGGCGTCGTGGGAACCAGGTCGGGATCGTTCGTGGTGCAGCACGGCGGTCTGGTCGACGGAGCCGACGCCCACTCCTTCGGAAGCATCGTTCCCGGGTCAGGAACGGGCGAGTTGGCCGGCGTGAGAGGTGAGGCAATCTACGCGAACAACGAGGAAGGGCACACGCTGACGTTGACCCTGCGCTTCGTCGACGAGTCGGCCTAGCGCACCACGAGGTTCTCGGGGGACATGAGAAGAATGAGAACCAGCGACAGCGCCGCGATCGCGCCGGCCGAGACCGCTGCGCCGAGCCACGGCCAGCGCTCGAACCAGTAGAGGATCGGTGAGAAGTCGCGGCGCAACTCCGCCCGCGTCAACGGCTCCTCGATGCGCTTGACGGGAACGTCGAACGCCGAGGCCATGGCCTCGATGCTGTCGGACGACCAGAACTGCCCTCGCATTCGCAGGAGCGCTTCACCGTTCGTATCGAGAAGGAAGAGCTGCAGCACCGTGTCGAGCGATTGACCGCGATAGGCGGTGATGATGAGCACGCTCTCGATGCGCTTGCTCGCGACCCTGTTGCTCGTGAAAAAGCCGCGCTCCGAGACGCAGTCGTGTGCGAGGCGAATCGACACGCGCGACAGGAGGAACGAGGCCGTGGCGTAGATCGCGGTCACGACGAGCAGGGCGACGAAGACCCGCGGCCACGTTCCCCGCGGGATGGAGAACCAGAAGACGGCGGCGAAAACCGGGATGAGCAGCGCGGCCGTGACGAGGCGGGTCTGCCCGTGCAACTGGTCTATGGGGCGAAGAACGCGGTCGGTGCGCGACTGGGGATTCTGTATCACCGCGACCTCGATCCTTCGATGCAGAGCCACGAGTGGGCACGCCTGCTTCGATCATCGTAGGTCGACGGGTGACGCACCCGACAGCCGCATTAATGAGGACATGCCTGTCGGCACGCGCTCCTAGCTGGCGGCGACGGTCTCGCTCGACCCGACCAGCTCGACGGCCACATCGGCGAGACGCTCGATCAGCTCGTCGGAGGCGGGCTTGTGCAACACGAGTTCGCTGAAGTAGACGGGGCCCACGAGCTCGGCGAACTGCTCGATCGACACCGGTCCGACCAACTCGCGCAGCTGCTCGAGGCGCTTGCCGCTCATGTCGTCCATCGACGCGACTGCCTTGTCCTCCTGGGTTGCGTGGTTGATCAATGAGGTCAGGGCGACTTTGGTGATCGGCTCGTGGATGCCGTCGCGCACGCTGGTCAGAAAGTGCACGACGCGTTCCCGCGTCGACAGACCCTCTGGGTCGAATCCGTCGGAGCCCGGAGCAAGGCTGACTGCCTCGCTGATGACCTGCTCGATCGTGCCCCAGTGCACGTACAGCGTGCGGCGGGAGACCTCAGCTTCTTTCGCGAGGCTGCTCAGAGTGATGGTCTCGCCGTTTCGCTCGGAGAGCATGCGGCGCGTCGTCTCGAGGACGTGCAGTCGGGTTCTTTTGATTCGAGGATCGGTCACGACAGTAATGATAGGCGGTACGTATCCTTTGCAGCATGAGCTTGACTCGACTCGCGACGCCCTGTAGGTCTTTTCCAAGAATTCACCAATACCGTCGGATCGGCATGAACGGAAGAGCGCGCATCTCGAGAGATACATTTTTCACCTCATGAATCACCCCCGGAGCTTCGAATTATCAAAGCGAAGCACGATCAGCGACGCAGCGGAAGCGACGCGACCGCCTCTGGCGGACGATTCATATAATACAGTGTGTTTATAAAACCGAAGGAGTCACCCATGACTGTCATTGGATCATCCGATCTCACCGTTTTTCCGCTCGCTCTGGGCGCAAACACCTTCGGGTGGACGAGTGACGAGGCGTCGTCGCACGAGGTGCTCGACGCGTTCGTCGCCGGCGGTGGCGACCTCATCGATACGGCAGATGTCTACTCGGCGTGGGTGCCCGGCAACACGGGCGGCGAATCGGAGTCGATCATCGGCCGGTGGATGGCGGACCGCGGCAACAGGTCGAACGTCGTCGTCTCGACCAAGGTGAGTCAGCACCCCGAGTTCAGTGGTCTCTCGGCCGCCAACGTCGCAGCGGCAGCCGACGCGAGCCTCGCCCGCCTGGCAACCGACTACATCGACCTCTACTACGCGCACTACGACGACGAGAACACGCCGCTCGAAGAAACGGTGGCCGCGTTCGACGCACTGGTCACCGCAGGAAAGATCCGCTACGTCGGCATCTCGAACTTCTCTGCCGAGCGCGTGTCGGAGTGGGTCGGCATCGCCAGGCGCAACGGCTTCGCGGCACCGGTGGCGCTTCAGCCTCATTACAACCTCGTGCACCGATCAGACTTCGAGGAGCACCTCGCGCCCGTCGCCGAACGCGCGCAGTTGGGCGTTCTTCCCTACTTCGGGCTGGCGTCAGGCTTCCTGACCGGCAAGTACCGTACTGCCGCCGACCTCGACCAGAGCAGTCGGGGCGCTGGCGTGAAGGACTATCTGACTGACGAGGGTCTGGGCGTCGTCTCGGCCCTGGCGACGATTGCGGATGCGCGGGGCGAGGCCATCGCGAGTGTCGCGCTGGCATGGTTGTTGGCCCGCCCGACCATCGTCGCACCCATCGCCAGCGCGCGAACGCGCGCGCAGCTGCCTGCTCTACTCGAGGGCGCGCGTCTCGAGCTCACCGAGCAGGAGATCGCACTTCTCGACGACGCGTCTTCGGGTTTCTAGGCCTGAACCGATGCTGCGCCTGAGACGCGGCGCAGCTCGAGGCGCAACTCGAGTTCGCTCATGACCATCGCCGCGAGATCGCTCAGGGTCTGCAGATCGGCCGTGGTCGTCTCGCGCGGTTCGAAGTCGAGCACGCAGAGCGTGCCGAGATTGTGGCCGTCGCGGCTGGTCAGCGGAACGCCTGCGTAGAACTTCAGCCCGAATTCCCCAGCCACGAGTGGATTCGCCATCGCGCGCGGATCGAACGTGGCATCATCCACGACCCACGGCTCGCCGCCGAGGATCGCGGACGCGCACAGACCCGCGTCACGACCGATCTCGGTGATCTCGAGCCCGTGATGCGATTTGAACCAGATGCGGTCGAAGTCGACGATGCTGACGATGGCGACGGGAACGTCGAACAGCCGGGCGGCCAGGGCGGTGATGCGGTCGAACGCGCCGTCGGGCGGAGTGTCGAGTACGTCGTATCTTCTGACCGCCGCGAGCCTCGTGGCTTCGTCGCTGGGAAGTACGCCCGCCTCGGGGGCGCTGTGTCGCCCGGAGTCGGTGAGGAAGGCGCGCCGGAAGAAGAGGATGATCTCGCCCAACGCGGGCCTGTCGGCGACCGAGCGCGACGTCATGCCCGTGAGCAGGATGCGCCAATCCACCGGCAGGTCGTCGGGAACCTCGGGGTCGTCGATGAGGCGCGCCATTGCCGCCTGAAGCTTCGGCCCGGTGAAGGAGGGCACTCCGCTCAGACATTCGAGAAGAACGAGTCCGAGCGAATACACGTCGCTCGCCGGCCCGAGGGCCTCGCCCCGCGCCTGCTCCGGGCTGAGGTATGCGGCCGTTCCTGTGGCGGATCCTTCGCTGGCCGGCAGCCCGTTGCGCGACTGTGCGATGCCGAAGTCGGCGAGTTTGGCCCGGGTGCGAACGCCGTGCTCCGTGTACTCGGCCAGCAGGATGTTCGCAGGTTTGACGTCGCGGTGCACGACCCCGTGGTGATGGGCGTACTCGAGTCCTTCGGCCAGGTCGTAGGCGAGCTGCGCGACCTGGCGTCTGACCATCGGGCCATCGGCCAGAGCCTCTTTGAGGTTCTTGCCCTTGACGAGCTCCATCACCAGAAAGCGGCGGGGGTTCGCGGGGTCGGTACGGTCGATCCCGGCGTCGTGCAGGGTGACGAGGCTCGGGTGGTTGAGGCTGGCCAGCACGGCCAGCTCGTGGTGCTGGCGGGCGAGTTCCTCGGTGTTGGCCGGAGCCGGCTCGAAGAGCTTCACAGCCACGTCTCTGCCGAGCAATTGATCATGGGCTCGATAGACCGAGGCCATGCCGCCCTTGCCTACGAAAGAATCGATGCGGTACCGATTGTGCAGCACTGAGTAAGGATGTCGTGTCGCGGTCTCGCTCATCGTGCAGCCCCCATCCCCCGTGGATGCCGTTCACCCCTCTATGTGATCGTAGGTGCGGATCCGACGGAACCTCACCAATGACCTCGGGGGTTGACGAGCGGCGTATGCCGTGCTTCAACGGGCTCAACCGCTTCGTATGCACATGGTGCATCCCGCGACAGGTGCCGCACAAGGACAAAACGCCTATTTGTTTGCGAGGATTGTCTGATGCCCGAAATGATCGAACTCCAGATTCACCACGTCGCCTGGTCCGATCCACGAGCGATCGCGCTTCGCGACGTCATGGATGCGGAGATGCAGGTGCGGTACGGCCTGTCGAGCCCGGCCGACGCCGAGTTGTCGGAGGCGATCCACCGTGCGCTCGCGGTCGACGAGTCGACGGTCGTCGACACGGTACTGCTCGTCGACGATGGCGTGCCCGTCGCGCACGCCGGGCTTCGGATGCTGCAGACCGATTCCGGCGCGGAGTGGGAGGTCAAGAGGGTCATCGTCGACGGCACGCGACGCGGGCGAGGTCTCGGTCGCGCGCTGATGAACGAGATCATCGACATCGCGCGACAGGGTGGTGCCCGGCGCCTCATCCTGCAGGCGGGTGACCGTCAGCCCGAAGCCGTGGGTCTGTACTCCAGCCTCGGATTCACGCCGATCCCTGTCTATGCGCCCTATGCCGAACATATGCCGCAGTCGCTGTGCTTCGAGCTCATTCTTCACTGACCCGCCGAGCACTTTTCGATACTCTGGCGGCACACGCAGCGTGAGGAGTGATCGTGGACACGAAGACCGGCCCCGATGATCTGGATGCCGACCCGAACGACGGTCGCCGCGAGACACTGACCGAGAGGCTCGATCGCAACTGGGACGAGATTCTCCAGGAACTGCGGGTCATCCAGACCGGAACGCAGATTCTCACCGGATTTCTTCTCGCCGCTGTCTTTCAGAGCAGGTTCACCGACCTCGACGACTACCAGAAGGGCGTCTATGCCTCGCTGGTCGTCGTCACCATACTCACGACCGTAATGGGGCTCGCCCCGGTGAGCCTGCACCGCATTCTCTTTCGACAGCACGCGAAGGCGACGATCGTGGGCGCGACAGACCGCTTCCTTCAGCTGACCATGACCGGTGTCGCCGTCACCCTGGCCGGAACGGCCATGCTCATCTTCGACTTCGTGTTCGGCCGCGCGGGTGGCATCGTCGCCGGCGTCGGCGTGCTGCTCGTCGTCACGCTGCTGTGGGTGGTTGTACCGCGTCGTCTGCGTTCGCGTGTCTCTGCGGCGGCGAGCGCGAGCGCGGGCGCAGCTCCCGATCGGCCGGGCGCTCAACTCGAAGCGAGCGACGACGGGATCTCGACCTCGAAGGAGCGACGCGAGTAGCGCCGCCCATTGATCTGCAGTTCGATCATGTGGGTTCCCGGGTAGTGCACGCGGGTTGTCATCTGATGGATCGCGTGCTTCTTGCGCAGCACGAGAGTCTCGCCGGGTTGCACGTCTCTGGTGCTGAGTTTGAACACCTTCTCCGCCAGTGCGCCGGAGCTCTTGACGTACGAGACGACGTAGTCGATAGCGAGTCTCGCGGCATCATCGCCCTCGTTGGTGATGCTGAACGAGAGGTCGAGTGACCCCGGCAGAGTCACCATTTCGGCGGCGAGCGCGATCGGCGAGACCCGCAGCGTGGCATCCGAGAAGCCCATCAGCGCCAACGCGCCGGGGTCGGCTTTCTTGATCAGAGTCCGGAGACCGTGCCGAACGACCCACGCCGTGTTCTCGTCGGGTTCGGCGAGCCAGCGCTCAGCCGTCTGCGCGACCAGCGCCGGGCTCTGTCGACTGAGGTCGTTCAGATGGTTGGCGACCGAGCGGCGCACATACTCACTCGGATCCGTGCGGAGGGCATCGAGAATCGGTACCGTCTTCTCGGGTGACGAGGTGAGAGAGGCGACGCGCACCGCCCACGGCAGGAACGGGCGGGTGCCCTCGGAGGCGAGGCGCCGCACATGCTCGTCGGGGCTGCGCGTCCAGGGCAGGATGTTCGTCAACGCGCGATCGAGATCCGAGGCGAGGAATCGCCGGATGGCGAACTCTGCGGTGAGTCGTGGAGTCAACTCCGCCAGGAGGAGAAGCCCATCATCGAAGCGCTCCTGAGCCTCGCGAGAGTCGTTCGAGTACCCGCGAAGCGCGGCTGTTGTGACCGCCTCTGACACGGGCCAGATCATCCAGCCGGTGAAGCTGGCTTTCTCGAGCGCTCGTCGAATCGTTACGGCCAACCTGTCATGCCCGGAGGCCTCGTCGTCGATCACGGTGTCGTTGTCGGACAGGATCGCCTGCGCGACGAGATCGCTGCGCGCACGCAACTGTAGGCGGTCGACCCGCTCGGCTGCCTTTTCGACAGCGAGCCACTCGCCACCGGCTCCGCTGAGGATTTTCGCGAGGCTGCGGACCGTGCCCTGATTGATCAGCTCGTTCATCGCACCCATGCAATCACGTTACTGGCGTGCTCGTCCGCGCGCGGCGAAGGTGCTGGCCGAAGCGCTACAGCTGCGTCAACAGCCGGGCGCGAGCGACGTCGTATTCGTTGCTGCTGATGGTGCCGGCCGCGCGCAACTGTTCGATCTTTTCGAGCCGCGCCTCGACGCTGGGCTGCGAACTCAGCATGTCGCTGTCGAGCAGCTTCGTCGCGATGTCGGTCTGCATCGTGAGCGGATTGTGCCCGGCGCGGCGTGCACGCATTACGTTGGCGATCACGCTGACGACCACAATGACAAAGACCAGGGCGATGATGCCGCCGACGATCCAGAAGAGGATCGGCATGAAGTCGGGGGTGGTGCTTCCAGGCATGGTGCTTCCCTTCTCTCGATCCCTCCATCCTGCCCGGGATCAGCCCCGAATGGGGGTCATGCGGAGGAAGCTCGGAGGTGGCTCAGGCGTCGATGATCGCGATGAAGCGTGTGCCGATGCCGTCGAGCTCACTGCGCTTGAGGCCGTCGGCCGGCAGCGGAATGTCGCCGATGCTGTGGTGATCGCAGGTGAGATAGGTGAACTCGGGCCACCACTTCTTCGGGCGAACCGACTCCTCGAAGCCGCAGACATCGCAGCGCAGCTGCACCCAGACGGCCTTCTTGCCCGTGCGATTCGCCCGCGACTGCGCCAACCACGGCGGAGGGTTGTCGTTCATCTCGGTGAGCTCGGTCTCGGAGATCTTGGCGGCGATTCCGTGTCTGCGCGCCATCTCCATCGAGATATCGAGGCGGAGGGCGGCTTCTCGTCGAGTGATCATCGTCAAGCAAGGATAGTTCGTCCCGTCAGGGCATCCGTTCGATTAAGCTCGCAGGGTGCCCACACTTCAGACGCCCTACGAAGATCTGCTGCGCCATGTGCTCGAGACGGGGGCTGCCAAGTCCGACCGCACGGGCACAGGAACGACCAGCGTGTTCGGCGCGCAGCTCCGCTTCGATCTGAGCGAGGGCTTTCCTTTGATCACCACCAAGCGGGTGCATTTCAAGTCGATCGCCTACGAACTCCTCTGGTTCTTGCGCGGGGAGAGCAACGTGGGATGGCTGCGCGATAACGGCGTGACCATCTGGGACGAGTGGGCCGACGCCGACGGCGAGCTCGGCCCGGTCTATGGGGTGCAGTGGCGCTCGTGGCCCACCCCGTCGGGTGGTCACATCGATCAGATCGCGCAGGTGATCGAGACCCTGAAGAGCGACCCGGATTCGCGGCGCATCATCGTCTCGGCATGGAACGTCGCCGAGATCCCCGAGATGGCCCTCGCCCCCTGCCACGCCCTCTTCCAGTTCTACGTCGCCGACGGCAAGCTCTCGTGCCAGCTCTATCAGCGCAGCGCCGACCTGTTCCTCGGCGTGCCCTTCAACATCGCGAGCTACGCGTTGCTGACCCACATGGTGGCGCAGCAGGCGGGCCTCGAAGTCGGCGACTTCATCTGGACCGGCGGCGATTGTCACATCTACGACAACCACGTCGAACAGGTCACCGAGCAGCTCACCCGCGAGCCGTACGCGTTGCCGAAACTGCGCATCACGCGCACTCCCGACAGCATCTTCGACTACCGGTACGACGACTTCGAGATCGTCGATTACGTGCACCACCCCGCCATCAAGGCGCCTGTCGCCGTATGACCATCGCGCTCATCTGGGCCGAGGCCCGTGGGGGAGTCATCGGCGACGCCGGCGCGATCCCGTGGCACCTGCCCGAAGACCTCGCGCACTTCAAAGAGGTCACGCTCGGCGGCACGGTTGTGATGGGGCGGCGCACCTGGCAGTCCCTGCCTGAGCGGTTCCGACCTCTGCCGGGCCGTCGCAACGTCGTCGTGACCCGCGACGCCGCCTGGTCGGCAGACGGTGCCGAGATCGCGCATTCGCTCGACGAGGTTCTGGATGCCGGCGGTTCCGACGACACATCGGCCCCGCTCTGGGTGATCGGGGGCGGCGACATCTACGCGCAATCGCTCGCGCGCGCATCCCGGCTCGAGGTCACCGAGGTCGACCTCGACTTCGCGGGCGACACGAGAGCGCCCACCATCGATCACGCTCTGTGGCAGGTCGCACACGAGACCGAGTGGCTCGAGTCGCGCACCGGCATCCGCTACCGTTTCGTGAGCTACGAGCGGCGCAATTAGCGCCCTCCGCGCTGGTCACCTAGCCTGAGCCCGTCTGCGGACGCAGCGTTCCGAGACTGACATGGCACGAAGGGCGACCTCGCCCGCCGCTGGACGCACACTCTGCGACATCTCACCGAGCTGACACGCTCAGTTGTGATGCTGAGGTGGCGCATCTGACGAGTTCGCCCGGGTGAGAAGCCGCCGTCTGCGTCATCTCACCGCTGGGGGGTCTTCGTCGCGGGCCGTGCGGTGCCAGTCGTCTTCGAGCATCCGGGGCCGTGCGACCACTCGGCCCGCGACGGCGATGACGACGAGGGTGAGCAGCAGGAACGCGAGGGGTGCGGCCCAGCCTCCGGAGAGCTCGTGCAGAACGCCGACGAGCAGAGGTCCCAGTGCCCCGAGCGCGTAGCCCACACCCTGCGTGAACCCGCTGAGCGCGACGGTTCCCTCCGGCGTGCGGCTCCGCAGCCCGACGAGAACGAGCACGAGAGGAAACGTCAGCGGCCCGGCGCCGACGAGCGCCACCCATACCCAGGGAAGCGCGGCCGGCGCGAGCAGGAGGCCTGCGTACCCGGCCGCGAAGCAGACGATCCCGAGCGCGATCAGCGGCGCCACCGATCGCATCCGGCTCGCGAGAATCGGCACGGCGAGGGAGAACGGAATGCCCATACCGGCGTACAGCGAGAGCAGAACTCCCGCCTGAGCAGGTGACACCCCGGCGAGGTCCGTCAAGAGTTCGGGAAGCCACGCGAAGGCAGCGTAGACGTTGAGGCTCGTCATGCCGAAGAGCAAGCCCATCGACCAGGCCAGGGGCGAGCGCCACACCCGGCCGACGAGGGCGGGTGAGATCTCCGGCAGCGGCTCGGCGTCGAGGCGCGAATCGGATGCCGTCGGTGCGGCCGTCGCCGCCGCCCGGCGGTCGCGCATCCACAGACCGAACCACGGAACGATCGCGACCACGGCGAGCACCGCCCACATCGAGACGCTGACGCGCCAGCCGATCGAGTCGGCCACGGGCACCGCGACGAGCGGCGGGATCAGACTGAACAGCGCCATGATCGTGACGTACATCGAGGTGAGCGGGCCGATCGAGGCGGGGAAGTACTTCTTGACGACCGGGGGAAGAACCACGTTCGCCACGCCCATGCCGGCGAAGGTGAGCACGCTCGCCAGGGCGAGAACGGCGTAATTCGGTGCGAGGCCGCGGGCCAGGTGCCCGATCAGGATGGCGCCCAGTGCGACGATCAACAGGGTCTCGAGGCGCAGGTGCCGCTTCAGAACGGGGGCCAGCAGCCCGAAGGCGGCGAAGCAGAGGGGAGGAAGCGTTCCGAGGAGGCCCACGCCCACGCTGTCGACGGGAACGTCGACGCTGATCTGGGAGAAGATCGGCGATAGTGCTGCCACGGCCGTGCGCAGATTGACGGCGACGAGAACGATGCCGACGAGGGCGAGCGCTCGGCCTCCTGCTCGCGAGGCCGGTGCCCCGCTCGCAAGATCTGGGCTGGTCGACACCGGCCAAGTCTAGGGGGATGGCAATATTCGATCTTTCCCTAGGGTGTGTATATGACCGTTCCCTCTGGTGAGCCCTCGGCTACTCCGTCTCTGCGTTCCTTGCTCACCGACAAGATGGGGGCTCTGGCCATTCGCAGTGGCCAGATCATCATCGTGCTGGCGCTGGCCGTGATCGTCGTGTTCGCGCTCGTGCAGCTCAAGCTCGTGGTGATTCCCGTGCTGATCGCGCTCATCATCGCGGCGGCGGCGTCTCCCATCATGCGGTTCCTCAAGAACCGAGGCATGTCGGCGATTCTCGCGACCTGGCTCACGCTGCTCGCGGGCATCCTCGTGATCGGCGGCCTCGTCACGCTCATCGTCTTCGCCGTGCGCGGCCAGTGGGACACGCTGGCGTCATCGGCCAAGGACGGCCTCGATCAGCTGCAGGACTTCATCACGAACGGGCCGATACCCGTCGATGCATCGCAGATCGAGTCGGGCAAGCAGGCGCTGATCGACTTCGCGACGAGCAGCCAGGCAGGATCGGGTGCGCTGGCCGGCGCGTCTGTCGTGGGTGAACTGGCCACGGGCGCCGCGCTGGCCGTCGTCATCCTGTTCTTCTTCCTCAAAGACGGACCCACGATTTGGGCCTTCTTCCTGCGCCCGTTCCGAGGTCACCGCAAGGCCCGCGGAGAGCGGATCGGCGCGACCGCAGTTCGCGTTCTGGGTGGCTATGTTCGTGGAACCGCCATCATCGCCTTCGTCGACGCGGCCGGCATCGGCATCGGCCTCGCGATTCTCGGCGTCCCCCTGGCCCTGCCGCTCGCCGTGATCGTGTTCGTCACCGCGTTCATCCCCATCGTGGGTGCGACCGCCGCGGGAATCCTCGCCGCACTCGTCGCCCTGGTGGCGAACGGCCCCGTAGTCGCCCTCATCGTGGTCATCATCGTGGTGGTCGTCAACCAGCTCGAGGGCAACTTCCTGCAGCCCGTGGTCATGGCGCAGTCGCTGAAACTGCATCCCCTCGTCATCCTGGTCGCCCTCACCGCAGGAACGATCCTCGGCGGCATCACGGGAGCGGTGCTCGCCGTGCCGATCGCCGCCGTCGGATGGGCCATCGTCAAGACGTGGAACGACGACGCGCCGCACGCTCCAGCCCCGGCGGTTAGGCAGCCCGAAAAGCCGTGAATCCGGGCTTTTCGGCGCTCAGCGCGGAGGCCGGCTGGCATTCTTGAAGCCTCAACGACGAGCAGTACTTCTTGTTCGTCGTGAAAGGTCTCCCATCGCATGGCCCTCTGGTCTGTCTTCTTCGTTGCGCTCGGAGTCTCGGCCGACGCGTTCGCCGTCGCTCTCGGCAAGGGCATGCACATGCGCCGATTCAACCTGCGCAACGCGCTCGTCATCGCCGCGGCGTTCGGCCTGTTCCAGGGCGTGATGCCGGTCATCGGGTGGTTGCTCGGCACGCAGTTCGCGTCGTATATCACGGGCATCGACCACTGGGTCGCCTTCGTGCTTCTCGGCCTCATCGGCGGAAAGATGTTGTGGGAGGCGTTCTCGAACCCCGAGGACAAAGAAGTCGACGATCGGTTGAAGATTCGTGAACTCCTGGTGCTCTCGGTGGCCACGAGCGTCGACGCGCTCGCGGTGGGCCTGTCGTTCGCCTTCCTCGCGATCTCGATCACCGAGACGGCCGTTCTCATCGGAGTAACGACGTTCGTGCTCACGCTCGCTGGAATCGTGATCGGCCATAGGGCGGGCGTCACATTCCGGCGCCCCGCTGAGATCGCGGGTGGGGTTATCCTCATCCTCATCGGCACCCGGATTCTCCTCGACCACCTCGGAATCCTCTGATACTCGCGCCGATTAGACGGCCGAGGCGGCTCAGGCTCCGTCGAGGCGCGCCGCGACGTCTGCCGGGAATCCTCCCGTGGAGACAGGGCTCCAACGAGTGGGCGTGATGCGCAGCAGCGACTTGTTCTGGAGGGCCATGGCGGCGCGGTACTCCTGCCAGTCGGGGTGCTCGCCGGCGATGCTGCGGTAGTAGTCGACGAGCGCGTCGGACGCCTCTGGCATGTGCAGCACCTCGGCATCGCCGTCGACCTGGATCCAGGCGTCGTTCCAGTCGTCCGAGAGCACCAGTACCGAGACGTCCGAGCGGCGCTCGGCGTTGCGGGTCTTCGCGCGTGCGGGATACGTGGAGATCACGATCCGGCCCTGGCCGTCGACTCCGCCGGAGACCGGCGACATCTGGGGCCGGCCGTCTGCGCGCGTCGTGGCCACGAGCATCCGGTGTCGTGGGCGCACGAATTCGAGCATGCCCTCGCGGTCGACGGAGGTGTTGGTGGAGATCGTTCGTGCCATGCGACAAGGCTATCTGCGTGAGGCTAGGTGCTGTCGGCCGCGGCGCGCTCGCGAAACGCGATCATGTTCATGCGGTTGCCGCAGCGCACGCTGCAGAATCTCTTCGAACCATTGCGCGAGAGGTCGGCGAAGATGCCCTCGCAGTCGGATGCCGCGCACGAGCGGAGCCGGGTCATCTCATCGGTGCGGATCACGTCGATGAAGGCCAGCGAGGCCTCGCTGAGGATGCGATCGGCCAGGGGTTCGTCGTCGTCGGACGCGTGCAGGTGCCAGTCGAAGGCATCGTGGCGAACGAGCTGGGGGAGCGCGCGGGTCTGCCGCAGCATCGCGTTGACTTCGACCGCGGCCGCGTCGCGTTCGAGGTTCCAGACGTGTCGGAGTTGCGTGCGGACGCGATGCACCTGCGCGAGTTCCCGCTCGTCGCGGTCGAAACGGCCCGTGTAGCCGTGCGCGTCGAGAAGCTCCGTGAGCTGCACCGGCGTGGCGATCTCGTCCGCGCCGGTCCGTGAGGCGCCGGCGACCGTATTTCCGAGGGTGACGATGAAACCGAGGATGTCTTCTGTGTCAGGGGCAAAATGCAAATTGACTCCTTACTCACTGTGAGACTAGCGTCTGGATCAGAGCATCTCAACAGCCGGTGAAAGGGAATCGCATGCAACGGTCGTCAACTTCGGCGGGTCTGGTCATCGCCGTCATCGCCGCCGCCACATTCGGCACGTCCGGCGCCCTCGTGAAGCCCCTGCTCGAGGCCGGCTGGAGCCCGGCCGCCGCGGTCACCGTGCGCGCGCTGGTCGGTGCCGTGGTGCTCGCGCCCGTCACCATCCTCTTATTGCGCGGCCGCTGGTCGGCTCTGTGGCGTTCGCGGGGCCGCGTTCTCGCGATGGCGCTCATCGGCGTCGCAGGAACCCAGCTCCTCTACTTCGCTGCGATCCAACGAATCCCGGTGGGCACCGGCATCCTCATCGAGTACATGGCGCCGCTACTGCTCGTCGCCCTCGCGTGGGCGCGCACGCGCCGGATGCCGAAGGTCGTCGTTCTCGTCGGCTCGGTCGTCGCGCTCGCCGGCCTGGTGATGGTCGTGTCGCCCGGCGGAGCGGCGAGTCTCGACGTGCTCGGGCTGACGCTCGCCGTCGCCGCGATGGTGGGATGCGCCGTGTTCTACCTCGTCGCGGCGCGTCCCGACGACGGCCTTCCGCCGGTGGCGCTCGCGGCCGCCGGCCTTCTCATCGGAGGACTCGCACTCGGAGCCGTCGGCCTCACGGGGCTGGTTCCGTTCACTGCCTCGGTCGCCGACGTCGTGCTCTTCGGCAATGCGACACCCTGGTGGATTCCTCTGCTGCTGGTCGGGATCGTGTCGACAGGGGTCGCCTACGCGGCGAGTATCACGGCCACCGCAATACTCGGCTCGAGGCTCGCCTCGTTCGTGGGCCTGCTCGAAGTCGTCGCAGCCACGTTCTATGCGTGGCTTCTGCTGGGTGAGCAGCTCACTCTGCCTCAGCTGCTCGGCGGCGTGCTCATCCTGGTCGGAATCGGTTTTGTGCGCAGCGAGAAGACGGACGTGCCGATCGAGACGGCCTCGTTAGCTATGGATGAGTCGGCTCCGGCCGGGGGGTCGGTGACGCCACCCGGGCGAACCGGGTAGTGTCCACTGCAGATCAGTACCGACGAGGAGTAGGTCCATGGCAGAACTCAGCATCACCCGATCATTCGCGGCGACGCCGCAAGCCGTCTTCGATGCGTGGACCGACCCCGAGAAGTTCGCGGTGTGGTTCGGTACCGACGGCGTCGACGTGCCCGCCGAGACCCTGTCGATGGATGTCCGCCCCGGAGGTTCGTGGCAGGCGGTCATGAAGCTGCCCGACGACACATCGATCAGCTGGGTGGGCGAATACCTCGAGGTCGATGCCCCGAACCGCCTCGTCATGACGATCACCGACAATCCTGCGCTCGACGCCCGCGGCGTGATCACGGTCGACCTCGCGGAGGTCGGAGACGGCACCCAGATGGTCATGAAGCAGGAATCTCCCGGCTTCGACGAGGGGCAGCTCGAGCAGACCGCGATCGGGTACAACGCGTTCTTCGATGTGATGGGCACCCTGGTCGCCGAGAGCGAGTAATGGAGGCGCAGCGCGCTGTCGAGGCCTGTGGGCTCATCGACGAGGCGTTGCAGTACGAGTCGTCGTGGCAGCGCGCCGAAGAGCATCGTGCGCTGCTCGGCGACGGCATCGGCTACTACGGCACGTCGGTGGGGGCGATCCGAGCCACCCTTCGCGACACGCTGCGCCGATTCGCGGAGCTCACGCACGACGAGGTCACGGCCTTGAGCTCGCTGCTCTGGGCGGTCGAGGTATACGAACGGCGACTCGCGGCGGTCATCCTTCTACAAACCCATCTCGACGTGCTCGTGGTGTCTGACCTCACGAGACTCGAGGGCTTCCTTCGATCGAGCGCCGTCGATGAACTCGCCCGCGTTCTCGCGCGCGACGTGATCGGTCCACTCCTCGGCGGTCTCGGAGACCGCGACCGGGTGCGCGCCGAGTCGGTTACAGCCCGGTGGGCAGAGAGCGAGGATGCCCGCCTTCGCCATGCCGCAGAGGTCGCGACGTTCGATTCCTGAGTGTTCGCCGACCGTGGAACATCCGACGAGGCCTGCCTGTTCTACCTGATAACCGCGGCAGCCAGCCGCGCACCCACAAGGAGACAACAGTGTCAGCCCAGTACGTCAAGAGCCCGGAGGCGATCGCCCGCCTTACCCGACAGCAGCGCCGCGTAACCCAAGACGACGCAACAGAGCCCGCCTTCCAGAACGAGTTCTGGGACAAGAAAGACGCCGGCCTCTACGTCGATATCGTGTCGGGGGAGCCCCTGTTCGCATCGACCGACAAGTACGACAGCCGTTCCGGCTGGCCCAGCTTCACCGTCCCGATCGATCCCGACAACATCGTGATCAAGACAGACAAGGCCTTCGGCATGGTGCGCACCGAGGTGCGTTCTGCCCACGGCGACAGCCACCTCGGACACGTCTTCGACGACGGTCCTGTCGAGGCCGGGGGACTTCGCTACTGCATCAACTCCGCGTCGCTCCGCTTCATCGCAGAGGCAGACCTCGAGAAGGAGGGCTACGGTGATTACCGCGGCCTGTTCACCACATCCACACCCACCGCATCCACAAGCACCGAGGAGATCTCACGATGACCACGACCACTGAAACCGCCATTCTGGCCGGCGGATGCTTCTGGGGCGTCCAGGACCTGATCCGCAAGCGCCCGGGAGTCATCTCCAGCCGCACCGGATACTCCGGCGGCAACACCCCGAACGCCACCTACCGCAACCACGGCTCCCATGCCGAGGCCCTCGAGATCGTGTTCGATCCCTCGCAGATCAGCTACCGCGACCTGCTCGAGTTCTTCTTCCAGATTCACGACCCGTCGACGAAGAACCGCCAGGGAAACGACGTGGGCGAGAGCTACCGCTCGGCCATCTTCTACACCTCAGACGAGCAGAAGCAGGTCGCGCTCGACACGATCGCCGACGTCGACGCATCCGGTCTCTGGCCCGCGAAGGTCGTCACCGAGGTCGAGCCGGCGGGCGACTTCTGGGAGGCCGAGGAGGAGCACCAGGACTACCTCGAGAAGTACCCCAACGGATACACGTGCCACTACGTGCGCCCGGGATGGAAGCTGCCCCGCAGGGAGGAGTCGGTCGCCTAACGACTGATTCCCGGTAGAAAAGCCGGGTTCATCGCGTTATCTTCGCCGTGAACCCGGCTTTTCTGCTCTGCGTCGGAGCGCTTTCGTCACGAACCCGTCGACGGCGAGAAGCAGAAGCGACCACGGCCCGATAGCGGGCACCAGCACGGCGAGCACCAGCGCGACGGCCAGCGCGACGGATGCGACCACGCCACCGGTCAGCCGCGCCGTGCCTCGGCTCTCGGGACTCTGCAGAGCCGGGGTGTGCGTGACGTGCCACTGCATCGTCAGTGCGGCCAGACAGGTGACGAGCATGTTGCCGATGTACAGGCCGGTGGTGGCCGGGTCGCTGCTGTCGGATGTTCCGATCAGGCCGGTCGTGAACGGCAGCAGGACGATCGACACCATCCACACCGCGTTCGCCCAAAACAGAGGCGGGTCGAATGTGACGAGGTTGCGCATGACGTCGTGATGATTGAGCCAGAATCGGCAGATCACGAAGAACCCGAGCAGCAGCAGCAGAATCTGACCGCCGCTTTCGCCGACGATCTCGCCGAGGGTGGGCGTTCCCCCGCGAGTGGCGTTCTCGGCGAGGGGCAACACGAGCAAGGTCGCGGCGATCGCCACGACCGCCTCGCTGAACGTGACGAGCCGGGCGAGATCGCCGGGACTCTGCTCAGCCAGGGCGCCGCTCCCTCAGAGGAGTCATGCCGGTCGGTCGGATCGCCATGACCAGCACTGTATCGCGGGCGGGGTCAGTATTCGAGTTCGAAATCCGGGTAGACGGCGCCGTCACCCGAAATTGCGGTGATCGGTCGGTGCAACGACGCGATGCGCTCGCGCAGTTCGGTGACCTTGGATGAGTCGTCGAGCCCCTCGGCCGTCTGGGTTGCGGGCGTGCAGTAGATCTGCGTGGTCGGCCCCAGCAGGATGTTCGACTCGTCGATCTGACCGTTCACCAGAATCGGCACGGTGATCAGGTCGGACCTGCCGACTCGTGCCAACGCCAGGGCGTAGTCGAACACAGCCGTGCAGACGTCTCGGCCGACGACCAGGGTTCCGCCCCCATAGTGAAGCTCTCTCATTCGACTACTCTCGTTCTCCCATCGCTTCGGGTGCAATGGGGTTGCACGTGCTGCTGCCCATGGCTATGGTCAGCCTAAATCGCTCGATCCGTGAAGGTTCCGGATGGCCCGAGCTCGATCACCGTCGTCAGTCCGAGGCGACGCAGGAACGCGTCGTCATGACTCACCACGATGAGCGCGCCTCGATACGTCGAGAGTGCCTCCACAAGATGATCGACGCTCACTGTATCGAGGTTGTTGGTGGGTTCGTCGAGGATCATCAGCTGCGGCGGAGGATCGGCGAGGAGAAGTCGCGCGAGAGCCACCCTGAAACGCTCGCCTCCCGAGAGGGTTTGCACCGCGCGATCGACCATCGCTCCGCGGATCAGGAATCGGGCGAGGCGGTTTCTGAGTTCACCCACCGGCGTCGAGGGTGCCGCCGACCGAAGCGCATCCAGAACGGTGGTCTCGTCGTTCAGATCGACGAGCCGCTGAGGAAGGTAGCCGACCCGAGACGTCAACAGAACACCCGAGGCGTGGTGTGATTGCGCGGCGCGCTCGTCGATCAGGGACTCGAGAAGGCTGGTCTTGCCCGAACCATTCGGTCCCGTGATCGCGATACGCTCCGGTCCCTGCAGCACGTACGAGCGGTTCGCGCCGTGCAGTTCAGCGATCCTGCGAGTGGTCGGCACATCTGGATCGGGAAGATCGATCGAGATGCTTTCGACATCCCGTATGTGGGACTCGGCTTCATCGAGCCGGGCCTGCGAAGAGTGCAGCTGCCCCTCGCTTCCCGCGCGGAGCTTGCCCGCGGAGACCTGGGCATCGGAGATGCGCTGGTTCATGTCGAGTCTGGAGCCGACGCGATTGTGCCTGCTCGTCTTTGCGGTGCGCGCCCGGCGGGCGAGCTTGGTCTCGGCTTCGACCCGTTCTCGCTTCTGCTTCTTCACCGCCTGCTCAGCTGCACGGGCGGACTGCACTGCCGCGTTCTGCTGAACCTGGAGCCACTCGTGCCAGGCACTGTAGGGTCCGCCGAAGACCGACAGTCGTGACTCGTGGATGTCGGCGGTCGCATCCATGAGTTCGAGGAGCTCGGTGTCGTGGCTGACCATCACGAGCGTTCCCGGCCACCGCGTGATCAGCTCGGCGAGGCGACCGCGGGCACGGCGATCGAGATTGTTACTCGGCTCGTCGAGCAGCGTGATCGGGCGACGACTCAGACGCAACCCGGCGACCGCGACGAGCATGGCTTCGCCGCCCGACACGTCGTCGAGACGGCGATCGAGATGACCGGCGTCGAGACCGATCTCTCGCAAGGCGTCCTCGGCACGGCTCTCGACATCCCAGTCATCTGTCAGGGTCTCGAAGTGTGCCTCTGATGCGTCGCCCGCGACGATCGAGCGGAGGGCGGCGAGCTTGTCGGCGACGCCGAGCAGCTCGGCCACCGTCGAGTGCACCTGGAGCGGCACTGACTGCGACAGATACGCGACGTCACCAGTGACCGTGATCGATCCGCTCGTAGGCACGAGTTCGCCGGCGATCATGCGGAGCAGGGTGGACTTGCCGCTGCCATTGGCGCCGACGAGCCCGGTGCGACGGGAAGAGATTGTGCCGGTTATGCCGCTGAGGGCGACGTCGCCGGCTGGCCAGATAAAGCCGACATCGTTCAAAACGATGGATGATGTGCTGAACGTAGACATGCTGCTCCTGAGGTGTCGATCAAGCGCTGACACCGGAGCCGCACGCGGCTATGCGACGGGGTCAGCGCGCGGACTGCGCGAAACCGTCGAAGAACTTCACCGTGAAAAGCCTCACACTCGAGAACAGGAACTCGACAAGTCTGGCAAATGCTTATCGATCGGGCAAGGTCGAACTCAGCGTCGTGAGCGCCGCGCACGGCGGCGCTCGCGCCATCCCATGGCTCTATAGGCGGCTTCCTCGCGTTCCCGAGCCTCCGAGTATTGCCGGTAACGCGCATCCCGCCGTTCGCGCCAACGCTGCACCTCAACGTCGACGTCGCGTGGGGACGTGACCACCGGGGGTCCGCCCTGCAGCTGCCGGCGCGCCTCGACGATGCGGGCGTTGAAGTCGTTCAGCATGCTGCGAACGGCGTCTTCCGAGGGGGCGCCATCGAGCCTCTCCTCGAGCTGAGCGTCCTCCGTGCGCAACGTCAGAGCGGGTGGACCGAGGCCGGTGAGCCGCTCGCGTTCGATCTTCTGCCTGATCCACCAATTGGGATCGTAGGCGTTCTGCAGTCCGGTCAGCGGTTTTCCGGCACCGGGAAGGTCATCGAAGTCGCCCCGTCGCATGGCCTGCTGGATCGAGATCTCGACGATCTGCGCCCGCTGCTCCATCGTCGGTTGACCGGCGTCGCTCGTGTCGTCGCGTTCGCTCTCAGAGGTCAATTTGTCGACCTGGTAGCGAGCGACGTTCAGTCGCGAGTCACGAGGTTCCGTGGGGCCGCCCATGTATCAAGCCTAAGTTCGCCGTGGCGAGCAGTGACCCCTGAATCGGCGAATTTGATGCGGCGGATTGCTACTGGGTCGCGGCGGGCAGCGACTTCTCGATCACTTCGAGGATGGCGGGGTCGTCGGGCTCGGTGCGGGGGCTGAACCGGTGCACCGCACCGTCAGGGGTCACCACGAACTTCTCGAAGTTCCAGCTGATGCGCCCGGTCTTGCCGTTGACGTCGGGCGTCTTCGTGAGCTCCTTGTAGAGCGGGTGCGCATTGCGACCGTTGACCCTGATCTTCTCGAAGATCGGGAAGGTGACGCCCCACGTCATCGAGCAGTATTCCTGGATCGCCTCGTCGGTGGAGAGTTCTTGGAGGAACTGGTTGCTCGGGAAGCCGAGCACCGTGAAGCCCTTGTCGCCATAGGTCTTCTGCAGCGTCTCGAGCTTCTCGTATTGCGGCGCGAGACCGCAGCGGCTCGCCACGTTGACGATCAATCTGACCCCGTCGAACGCGCCCAGCGTCGTCTCTTCGCCGGTGGTCGTGGTGATGGGAATGTCGTCGAGGATCATACGTCGAAGTCTACGATCGGCGGGTGTGAATCACTCGGGAACCGCCGCGTCAAGTCCCACACGGCGCACGCCTCCGACGAACTACCGTTCCAGTCAGTTGGCGGCGTCGTTGCGCGGGACGAGCCTCACGTTCGATGAGGTCGCGCAGCGCCGCTGCCACGCCACCCTTCCCAGCGCGAAGCTCAGGTCATGTCGCCCGTCGCGGGCACCTCGCCCGTCGGCCGATAGCGCAGCAGGAGCGTCCCGTCCGGCGAGATCGTCGAGGACGAGGTCGGTTCTAGCCTGACGGCCGGGCCATCGGCCGGGAAGAGGCGTTTGCCGGAGCCCAGGACGATCGGGTAGACCCAGAGGTTCAACTGATCGTAGAGCGACTCCGCGATCAGGGTGCGAGCGAAGTCGACGCTGCCGATCACATGGATCTCGCGATGGCGCTCGCGCAGCATCTCGATCTCGGATGCGATGTCGGGCCCGAGCAGGTGGGAATCGTTCCACGTCAGGGCAGGCTCCGAGCGTGAGGCGACGTACTTGGGGATCGCGTCGAACGCCGACGCGATCTCGTTGTCGGCGCCGCCGGGGCCGTCGAGCTGCTTCGGCCAATACGCGGCGAAGATCTCGTAGGTGCGTCGGCCCAGCAGAAGAGCGTCCATGCGCCGGATGCCGTCGATCACCTGATCGCCGACAGCCGGATCGTTCATCGGCGCCTGCCATCCGCCGAAGGTGAATCCGCCCGACGGGTCTTCCTCGGGGCCGCCCGGGGCCTGCATCACACCGTCGAGTGTGCTGAACAGATCGATTTCGATGCGACCGGCCATGGGCGGCTCTCCTGTTCTCCTAGTCGCGCAACTCGAGATACTTCGCGATGAGTGACTTGCTCGACGAGTCCTGGCTCTCGAGGGCCGCGGCATCGCCGGCTACCGCAGGCGTGATCTGCAGAGCGAGCTGCTTGCCGAGCTCCACCCCCCACTGATCGAACGAGTCGATTCCCCAGACCGTGCCCTCGACGAAGACGATGTGCTCGTACAGCGCGATGAGCTGGCCCACCACGCTGGGGGTCAGGGCAGGAGTCAGAATCGACGTCGTCGGCTTGTTGCCCGCGAACTCCCGTGCGGGAACGACGGACTCCTTGGTGCCCTCGGCGCGCACCTCGTCGGCCGTCTTGCCGAAGGCGAGCGCCTTGGTCTGCGCGAAGAAGTTGGCCATGAACAGCGTGTGCACGTCTTGGCCGGGCTCGACGCCCGCGCCATCGCCCGTGGCGTCTTTCAGCGGATGCGCCGGGTTGGCCACCGCGATGAAATCGGCGGGGATGAGACGGGTGCCCTGGTGGATGAGCTGGTAGAACGCGTGCTGACCGTTCGTGCCGGGCTCACCCCAGAAGATCTCTCCGGTGTCGCTGGTGACGGGCGAGCCGTCCCAGCGAACGCTCTTGCCGTTCGACTCCATCGTCAGCTGCTGCAGGTAGGCGGCGAAGCGGTGCAGATACTGGGCGTAGGGAAGAACGGCGTGGCTCTGCGCGCCGAGGAAGTTCGTGTACCAGACGTTCAGTAGACCCATCAAGACGGGCACGTTGGCTTCGAGCGGGGTGGTGCGCATGTGCTCGTCGACGGCGTGGAATCCGGCGAGGAACTCGCGCCAGTTGTCTGGCCCGATGGCGATCACGACGGAGGTGCCGATGGCGGAGTCGACCGAGTACCGGCCGCCCACCCAGTCCCAGAATCCGAAGGCGTTCTGCGGGTCGATGCCGAATGCCTCGACCTTGTCGAGGGCGGTCGAGACGGCGACGAAGTGCTTGGCGACGGCGCCCTTGCGGGCCTCGTCGGTATCGTCGAGAACGCCAGCTGCGCTCAGCTCGGCCCACAGCCACTCGCGGGCGAGCCGGGCATTGGTGAGCGTCTCGAGGGTGCCGAAGGTCTTCGACGCGACGATGAAGAGCGTGGTCTCCGGATCGAGACCCACCGTCTTCTCGTAGACGTCGTTGGGGTCGATGTTCGAGACGAAGCGTGCCTCGATTCCGGCCTGCACGTAGGGCTTCAGCGCCTCGTAGACCATGACCGGGCCCAGATCAGAGCCGCCGATACCGATGTTGACGACGGTCTCGATGCGCTTGCCGGTGACGCCGGTCCACTCACCGGAGCGGACCTTGTCGGCGAACGCGTAGACCTTGTCGAGGGTGGCGTGAACGTCTCCGTCGATGTCCTGCCCGTCGACGATGAAGCCCTTCGGCGGAACGAGGCCCTCTCCGTCTTTGGGGCGTCGGAGAGCCGTGTGCAGAACGGCGCGGTCTTCGGTGACGTTGATGTGTTCGCCCGCGATCATGGCCGCATAGCGACCCGAGACGTCGACGTCTTTCGCGAGCTGAAGGAGGTTGGCGAGGATCTCCTCGGTGACGAGCCCCTTCGACAAGTCGACCGTGAGGTCTGCCGCTTGAAAGGTGTAGCGCTCGGCGCGGAGGGCGTCATCGGCGAACCACGCGCGGAGATCGGGCGAGAAGCCATCGGCGATGGCAGCGAGCTTCTTCCAGGCCTCGGTGGTGGTGGGATCGACGGGAGCAGATTCGGTCAAGGGGGTCTCCAGAGTGCCGGCGGCGCGCAGCCCGCGACTCTCGCTGCGGTGCGAGGCGGGCCATCGACAAGCCTATTCCTGTGCGGACGACCTCGCGACGTCTGCTTGACGGCGTCTGCATTCGACGCATACACGTCCGAATTGCGAGTCCCTCGCTTTGGGGGCATGAACGCGGCAATCCCCAGCTCACGGGTGGTCCGAACTATGCGTACACATATTGTTCGACATCTGGAGACAGCATGCTCGCCACCATCCCCACGACCCGCACACCGAATGCGGATGACGCGATGTTCCAGCAGATCGTGCACCGCCACTCGGCGATGCTCCGCTCGGTCGCACGCCGCACCCTGGGCGGCACAGCGGACGTCGACGACGTCGTGCAGGAGGCTTTTCTCGCCGCCTGGACACACGCGGAGAGTGTCGTCGACAGCGACACGATCGCCGGTTGGCTCGTGACGACCGTGCGTCGGCGCAGCTACGACCGCCTTCGCTCCGCGACGTCACGACGACGTGCCGACCTCGACGACGACATTCTCGTGCCTCTCCATGACGACCCCGCAGCGGTTGCTCATTGCCAGTCACTCGCATCCGAAGCCAGACGGATACTCGACTCGATGCCCGAGCTTCAGCGCAGATGCTGGGAGCTTCGACAACTCGATCAGCTGGGCTACGCGGCGATCGCCTTCGAGCTGACGATCCCCGTTACGACCGTGCGCGGCCTCCTTGTGCGCGCTCGCGGACGACTGGCCCGAGAGTTGGCCGACTGGCGCTGACGAATCGTCGGTCGTCGTCGGCCTACGCCTGGTCTGCGACCGTGCGCAACGGAACGGGTGCGGGCCGCTCGACGGTACTGGAGATCGCGATGGTCTCGCCCCGAGCGCTGGAGAGCTGGATGGCATCCATGATCTCGAGCACGTGCAGCCCGAGTCGACCCGAAGCGCGGTGAGGTAGGTCGTGCTCGATCGCTTCGGCGAGGTCGGCCAGGCCGATGCCGCGTCCCGTATCGATGTACCCCGCCGAATCGGGGAGGTGTTCCCACTCGCGGGTCTCGCTGCGCGCGAGTTCCACGGGCTCAGAGAACTGATTCGGATCGGGAACGGCGAGGGTTCCGGTCGAACCGTAGACCTCGAACAGAGGGGAGCGGGTTTTCCAGATCTCGAAACTCACGGTGATGGTCGACGAGACTCCGCCGGCGTGTTCGAGGAGGGCGGTGACGTGGGTGTCGACCGAGACGGGGATCTCGGTGCCCTCCAGCGCGCCCGAACCGACCGTGCGCATCCGGTTCGAACGGCTGGTGAGACCGCTGACCCTCAGCACCGGCCCGAAGAAGTGAACGAGTGAGGTGAGGTAGTACGGACCCATGTCGAGCAGCGGCCCGCCGCCCTCCTGGTAGTAAAAGGCGGGAGCCGGATGCCAGGACTCGTGGCCGGGCGACGACCAGAAGGCCTGCGCCCCGATCGGCTCGCCGATCAGACCCGAGTCGATGGCGCGACGCGCTGTCTGGATGCCTGTGCCGAGCACAGTGTCGGGCGCGCTGCCGAATCTCAGGCCCAGTTCTTCGGCGAGGTCGAGCATGGGTGCCGCCTCCGCCGCGTTCAATCCCAGAGGCTTCTCTGCGAAGACCTGCTTGCCGGCCAGAAGGGCACGGGTACCGATCTCGACGTGGGCGGCGGGAATGGTGAGGTTCAGAACGGCATCGACCTCGGCATCGTCGAGAAGCTCGTCGACCGTCAGCGCGCGCACGCCGTGTTGTTCGGCGACCTGTCGGGCCCTGGCCTCGTCGAGGTCGGCGACGGCCACGAGCCGAAGGCTGGGAAAGCTCGGGAGGTTCGCGAGATACTGCTCGCTGATCTTTCCGACGCCGATGATTCCGACGTTCAGCGGGATGCCCACAGGAGTCCCCTTTCGATGATGGTCTTGACGTTGGGGTTCTCGAGGATCTCGACCCGATGGCCCGGTGTGGAGACGAAAATGCGCCCGGCGCCCCAGTTCCTGGTCCAGATGGCGGGTGATGTGATGGGCCGATTCCAGGGATCCCATGCCCGCACGGCCTGCGTGGTGGTCGCCAGTACGTCGTTGTAGTCGTCGTGCAGCACCCAGTACTGCTCTGTCACCAGCTCGAAGTCGCCGATGCCGCGGGTGATGGGGTGAGTCGCCGCGGCTTCGGTCATCTCGATCATGTGGGGAACGTAGTTGTCGGATTGCTCGCCCGTGCGCTCGCTCGGGTGCTTGCCGGGATGCGAGGCGAACTGACCGCCGACCATCTGGAGATAGTCGGAGTTGTTGCGGTAGGAGTCGGCGATGCCGCCGTGCCAGCCGGCGAAGCCCGCGCCCGCCTCGATCGCAGCCCTCAACCCGGTGAACTCTGCGGCTTCGATCGACGACATGGTGTTCAGCTGCACGATGAGGTCGACGGTGGGCAGATATGAGTCGTCGGCGTAGACGGCCGGCGACTCTTCGACGCGCACGTCGTAGCCGTTCGCGGCCAGAAAGGGCAGAAACAGCTCTGTGGCCTCGACCGGCTGGTGTCCGTCCCACCCTCCGCGCACCACGAGCGCTCTTTTCGCCGGAGCGGTCTGTTGTGTATCAGTCATCATCGTCCTTGAGGTGCTGGGTCGCGCGTGGTGGAGCGAGCAGATGTTGCGCAAAGTAGGTCTGTGCTCGCGTCGTTCAATACCTAGTCTGACTCAGCGCGCTGCGCGGGACAAGCCCTTGGAATCGAGTTTGTCGGCTGAAACTTGCGCAACTTCTGTAGAGTCGACGCATGCCAACTCCGATCGACCCGCCGCGGTCGCCGACTCTCGCGCAGATCGCCGCGCTCGCGGGCATCAGCGTGCCGACCGTGTCGAAAGTGCTGAACGGGGGAACCGATGTGTCGGAGGCGACGCGCAGACGTGTGATGGCGTCCGCTCAGGAGCTGGGATACCGGCGCAAGACGCGAGCCCGCCTCGGCGACGAGGGTCGAATCGCAGTTCCGCTCATCGATGTCGTTGTGAAGCACGTCGAAGGGAGCTGGATCAGCCGGGTGCTGGAAGGTGTCGAGGCTGCTGCCGCGGCCGACGGGATCGATGTCGTCCTCACCGTCGCCCGTTCCGACGACGACTGGATGCGTCGCCTGCTCAGAAGGCCCTCGCTGGGGGCGATCATCGTCCTCGTCGACACGACCGCGGCTCAGCTGAACATGCTGACGACGGCGAACATCCCCGTCGTGGTCATCGACCCGATCAGCCGGCCCCCGGCAGACGTCGCCAGCATCGGGGCGACGAACTGGGACGGCGGGCGCCTGGCCGCGGAGCACCTGCTCGAGCTGGGGCATACACGGATCGGAGTCGTCGGCGGCAGGCGCTCCGAGCTGTCGAGCAGCGCGCGAATTGACGGCTTCGTCACGGCGCTCAGGGCGCAGGGGGTCACTGTTCCCGCGGAGTGGCTCGCCTACGGCAACTGGGATCGTGAGCAGGCGCACCGGATGGCGTCAGCCATGCTCTCGTCGGGCGCGGCCAGACCATCGGCGATCTTCGCGTGCTCCGACTTCATGGCGCTGGGCGTCTACGACGCCGCCCGCGATGCGTCCCTGTCGATCCCCGAACGCTTGAGCATCGTCGGTTTCGACGACATCCAGGAGTCAGGCTGGGCGACGCCGCCGATGACGACCGTGCAACAGCCGATCGTCGAGATGGGCGCGGCTGCATACCGGATGCTCCGCGAAGCCGACCGCACTGCGTCACCTCGGACGCCCGGCGGCTCGGCCATCCGGATGGAACTGGAGACCCGACTGATCACGCGCCTCTCGACCGGGCGACCCGGTTAGAGCGTGCTCAGCCGCCGAATCCACGCTGTTCGGCTTCGCGGGCGAAGGTGAGGTAGCAGCTCGCCGTCCAGGTGTAGGCGCGATCGCGCAGCCCTTCGCCCGTCTGAGCGTCGAAGTTCTCGGCGAAGCCTGAGCGCTCGCACAGGCGGCGGAAGCGTTCGCTGATCGAATCGGCGAGGTCGGTCTCGCCCGCCCGACGCAGTCCGTCTTCGATGATCGCCGTCGAGGGCGCCCAGATGGGCCCGCGCCAATAGCCGTCTGACTCGTACTCGTCGCTGTCGACCAGCTGAGTGGCGGGGCCGAATTCGGTGACGTGTTCAGAGATGCGTGCCGACAGCGTCTCGATGATTCCCTCGGGGAGGTGCGGGGCCGCGACGATGGGAAGCTTGTTGAGCAGCGAGCTCGTCTTGCTCTCGCGACCGTTCAGAGGGGCCTTCGCCACGAAGGCGTCGCCGTTCCACAGTTCGAGGAGTGCGCTCCGCACGGCCTTCGCCTCGTCGTTCCACGATGCCGCTTCGCCGGCCAGGTCCAATTCGGCCGCGAGCTCTGCGAGCACTTCGAGCTGCACCAGGAGGAAGGCGGCGAGATCGGGTGCCTCGATCACGCGGTCGTGATCGAAGGTCGTCGAGTTGTCCCATCCGCTGTCGTTTCCGTGTTGGTAGTGCGGAAGCACGTGCCCTTCGACTCGTCTGCGCTCGAGCCAGAATCGCGTCCAGCGCACGAGCGAGTCGTAGACGTCGGCCACCGCCTGCCGTTCGAGGGGAGCCTCGAGGGTGGCGCGGAGCTTGCGGAAGGCCCAGCCGTGGATGGGCGGCTTCACGAAGTTGTAGAGCACCTCGGAGTGGGTGACCGAGTCGGGAAGGGCGCCGCTCGCATCCTGAAAGTCGAAGACGATCTGGAACTGGTCGAGGGCTTCGCGGGGCAGGCCCGGTGCGAGCGCCAGAGCGTTGAAGCAGTGGTCCCAGCTCCAGACCTTGTCCATCCAGTGCTTGGACATGAAGATCGACTCTCTTTCGAGAAAGCCGCTCGGTGAGACGGTCGCCGACCACAGCACATAGCAGGCCGCTGCGACGCCTGGCGTGTGCTCGCTGCGCCACGAGGCGATGCGCTCGACGTAGTCGTCGAACTCTCGAGCCACGAGCGCCGCGGCCTCGTCGAACGCCTGCGCCGCCCGATAGGGAGCGCGAGCAGCATCGAACTCCTCGATGGCGACCTCCCACTCGCTACCGGTCGTGTCGACAGAACGCTCGCCGGCGCCCAGCGCCTCCGATCCTGTAATCGCGAGGGAGCCAGAAACGGCGGTGATGCGATAGCGCCGCCCCGTCTCGTACGAGGTGAAGACGGCCGATCCGTCGATCGGGTCGGTGAAGAGGTAGGTGCCGCTGAACGGTGTCAACTCGGGCGTCGCATCAGCGATTCTCAGTTGCGCCGACCGCCCGCGCAGCCGAAGCACGCTGTCGCTCTCGAAGACCGCCTCGATCTCGCCCTCGGGTGTCGACCAACGCAGTGTCGTGGGCGTCGCATCCACGACCGCGTCGACGGCAACGCCGTTCAGGAGCGGCTCGAACACGAAGATGGCGTGCATGCCGGTCTTGTGCGAGACCAGGTGCAGCTTCTCGCGCACGGTATGCAGCGCGACCACCGGAGAGATGTCGAGCCACGATCCTCTGCGGCTGAAAGGGATCTCGCGGATGTCGAACGGTGTTGCCGAGGGCGCTGTCATGGGGTGTTCTCCTAGAAATGGATGACCCGGGTCGCGCTCCGCAGACAGGCGAGGCGCAACCCGGGGCAGGTGGGTCAAACGAAGGTTGCCTTGGGCTTCTGACGCAGCACCAGTGCGCCCGCGGCGAGCATCAGGAATCCGAGGAGAGCGATGAAGCTCCAGTCGCCACCGGTCGCTGCCAGTGTTGCCGCCGCCGGGGCCGCTCCGGTCGAGGCGTTGCCTCCCGGGCCCGACGGCGAGCCGGGGCTGGTCGTTCCCGAGCCGCCGGGCTCGCCGCTCCCGGTTCCCGGGTCGACTGCGGCGGGGGCCAGGGTCCAGAAGTGATCGGCCGTCTGGGCATCCGTCGACGTCGTTGTGGCGTTGGTGCCGTTGCCCGCGCTTTCGCCGTTCACGATCGTTCCATTCCTGGCTGCACCCGATGAGTCCGGAACGCTCGCGCCGGTGTTCTCGTCGAAACTGTACTTCACCACGTTGCCGGTGCCGGCGACGCCCGTGCTGAGGTTGAGGACCTCGTCGGCACTGAGGGCGCGGTCATAGATGTTGAAGTCGTCGAGCAGACCGTTGAACGGGGGATCAGACGAGTACTGCGACTTGCCTAGATAGTTCTGGGTGCTCTGCCCGAAGTCCGAGGGGTGCACGGTCATGTTGTCGTTAGTGGCCACGAGCTGGCTGCCCACGTACAGCTTGCCCGTGGTTCCCGACAGAGTGACGGTCACCAGCGACCACTGGTTCAGCGGCAGGCTTCCCGAACTGCTCACGAGTCGCTGCTCACCGCCCGCTCCGCCGGTCGTGATGACGAATCGAACCTTCGAGCCGTCGTTGACCGTCAAGAACATGCTCTTCTGACTTCCTGTGCCGATGTCGAACACGCGCTGCCAGGTGCCGCTCGAGGCGGGGTTTACCCAGGTCGAGACACTGAAGTCTCCGGTCAGGGTGCTCACGGCTCCGGTGGGAAGCGCCACGTACGCGCTGGTGCCGCAGAAGTTCACCGCGTCGCCGAGCTCGCCCGGCTGACGGGGGCCCGCCGCGGTGCAGCTCGACGAGGGGTTGCCGTCGAGCCACTGGACCACCTGGGCTCCGTCGTCCTTGCTCATTCCCTCGATG